>Ga0316217_10003394_pt1 | contig 18196 bp, 16 predicted proteins | sample 1anoAmetaG_FD_203633 | JGI IMG/M metagenome (GOLD analysis project Ga0316217, IMG submission 203633) | Freshwater microbial communities from Trout Bog Lake, Wisconsin, USA - 1anoA | ecosystem: Environmental > Aquatic > Freshwater > Lake > Hypolimnion/Profundal zone | place: USA: Wisconsin...
GTCGATCCGGTCCAAGTCCACCCATTTGATCGACTGGATACGCGGGCCGGCGAAACCAAAGGGCAGGTGGGTGGGGTTGAACCGTGGCAACTGCCCCAGCGCTGCGGTCAGCAAGGCGACCGCGTGTGGAATGTCTCCAACGTGGCGGCCGGGGCTGGGATGCTGCACCAGGGCGTACACGCCGGCCAGATCTTCCAGAATCTCAGGCGTGAGTTGCGAATCCTCCGGCGCGATCCGGCATGCATCCAATACGATCTCCACGGACATTGAACCTCCTCAATTCCCAGCCTGGGTCTTATTCTTGCGCTCCGAGATTTCACCGATGACAGCATTTCGGACTTGAATCAATTCATCTTTCGGAACGCCTCGCTGCTTCCCAAGCCAGCCCATGAAACTGTTTACCTCAACCAACGATCCACGGCCTGACTTTCCGTTCGTAGTAATCTCGCGGTCCCTGCATGCCCTGGACAAAACACCAGGGTCCAGCCTTTCGTCGGACAACACCTGATTGGTCGCTCTGGCCAGCTCCGCTTGCCGCGCCCATTTGTAGGGGTCATCAGGCACCCGCGATGTTTTACGATCCGCCGGTGCCGACATCGCAGTTCCGATGGTCGCGAGAAAACGTCCCGTTGGCTGAAGCCCGCACCATCGCCCACGATCATCAAGCCCGAGGACATCCTGCAGGACCACGACCGCGGCGCGCCGTGTTTCAAGAAGCGACAGCGACGCGGAATCCAAGCAACTCGGTGTTGGCACGAGCAGCACGAACGGTTCCTGGTGCCGGGCGGTGAGGTGTTCGACGACTCTACGAATGTCCGTTTTCTCCGTTGCGCATGTGAAAAAAGCCGGCCGGCGCTCGGATGCGCCTTTCAGAACCGATCCGATTTGCCAAGTGCCCGGCATGCCGTCGAGCTTCGCGGGTTCGACGTCCAGGCCCAGGGCGGTGCCGATCTCCCGCAGCAAGTCGCGCGGCGACAGGTCATGAATGTCCACGTCGTCACGGGTGAGGCGGAGGGTTTGTTTATCGCGCGCTACGCCGACGACATGGCCATCATCATGGCGCACGACCCGATAAGGGGTGTCGTAACCATCGGCCGTCAGGTGGGGGTAGGAAAGCGCGGCGCGTCCCGTCGGCTTGAGCCTGCCGGCGATGAGGTCAAACTCTGGACCAAGCAGCCAGCGCCACTCGGCCCGCACAGCGCACCATTGAGGCAGAAGCTCAATGGCTGACCAGAACTTCTTCAACTTCCTCAAGCGCTGGGGCATGTTCCGCTTCCTGTTTCTTCACAAATCCGCGTAACGACAACCACCGCTCGATCAGCACGCTGTCGTCGTCGCGGCGGTAGTTGACGCGCTTGCTCCGCACGGTGATCTTCCGCGAGCGTTTGGAGTGGTTGAATTTTACCTCGAACCCAGCCTTGATGATCTGCGGCCGTTCGGGCATCTGGGCATTGCGGTTGCGGAGGCCGGCGAAGAGATCTTCCGACTTGTGGGTGACGGTCTCCGAGGGGTTGCCCGGCCAGTAGTAATCGATCTCGGTCAGCCGCACCGACTCCATCCCCTCGATGTCGTTACACCGCAACGATTCCTCGCCATCGGTACGGAGCGCCTCCAGGGTGTACTTGCCGCTGTCAGAGAAGAAATCCGCGTTGCCCAGGAGGTGCCGGCCAAAGGCCTTGCGGTAGCATTCCTTGAGGCCCATGAGGTCGATGTTCATCCGGAGTTCGCCGATCGTCTGTTCATAGACCAGCACGTCGAGGCCTTCGGGGCGGTAGACCACGCTGGATGGTTCCCCTTTCTCGATGCTGGCCTCGCGCCGCAGGGGCTCCCCGTGGCGCACCAGAAACCAGACGCTATCTTCCCGCGGGTAGGCGAAGACCCGCGATCCACGGCCGCGCTTGTGCTGTTCGAACCAGTCGTCCAACTCGCTGGCGAGCACCCGCAATTTCGCGTCGCCTGGCAACTTGAAGTCGGGCACGTTCCGGCCGCGCATGCGGAAATACTCAAATGACCGGGGCCGTTTGAGGTACTGCTCGGCGTGCTTCTTCTCTAAAAGGTTCGGATTCAGGAGCCACACCTGCGTGGCAATGTCCGCGGCGGAGTGGTCATCACCCGGGGCCAGCGACAGCCCCTCCATTTGGCACTCGTCGATCAGGGCGACCATCCCCTCGTCCGTGGCCATCTCGTCGATCATGTAGAGCGCCTCGATCAGCTCCTTGGGAGTCTGGTCGTCGGGCGACATGAGAATGTCGACGAGGCGCTGAACGTCCAAGGTTGGGCTGGCCGAAGCGGTCGGCAGGGCCAGCCCCCGGCTGCGGAGGTAATCGTCAAAATGGCCGAGCAGGGCCAACATGTGCCTGGGCTCGACCGACTGGATGACCTCGGGCTTGGAAAATCGTCGCAGAAATGACGCCATACGCAGCTCCTTTCAAAGGCCGCTAGAGCACCGGCATTGCTGGAATTATAGTGCTGAGCTTGCCATCACACAAGCGTAGTTTAGGCATCTGTAAGGATTCCGATTGACAAAACTCTATCGCCGGATAGAATATGCCGATAGAGTAGTAGCACGGAAGCGAGGCAATGGCGTGTCCACGCGACAGGACGTTCAGGACTTTCTGGTTGCGTTCAAGCTCGCCATTGACTTCCGGCGGTGCGATTTCGTGCCGCGCCAGCGGACGGAGCAGGATCTGATCGACCTGAATCTCACCCGGAAGTTGGCTTTGGAGGCCATCTGCTCCCTCACGCCAGAGAACTACTCGTCGGGTCCGAGTCCGGACGACACGGACGCGACCAAAGAGGTCTGGATTTTTGGCTACGACCATGAAGGCGTTGAGGTCTACATCAAATTACGACTGGTCCCGCAACTGCGCGGGCAGATGCCGCGCGGCGCGGTCTGGTCGTTTCATCGAGCCGAGCACCCCATCCGGTATCCATATCAAGGAGGTGCCTAATGGAGAAGCTATTGTATTGCCCGAAGTGCGAAACGGCACGGAACTGCCGAAGCGAATCCCGTGAAGAGTCCTATGACGTCCGTGGCGAGAAGGTGTCGTTGATGGTGCCGTTGTGGGTCTGCCCGACCTGCAAGGAGACTATCGTCGACGAGGCCTTCGGCGATCCGGTCGAAAAGGCGTATGACGCCTACCGAAAGCGCCACGGCCTCCTGCCGGCGGGCGACGTCCAACGCATACGCGAGCAGTGGCGGCTGAGCCAGGTCTCGTTTGCCACGCTGCTGGGAATGAGCCAGGCCACGATCAACCGCTATGAGCAAGGCGCTTTGCAGCAGGAGAAGGAAGATGAATTGATCCGCGCCTGCGACAACCCGCAGCACATGCGGGATATCCTGGTCCGGCGTGGCCATGTGCTGACCGAACGCCAGCGCAAGGCAGCGGAGGAAGCATTGGAACCCGTGCGCCACCCTTTCGGTGATGCCGACTGGATGTCCGTATTCGATGAACGGATGCCGCAGGAGGTGTCGGCACGCAGTGGATTCCGCCGGTTCGATTTCGACCGCTATGCCGCCATCGTCGTCTGGTTTAGCCGGAGCGTGCAGGCGGTGACGCAGACCAAACTCTACAAACTCCTCTTCTACAGCGACTACCTGGCGTTCCGCACCGACGCCAAGTCGTTGACCGGCGCGGTATACCGCGCGATGCCATACGGGCCGGTGCCGGTGGGCTTTAGCGGCCTGCGCGCCCGGATGGAGATGGAAGACTACATTATGGTCAACGAGGTGACGTACCAGAACGGGAACACGGGTGAGGAATTCCGCCCTGGCTCGCGGGCGGAAGAACCCGTCCAGGTGCTCACAGATGAGGACTTACGCATTCTGCAATTCGTGCGCGACCGCCTCGGCGGCCTGACGCCGTCGCAGATCAGCGATCTCTCGCACAAGGAAGCCGCGTGGAAAGACACGCCGCAGAAGCAGGTGATCAGTTACCAGAAGGCGATGAATCTGTCTTTGGCCCTACCCGAGTCCTGACGGAATCGGCACAGAAAGGAGTATTTCGATGTCCAAGAAACTCAGCCCCACCCATCACGTCACCTACGACCACCAGCAAGGCGATTGGAAGGTGCTTCATGGCGGCGCGGATCGTGCCGCAGCCCGTTTCGATAACAAGCAGGAGGCCGTCGAAGCCGCCCGCGAGATCAGTCGAAACCAGGGCACGGAGCTCAAGATCCATAACCGTGATGGGAAGATCGCCCAATCGGACAGTCACGGCCACGATCCCTTCCCGCCTAAGGGCTGACCTTTATCCAGCGGAAGTGACGAGGTTGCCGGCTTTGGGCGGCTATTTGCGCGCGGATATTTCGCCGATGATGGCGTTCCGAACCTGATCCAATTCTTCCTTGGGCAATTCCCGCTTTTTCCCGAGCCACGCCATGAAACTCTTGACCTCGACCATCGCTCCGCGGCCACGCTGCTGGTTCATCGTGATCTCGCCAGCCTTGCACGCCCTGGACAAGACGCCGGGGTTCAGTTCTCCCTCCCCAAGGACTTTGTTGACCGCCTTTATCAGTTCCGCCTGCCGTGCCCATTCATATCTGTCGTCGGTGTTCGCATGTCTTGGTTTGCTGCCCGCCGTGCTCACGGCAACGCCGTGGTTGCCCGTACTTACTGCTGACCCGCCGTGTGCGGTGTTTACCGCCACGCCGTGATCCTGAGTGTTCACGGCAATGCCGTGGTCGGCGGTATTCACCGCGACCCCGCCCACACCCCGTTCCCTGGCGGGACCATCTAAAGTAAGCCGTTCCTCAATCCGGTTCACAAGCAGCTCAACATCACGCAGCACCTCCGGCCCCCACGGGTCCCGCGCAATTGCGGCCCTGAGACCATTAACATCAAACCCCAAAAGCTCGGCCTGCCGCATGATGACCGGAAATGTTTCTGCGGCCTGCCGTCCGGCATTGACGTTCCGTGTGCTACAGTAATCCCGCGTCGTGGCACGGTGCCGCTCTGCTGCTTCATCACCGCTGCCAGCATCGTGGCCCAAATCATGCACCCATTGAAGCGAATCCTCGTAATCCCATCGCGCTCTGCGGAACGCGGAAATGCAGCGCAATACCTCCGCTCGATTTAACCCATCCGCGTGAAGAGCATCAGTGCGTTTCATTGTGTTCTCCGTCAACATGTGCTTGCCTGCCGCCTTGGCACGCAGCTTTGCGTCGAGTTCATCGAGGGTTACTAAGGCCCAGTGCAGGTGCTCATCATCAGGGCGGCGAAGGCATCGGCCAAGCCGGCTCACACCGTCTATCCCATATTGAGAAACTGCGGTCTCAAGCAGTTTGGTGACTCGTTGCACCTCCTCGACATGCACGATGTACCCATGATAGTGGCCCGAGCGTTTCGTTGACTCGGTGAACCGAATCACCATCCGCCGCCAGCGAGTGCTGATGGACAATAGATCATGCTCCCCCAGCCCGGCATATTCTCGACAAAGCTCTTCATTCCGCGCTCGAACCTCGCCCTCGGCCAAACCGTCGAAGTACCATCCATCGTGGTCAGCCAGCTGCCGGGCTTCCGGGCAAGTCGTGGCAGCGTGATGCGACGAGGGCATCTTTTGGGTCGGGGCTGACAGCTCATGATCATCCTTGGACATGCACGCTCCTCACTTCCCGGTGCCAGCCGTGTGCTATAGCAGAATACTCACGCTAAACTCTCAACTCCACAGGACTTGAGAGCGGCTTGGCCCAACTCGGCATTATCGGCGATGAGGAAAACGTGGGCAACAGTACGCAGAGGGATTCAGGTGATTAGGCCAGACCCGACTGGGAATGGAGGGCAGTCCACATCCGGCGCTGTTTTCGCCAGTCAGGCGTGGCCGCGATTGGCCGAACCTGCCACTCCTTGATCGGATCGTGGCCCGCGACGGTGGGCGGCAGGAAGAGCATCTCTTCTTGAATGTTGGGGGCAAGGTTGAGCAGGTTCATGATCTGCGTGACGCGGGCACGGGTGACGTGGCCCAGGCGGGCAAGATCGGCATAGTCGCGGACCTCGCCCAGCGCCAAGAGCCGCTCGAACCGAAGGGCCAGCGCCATCAACCGGGTGATCCGAGGCACTCGCCCCAGCGGAATCTCGCGGGTCGGCGCAGGCCCGACCAACAACTGGCGTCGCCCTCGGCTGGCCTGCTTGTGATGGAAATCAAACTCGGCGGTGATCGGGCTGTTGTTCGTTGCCGTGTTCATGCCACTGCCTCCTTACGCTGTTGGGCCAGTTCCCGGATTCCGGCCGGGCGGTACGTCACCGACACCTTCCCGCGTTTGCCGTCATAATCGACGCGCTCGACAAGGAGGTGGATAATTCGGGCCTGCTCGCGCGGCGTGAGCGTCTCCCACACCGGGTCGAACACCGACATCGCCGCCTCGACCTCGCGCTGGTCCACCCGCTCGCGACTTACCGCGATGATCCGCTCCCGCACCTCCGTCGCCCGCTTCTCGAGCGTGGCGATCTGTTCCTTGATCCGCCCCAATTGCCCGGCGTCGGCGGCCGTGTTGGCACTGGCGGCCAGACGGCGAACTTCCGCGCTCCGCTTGGCCATATCCTTGTCCAAGATTCGCTGTTCTTCCCCCAGAGCGGCCAGGTCGCGTTTGTTCTGCTCCTGGGCCTGCCGGATCGTTTCCGCCAGGACGCCGGGGTCGCGGCCGATACATTTGATCCGTTCAACCACGAACCGCTCGATTTCGCCGGCAGGCACCGACTTTGACGGGCAAACGTGCCAGCCGCGTTTCATGGCATTCAGGCAAATGTAGTATCGATAGCGTTTGCTTGGTCCCTTGGATGAAAAGCCGTGAGTCATGGCGCAGTTGCAGGGAACGCATCGCAACAGACCCTTGAGCAGCGCCCCGTGTTTGTTCTTCACCGGCGCGCCGCCAGAGCGCCCATTGCGGTGGAGGATTGATTGGACTCGCTGCCAGATCTGTTCGTCCACGATGGCGGGGTGCTCGCCGGGATGAATTTCGTCGTGGTAGGTGACCTTGCCGAGGTAGGTCACGTTCGTCAGCAGTTTGAACAGGGAGTTCTTATCGAATGGCCGACCTCCGCGGGCCACACCCTTGCGGGTGATCCACTGCTTGCTGTGCCAGCCACGTTGGTCGAGCTCCTTGAGCGTTGCGATCAAACCTTCCTGCTGGAGGTACAACTCGAAGATCGCCCGTACCTGCGCCGCCTCGGCCTCGTTGACCATGAGCCTGGTGCCGCCCGGCAAGGCGACCATGTCGTAGCCCAGGAGCGGCTTGCCGCCGGACCATTTTCCCTTGCGCCGCGCCGCCGCGATCTTGTCTCGCGTACGTTCGGAGATGATCTCCCGCTCGAACTGGGCGAACGACAACAGCACGTTGAGCATCAAGCGCCCCATCGACGTGCTGGTGTTGAACTGCTGGGTTACCGAGACGAACGAAACGTGGTGGTTCTCGAACGTCTCCATAATCCTGGCGAAGTCCATGAGCGATCGGCTGAGCCGGTCAACCTTATAGACCACCACGCAATCGACCTTGCCCGCCTCCATGTCCTTCAGGAGGCGTTGGACGGCAGGCCGGTCCATGTTGCCGCCGGTGAAACCACCGTCGTCGTAGCGGTCGGGCAGGCATACCCACCCCTCGTGCTTTTGTGCGGCGATGTACGCCTCACCGCTTTCTCTCTGCGCGTCCAGCGTGTTGAACTCCTGCTGGAGGCCCTCCTCGGTCGATTTGCGGGTGTATATGGCGCAGCGTACCACCTTCTTTTCACCGTTGGATTTGATCGTTGCCTTGCTCATTGTTCACCTTCGTTCTTGAGGCCGAAAAATAGATGGCCGTTCCAATGCGAGCCCGTGACCACCTTGGCCACGGCGCTGAGCGACCGGTAGACCTGCCCCTCATAGTCAAATCCCTTGGGCAGCACGGTCACCTCGATCATGCGCCCCCGATACTTCCGGGTGAGGATCGCCCCGGGCATCGGCAGGCGGCTCGCCCCGGAAATCGGTGCCGCCGCAACGCGGGGGGGCGCGCCTGGCGTCGTTGTCGGCATACGGGGCATCGTCATGCGGATGTCGGCGTCGCGGGCCAACTCCGATGCCCGTTGCCGCGCCCGTTCGGACAGGCTGCCCTCGGCCTGGGATTGAATCCGCCAGGCCAGCCGCTTGCAAAGGAACTCGCGGTTCCCGGTGCGCGTCGGCTCGCCGAACACCTCCAGGTACTTGTCGCGGAGTTGAGCGGGCGACATCCCGCGTAGCGCCGCGACCTCGGCATGGACGTTCTGGTTCATCGCAAATCTCCATTCTCGGCCTCTCTGGCCGCGTTAACCACGTTGTCCATGAGGGCTTGTTTCGGCGCACTCATCAAGGCCACTTCCGGCAGATTCCACAGATTCGACAGGGTGAATGTGCGTGGCGTTGGGGGTGGAAACAGCTTGCCTTTCGCGTAGGCGCAGCACCCCCTGGCCGATGATCATGCCGATCTCGGCGAGACGTTCTTCGGGGGTCATGTTGGCGGGGTCGGTCGGGTCGGTGCGCGGACTCATCGGCGCTCTCCAAGAGAGGCGATGCCCGCGACGACCTCCGCTTCGCGGCCGGGTTCGTCACCTGGCAACAGGATGGCGGGACCGGCACGACGCCGATCCCCTCATCTCTCATAGACAGGATTCTTTTATGAAATGGTTGCCTTCGGGGGTGAGCTTGGCAACCGCTTTGTTAACTGAAGTCATGAAAGTGCAATCACGGGCGCAAACCTTCGTGTCTGCCGCTTCTTTGGCCCACTGCGTCTTCACTTCCAACTTATGTGTGGACAATCTTCCCGGATTTTCACGTTGATCTTTCGCTGAAGTTCCTTATCCACCGCCGGCCCCGATACGGGAGGAATGACGAACACCCTGAAGGTAAAGAATTTGTATCCGCTGAGAACGCTCAAGAGCGACCGTGGCATTTCGATGATTGCGTTCGAGTTTTGGGCGTGCTGTCGGAGGATTCTCGCAGACTGTTCATATTTGTCCTGCAACTTCTCGGTCTTTTGATTTAACGCGTCAGCTGGGATTTGTGGAGAGCTCTTCGTAAATTCAAGGTGCTTATGAGGCTCCCAAATGAACCAGTACTCCTGCGGGATATTGAAATGCAACGCCCAGTCTTTCAATTTGCCTTTGGCATTTTCTAGAGCCAATTGGAAGTTACCCAATGCGTTCGCCCGATCAAACCACTCCGCTTCCGCGACGGCTTTGGGTGCGATACGGTTCAGAATGCATCGCAGCTTAGCAGCCAGGACCTGGTCTTGATTTGATCGCTCGAATTCGCGGAGCTTTTGCATCAGCGACAGATCGTCGAAATCCTGCCACCCACCACCCTGGATCATGGCCGTAACAGCCGCCTCGGTGCAATCGAGTATCGAGGCCCGCAACATTGCACAGAGGACATCTTGAAGCAGCATTTCCATTCCGGCGACGACACGATGGCGAACGATGGACTGGTAGTCGAAGTATCGCGAAAGCAATACATGCTCAACCGATCTCAATGCCTTCTCGTCGAAACAAAGCCGATCTTGGTCATCTACATAAACCTGTTCGATGAGATAATCGAAATCGGTAGTGCCATAGGGCATCCCCGTGTGACACGACGTGCGAGCCAGGTAATCGAGTCGGTCAGCGTCCAAATCGGAACTGATCATATTTACAAATCTCAGATTTGGATCTTCCCTGTTGAATATCCTCGCGATCTCGTCAGCATCCTGTCCACCATCCTGCAGGACTCTGCTCAAATCGTGGTCGTGAAGCAATACCAACTTTCCAACTTGTTCATGAGATAGCCCCCTTTGTGGCGGTGCCGGCGGAGCCGCCCCTTGTTGAGTCGTCGAGGTCAGCAGGAATGATCCGTAGTAGTTGTCGATGGCATCGTCCATCGCGTGAGAAAAAGGATAATGCCCAACGTCATGTAGCAGTGCAGCCAGTCGGTACTTCTGAATGATTTCGTCTGTCAGTCCCTTGCATCCGTGCGCCTGCAAGGTCTCCAAGAGCCGGCCCGTTAGGTGCGCTACACCGAGTGAATGTTCGAAACGGGGATAATCTGCCGAGGGAAATGCCAAACACGCCAACCCGAGTTGCTTGACTCTCCGGAGGCGCTGGAATGCACGGGTATCGATGACCTTGCGCTCAAGGTCTGTCAGCCGAACTGAACGATGTACGGGATCGCAAATGTGCGTCTTGAACTGCAGCGGCATTTTACACCGCCAACAGCGTCCCATTGATCGCTGCTTGGGCTTGTCCAGAATAGCCTACTAAGTCCGGCTTCTTCTGGCGCAGCGTTTCAACGGCGTTTTCATGGCTAAGGCGACTTACCTTCCGAAGGTAGTGGTATGACGCAAGCAATTCTAGCCATTGCTCGTCTGACAACTGAACTCCGGCCGGTCGTTGTAGGACCGGGCGAATTTGCTCCAATAGCCGAGCGTATGTCGGGTGGAGGCGCCGGCCTTGGACCAGGTTTGCAATGTCCGCCTTTTTGGAGTCCATCGCGTAATAGTCGTCAGTCAGCGTCGTGCTGTAGGGCCCCATCAAATACCAGCTAAACCGGTATCCGAGATCTGCGCCCGCCACCTGACCCAGGTAAACCGCCTTCTGAACGCGTTTGCGGTCGTCCACCGTCGAGATGTCGTCGTCGATGCCGAGCGACTCCAAGAATAATTTTAGCGCCACTAGTTTGGGGTTCAGGTCCATCTGATCCTCCAAATACGCGATCCAGCCAATCCCACGTCGAGCATCCGCGTGATTATATGGGGTTATCGGTTCTGGAGCCACCTAACGCAGCAGTGATTTTTCGGCCGCTGCTGCCGGCGTTCAGAGCAGCAGCGGAAGCGAGTTATGAAACGGTTGCGTTCGGGGGCGCTTGGCAACCGCATTGTTAACTGGGAGGGGTTTTTTCGCGCGAGAGTTTGAGAGTTCTCCGGGGGAGGCACCCCCAGCCCGCGAGAGGGGCGCTCGCGCCGCGCTCTATCGCGCTCTCGGCGTCGTCCTGCCCCCTGTTGGACAGCGCGCAAACCCTTGCGGTTACTGGCGGAAACGAAAGAACCCCGCGACCTCTCGGCAGCGGGGTTCTCCGTTAACTGGGCGGTGCGTCAGTTTCGCACCTACGATCAAAGCTCCGCGAGTAGGACTCGAACCTACAACATTCCGGTTAACAGCCGGATGCTCTACCATTGAGCTATCGCGGAATGGAATAGCTCTTTCTTCGCTGCCCACACCGTTCAACTCGCCGGTTAATCCCGACGGGTCGGGACTCAACCATTGAGCTATCGCGGAAGATAGCGTGTGCCGCAACCGGCACTGGAACCCATTAGACTAATGTTTCTGTATCGGGTGTCAAGGGGGCCGGACTTAAGGGAAGCATTTTTCGCGTTTCCAAGGGGTGGCCAGATCTTGTGGCCTTTCAGGGCCGCGACGGTCAGCGTGCGACCGCCTTGCGTTCAAACGGCGCTGGGACGCCAACGGTCGCGGCTCGGTTGGACGCTGTGGTACTGCAGGATTGCCGCAAAATCTGGCCACAGTTGCGGCCGCTGGGGTCTACAGAACTTGTGGCACGCCATGGCGTTCACCTTTATCATGCACCCACTGGAGCGTTTGGCGTTCTGGTGTCGCCGACGCGTTGCACGGGTGTTGCTGACGGTCGCGGCGCAGAAGTTCCGCGGCGTCCCACCGCCCAGCGCTCATGTTGTGGGGCTGCAAAAAAGGTGCTTGATGACCACGCCGCCGCGTGCCAAGAATGAATTTCTCACCCGCAGTGCCGGGGTCTTATTGCATGTCAGCTCCTTGCCGGGTCCCTATGGCATCGGCGACCTGGGGCCTGCGGCCTATGCGTGGATCGAGGCCCTGGCCCGCGCCCGGCAAAGCTACTGGCAGGTATTGCCGCTCGGACCCACCAGCTTTGGCGATTCGCCCTATCAGGCCGCCTCGGCTTTCGCCGGCAATCCCAATCTGATCAGTCCCGACTTACTTCTGCGCGATGGCCTGCTCCAAGCCGCCGACCTGGCCGGCGTGAATTTCCCGGCGGCCAAGGTGGATTATGGCCCGGTGATTGAATGGAAGTTGCGCCTGACGGCGGCGGCTTGGGGCAACTTTCTGGCCGGGGCGGCGCCGCAACTGGTGGGGGAGTTTGAAGAATTCTGCCGGCGGCAGGCCTATTGGCTGGCCGACTTTGCAGATTTCATGATCATCAAGGCTCTCCAGGGCGGAGCGAGTTGGCAGGGTTGGCCGCAGGAATTGGCCCGGCGCCAACCCGCCGCGCTGGTGCAGGCCCGGGAACAGGCCGGAGCCTTGCGCGGCCTCCAGGAATTCCGACAGTTCCTGTTCTTCCGCCAGTGGCAGGCGCTCAAGGACTACGCCCACCAGCACCACATCAAGATTATTGGCGATATGCCGCTCTTCGTGGCCCTTGATTCCGCCGACGTGTGGGCGAACCCCGAACTGTTTGAACTCGACGAACGCCGCCACCCGACCGTTGTGGCCGGGGTGCCGCCGGATTATTTCTCGGCCACCGGGCAATTGTGGGGCAATCCGCATTATTGCTGGTCCGCCCACCAGAAAACCGGTTACGCGTGGTGGATCGCCCGCGTGCGCGCCGCGTGCGCAACGTGCGACGTGGTGCGCCTCGATCATTTCCGCGGCTTTGAGGCCTGCTGGCAGGTGCCCGCGGCCAACCAGACCGCCGCGCAAGGTCGCTGGGTGGCCGGGCCGGGCGCGGCATTGTTTAACGCCCTGGCGGGGGCCCTGGGCCCGTTGCCGCTGGTGGCCGAAGACCTGGGCTTTATTCCCACGGAGGTCAACGCCCTGCGCCGGGAGTTTGGACTGCCCGGCATGCGGGTGCTGCAATTTGCGTTTGGCGGCGGGGTGGATAATTACCACCTGCCGCACAATTATGAATGCCATACCGTGGTCTACACCGGCACTCACGACAACGACACCACCCACGGCTGGTACCGTGGCCTGTCGCGCCAGGAACGCCAGTTCTTCCGCCGCTATGCCCCGGGTACCGATGGTGATGTGGCCTGGGACCTGATCCGCCTGGCGTGGGCGTCGGTGGCGGATGTGGCCATCGCCCCGCTGCAGGATGTGCTGGGCCTGGGCCGCGTGGCGCGCATGAATCTGCCGGGCAAGGCGTCCGGCCATTGGGCGTGGCGCTACAGCGCCCCCATGCTCACCGCCAAGGTGCTCGAGAGCCTGGCCGATTTAACGGCGGTGTATGGCCGGGCGCCGCACGTGGTTCCCCCCGCGACGTCCGTTGCCGCCGATTTGCCACATGGCGGGGAAACATGATTTTCAAAGCAGGCCCTGCCGCGTTTTTGTCACGGCGACGCAGACGCGGGAAATTTTCTTATGAATCCGGGGCTTAATTCTTGACCGTGTCGCTCAGCGCTTCAATAATATTTCTGTGGAGTTGGGCTTTGCGGGGCTCTGGTCGTTGTCCGTCGGTGGGGTCTGCAAAGCGTGGGGAAAATATCTATCGTAAAGTCCATCGGTCGGATGAAGCCGGCGCGGTTCGGCAGGGTCTGGCCAAGGAGAGGGAGGGCTAGATGACAAGCACCGAAAGTTTAGCGTATTTTGCAGCACGGTCGCGCCGTGATCCCCAAGGGAGGCCGTTTGACCCGCAACGGATCGGTCTTCCGCGGCGCCCCGGCAGTGCTTTGGGGCACGCTGCGTTTGGGACCTATGGAAGTACGACCTTCTTCGAGGAACTTGAGTCGCGCCTGCTGCTTTCGACTACGGCTGACGCACCCCCGTCTGCTGGGACGCCGGCCGCGACCGTCATGAATGCTGTCGCAAGCGTGCAGGCGCCGGTGGTGCTCACGGCCACGCCGGCGGCGCTGGTGGCGGGTTCCACGACGACTATTGCCATAACCGGTCAGGGCACCCACTGGCAGCAGGGCGCGAGCACTGTGGCGATCTGCGCCTGTACGACGGTGACCTCGGTGACGGTGCTGTCGGCAACGACGCTGCAATTCACCGCGCAGGTGGTGGCGGGCGCCACCCCCGGTCCGCGCGATGTGACGGTTACAACCCTCGTCAATGGTGTTACCGAAACCGCCATCGGGGCGGCTATCATGACCATGAATGCCGCGCCGGCAGCGCCGGCCATCATGGCGGTGCTGCCGCCGGCACTTAATCCCGGGACGACCACCAGCCTGGTGTTGCAGGGTGTGGGGACGGCGTGGGATGCCACGTCCACCGTCGATCTGGGGGCCGGTGTGACGGTGGTCTCTGCGAACGTGGTATCGACCACGGAAATTGACTTGCAAGTGCAGACCGCCGCGAATGCCGCCAGTGGATTCCGCACGGTGACGGTGACCACCGGCAGCCAAGCCGTGAGCCTGGCTGATGGCGCTTTGGTCAATGGGGCGGACGTCCTGCAGATCAGTCCGGTAGTGCCGGCGATCGGCCCGCTCGGAGAGTCGCAGGCCGTCACTCTCACGGGCAACGGCACGCATTTTTCCGCAGGGATTACAACGGTGGACTTCGGGGCCGGGATTACCGTCACGGCGGTCCATGTCGTCGATGCCACCCACCTGGTGGCGCAGGTGAACATTGACGCCGGCGCGACCCTGGGCTATCGCAACGTGGCGGTCACGACCGGTACGGAACTGGCCGCGGCGCTGCAAGCGTTGCTGATAATCCCGGCCCGTAACACCACCACCATCTACTTTTATGGTTCCGCCAACGTGCTGGCGGACAGCAGTACCCCGCTGACGCTGACCGCCAAGTTGTACCCCACGGCGGGTTACGTTGCGGCCACCGGTACGATGAATTTCTATGACGGCGGCACACTCTTGGGCAGCGCACCACTGGATGCCACCGCTGTGGCTACATTCACCACCACGCTGGTTCTGGGCGATCGCTGGCTTACCGCCGTGTACTCCGGTGACCCCAACTACCTGCCCAGCACGGCACCGGTGTTCGTCGCGTATGTCGGCACGTCCCATCAGCGGTATGTCGTCCAGTTGTACAACGATCTGTTCCATCGTTACCCGGATCCCGGCGGGTTGCAGGGGTGGACCGCCGTACTCGATGGCGGAGCATCCTATCAGTCTGTGGCCATGAGCATCACCTCCAGCCGCGAGTACGATGGCGATATCGTCGATGCCTTTTACGTCGAATACCTGGGGCGGCATGCCGAAGCCGGCGGCCTTACCGATTGGGTGAACCTGATGCAGGGGGGGTACAACGCCGAACAGATCCGCGCGGGCATCCTGGGCTCGCCGGAGTATTTTCAGGATACCGGCGGCACCAACACCAGTTTCGTCACCGCGCTGTATCAGAGTTTTCTCAGCCGCGCTCCGGATCCCGGCGGCTTGGCGGATTGGGTGAACCTGCTGAACACGCAGCAGGATACGACCGCCCAAGTGGCGACGGGATTCCTGAATTCCGATGAGAATCGCACCGACATTATTACCGGTTTCTATGCGACGTATATGCACCGCGCGCCGGATCCCGGTGGTCTGGCCGCCTGGAAGGCGGAATTGGCGGCCGGGATTTCACAGCCGGCCATCATCAGCGTGTTTCTGTCCGTTCCGGAGTACATGGCGGAGTACCATATTACGTGATCGGCCATTGAGCGATCGGGGCATCGGGCCATATCAATAGTCAACAATTCCGCGGCGTCCTGGCCCAGCGCAGTTTGGCGCTGCGCGAACGGGGATTGGTTTCCTGCTCCTCTGGCTCGGCCATAACCGGGTCCGGGCTGATGGCGGCATAGGTGCCGTCCCGCTCTCCCTGGCGGAAGGCGATCTTCACGCGGCGGTCTTCGCCGCTGTGAAAGCTGATTAACGCCGCGGTGCCTCCCGGCTTGAGGCATGCAGGCAGCACGGCCAGCAGCCGGTCCAGATTGGCCAACTCGCGATTGACCAGGATGCGCAGCGCCTGAAACGTGCGCGCCGCCGGGTGCAGTTTGGCGCCGGCAGCGCGTTCGAGCGTAAAATCCCGGGCTTCACAAACCAGCGCCATCAGGTCCTGCGTGGTGGTGATGGGGGTCGCCTGGCGGCGTTCCACGATTAGACGGGCGATTTGCGGGGCATCGGTTTCATCCCCCAGTTCCAGCAAGGCATCCGCCAGGTCCCGCTCGCTCAGGCGGTTGACCAGGGTCGCGGCGGGTTGGCCGCGGGTGGGGTCCATGCGCATATCCAGCGGGCCGGGTTGGCGGTAGGAAAAGCCGCGTGCGGGGTTGTCGATCTGCGGGCTCCCTACGCCCAGATCCGCCAGCAGTCCGTCGACACGTTCGATGCCGGCCTCGGCCAGAATGGTGGGCAGTGCGGCAAAGTTGTTGTGAAACAGGGCCCACGATTGCCCCGTCGGATCACGGGCCAGCAACTTGGCACGGGCCAGGGCGATGTGGTTGGGGTCGAAGTCGATACCGATAAGTTTACCGGTCGGGCGGAGCCGCGAGACGATTTCGGCCGCGTGGCCGCCCAGCCCCAGCGTGCAATCCACAATGACCTGGCCCGGCTGGGGGTTCAAGACTTCGAGCACCTGCGGCAGCAGGACCGGAATGTGGCGTACGATGCGTTTCATGGGGGGTATTGTAGCAGGAGCAAACGGGAAGCTGGAAGTTGGAAGTTGAAAGTTAGAAGTTACAAAAATTATTCCAACTTCCAGCTTCTAACTTCCAACTTCTGGCACCTGCCGAAGCGGTGGGGCTTTTCCCGGGAGCGCCAAGGCATTGCCGTCACCGGCGTTTGCTATATAGTAACAGCATACGGCATGGCTGCGGGTCGAGCGCCTGCGGGTTCGTCCATTGGTACGGGCTCCGGGCGATCGGTGCGGCGGCCCTGTGGCACCCCGACCGATTCGGGCAGGCATTTGGCAGGAGACACTGATGCGCGATGATTTGCTGGTACAGCGTTTTGCCGGGAACCCGTTGGTGACTCCCGGCATGGTGCCGCCGAGCCGTCCGGATTGGATCGTTGAAGGCGTGCTGAATCCCGGCGCCTTCATGTACCAGGACCGCATCGGGCTGTTGCTGCGGGTGGAGGAGCGGCTGATGCAGGAACCGGGCTGGCAGGCCGTGCCGATGCTCAATCCCAACAAGCCCGATGGCGTCGAGATTCTGCGCGTGCGGCGCAGCGACCCGGCCTTTCATCAGCAGGACCCGCGGCTGTTCCGCTACCGCGGGGCGGCGCACCTGACGACGCTGTCGCACCTGCGCCTGGCGTGGAGCACCGATGGCGTGCATTTTACGGTTGATCCGGCGCCCACGCTTACGGGGCACGGCAGCCACGAGGCTTTTGGCATCGAAGACGTGCGCATCGTGCACATCGCCGGCACGTATTACCTGACCTATACGGCGGCGTCCGCGTTTGGCTATGGCGTGGGAATGATCACCACCCGGGACTGGAGCCAATTTGCGCGCCAGGGCCTGATCATGCCGCCGCCCAACAAGCATTGCGTTTTGTTTCCCGAAGCCCTGGGCGGCCGGTATTTGGCGCTGCACCGCTCCAGCGGCGCGGGCCTGGGCGGCAATTACATCTGGATCAGCCGTTCGCCGGATCTGCACTATTGGGGTGAGCACCAGTGTCTGGCGCGCACGCGTCCGGGATTCTGGGACGGCGGCAAGATCGGGGTGGGGGCTGCGCCGATCCGCACGGACGAGGGGTGGCTGGTGCTTTACCACGGGGCCGACCAGGACGACCGTTACTGCCTGGGCGCGCTGCTGGTGGACCTGCAGGATCCGACCCGGGTACTGGCACGCTCGGATGCGCCGCTCATGGAGCCTACGGCGGATTACGAGGAGAAGGCCGTGCTGGGCGATGCGATCTTCAGCAATGGCTGCGTAGTCCAGGGCGATCGATTGACGCTTTACTACGGCGCGTCGATGCAGGTGGTCTGCGGGGCCACGCTGCAAATCAGCGAAGTAATCAAGACGCTCGACGGCGTGTGAGTGCAGTACATCGTTGGGAACGTTGCCCGCAGAGGCGCGGCGCCGCCCCGAGCGCCCGGGAATGCGCCGCGAAAGGTTCATTATTTACACGGTTGCGGAGGAGTTACGCGATGATCAAACGCTGGGTTGCGGCATTGTGTGCATTGAGTTTGTCCGTGGGGCTGGGTCGGGCCGAAGGAACACTGGAACAGGGGTTTGTTGCTCCACCGGCGTCCGCCCGGCCGCAGACGTGGTGGCATTGGATGAATGGGAACATCACAAAGGAAGGCATCACCGCCGACTTGGAAGCCATGCAACGCGTGGGTATTGGCGGCGCCGAAATA
>Ga0316217_10003396_pt1 | contig 18184 bp, 10 predicted proteins | sample 1anoAmetaG_FD_203633 | JGI IMG/M metagenome (GOLD analysis project Ga0316217, IMG submission 203633) | Freshwater microbial communities from Trout Bog Lake, Wisconsin, USA - 1anoA | ecosystem: Environmental > Aquatic > Freshwater > Lake > Hypolimnion/Profundal zone | place: USA: Wisconsin...
GCAACATTCAGGACTAAAGGTTGGTTCCACTGGTAGTTTGGATTGGTAGCGGCAGTTGTAACGCAGGTGATTGTGCTTGGAGAGATGGTGCCTGCAACTAAATTGCATGGGTAACTGCCAAAGAAGACAGCAACTGCAGTGGGGTCGCTACCGAAGTTGCTACCGAAGATGTAGACAGTAGTTCCTCCCGCAACTGAGCCGTAAGGCTGGACGACTGCTGAAATGCTTGAAGAGACATATCGAACAGAAGGAATAGTACTTGCAAAAACAGCTGAATTAAGAAGCAATTACTGGTTATTAAGGTCAGAGCAAGTATCCATCCGAGTATCGTTGGTTTCTTTTTCATGAAACAGGGTTGAAAGTTGAAATTTTATTATTATTGTTAATTGCAAATAATGGTTTTGACAGCAAAAGTTGAAAAAATGATGGTTTTATGGTAAAAACTAAAATTCCCCAGGCTAAACACTTAATTGATCTGAAGACATTCAGTATTTGTAACGCCAGTAGTTAGGAAGGAATCATTTTTAGCCCTAGTGTTTCATCCCTGAAATTTGGCAAAATTTCTCAAGACAGCTTCCTCTATCTAAAAGATTAAGTTCCTTGTCTGACAAATTTATTTGGGTTGCCATGAATATAATAATCTTAACTTTAAATGGTCCTTTTATAAGCTAAACAGATGAAAACATGAATAAGATCAATCTATGTCATCAATAATAAATAAGGATGATTAGTTACTAATAAAAAGTCGTATAAAATTGTGCAAAAAGAAATTTCAGATTTCAAAAAAAGGGAAACGCCGAACATTACACACTATGCAGAGATAATGCAAATTAACAAGACATTTGAGTGTAAATTAGCAGAGTAAATAATAGAGGATCAAACAGTATTCTTAGAAAGACCATAGACAAAAGTCTTACAACCAAGAATTTCCAAATATTGGAATAAAAGAAATTGAAAGATTAAATAACTTCAAACATAGCATTAAAAAAAATCTAAGATCATCAAATATCTCTAAAAATTGTATTTAATTTTATAAAAATCTAAGTTTTCAATTATACAAGATTCATCACTAAATGCACACACATAAATCAATCCCAGTTATATTTTAAAATCTTTTTAGGCCCCATGAAGAGTGGCTGATTCTTTTGCTTATTGAATGTTTTTCGCGTAATTGATGAGCTTATTTCTTTAGAATCAATGCACTTTTTATCTTTTTCCTTCAAGTCTGGAGCAGTGTAACCTCCTTTCTTCAATTACTTTTAAATCTATTAATAGCGCTCTGTCAGTGTTTTGATATTTTATATCTTTTTTTGGTTTATTTCTCTTGAATCTTCTTCAAGATAAGCAAATTTCGATAAAAACCCTTAAAATTATCGTTTTTTACCCTTTTTTTCAGTTTTCCTCTTTTTACTCTCAACTTCTTTTGAACCATATTTTAATTATTTGCTTTATTGTTAAAGATAAACGGAAGATCTGTTTTTTATTTTTTTACTTAATTACTAAAAATTATTGATTCTAGAGCTTGTGATGGTTCCAACTCTTCTATAATGTGCTTATTATGCAGATTTGGATCTATAAGTCGTCAAACCAGTTGATTTACTCCTTTTAGGAGGAGAGTTCAAAAATCTTTTTTCCTTACTGCTATGCCTTTTCTTGGCCATGTAATAAATTTACTCTTTTATTACTTGAAGATCCTAAGTCTTTCTAATAACAGAATCTTTTAGCTTCTCGTCTATCTATGAACTGCCAACTTCAAATAACTTAAAATCTGCGTTTTTCTCTTTAAGAAGCTAGAATAACTTTTCAAACGCACTAAAAATGAATTTGATTCTATACAGGTAATCTATCCCTAAGTACTAGTTTACAAAATTCAAAGATTTTTTGTAATATTTGTGTAATAAAGTTAGGCACTATATAGGACGTCTCATAGGGACTGAAGTATAAACGATAGATTTTCCCTCGATGTTTTACTAAATGGTTCCATTATCATAATTGTAGCTTTTGCTGACTGTAAAATGATTGCTGGAAAATTAAAAAAATCCTAAAATTTTCAATTTCCGTATATTTGTCTAAGGAGATGAGACAAACCTACATCTTATTGCAGATTATTGAAAAGAAAATTGAAAATATTACTTTTTCTGAATTAGCTAAAGCTGTTTATTCACTACTTTTTTATTTTTTGTTGCACTTGCCTCTAAATAGCTTTAAAAGGTTTTTTGCTATTAGCTAATCTTTGTTTTCAACATATCTTATAATAATCTCCATTTCTAGCTATTGTTTTCATATCTTTGTTGATCCATTATCACTATTTCTTGAGAACTGTTTGATTTTTTGTACTCTTCAAGTAAAAAATCATCATCAATTGCTGCTTAATTGAGTAACTTATTCATCAAATTTGCAGAAAGTTAAATTTTTCGAAGACTTTTACTTAGGGGATTGTCAAAAGCGAATGAGTTGTCACCCTTATCATTGAAAACTGAGAAAACATAAAAATTCGAAATGGTGTGATAGCAGCAAAACTGTGAAGGCAAACTATTCATAATATTGCCGTAGAACTGGCTTTGATCTGGAAAAATGATAAAGGATTCACCATTTAACAAGTTTTTTCTCCAATTTCCTAAAGCTAACAAAAAGTTATGATCTAGTGCAATTCCAAATCCTTCCCTAGTCAAAGGTCTTGAGTGAACTTCACCTTGGTACACTCCATTTCTGAAATCTAGAGTTTTAAAGTCTAGCTCTTTCACAACTTATTTTTAGTAGGGATCATACATTTTCCCTAATTTTATTTACCTTTATTATCGAAAATAAAAAGAAAATCAATTTGATAGATGCGCAGTAACAGAAAATATTTGATCGATTAAACGCTGATTCAAAGCTTTAAGCAAATTATTTGAAAAGACTTTCTTTTGGCATATTTTGGGTGATTCTTTCTTGAATACTCAGAGAATAATATTGAAAAAGGCTAGTATTCACACTCCAAAGGATAAATATCATTGAGTCAGCAATTTGCCCGAATTTTATCACTATTTTTGACTACCAACAAGATTATTCAGATTGATAATTTAAAGTTATACCTTTTAATAGAAATCAAAGATTAGAAAATGATGTAAAAATAGGTTGAACAAATGTACCGCAGCAAGCTCGAAAACATCGAAAAAAAGTTCAAGCTAATAAGTGAGGCCTATAGCAAGTTATCTCTCTAAATCCAACAAAAAAACGAAATTATTCAAGATTTAAATAAGGTCATACACATTCTATAGACTAATCTTGAGCATTCCAATTCCAAGCTTTAAGAAGCCAAAGTCAAAATATAAAAACTTTAAGCTAAATTGGAAAAATAGGCAGTCATCAAGAAAGTCTTTATGAGTTCACAGGTTAAAATCGATTCCTTTGTTCCTCAATCTCCGAAAGCACATCAAGCAAATATACTTTTAAGCAGCTAAACATCGATAGTACCTAAAGCAGATGTCTAAAAAGACTTTATCTAACCTTAAGAAACCAAATAGATTAAAAGTAAACATCTTCATCCAATAAAAAGCACTTTAAACGATGAAAAAGTAGGTTTTCTAGGAGAAAAAAGAAATAAGTTTGAAAAAACTGTGGAAAATCTTTAAGCTGAAGAAATTCATCTCCCGAAGGAAATAAATTTCGATTTTAATAGTTCAAAACTCACTGATTTAACTAATTTAAACATTAACAAGGCTAATATTGATGTCAAGCTCAAAGAAATCTCAGGACTATAAACTCAAAAAACTACCCATTAGCAAATAAGATCCTAAAAGTCCATCACAAACAAATAATCTACAATGAAAACTTTGACTAAAATATGGGAAGAAAGAGATCGTTAAATAGAAAAAATGGATGAATTGTTCTAAAGCATAAACAGCAAACTAAAAGAATTCGAATAGTGAAATAATTGGCCATGATCTCATAAAAATTTATCAAGAATTCTTTAATTAGCTTACTTGTTTTTCACTTTTGATTTCTCTTTGTCCATAAAATTCAAATTTTAAAAAAAACAATCGAATGGGATACCCACTAGATAATGGTTCAGACGGTTATCATCCCTATACTTACTATCAGGGAGTTATCGCAGGCGAGCTTATCACAACTTTAGCACTTTTTTTCCTTATCCAAACTTTGCATTACTGGATATGGGGGCATTAGCAATAGGCGTGGGATTACAAAAAAAACTAAGATGGTGATGCCTCATTAGCACCTTTACCTCCATCTTAATGGGTATCTATTAGCCTATAAAGAAATGGGATCAAAAAAGCTTCAATATGTATTTCTCAATCATCTTTGGTTCTCACTGCAGCGCAATCTTTTTGCCACTGATTTACTATCCTAGCATCTTTACAACTGCTGTATCCTATATCCACTTAATTGGCTTTTGCGGAATGCTAATAAACTCGATTTGCATGGGGTAAGAACTTCCCGGAAAAGGAGGGCGAACTATAACAAATAGAGTTTTGTGGATAAGTATGTTTTTCGTAATTAAGTAATGTGCCTAACAAATCTAACGTTAATAGTGGCAGGGTTGGCTGGAGTTTCCAATGTTATCAAGTGATTCATTTCTTTGCTTACTAGTTTGTAATTTAGATTAGCTTCTTTTGATTTAGAGAAAAACGAATACTAAATCTAACGTCACAATGATAAAAACATAAAAGATAAACGTTAACAAATGACAGATTAAATGTAGTTCTAGAGTAAATTGATGCTATTTTTTGTCGCTGATTTAGCCAAAGGCCTAAATATGGTCTTTCTTGAAGTAAGAATCAAATAAGCTCTACAAAATTTTCATTTCTAAGATTTTGAAACGTTAAGATATGTTTGTTATGACTTAATATTTTAATTTATATGTTGAATACTATTTAAAGTTTGATTAAACTAGTTATGGCATAGTTATAAATTACAACAATCTCTCTATACTACCTGAAATGGGTTGTGCTCAGACTGTATCTTTGCATTAATACAGAACTAATCACATTCTCAAAGCATTCTCACTAAGCCACACATTTTTTTCTTGCTGGGAGGTCCAGGCAGCGGAAAAGGCACTCAAACTGAAAATCTCATCAGGATTACAAATTCAAGCATCTATCAACTGAAGATTTGCTGAGAGAGGAAAAAGAGAAGGGTGGAGACTTCGCTACACAAATAGATTCATATATGAAAGAAGGTAAGCTTCTTCCTTCTGGATTAGTGGTCAAATTGCTGAAGAAAGCAGTTGAAACTTACGGAAACAGGCGTTATCTATTCGATGGGTTTCCTAGAAATCAAGAAAACTGGAATTAGTTTTAGAAGCAACTTTAAAGCGAAGTTGTTGTGAGAAATCTTATCTATTTTGATTGTCCTACATAAACTCTGGTAAACAGAATGATGTAGAGGGCAAAGACAAGCGGAAGAACTGATGATAACCCTTAAACTATCAAGAAAAGGCTATAAACTTTTGAAAAAGAAACTCTTCCTATCATAACTTAGTTTTAGAGAAAAAATAATTGTATAAAGGTTGACGCATCGAAAAGTAGGGATTATGTCTATTAGGAGCTAAAGCGAAGCTTAGTGATGTAAACGTTAGACCTCCGACTCCAGCCTAAATGATCTTTGTCCTTGGCGGGCCAGGATCTGGAAAAGGAACGTAAAGTTTTAGTTATTTAGTCAATGTGATATTTTAGTCAAAAAGTATAAATTTACTCACCTATCCACTGGAGATCTTTTGAGAGAATAAATAAAAAAAGGTTCAAAGCTTGGAAAAGAGATTGACTTTGTGATTAAATAAGGAAAGCTTGTTCTAAGTGATTTAATGCTAAAATTGATTCAGTAAAGAATCTAAAGAAATAACTATGGAGGTAGATTCTTGCTTGATGGGTTCCCAAGAGAGTAATAGAATATGCATGTTTGGAAAAAAGTCATGGCTCATTGGGTGAACCTTAAGTCTGTGATATACTTTGAGTGTTCTGAATAATAGCTTAAAAAAAGATTACTTTAAAGAGGGAAAAGAAGCGGCAGATCTGACGATAACTAAGAATCCATTGCCAAAAGGCTTCAAGTTTTTAATAACCAAACTAAGCCCGTCATCACATTCTATCAAAAGCACTCTAAGGTAAAGAAAATAGATGCAAATAGGAGCATCGAAGCGATTACTAAAGATGTTTGACATCATTTAGACTCTCTTGGTATTTTTCCCCAAAATTGATTGTAAAAAAGGATTTTCATCAAAATTAGCTTATCATTTGAAGAGAATAAAAAGAAGATTTCTGAAAGGCAATTTTTTATCGTTCACTTTCTATTTTCTCGGCTAATCTTGAAATAACTACAACTTTATTAAGATAAACTTCTTGCTTTTAATGGAAAAAAAATGTTTAAATGTATTTGGAGAATGTTTACAGAGAACATCATTCCAGCCTTGGCTACTAGACATCAAAGTTTTGAAATAAATTACATCAACAATCTTAACTGAAATATTAAATTAATATATGGGCTGCTGCTAATCAACTCAGAAGGAACAAAATTTTTAAGCAGAAAAAAAAAATATTCAAGCTACTTAACCCGCAATTCCAATCCAGTAAAGGTCCTAAGCACCTCAAAAAACAGTAAAATCCTAATTATCGAATAAGGAGTTAAGGAGTCGATTCAAATTAGATGCCATTAGGCGCAAACAAGAAGATGTCAAAAAAAACTTAGAGTAAGGCAGCTACTCTCTGCCAGCTTTCTTTTCTTTTTCATCAAATAATGATAAAAAATCATGATTATGCTTGGCACTATTAAAAGCCTTTGTATTTAAATTTATCAGATTTAAAAAAGAAGATGACAAGAAGTTCTCTCGGCTAATCAATAAAGTAAGTTGCCACTGCGATTTTCTTGAAGTCAAACACGCTTCCTCCTTTCTTAATACTCGCAGAACAATGCTTTTAGCTTGTACTTTACCTGCTAATCGTACATAATCCCTCCCTCATAAACAGCATAATGTCTAGCAGTTATAACGTCATCGGCATTATAGGCTTTCTGCTTGTAGTTTTACTAATAGTAAGAGTACGAAAAGGGATTTCAACTTTTAAGGTGTTCTACCCAATCTTTCTGAATATCATCATAAACCAAAAGCTTTACGAATCACAATATCTGACCTACCTCTATTTCATTATGATTGCTTTGATGATTGCCGCAGATACTATCAGTAACATTAAGCTTGACTTTAGTGCTCAGTCAATAACTTCTTAAAACCTTAATATAACAAAAATCATTCACGTCCTAGTATTTCTGTTTGGAATAACATATTCTTCATTGTAGAGCACAAAAGGCCTACTTCAGCTTATAAGTGGAGGACTCTTTATTACCTTGGCAGCCTTAAAAAGAGGTTCCATGATGAGAAATGACAATTTTAAAGAAATTCTTATCAGATTCTATCTTCTCATAAGTTTCGACCATTTTATCATCTTCGTTAATTCGATTGTAAGCTTACCAATGTATGTAAGAATTTTTCTTCCTGTTGTCTCTTCTCAGTTTCTCTATGAGATCTATAAAAGAAGAAAAACTTTCCAAAAAATTGACTAGCTATACTCCCAGTAACTCTTTTTTGAATTGTGTTTTAGAATTTGCAAATACATTAATGGAAAATTTTATGACCCAAAGTTTTAGCAAGAAGTAAACTCTTTTATGAATGAATAGATAACTGCCTAAATGAGAGATCATGAAAAAAAGCTTGTAATTTACTAAAAATTGAGCAATCTGTTAGCCAGGCAGGAACACTTCGAAAACTACTTACTTTTAGCTCAAATTTATATGGTTTATAAGCATCAACTTCTTAAAGCAAAGAAAGCTCTTTAGGTGATCAAAAAGAACACTAAATACAACTTTATTGAAAACATTCTTATCTTTCGGGCAGAAGAGATGCTTTTGGAGAATTTTAGTCAAAAAAACAAAGGAATCATCTTTGAACATTACTAAAGCCTTTATCAATGCGATTAATTCAGAAATTTGCTGCTAAAATCTTCAATTCATTACATTAATTACTGGGAATTTACAAAGAAGCCGGAAATAATAACTGAAGATTTTAGAGCTATAAGTGACAAAACTGTTGACTATTAGAGAAAGATTAACAAAAACTATGAGTAAATAGAAACAAAATGTGTAACTGTTAGCCTACTTTACGTATCTTATTTGTTTGAAGTTGCCAGAGATACTAAAAGGGCAAGAAAAATACTCGAAAAACTGTCTTTTAACGAAGACTTTTAGGTCAATTTACAGATAAATGAAAAGATCTTTTTAAGGACTCAGTTGATAGAGGAGATGCTGAAAATCGAAAAGATCAGTAATAATGTAAGTTTGTTTTTAGGTTATGATAGGAAGTAAGTGTAAGGTCAAAAGATTGATATCTTTTTGCCTGAATTCTATCGTAAAATACACAAAATGAAAGTAGATTAACTGCTTTAAAGATAATTCTAAGTAACGCATCTGTTCAACAAAAAGACTATCATCAAAAACAAATACAACTACTATTAAGAATGTAATGTTGTTCTAAGGCTACATTACGATTTCTAAGGAGAGTTGAGATTACAAGGATACTTGCAAGTAAAGTAAAACTTGAAGTATGTTTGGACTAACTTCCTAATTGTCAATAAAAATGAGTAAATCCTTTAATGTAGTGAAAACTTTTCATAAGTGTATCCCAATCAATCTAAATTGCACAAATCTAATGAGTTTTTCTCTCAAAAAAGATAGTATTCAAAGATTAAATATCACAATTCAAGCAAATACTTTCCTTTAATAGTATTCAAAATTAACGAAGATGAGTAAGCTGTTTACTTTGTTGAAATAAGTGAAGATTTCTCTCAAAAGTCATTGCAAATAGCCAATTAAAAGATCATAACTCTAATGAACTCAATCAAAAACTTCAAAGTTGACCTCAACTTTATTAAGTCTTACTATTAAGGCATGAAAACTACCTCCAATTAAATCTTCTCCAAGGAGTACATTGTAATAATTGTACTTTGCCTTATTTTAACGATTGGGCTCATTATCTGCCAGGCACTATTTTTTTACACAATGCGGCTGAAGGAGCAAAGTCAGTCGCAAATTGTAGCAAATACTACAAATATTGTGAATTATATGAACAGCTACAACAGATTGGGGATTGCTGTGAACTATATCGACTTAAGCCAGCAGATAGGATACTCTAATAACTTTACCACTTTTGATCTCATCAACTAAAGCCTCACGTTGCAAGGTTATGCTTAATCCATGCGATATTTATCAGTCCTCAACTTTAGTTTGCCTTCTTTCTTGCCAAATGTCACTTACACTAAACAAGGCTTTGATATTGTAATGGAATACTTGTCAAATGCCTACATGATTAAACAGTTTGATGATGATCCCTTTACTCAGAATTTAAGTATTTCGAGAGTTAGACTAATTTTGCAAGTCCTCTTTTCCGGAATCTTTTCTGAGTACAGGAACAACTATACCACACAAGTGCAAAATTTAACCTTTTTCGATCAAATTATTAACGAAATTTTACTTTCAGTAATTAGCGTGATTCTGGTTGCTCTTTATCTGCTCATTGCCCGAAGCTAATTGAAGATTAGAGTGAATTAAAAGGAAGCTCTTTCATTGACTCTCACTGTCAAGGAGCAAGAAATGATTATTTAAAGTATCAAAGTCTTCATCCGCAAAATTACGAAGGAAGAAATCAATTACAAGGGATAAAGATTAGATAGCAGCAAGTCAAGGTTTAAAGGCTATGAAACTTCTTTCGCTCCTGACGCCTCAGCCTTTTCTAAAGATCCCATGAAATCAGAAATCTCAATGAGAGAGCTTTCCGGTAGAAATCTTATGGAAGATACCCTAAACAAAACGCTATTTATGCAGACTCAACAAACGCAAAGGAATTAGGCTAAAGTATAGTTACCCTTGCATAATGTTTAGATCAAGATGAGAAAAAGAAACAAATTGATTCTCATCGTACCTTTAGTGCTCATTTTAGTGATAATCGCATTAATTGCAACCAACCAAATCAAGAACAACATTTTGATGAACATCGATCAGGGTAATTCAACACAAAATATTTTCCTAGTTACCAAGCTTGGTACCAGTTTCGTAAGAGTTATCAATGCTTTTATGAATACTCTTTGTAAAAAATTGGCCAATTACACTACCAGCGCATCATCCTACCTTTCCACTTTTGCTCAACTTCCAATCATACCCACTATCATTCAGTTCGATGAGTCAGCTTTGCCCGAATTCTCAGCCTTCACATCTCAACTGATATCTTTTTAGACTCAATATATGTGCCAGTATATCAGTTGTGACCCGAGATACGCTAACGATATTAACATTGTTTATTCTTCCACAGTTCAAAAAATGCTCACTTATATGAACACCTTCATGAATACTACCTTAAATGCAAAATACAGTGACTTCAAAACTCAACTAACTTCTCCTACAAGTCTTTATAACATAGATTTACTGTTCTACTGCGCAAGAATAATTAACGACTTTCTGAATAGCATCTACCAAACCTATGTGAACTGCTACAAAAGCTATACAGATGATCTCATAACAAGCAAAACCCTTTTTGTTAGTCTTTCGCTTTCTGTTACTGGGATTGGTTTGCTTTTGCTTCTGATTCACTTCAGAATGATCTACGTCAACCAACATTACTTGAAAGACATAGTTGCAATTGTAAAAACAGATAGTTTTATAACTGAAGAGGTCAACTTGGGAGAAGAAAACCAAAAGGCTTAGCCACAGGAAAGTTAAATAAAGTGATATGAATGTTATTTTAGTGTAAAACTTTATCTTTTCTACACAAAGAATCAATTCTAACTCTAAGATTACTAAAAGCTGGCATAATTAGTTAGCATTGAATCTAGCTTATTGATTGACATCTTCAACTATCTGGCTACCTATTCTCTTGTCCGGAATCCTTTCGTGATATCCATAATCCCTCTCATTGTTTTGCTGATTTTACGTCCTTTTTTGCTTCCTTTACTGCGTTTTTCTTAATTGGAAGCTGTAGCTGTAGCTGTAGGAGAAAGCTTGTTACTGTCTTCTTCCAGATTAGAAGTTTATCCAAAATTGATATCTTAGATAATTTCTTCGTATTCCCCATTATCTATTTACTTATTACAGGCTTTAAACTTTGTTTGCTTGCGCTGAAGCGAATGAGCCTTCGAAAAAGCCTATTTCATATTTCCAAGAAATTTTTCAAAATTTTTTTACATCTTCTTCAATCTTTCTTAGAAACCCTCAATTTGTTATATTAAGTGGTCGGTTTTTTCGCCTACCTATCCTAAAATTTAAAGCTTTATCGTTTCGAACTTTGAAGTTATGTACTTGTCAAAATTTGCCAAACTTTTGGCGTGGTCTTTAGGCTCCATTCAAATTAAAGAATGATCTTTTATTTAAAGAATATTCTTTTGTAATTCGTATATAAAAATGTACAAAATCTTAGCAATAATAAGCATAAGCAAAAATCTATGGGTGTTTAGTGAATTCAAGTTTATTGGATCAATAACTTTTTTCTTTTAGAGCCCTCAGAGAACTTTCTATTTTACTGGGTGCCGATGAAATGATGAATTGTTTCTTTTCCATGATGTTAGTTTGATATGGCAGCATGAAATTCCATAATTAATTAATTGTTAGCCGATTTTCAGGGTTAGATTCCACTAAATTCATAATAATGCTTTTGAATATCTCAAAATATCTTTCATTTTCACACCACATTCTTTTCTTTTCTTTCACAGCTTTTTAATTGAAAGTTTTTGTCTGATAGTTGTAGACCAAAGACAAATCTTCTAGAATTCCTGCAGACATAATGGTGGCTCCAATGGCAAACATTTAAGATTGCTAATTTTCATCGTTTTATAGGTGGTTGGTTTGAAGTAAAAGGAGATCTTCAGGAGCTAAAAGTCCATTGAATCCGGATTTCATTTGATCCAGAGCTTTAACATAGCTTGATAGCTAACCAGTCCAAGAAAGCACATTCACTATTTTTACGAATCCTTCATCATTCACAAAAATGTTTTCTGGTTTGATATCTCCTAATTTTTTACTATGCTGCCTAATATCTTGTTTGGCTGCCGCCAAAGCGTAGAGCAAGAACCACAGCTAAGATTATTTGAATAATAGCCTTTAGCTTTGTCTCTATTTGATCAGATTTGAGAGAAGATGCGGAAAATAGGGATACTAAGCCTATGTAAAAAAAGGATTACAGTTAAAGTACCAGTGTTTCCACAGAGGCCAACGTCGTTTTTGAACTAAAAACGTTCAGGCAGAAGAAGATAGTCTGATTTGATTTTATTGGGCTCTTTGAAATGCTTCTCCCATTCGTAAAACTGAGCATTTTGGGCCTGAAATTTTACTTGTATGTATTTTCGGTTATTTTACTAAACAATCACCTTAGCATCAGTTAGTCTGGGGTGGCTTGAAACAAATCTTATCTATTCTAGCTTTTTAGGCTGCGTATTTCCCATATTTTTTATAAATTATTAAATTCAAGATTTGACAAAAGATAAGAATATATATATCAAGGGAACTTCTGAACGCTAGCCTATCCTTGAATCCTTTGATTTCAACTCAAACTATTTTGGTTTTGCTTTTTTTGAAATGCTATGAAACAAGAATCCATTATATATAGCATAAAATTTTTTATTATACTACTTTCAGATTAGATCTGTTATCTCAATACAAATCTTTAATGTTCTATATTGAAGTAAGCTAGTTTTTTCTTAAGAAAACTTAGCATATTTCATTTTCCAAAGACATAAATAAACCGGAAAGCTGAAGATAATTGCTATCTTTTGATGGACTGGGGTTGAAAATCAAAGTTTTGTTGATTGTAAGAAACGATAAGCAAAAACAGAAAACAATACTATTTAACTATTTAAAAGAGTTTTTGAAGCAATTAAAGCAAAAGAACATCAATAATCTTCACATCAAAGATTCTAATAGGCCTCAGACACATATTTCGATTCTTTTAAACTCCAACCTTCTATCTTTTGATCTTTAAACGTTTTCTTCAATTTCTTTTCCATCTTAATACCTTAAGCGATTCCTGCGAATGATTTTCTCTGACTCAAAAATCTCCTGCGTACTAATTAGCCCTCTTCCAGAAATCTGGGAGGAGGAGACTGATGCGGTTACTTCCCAAGAATAGTAACTATGATTGGTAATGAACTAAGGTAGTGATATCTATTTAGCCGTTACTGTAAGGGAAGAATTTTCTTAAAAAGTTTAGTAAATAATGTTCCTTTATGCACTTTTACGTTATTTTACGACTTTAGCTATTTTTTTATTTTCATATCACTTTTCCTTCTCTATTCTGTTAGCTTTTATTTGTTTACGGCCTTAGAGCCTTCGACTTTAATTAAAACCTATTTCTTGGTGCTTGATATTTCTCTATTTTCCCTTGTCGAATAAGATCTTTTAGCCTGCAGATATTCATTCAGAAGTTTATTCTTCCTTTTCTGACGAGAATTGACACTCAGTTCATAGCATTACCTTGATATTTTTTATCTCTCAATAGTTTTGAGATTATTGTGACATGCCTGTGCATGCAGATATAGCTTTAGGCTACTAATTTCGAGGTTGGGTTGGGGCAGCTCCAGATTCACTTTGGGCAAAGCAATAATTGTATATTCATCCATTATTAATATATTTAAAGTTCAATCGGAATAACTGAGCTAAAGGACGCTGAAGCCAGAGATCAGACAATATACTGAGTCAAACCCCATTTGAAGTCTGCCACTGTATATTAAAAAGAACAGTTTTTTAAATAAGTTTGAGTAAAGGGTGGGCAGAAGAAGGAAAAAGTGCTTTATTTGTAAAGTGAATTGTGTGAGTTATTGAGTAATTCATGAAGTATCAATCCCATTTGAGGAAAGGATCCTCTGATGGTTTAATCTAGGCTCCTTCAGTGGTATTCTCGGGATAGCTGGAGAAGTTGGAAGTGTCACTTGGACTTTTCACACTTGGCCTGTAAGGAGGTGAAATTTTCTTTGAAATAAGACTGGACAAATTAATCGTATTGAGATATCGATGATTCTTTATATCGCCAACCCCTAAATATATTTGAAGTTACCATTCTTCAAGTTTCCGTAGCGCTTGCTTAAGTCATTCACCAAGAGATGCTTAACTAAGGATTTGGCGTCGTTATCGAAACCTTTGGGGAAATGAAGTTTTCCTTTTAGAATATTCTGGTAGATGACAAGGGGATCATCGTCAGCGAAGGGATCAATTCCTGCGATCATTTAATAAATCAAGACCCCCAAAGTCCACCAATCCACAGGTTTCCCGTGCCCCTGGTTCTGCAAAATCTCAGGGGCTAGATATTCTGGCGTACCGCAAAGAGTAAATGTTCTGTTTTAAATCACCTTTGCGAACCCGAAGTCAGTTAGTTTTAGATAGCCATCGCCCGCGATCAGAATATTTTCGGGCTTGAGGTCTCTGTAGATTATGTTTTTGCTGTGGAGATATTAGAAAATTAGGACTATGTGGGCAGCATAAAATCTGTATAAGGGAAGCGTTACGCTGCTTTGTGTGGCTAGAACATGCCTTCTTCTCGCAGGTGGGTGAACAGTTCACCTCCCGGCACATATTACATGAACATGTAAAGATGGCGTGCGTTTTGAGTCAGGCCTTCGAAATTCACCTGAGTTAAGAAGCAACTACGATAAACGGGTGGGAAATTGAACTCAGTATTTTATATTCGTTGGAGATGTGATCAACTTGCTGGGATTTGATGAGCTCCATCTTTTTCATTATCTTAACGCAACAGTATTTGTTGGCGTTTCGTTTCTTGACAAGGCGTACGGTGCCGAAGGAACCTAGGTGGTGTGAGATGGTACCTTAGCCCAAAATGGTGAGGTAGTCATAGTCTTTGAAAGCTATTGAAGTCCGAGCCTTTTATTATTTCTTCTACATGAAATATTCTAATAATTCAATTCTATAGAAAAGCAGTTTATATCTTGGGAGTTCCCAGATTTATCCTTTCCCACAAATTGACTCCTCTTCCATATCTCAAAGTTAAATACTAACTGTAGATTGAAGTTATCAGCTGGCCTCAACACTTTATTGAGAAATCGTTACGTAATTATGGTGTGCTATTTGCATAATAACTGAATAATATAAATCTTCAAAACTTTCTAACTACCCTTGATCTTTAAATGCTTGTCACCTTCACGCTCTATTTCTTTTTGCTCATCGACTTTATCGAAACTACTCCGAATTTTTATCCACTTTTCTTGTTGCTAACTGACTTCTTCTTGCCTTTGTTCGCCTTTATCTCCTAGTAGTCGGTGTGCATCCTTTGGTTGGGCGGAATGTTCTCCTTTGTGTCGTAGTCTTCCTTCTTAAAGCAAGCTATTTTGATTGCAGCTTTGGGACAGTTCTTCAGAAACCTTCTACTCTCAAATATCTTTTATTTGACTCTTAGGCCATAATTCTCGTCATACTCTTCATTGAGATCGCCACCTACAGTTTTAAGCCTCTCGATATGTTTGGTGGTGGGGATGATGCTGATGTTCTGCTCGAGTTCTTTTTTGAAGAGCTACTGCTTTTCCATCTTGGTGAGGTCAAGCACATGATTGGGAGCGAAATCCATCAATTCAAAGATGAGGCTGGGGTGGAATTCAAAGTTGTCGTCGTACCTTTTGACCATGTTGGAAAGGTTGCGTGTGAGTCTCCTCAAAGAAGGAGTTTAGTTATAGTTCTCCCTTTTAGGTTATTTCTTCTTGGGCTGGCAATTTTTGTCGTTCTTTTCCCATCGCACCTAATGCGCCAGGGTCTCCGACTAGACCTTCTTGTCGCTGCTCAGTGGTTTGGGTCTGCGCATGTTCAGCTTTTTAATTGCGAGCTGATGTCGGAAGGTCATCTAAAAGGCAGTGCCGTAGTGATGGATCACAAAATATCTGTCTTTCTTGACTCTCTCTAAGATAAGAGGCTTGATGGTGCTGACGATCGATTGAAAGTTGAAGCAGGTTCCCAGCATCTCTGTCTGTTTGGATGATTGCAGTGCCTCTCGGTACAGTATTTTGGTGTTGTTTGTACCTCGCTGGGTTACTAACTATGAGATCGTTTTGGATTGGATTGACGCGTATAATGGTGCCTCGTACTTGTTGGAGAGAATTTTGGAGCAGAGTTGGGTGAGGTGGGAGAATTTGGTCTTCTGGAGGTTGCAGATTATGCATTAGGTTAGTTGTTAGGTGGGCCTGGTCTTTTTTGAATGATATTGTTTGTGCATTTAAAATTAAAAATCAATAGCAACTTTTGAATTGCCAAAATATAGGGTCAAGGCTAGAATTAACCAAACAACCCATCTATTTCCTGCCGGCCATAAAATACACCCAAATATGCATGGGTAATTCAGCTGGATATCTGGATATCGTAGGCAGGTAGATCAACTGGATAGGTGGCTATTCTAGGTAGATCAACTGATAGGTGGCTACTGCGATGGCAGATAGGTTATTGGTTTCTGATGAGATGTTGTGTGTTTGCGGATACAAATTAACAAATTAAGAATCACTAGAGAGCGGCTAGTTGTTCCTCGATGACCTGCTCCAGGATCTCCTGCATGGACTACTAGAGACTGTGCTTGATGACAAACTTCTTGGCCACGATCCTGGGCTCCTCGTCACCCTTCAACCCTAGCTTCACGATGTTGTCTCCCAGCTTAATTTCCAGTATCAGTTTGGGCTTCTATCTCTCCACGAACGAGGGCGGGCCTGTCTGCTTGGGTTTGACCCTTCCCAGATTTTAGTAAGCCTCCTTGAGTTTCTGCTTGTCCTTGCGGCCTTTCTCCAGCCGTTCAACCTGCTTGTCATAGTTCTTGACGAGGGGCGTTTTGCTGCGTCGATGGTACTCGATGGTGTTGGGCTGGAAGGTGCACAGCTTGAGTTCCTCTTCCTCCTTGATCTTCTAGTAGTCGACATCCTCTTTCTTCTCCTTGATGATGTACAGATTCTCTACGAGCTTCTTGGTTTCGAGGGTGGTGAGTGTCTTCTCGCCCTCGTGCTGGACAACTGCCTCGCGGCTGGTCTTCAGCAGCTGTTCCTTCTAAAGTCCTCGTTTGTACAGTATCTAGTGGTATGATAGTTATTTGCCGCCGGAGATGTACCCTGAAAGCTCATTCAGCTTGGACTATTTTATGTTGTCTAGGCGGTTGTTTTTTAGGTATTTTTGGAGAGATCTTTGGGCAATCACTCGACTTTTGTCATTTATTTGAGGCTTGAACGAAGGCTTCTCCTATTAGAATATTGCCTTCCGCTACACATTCGAATTATGCGAAGATTTTCGCTTAACTTTCATCCAAAGTTTGACCAGCCCCTCAATTTCCAGCACCTATTCGCAGGCTTCCGGGTACTTTTTCATATACTTGACCCTACTTTCTTCCATTTCAGGGAAGGCATGCTCGATGAGGGAGATGATTTAGATCTGCTTCAAGGAGTAGGGGCAGAATAAAATATGGATGAGACTTGAGAGTGCATTTTGGGTGATAGCGGGTACCTAGAGATCGTAGTGAATGAGGACGAGCCAGAGCTGCGTGATGAGCAGTTCGAACTCGAGCTGGTCTTTTTCCCTTTGGTGGTCTTGGAACCTCCCGATTTCTGTGAAGATGGTTTGGAAATGTTAGAAGTCGACTTGTTCTTGTTTGCTCAGATATTTGGTGTAGATGGCTTAGATTTGCTGATCCAGTTTCTGTACGAGTATGAGGTAGGAGTTGGGGGTGAGTTTGGGTTTTTCTGCCAATTAGTGTATTTCTTTCTTGACTTCCTCCTGCAGTGCCTGCTGCCGTGCGTTTCTCAGATAGAAATTTCGGTTGTAGATTCGAACCTGAGGCGGAAGTTCTTCGAAATCCCCAAGATCGCTGTTCTCCACCGACAGAGCTTTTTACTACATCATTAACGATTGTTTAACGTATCAATTATACTATTTACAACCAGCAGATAATCCACTCACAATATCTCAAAACATTTTCATATAGAAACCATCTAAAATACTGGAAGCAAAGTATTAAGTATGTTGAATATCTCAATTGCTACCCATAGGTAAGGGGGTGAATTGGTATGGTGAAGATAGATGGAGAAGAAGATTTATAACATAAATACTCTATGTTTGATGACTCTTCATTGTATTATATATGCTAAGAATTCAATATTTTTTAGAGAAACATATTGGGGTGGGGGTTGGG
>Ga0316217_10003399_pt1 | contig 18179 bp, 14 predicted proteins | sample 1anoAmetaG_FD_203633 | JGI IMG/M metagenome (GOLD analysis project Ga0316217, IMG submission 203633) | Freshwater microbial communities from Trout Bog Lake, Wisconsin, USA - 1anoA | ecosystem: Environmental > Aquatic > Freshwater > Lake > Hypolimnion/Profundal zone | place: USA: Wisconsin...
TCCGGAATCCGGCCCTCCTGGCCGGGATTGTCCGCCACCAGCTGCTTCAGCCGCTGCAGACTGTCCTCGACCCTGGCCGCGGCGGCCTGGTAAGGCTGCAGGTAGCCCAGGTCCCGGGTCAGCAGGTAGCCGCGCTGGCTGGTCTCCGCCTCGACGGCGGCTTCGAGGGTGCCCTGGAGCGTCTCCAGCACCTGGTGGGTGTGCGCCACCCAGGCGGCGTCCTCGGCCATCCGGCGAGTGTTGCGGTAGGCCCGCGCGCCGCTGGTCAGCAGGACGCAGCTCAGGACGCCCAGGCCAAGGAAGAGACCTCTGGTGGATGAACTCATAACGGTCCCGGCGGGTGTGGGGCAGTCCACGCTTGGGCTGCGGGAGGTTTGGAGAGGCAAGGCAACGTTTGCTTCATTATAAGTCGGGACTGCAAGCGGAGCATGCGCCGGCCGAGTATGGGGTCCCATCGTCGCCCCCGTAACGCTGCCGGCGAGGCGCGCGAACGCGCGACGAGTTCCGGGAGCGACGATGGGCGGAGGTCCGGGACACGAACGGATACGCGGACGGGCTGGTGGCGGTGGCGTCGGCCGGGGATGATGGAGCCAGGCCAGGAGGCCCCATGCTGCTCGTCATCTCCCCCGCCAAGTCCCTGGACTTCGAGACGCCGCCCCGGGTGGCGGACTGCTCCCAGCCGGCCTTCCTGAAGGAATCGGCCCGGCTGGTGAAGCTGCTGCGGGCCATGGACATCGACCAGCTGGCAACGCTGCTGGGCGTCTCCGGGGAGCTGGCGGCGCTCAACGCAGGACGCTTCCACCAGTGGCGGCCGCCGTTCACCCCGGCCAACGCCAAGCAGGCCGTGCTGGCGTTCCACGGCGACGTCTACCGCGGGCTGGACGCGCCGGGACTGGAGCCCGGGGACCTGGCGTTCGCCCAGGACCACCTGCGCATCCTGTCCGGGCTCTACGGCTGCCTGCGCCCCCTGGACCTCATCCAGCCGTACCGGCTGGAGATGAGCACCCGGCTGGAGAACCCCCGGGGCCGCGAACTCTACGCGTTCTGGGGCGACCGGCTCACCCGGGCGGTGAACCAGGCCCTGGCCCAGGCATCCGGGGAGCCGGCGCTGGTGAACCTGGCCTCGGCCGCCTACTTCAAGGCTCTGGTTCCCGGGGCGCTGGCCGGCCGGATCATCACCCCGGTGTTCGAGGACTTCCAGAAGGGCGCCTACCGCGTGGTGGGCTTCCACGCCAAGCGGGCCCGGGGCCTGATGGTCCGCTACGCCCTGCGCCGCCGCCTGGCGGATCCCGAGGACCTGAAACGTTTCGGGGCCGAAGGCTACGCCTTCGACCCCGAAGCGTCCGGACCCGATCGCTGGGTGTTCCGGCGGGACCCGACGGCCTGGACAACATGAGATTCGCTGGACACCGCCTGACCTGCGCGGGACGGAGCGCCCGTTCCAGGCGCAAGCGGAGCAGGCTCCGCCTACGCCTGCTTGCGACGGGCCTTCTGGGCGCGCCGGATCATCGCGCTGGTGGACGGGTCGTGGTTCAGCTGGGCCGGGCCCTGGCTCTCCAGTTCCGGCAGGATGCGCCCGGCCAGGACCTTGCCCAGCTCCACGCCCCACTGGTCGAAGGAATCCAGGCGCAGGATGGCGCCCTGGGTGAACACGCTGTGCTCGTAGAGCGCCACCAGCCGGCCCAGGGCCGCCGGGGTCAGGCGGTCCAGGAACAGGGTGCTGGAGGGGCGGTTGCCGGGGAAGGTCTTGTGCGGCACCAGCCAGGCGGGAACGCCCTCGGCCTCCACCTCCTGGGCGGTCTTGCCGAAGGCCAGGGCCTCGGCCTGGGCGAACACGTTGGCCAGCAGCATGGCATGGTGGCGGCCCAGGGGGTTCAATGACTCGCCGAAGGCGATGAAATCCACCGGGATCAGCCGGGTGCCCTGGTGCAGGAGCTGGTAGAAGGAATGCTGGCCGTTGGTGCCCGGCTCGCCCCAGTAGACCGCGCTGGTGGCGTAGCCGGTCTCGGCGCCGTCCAGGGTGACCCGCTTGCCGTTGCTCTCCATGATCAGCTGCTGCAGGTAGGCGGGGAAGCGCTTGAGGTACTGATCGTAGGGCAGCACCGCGGTGCTCTGGGCGCCCAGGAAGTTGCTGTACCAGATGGACAGCAGGCCCATGAGCACCGGCAGGTTGCGGTCGAACGGGGCGGAGCGGAAATGTTCGTCCATCTCGTGGAAACCGTCCAGCATGGCGCGGAAGTGCTCGGGGCCCACCGCGATCATGGTGGAGAGCCCGATGGCCGAGGTCATGGAGTAGCGGCCGCCGACCCAGTCCCAGAACTCGAACATGTTCTCCGGGTCGATGCCGAACCGGGCCACTTCGCCGGCGTTGGTGGAGACGGCGACGAAGTGCCGGGCCACCGCGGCGGGATCCTTCAGCTTCGCCAGGGCCCACTCCCGGGCGGTGCCGGCGTTGGTCATGGTCTCCTGGGTGGTGAAGGTCTTGGAGCAGACGATGAACAGGGTCTCCTCGGGATCCAGATCCCAGGTGGCCTCGGCGAAGTCGGTGCCGTCCACGTTGGAGACGAAGCGGAACGCCAGCGTGCGCTGGCTGTAGTGGCGCAGCGCCTCGCAGGCCATGACCGGGCCCAGGTCCGAGCCGCCGATGCCGATGTTGACGACAGTGCGGATCGGCTTGCCGGTGTGGCCCTTCCACTCGCCGCTGCGCACCAGGCCGGCGAACCGGGCCATGCGCCCCAGCACGGCGTGCACCTTGGGCACCACGTCCTCGCCGTCCACCGTGATGGCCTGGCCCTCGGGCGCGCGCAGGGCCACGTGCAGCACCGCGCGGTTCTCGGTGAGGTTGATCTTCTGGCCCTGGAACATCGCCCCGATCCGGGCGCGCAGGCCGGATTCCTCGGCCAGCCGCAGCAGCAGGCCGAGGGTCTCGGAGGTGACCAGGTGCTTGGAATAGTCCAGGGTGATGCCGGCGGCTTCGACGGTCATGCGCTCGGCCCGCCTGGGGTCCTCGGCGAACAGCCGCCGCAGGTGCAGCGGCCGGACCTTGGCGTGGTGGACTTCCAGGGCCTGCCAGGCCGCGAGCTGGGTGAGGGGGGTGAGGCTGGTGGTCATCGGATCATCCTGGCTTCAGCTGCGACAGGACGGGCCGGGTCCTGCGGGGTTGGGTCATGGCCCTGGGCCGGGTGCGGCCTGCCCCCACTTTACCAGCCGCGGGGCCGCCAGGAGCGCCGCGCCGAAAAACGTGAAGGCCAGGCTCAGGGTCAGCGGCCCGCCCTGGGGAACGTCCTCCAGCAGGAGCTTGAGCCCGGTTGCGGCCAGGAGCGGATAGACCAGCCAGCCCAGGCCGCCGTCGGGCAGCCAGCGGCTCAGGGCCGCGGCCGCCACCGCCATGAGCGCCAGCGCCAGGGTGCGCAGGGCGGCCAGCGGGCCCGGGCCCAGCGGCCCGGCGGCGGCGGCGGCGCCCAGCAGGCCCATGGCGCCCAGGCCGAGCAGGCAGAGCGCGCCCTGGACGAATCCGGGCAGGCGCAGCTGCCACGGGCCGGAAGGCGCGCGCCGCGCCGACATGGCCAGGTGTCCGGCGGCGAGGGCGGCCAGCACCAGCAGCGCGGTCCAGCTGAAGCCTGTCCGCGCGGCCTCCGCCGGGGCCAGGAAGGCGTCCCGGGCCCGGGCCAGCCAGCCCGAGGCCAGGGCCGCGGCGGCCAGCAGGATGGCCCCGTGCGCCAGCAGGGAGGGGCGCTGGAAGCGCCGCCCCAGGCCGGCCGAGAGCAGTCCCAGGGCGGTGAACGCCAGGGCCAGCAGCGGGGCCGGCAGCAGGACCGGGCAGGATCCCAGCACCAGCAGGACGCCGAGCCAGGCCAGGAACCGGAAATCGAAGCTCCCCTCGCTCTGGCGGTGGATGAAGGCGAAGGCGGCGCCGTAGCAGCACAGCCCCAGGGCCAGGGCGGCCAGGCCCAGGGGGCCGATGCCGCGGCCCGCGGCTTCGGCCACCCGCAGCGCCCCGCCGAAGCCGATGGGCAGCACGGCCAGGGTCTGGGCCACCTCGAAGCCCTGCACCGACCTGGGCCGGACCAGGGCCCGGATGACGAAGCTGCCCAGGTAGACCACCACCAGGGCCAGCGCCATGCCCAGGGCCCCGGCCGCCGGGAGGTTCCGGGCCATGGCCTCCGAGCCCGGGTGGGCGGCGAGGACGGTCATGCTGAAGATGGCCGCGTCGGCGGCCAGGGCCGCGGGCCAGCGGAAACTGCGCCAGCCCGGGCGCTCCGGCGCCCACAGGCTGGCGCCGGCCAGGACCAGGAACAGCGCGCAGAACACCAGGATGGCCGAGGTGGCGGCCATGAGCGCGAAGCCGGTGCCCAGGGAGGCCAGCACCACCGCCCAGCGGATCCCGCGCAGCTGCTGCCGCCCAGTCACGGCCAGGAGCAGGGCGGTGAGGGCCAGCAGGATCGCCGCCGCCGCCGCCGGGGGCAGCAGGGCGAACCGGGTGGTGGTCTCCCAGAGCAGCGGATAGGCGATCAGCGCAGAGGCGCAGGCGTGGAAGCCCGCGCTCAGGGCCCGGCCGCGGGCGCCGGCGCGGTCCGCCGCCAGGGCCCAGGCGGCGCCGTAGGCCAGTCCCAGGACCACGCCGGCCAGGCGGGGCAGGGCGCCGGTCTCGGTGAAGGTGCGCAGCAGGAAGGCGCCGGCCAGCACCAGGAAGGTCCGGCCCAGCAGGCCCAGCACGGCGGTCGCCGGGACCTGCTCCCGCGCTGCGGGCTCCAGGCCGGGCTCCGCGCTTTCCTGGACCGCCGCCGGGTGCGGGCCGGCGGGGGCCTCCAGGGACGCCAGCCGGGCCTCCAGCCGCAGCACCCGGCCGGCCAGCTCGTCCAGGCGCGCTTCCAGGCCGGGATCGGCGGTGTCGATGGCCTTGCCTTGGGTCGACATGGGGACCTCACGAGGACAAAAGCGGAGTTACATATCCGAAAGGGCCTTATTCGATCCATCGACAGGCTTGAGGTCAAGCAATAATTGCTTCTACGGAAGAAATAAATTTGAGGCTTGGCTTCGGCACCTTTGCATTTGAGACTTAGTATCGATTGCACAATGTTTAAGTGAGTTGTTGACAAAACCTGAAAAAAACTCAATATCCAGGGCACTGCTTGTCAGCCCCGGATTCGGTCAAGCAACTCTGAAACCTGGGGCCGGCGCGGCATCGAAGACAGACGTTCCCCCTGGCGCCGGCAGGCCGAGACGCAGGGCATTCCTGGAGCAGATCATGGGTATTGTGTCGTTGCTTCTGCCGTTCCGGCCCCTCGGCCTGCGGCCCCCCGGACTGCTGCTCCTCGGGCTGGCGCTGGCCCCGGGCCTGGCCGCCCAGGACATCCAGGTGCCGCCGCCGCCCTTCAGCGACGGGATCTTTCCCTGCACCTCCTGCCACGACAACAAGACCCAGAAGGTGAACCCGGTCCGGCGCGAGTTCACCGGCATGCACGCCGACATCGAGCTCAAGCACGGTCCGGCCAGCCGCTGGTGCCTGGACTGCCACGATCCCAACGACCGGGACCACCTGCACCTGGCCAGCGGCGCCAAGGTCGAGTTCGCCGCTTCCTACGAGCTCTGCGGCCAGTGCCACGGCGAGAAGCTGCGCGACTGGCGGGCCGGGGTCCACGGCAAGCGCACCGGCAGCTGGAACGGGGCGAAGCAGTACCTGCTCTGCGTCAACTGCCACAATCCGCACTCGCCCCACTTCCAGCCGCTCAAGCCCATGCCGCCCCCCGTTCCGCCCGCCGCCATCCAAGCCCGCAAGGGAGGTGTTTCATGAAGTACCGTCTGGGCCAGACCGACCCGGGGGCCTCGCCCCGGACCGCCTCCCGGCGGCGCTTCCTGGGCGGCGCCGCCGCCGCCATGGCCGGCGCCATGGCCACCCTCACCGGCTGCGGCAAGGACCAGGTGGACGCCTTCCTGCAGCACAACTTCCGCGAACTGAGCAAGGCCGAGCTCCAGCAGATCATCCAGCGGCTCGAGCGGGACGCCAAGCGCAAGTACGGGAAGGACATCACCATCGGCACCGAGCCGGCGCTCCAGGGGGTGGTCTTCGGCTACGCCCTGGACCTGTCCCGCTGCATCGGCTGCCGGCGCTGCGCCAAGGCCTGCGTCAAGGAGAACAACCAGTCCCGGGATCCCCAGATCGAGTGGATCCGCGTCCTGCAGATGAACAAGGAGGACGGGGTCGACGTCGCCCATGCCGATCCGTACTACAACCCCGAGGAGGTGCCCCAGGAGGGCCACTTCTACATGCCGGTGCAGTGCCACCAGTGCCGCAATCCCCCCTGCACCAAGGTCTGTCCGGTGGGGGCCACCTGGCAGGAGCGCGACGGCATGGTGGTGGTGGACTACAACTGGTGCATCGGCTGCCGCTACTGCATGGCCGCGTGCCCGTACGGGGCCCGCCGGTTCAACTGGGGCGAGCCGTCCATCCCGGCCGGGGAGGTCAACCCGGTGACCCACTACCTGGGCAACCGGCCGCGGCCCAAGGGCGTGGTGGAGAAGTGCACCTTCTGCATCCAGCGGGTGCGCAAGGGGCTGTACCCGGCCTGCGTGGAGATCTGCCCCACCGGCAGCCGAAAGTTCGGCGACCTGGCCGATCCCAAGAGCGAGATCCGCTACATCCTTGAGAACAAGCGGGTCTTCATCTTCAAGGAAGAGCTCAACACCAAACCGAAATTCTTCTATTTCTACGGGGTCTGACCATGGGCACGGTGCGCGCCTTCCGACGCTTCGCCCAGGACTCCCTGGGCCACATCCTGGTGGGCAACCGCTACTACTACGCATGGGTGGCCTTCCTGGTCCTGCTCATCGCCGCAGGCGCCACGGCCTACCTGGGCCAGCTGCGCGACGGCCTGATCGTCACCCACATGCGCGACCAGGTGAGCTGGGGCTTCTACATCGGCAACTTCACCTTCCTGGTGGGGGTGGCCGCCGCCGCCATCATGCTGGTGATCCCGGCCTACATCTACGATTGGGAGCCGATCCGGGAGATCACCATCCTGGGCGAGGTGCTGGCCATCGCCGCCCTGGTCATGTGCCTGTGCTTCGTGCTGGTGGACATCGGCCGGCCGGACCGGTTCTGGCACATCCTGCCGCTGGTGGGCCGGCTCAACTTCCCCACCTCGCTGCTGGCCTGGGACGTGATCGTGCTGAACGCCTACCTGCTGCTGAACTGGACGGTGGTCACCTACCTGCTGTTCTGCGCCTACACCGGCCGCCACTACGTGCGCAAGATCGTGCTGCCGCTGGTGCTGCTCTCCATCCCCATGGCGGTGAGCATCCACTCGGTGACCGCGTTCCTGTTCAACGGCCTGGCCGCGCGGCCTTTCTGGAATTCGGCCATCCTGGCCCCGCGCTTCCTGGCCTCGGCGTTCTGCTCCGGCCCGGCGATCCTCCTGGTGCTGCTGCAGATCCTGCGAAAGGTCACCAGCCTGAAGATCAAGGACGAGGCGATCTTCAAGGTGGCCGAGCTGATGGCCTACACCATGGGCTTCATGCTGTTCCTCACCGTGGCCGAGACCTTCAAGGAGTTCTACTCCGCCACCGAGCACCTGGTCTACACCCGCTACCTGTGGTTCGGCCTGGCCGGCCACCACACCCTGGTGCCATTCGCCTGGGGCTCGGTGGCCTGCGGACTGTCGGCCTTCCTGCTGTTCCTGATCCCCGCCACCCGGCGCAACTGGGTGACCCTGAACCTGGGCTGCGCGCTGATCTACGCCAGCGTCTACATCGAGAAGGGCATGGGGCTGATCATCCCCGGGCTGACCCCGGATCCGCTGGGCGAGATCTACGTCTACACCCCCTCGGCCACGGAGCTGCTGGTGGCGGCCGGGATCTTCGGCATCGGCTTCCTCGTGTTCACCCTGATGCTGAAGGTGGCGGTGCCGATCATGCTCGGCGAATCCACCCGGGACGGCGGTGGGCAGCATCACTAGCAGGCGTCATCCAGCCTCGTTCCCTTCGCCCGGCAGGAACCGGCCCGAGCAGCCGGACCGGCCGATGGGCTGGGGCCAGGCCTGGCGGCCGTTCACGAACACCATGGCGATGCCGTCCGCCGGCTGCCGGGGCTCTTCGTAGGTGGCCCGGTCCCGCACCAGCTCCGGATCGAACAGGGTCAGGTCGGCGAAGCAGCCCTCCCGCACCAGGCCGCGGCCGCGCAGGCCGAAGACGGAGGCCGGCAGGGAGGTCATGCGCCGCACCGCCTCCCGCAGCGGGAACAGGGACCGGTCCCGGGCGTATTCGCCCAGCACCCGGGCGAAGGCGCCCCACAGCCGGGGATGGGGGTGGCCGTCCCCGGGCAGGCCGTCGGAGCCGACCATGCAGCGGTCCCAGGCCAGGAAGCCGGCCACGTCGGCCTCGTCCATGTGGAAGTAGACCGCTCCGGCGGGCTGCAGCCGGCCGATGGCCTCGTCCAGGGTGCAGTCCCAGCCGGCCGCGAGCTGGTCCAGGGTGCGGCCGGCGGCTTCAGGGCGGGGCCTGGACCAGGTCACCAGGACCTTGCGCGACTGGGCCACGGCCACCGGGTCCAGGACGCTGGAGCCGGCGGTGTAGGGGTAGGTGTCGATGGCGAAGGGCAGGCCGGCGCCTTCGGTCCGGTAGAGCTCAAGCAGCTCGGGGCCCCGGCCCCGGTTGGCCTCGCCGGCCACCTTCTGGTGGGACAGCACCAGGAAGGCCCCGGACTGCCGGGCGCACTGGAAGGCTTCCCGCACCGCATCGGCGACGCCGTCGTACTCGTCCCGGATGTGCATGCACAGGCGGCCGCCCCGCTCGGCGGCGGCCCGGGCCAGGGTCGCCACTTCACCGGCGTCCGCGCCCCGGTTGGTGGGGTAGGACAGGCCGCAGCTCAGGCCGGCGGCGCCCGCTGCCATGGCCTCCTGGACCGCCCCGGCCATGGCCTGCACTTCACCGGGGGTGGCCTGCCGTGCGTAGTCGGGCATGGCGCCCACCCGCAAGGTGCCGTGGCCCACCAGGGCCGCCACGTTCACCGGCAGGGGGCGGGCCCGCAGGGCGCCGGCGTACTGGGCGAAACTGTCGAACCGGAACCGCTCGCGTCCGCCCAGGAGGTTGAGCGGCGGCGGCGGATCGCCCTGGAGCCGCAGCGGCGCCAGGCTGATGCCGCAGTTGCCCACCACCACGCTGGTGACCCCCTGGCTGAGCTTGGGCTCGCTGGATGCCCACTGGAACACCGCCTGGTCATCGTGGCTGTGGACATCGATGAAGCCGGGGGCCACCACCAGGCCGGTGGCGTCCAGGTCGGTGCCGGCCGTGGCCCACTCCAGGCTGCCCACGGCGGCGATGCGGTCCCCGCGCACCCCCACGTCGACCCGAAGGGGCGGACCGCCGGCGCCATCCAGCACGGTGCCGTTCCTGATGAGAAGATCAAACGATGGCTGGTTTCCGGTCATGCCTGGGCCTCGATTCAGATTATGATGGAAACGGTCCGAGAAGCGCTGCAAGATGCCCAGGCGTCCCAGGCTCGGCCAGTGAAAGCAGCAACGGCGCTTGCCCCACCCAAACCCGCCGGGTCTGGTTGCCGGGCAGGCCGCCCGACAGCACCCCGGCCCTGGACAGGAGCCGCCATGAATCCCACGACCCACACCGACTGCCGCATCGCCGACGCTTCCCTGGCCCCCTGGGGCCGCCGGGAGATGGCCATCGCCGAGACCGAGATGCCCGGGCTCATGGCGATCCGCGAGGAGTACGCCGCCGCCCAGCCGCTGCGCGGGGCCCGCATCGCCGGATCGCTGCACATGACCATCCAGACCGCGGTGCTGATCGAGACCCTGAAGGCCCTGGGCGCCGAGGTGCGCTGGGCCTCCTGCAACATCTTCTCCACCCAGGACCACGCCGCCGCCGCCATCGCCGCCGGCGGCACCCCGGTCTACGCCTACAAGGGCGAATCCCTGGACGACTACTGGGCCTTCACCCACGAGATCTTCGCCTTCCCCGGAGGCTCGGCCAACATGATCCTGGACGACGGCGGCGACGCCACGCTGCTGGTGCACCTGGGCGCCCGGGCCGAGCAGGACGGCTCCCTGCTGGACCACCCGGAGAACGAGGAGGAGGTGGCGCTGTACGGGGCGATCCGCAAGCGGCTGGCAGCCGACCCCGGCTTCTACTCCCGCCAGCTGGCCGCCATCAAGGGCGTCACCGAGGAGACCACCACCGGGGTGCACCGGCTCTACCAGATGGCCGCCCGGGGCGAACTGCGCTTCCCGGCCATCAACGTCAACGACTCGGTGACCAAGTCCAAGTTCGACAACCTCTACGGCTGCCGCGAATCCCTGGTGGACGGCATCAAGCGGGCCACCGACGTGATGATCGCCGGCAAGGTGGCGGTGATCTGCGGCTACGGCGACGTGGGCAAGGGCTGCGCCCAGGCCATGCGGGCCCTCTCGGCCCAGGTGTGGGTCACCGAGATCGACCCCATCTGCGCGCTGCAGGCGGCCATGGAGGGCTTCCGGGTGGTGACCATGGACTACGCCTGCTCCCGGGGCGACATCTTCGTGACCTGCACCGGCAACCGCCACGTCATCGGCCACGACCACATGGTGCGGATGAAGGACCAGTCCATCGTCTGCAACATCGGCCATTTCGACAGCGAGATCGACATCGCCTCGCTGGAGCGCTACCCCTGGGAGGAGATCAAGCCCCAGGTGGACCACGTCATCTTCCCCGACGGCCGGCGGATCATCCTGCTGGCCAAGGGCCGGCTGGTGAACCTGGGCTGCGGCACCGGCCACCCCTCCTACGTGATGAGTTCCTCCTTCGCCAACCAGACCCTGGCCCAGATCGAGCTCTGGGCCAACCCCGGCCAGTATCCCATCGGCGTCTACACCCTGCCCAAGCACCTGGACGAGCGGGTGGCGCGGCTGCAGCTGAGGAAGCTCAACGCCCAGCTGTCCGAGCTGAGCGAGGAGCAGGCGAAGTACATCGGCGTGCCGGTGGAAGGCCCCTACAAGCCCGACCACTACCGCTACTAGCATGCCGTTGCTGAGCAAGCTCAGCTACGGCTGCTTGTGCCTGGAACGGTCGCTTCGGCCTGCCAGGTTCAGCCGGTGCTAGTCATGGGTCCCGTGGGCCTCCGGGTGGTGGAACTGTTCAGCGGCCTGGGCGGGTGGCGCTACGCCCTGGGCGGCCGCGGCGACGTGGTCGCCGCCTACGACATCCACCCGGGCGCCAATGCCGCCTATGCGTTGAACCATGGCGACCGTCCGCTGACCCGGAACCTGGCGAGCCTGCCTCTGGCGGCCCTCGCCGGGCATGGGGCCGATACCTGGATGATGAGCCCGCCGTGCCAGCCCTTCTGCCGCATGGGCAACCGGTCGGATCTCCAGGACCCCCGCTCGGCCCCGTTCCTTCATCTGATGGAGCTGTTCGAGGCCGCGCCGCCCGAGCACCTGGTGCTGGAGAACGTCATGGGTTTCCTGGGGTCCAGCGCCCACGGCCTGCTATCGGGGGCGCTGGACCGCCACGGGTTCCACCGGCTGGAACTCACGGTCTGCGCCAGCCGCTTCGGGCTGCCCAACCTGCGCCCCCGCACCTACGTGGTGGCCTCGCGCCGTCCCCTGCGGACGCCGGCGCTGCCGGACCTGCCGGCGCCGCGGCTGGCGGGTTTCCTGGATGCGGAGGAAGACCCGCAGCTGTATCTGCGGGACGAGGAACTGCGCCACAAGCCGGGACTCGATCTGGTCCGGCCGGAGGACACGCGCACCAGCTGTTTCATCGGCGGCTACGGCCAGCGCTATCTGGGCAGCGGATCCTTCCTGGTCACCCCCCGCGGCATCCGCCGGTTCTCCCCCGGGGAGGTGGCCCGGCTGCTGGGCTACCCCGGCTGCTTCCGGTTCCCTGACGGTCTCGCCCTCAGGCAGCGCTACAAGCTGCTGGGCAACGGGCTGAGCCTTCCTGCGGCCCGCTGGGTGGCGGGGCACATCGTCGAATGGCCATGACGAGGGCCCAAAGGCGGCAGACAGGTCTTCAAGGCCGCGGGAATTCATGGAATAAAACAATCATGGGAAAATCCGGCATGATCCATCCGGTTTTCCATGGGCCGGTTTGCCGGGTATCATGAAGCCATGCCGATCGACGCTGGCTCCTCAGACAAGCCGATCATCCGCCTTCCCCTGCCCGGGTATTTCAAGTGGGTGGTGCGGGCGTGGGTCGCCCTGCTCCTGCTCAGTCCGTTCCTGGGCTTGTTCCGCTTCTCGTACCTGCAGATCGTCGTGCTCGCCGGGATCCTGGGCGGGTTCGCGCTGCCCTTCGTCCTGGGGCGGCTGCCCGGGGAACTGGAGGCCGTTTCGGAACTGGTGTTCTTCCTCAACCCCAGGGCCCACCGCTACGCCTGGCTGTACCTCCTGGGCCAGGACCATGTTCTCTCCAGCACCCGGCCCCGCTCCTTCGCTGTCGCCGAGACCAGCCTGCGCTGGGAGGCCCAGCGGCTCTCCCTGGACGCCGGCGGCGACACCTTCCTTCTGGGCCAGGGCGCCCAGATGGAGCCGGTGCGCGACTGGCTGGTGCGCCGAGGCGTGCAGCAGGGCTCAAGCTAGGGCAGGATCGTCGCGTTGCGGCCGACGTTCACGGCCTGGAAGGCCTTGGCTACCGCCTGCGCCTCGGGGCTGCCCTTGCCGTAGAGATCGCCGGCGGCGCGCAGGGCGCCGTGCCGGGCGTCCATGTAGCGGCTCCGGGGCGTGAGGTACAGCGACAGGGTGCGCCACCAGATGCGCAGCGCCTTGTCGTTGCCGATGCCGCGCATGCCCTTGGGGAGGTAGCTGCTGTAGGACTCTTCCTTGGCCTTGGCGCTGGCGCCCTCGCAGAGGAAGTAGAACGCCCGGTTCATGGGGCCGGAGGCGTAGTGCACGTCCATGAGGTCCAGGTCCTCGGACCAGGCGTCCGGGCTGAATCCGTCCAGGCTGGGCTTGTACAGGTAGCGGATGGGCGTGGGGAAGGACTTGGTCTCGAGTTCGTCGCCGATGGTCCAGCGGGCGCCCCGGTCCGGCAGGAAGGATCCCTCGCCCTTGGCCGCGTAGCCGTAGAGCCTCACCATGACCCCGAAGATATCGGAACTGGCTTCGTTGAGGCCCCCGGTCTCGCCATCGTAGTCCAGGTCCGCCGTGGCGTGGCACAGGCCGTGGGAGACCTCGTGGCCCACCACGTCCAGCGCGGTGAGGGTCTTGAAGGTCGTCCCGTCGCCGTAGGTCATGCAGAAGCAGTCGTCGGACCAGAAGGCGTTGTCGTAGCCGGAGGAGTAGTGGACCAGGTTCCGGGCGGCGCTGCCCTTGCCGTCGATGCCGTCGCGGCCCAGCACGTTGCGGTAGAAGTCCCAGGCGGTCTGCAGCCCGTAGTGGGCGTCCACCGCCGCGGTCTGCCCGTTCTCGGACTTGCTGCCCCGGCCGGGATCGTAGTTCTGCCCGTCGCCCCAGCGGCCTTCGGCGTTCGAGTAGAGCACCCCGTCGCCTTCGGTCCCGCCGGCCAGGTCCCGGGTGGAGATATTGCCGCGGGTGGGGTCCGCCATCACGTAGCCGCAGGCGGTGGACAGGCTGCCCAGCCGCACCTCGCCGCTGTACTGGGACCTGCCGACGGTGGTGGCGGGCGTGCCCTTGGCCGGGGCCAGCGTCAGCAGGCTGGACCACTTGCGGAGGATCGCGCCGGTGTTGGCGTCCACCAGGTAGTCGTCGTGGCGGGTCTCCCGGGAGCCGTTCTCCAGTTCCAGGCGGACATGGTAGGCCAGGTGGTTGCGGGTGATCCGGGGCGCGAAGTCCATGGCGTTGCCGCCGGCGGCTCCGGAGCGGCGCTGCAGCGCGGTCTCCGGGTAGACGACCAGCTCCGCCGCGGGCGGCCTGGCGTAGCCGCCCTGGGGCGCCTCGCTGGCGTGTGCGATCGCGAGGGCCTCGGCCTGGTCCAGGTTGGGCCGCACTTCCAGCCGGATGCCGCGCACCAGGGCGTCGGTCATGGGGCGCTCCACCCCCCGGCCGTCCACGTGCAGCACGGCCTGGCCGCCCCAGACCCTGAGGCCGCGGTAGCGCTGCTGGAAGCGCACGTGGCGGCCGCGCTGGGCGTCCGGGGCGTCCGGCCCGTCCTCCTGCACATCCAGCACCGCGAAGCTGGCCTCCTCGCCCAGCCCCAGCGCGGCGCCCCGGTCCCGCATGAGCCGGCCCATGCGGCCGAGGGCCGCCTCGGACTCCGGCTGGCCAGGTGCCGCCAGGAGCAGCGTCGAGGCGAAGGCGAAGAGTGCACAAAACATCGAATGTCTGGAACGAGACATGGGGCTCCCTGTGGCCACTTGGATGGGCGGGACAGGAACTTGTTTCCTGGGCGCGGTGGTGCAGTTTCTGATGCCGGACGCGCATTCCCGGTGCCAGAAAAAAAGCCCGGACCGGAAATCTTTCCGTATACTCACCGGATCCCGGCCCCGGGCTGGGCCCTTTTCATGGATACCACTCATTTATATGAGCTTTTTTTCGACTTGCGGGTCGAACGGGGATGTTCATCATGCAGATGCTCTTGCGCGCAACCCTCGCCGGGCTGTGCCTCGCCGCGCCCCTCAGCGCCGGCCGGGGCGCGGTGGGACGGCCTTGTCTCTTCAGCGACTACTTCGCGGAATGGCGCTGTTTCCCGGCGATCGTGCGGGACCCGGACGGCAACCTGCTCTGCGGCCGCTACCGGCTGAACGACGGCGGCGCCACCCAGGCGCCGCCCGCCGCGGGCAGCCCCGCCGCCACGGCCATCCACCGCACCGGACGGTCCGGGCCCCAGGGCCACTTCACCTACCGGGACCGTTCCGGGAACCTCCAGGACCTCTGGTTCGACCGGTTCCGGGAGAAGGACCGGTGGCACGCGGACCAGCTCAACGGCGGCGGCCGGACCGGGGCGCCCGCGGCCGCCGGGGACCCCAGCGGGATCCTGTTCCGGGATGTGTTCCACGTGGTCTACCGGGATCTGGACGGCGGCGTCCAGGATCTCTGGCCTGAACAGGAATGGCGGTCCCGGCTGCTGAACCTGGAAGGCGCCACCGGCGCCCCCGCGGCGGCGGGCGACCCGGTCCAGGCGGTCCACGCCGGGGTCCGGCACGTGCTGTATCCTGACGGGAAAGGGGGCATCCAGGACCTCTGGTTCGACAGCGCCTGGCGGGCGCGCCGGGTGAACCTGGGCGGCTGCACCGGCGCACCGGCCGCCGCGGGCGGCCCGGCGGCGGCGGTGGCTGGGAAGGACCTGGTCATCGCCTACCGGGACCGGGAAGGCGGGATCCGGGAACTGGCGTTCGACCGCGGATGGCGCAGCACCCTGCTCAACGGCGGCCGGCTGGCCGAGGCCCCGCCAGCCGCGGGCGACCCCACGGTCAGGCAGGTGGACGGCTCGGGGCGCCACGTGACCTACCGCGACCAGGCCGGGAACCTCCAGGACCTCTGGTTCGACGGCGCCTGGCACGTGCAGCGGCTGAACCGCGGCGGCGCCACCGACGCCCCGCCGGCGGCGTCCGACCCGGTCTCCCTGGTGCCCGCCAGCAACTGGGAGTATGTGGCCTACGTGGACATCGCCGGCCAGGCCCAGCTGCTGTCCAGGGCCCCCTGGGGCGAATGGCAGGCCTCCGTCCTTGAAGGCCCGGCCCAGTGAGCTTCAGACCATCGGCCGGTCGCCTTCCCAGGTGGTGAGCAGGCGGCCGGTGATGGGCTCGATGCGGGCGAGGGCCTCTTCCACGTCTTCGAGGCCCAGGTCCCGGTGGGTGATGAAGCGCAGCGAGCTGCCCACCGGCAGCACCCGCACCCGGGCCTCCTCCAGGATCGAGATGGCGGCGCCGGCATTGGGCACCGGCACGAGCAGGATGTTGGTCTGGGGCGCCGGCGCGGTGAAGCCCAGGGCCTGAAGGCCTTCGGCCAGGCGCCCGGCCTTGGCGTGGTCCTCGGGCAGGCGCGGCAGGTAGTCCAGCGCGGCCAGGCCGGCGGCGGCCACCACGCCGCCCTGGCGGACTCCGCCGCCCAGCATCTTGCGCACCCGCCGGGCCTGCTCGATGGTGTCGCGGGAGGCGCACAGCACCGAGCCCATGGGCGCGCCCAGGCCCTTGCTGAGGCAGACGCCCACCGTGTCGACCCCCCAGGCCAGCTCGGCCAGGGGCGCCGCCTGGGCCGCGGCGGCGTGCCAGAGCCGGGCGCCGTCCAGGTGCACCTTGAGCCCCTTGGCCTGGGCCTGCTCCACCAGGGCGCGGTGCTCGGCCGCGGTCAGCAGGGTGCCGCCGGCGAAATTGTGGGTGTTCTCCAGGCAGAGCAGGGTGGTGCGCAGGCTGTAGTAGGGGCCGGGGCTGCCGGCGCCGCGCCAGACCTGCATGGGGGTGATCCGGCCCGGGCCGCCCTCCCAGGGCAGGGCCTCGGGCATTCCGCCCGCGAGCCATGCGGCGCTGCCCAGCTCCGAGCCCAGCACGTGGGCCTGGGCCGGGGCCAGGAACCGGTCGCCGGGCTTGAGGTGCAGCATCAGGGCGATGAGGTTGGCCATGCAGCCGGTGGGCGTCCAGAGCCCGGCCTCCTTGCCCAGGAGTTCGGCCACCCGGCGCTCCAGCCGGTCCATGACCGGGTCCCGGTCGAGCACATCGTCGGCCACCTCGGCGGCGGCCATGGCCGCCCGCATTTCGGGGCCTGGCCGGGTGACGGTGTCGGAACGGAAGTCGAGAACGCGCATGGCTCATTTAAGCACGGATGGCAACCTGCTGGACGCCCCGCCCAGGCCGTCTACACTCTAGCCGGAGGCCCAGGCAAGTGATCCAGCTGACCGATCTGTACAAGAGCTTCCTGGTCAAGGACAAGCGGACCCGCGCCAGGCGCCGGATCGAGGCGGTGCGGGGCGTCACCCTGGAGGTGCGGCCCGGGGAGATCTACGGCCTGCTGGGGCCCAACGGCGCCGGCAAGTCGACCACGCTGCGCATGGTGGCCGGGCTGATGCGCCCGGACCGCGGCCGGATCGAGATCTGCGGAGTGGACGCGGCAGCCCGGCCGGAGCAGGCCAGGGCCATGGTGGGCTACCTCTCCAGCGACCTGGGGGTCTACCACCGGTTCACCCCCCGGGAGCTGCTCAAGCTGTTCGGCGAGTTCCAGGGGGTCGAAGCCCGGGTGGCCGAGCGGCGCGGGATCGCCCTGCTGGAGCGCCTGGGCCTGACGGATTTCGCCGATGTGCGCATGGAGGGCTTCTCCAGCGGCCAGAAGCAGAAGGTGTCCATCGCCCGGGCGCTGCTGCACGATCCCCGGGCGGTGGTGTTCGACGAGCCCACCACCGGCCTGGACGTGCTCACCGCCAAGACCGTGCTGGACCTGCTCCGGGAGCTCAGGGCCGAAGGGCGCTCGGTGGTGGTCTCCACCCACGTGATGCCCATGGTGGAAGCTGTCTGCGACCGGGTGGGGATCATCTTCGACGGGGTGCTGCACGGCGACGCCCCGCCCCGGGAGATTCTCCGGCGCTGGGGGGTGGCGACCCTGGACGAGGTGTTCTTCAGCCTGGCGGCGGGCGACGCCGGGAGCCCGGCATGAGGGGCGCCTTCCTGGTCCTGAAGAAGGAGTACCTGGAACTGGCCAAGGACCGGCGGACGCTGTTCTTCACCTTCGTCATGCCGCTGATCCTCTACCCGCTGATCTTCGGCATGATGAGCCTGCTGGGCGACAGCGACACCGCCTCGCGGGCCTCGCGTCCGAGCCGGGTCTGCCTGGTGGACCCCTCCCAGGTGTTTGCCCCGGCGCTGCGCGGCGATCCGCGGCATTTCCTCCTGGTGCCCGCGCCGGCCGGGGATCTCCGCCAGGGCATCCGCGACCAGAAGCTGGAGCTGTACCTGGAGGTGGACCCCCTGGGCGCCGGCAAGCTGGCCCGGCACGAGACCATGGACATGAAGGTCCTGTACGACAGCAGCGACGAATCCTCCAAGCTGGCCCTGGACCGCTTCAAGAGCCAGCTGCGCCGGCAGGAGACCGCCTGGGTGCAGGCGGCGCTGAGCGGCATCGGCGCCTCGCCCCAGCTGGCGCTGCCGGTCCGGCTCGACACCGTGGAGGCCGGAGACCTCGGGCTGTCCATGGGCAAGATGATCGGCTCGTTCCTGCCCTACCTGCTGATGATCATGATGTACGCCGGCGCCATGCAGCACGGGATCTACGCCACCGCCGGGGAGAAGGAGCGCGGCACCCTGCTGA
>Ga0316217_10003400_pt1 | contig 18178 bp, 12 predicted proteins | sample 1anoAmetaG_FD_203633 | JGI IMG/M metagenome (GOLD analysis project Ga0316217, IMG submission 203633) | Freshwater microbial communities from Trout Bog Lake, Wisconsin, USA - 1anoA | ecosystem: Environmental > Aquatic > Freshwater > Lake > Hypolimnion/Profundal zone | place: USA: Wisconsin...
CCGCGATTCCCCTCACCCCAGCCCTCTCCCGAGGGAGAGGGAGCAGGATCGTCCGCCCGGAGAGGTCCACCGGCTTTCCAGGTCTGCGAGTTTCTGTGCGGCGGGATCAGGAATCCTGATCCCTTGAGGCGGGGGCGGTGAGGCCTCGCGCCCTCGCCGCGGCGCGGGCTAGGCTCGCCGGCTGTAAGGCAGCTTCCACGGGTCGCGGTATTTGACGCCAATCAGCCGGTCCGCCGCAGGGTCGCCCGCGATCGTTTCGTTCGCGGCATTCCAGAGGATCTTCCGCCCGGTGCGGTAGGCGATGTTGCCGAGGTGCGCCACGCTGGAGACGTGATGGCCCCGCTCGGCGTTGAGCACCGGCTGCTCGCGGGATTTGACGCATGCCAGAAAGTTGCGCACATGGGCGGGCCGCGGGTCGGGGCTGCCCGGCTTGCGCTGGCTGTCGAGGTTGGCCTGCTTCTTCTCGGGGCGAATTTCCCACCCCTCGTCATTGAGGATGATATTGCCTTCGGTGCCGCTCCATTCGATGCCCCAGGGGCGGTTGTAGAGGCCGTTGTTCAGGCCGGCCTTATGCTCCCAGATGAGGGTGAAGCTAGGGAACTCATAGACCGTGACCTGCGAATCGGGAGTCTCGGAGTTGTCGTCGAGGACGAACTTGCCGCCGCACGAGTAAGCGCTCTTGGGAGTTTCGGGGCCCATGCCCATGAGCATCATATTGATCAAATGCACGCCCCAGTCGGTCATCAGGCCGCCGGCATAATCCCAAAACCAGCGAAAGTTGAAATGGAAGCGGTTCGGGTTGAACGGGCGCTTGGGCGCGGGGCCGAGCCACGCATTGTAATCGACGCCGGGAGGAGGAGGGCAGTCGGCGGGTTTGCCGAGGCTGGGGAGCCAATCCAGGTAGGCCCAGCCGCGCACGATGCTGACCTTGCCCAGTTTGCCGGAGCGGATGAGTTCGCCGGCGGCCATGATGTGCTCGCAACTGCGCCACTGGGAACCCATCTGCACCACGCGCTGGTGGCGTCGGGCGGCTTCAACCATGGCGCGGCCTTCGTCGATGGTTTTGGCCAGCGGCTTCTCCACATAGACATCCTTGCCCGCCTGGCAGGCCAGGACGGTGGGCAAGGCGTGCCAATGGTCCGGCGTGGCGACGAGCACCACGTCGACATCCTTGCGGTCGAGGATGCGGCGAAAGTCCTTTACCGTGTCGGGTTTCCGGCCCCGCTTTTGCTCGCAAATCCCGACCACGGCGGCGAGCCGGGCATCGTCCACGTCGCAGGCGGCAACGCACTCCACCTCGGGGTTTAGGAAGAAACATTGGAGGTCGCCTTGTCCCATGCCGCCGCAGCCGATGATCCCCAGCCGGACCTTGTCATTGGCGCCCGGCTCGGCGGCGCGGACGGAACGGAGGAAGGGCGAGGAGAGGCTGCCGGCGGCTAACGGCGCCAGGCTCAGGGCCAGGGCGGACTTACCCAGAAATCTACGGCGAGAGGTCGGTTGCATACCGCATCTTATTCCGGACGGGGGTTCCAGCAAGCGCGAATTACCTGCGAAGCTCCGCCTGAGACCCTGGAGCGGGCGCATTCGGAGCGCCGAAACCAGCAGGCCTCGCGGCGCCGCGCATCCGCCGAAAGAACGACTCGCGCAACACGAATCGGGAGCCTTCGTTCCCGGGGAGCCCGACGACCTCCACTCAGTCTCCCGGCAGGAGGGCGCCGGGTTGCCGACTGAACGTGAGAACACCTTCCGAACCGTCTTGAACATAAAGATAGCGGCCGGGCGCATGGAGGGCGACTTGGCCGGCGGCGCGCGCCCTGGGCGAGGACTTTACGGCGAATGGTGGTTTGCCCAGGCGCGCTTATGGCAGCCCGACCGATTAAGGGCCGGGAAAAAAAGTTCCAGGATCAAGCCGGATTAAGTCGGATTGACTTGAATGGCCTGGCGAAAGAACCGAGCCGCAGGCGGCGCCGAACCGGCAAGCCCGGGCCCTGAGCGCCTGGCTTTGGCTCGTTGCTTTCTGCGCTCACTTTGCCGCCTTGTGGCTTCACTGCGCAATGGTTTTACCACGTTCGCGAGAGTTCCCCAAACCTTCCATTGCCATCATTAACATCCATTACCTGTTTTTTTGAGCGATGGGTCTGCGAAGGTGGCGCTGGCGCGCCCTCATAGACGATGAATGGACAGGACGTCAACGAGCCTGACCGCGAACGGCGCCGCGGAGGCGAAGACTGACTTCTTGCGCGGCAGCTTTGCGAAATCCCATTTCCAGCCGGCATAGAAAGCGTCGGGTTCGATGTCGAATACCGCGTAAATGACATCAGGGTCCGGCTGGGAAGGGTAGCCTTCCCGCATGAGTTCCTCCGCTGTAAAAATGCGCGGGCCGCGCTCCTTGATCCGCCAGAGGCCCGGCCAAGCTCTATTGCCGCGCCCATGCAGTAAGAGATGCCTGGCGTCGGCGACGGCTGGATCCAACCGGATAGAGCCGCGACGAAGCCCCGCACGAAAGTTGTAAAGCCCAACTCGGCGCATCCATTCCAGGTGGGGTTCGTTATCACACCACCCCACGAGGACCGAATGTTCGGCGGCTGGAATCGGGCGCTCGTTCTGGACAACGTCTCGTTCCGGGAGGGGGCTTTCGACCCGCGCTCCGCCAGCAGCCTCGTCCGCGCGGTAAATGTGAAAGCGATGGTAACTGCTGTGTTCGCGCGCTGTAGCTCGGTTGCAAACATGGGCGATGACCTCGTCGACAAAGGAGGAGAGATGTTGCAGCCCGATGCCCTCGCCGCGAGGGCCCGGCTTCACCCCGAAAGCGCCCAAGCCTGGCAAAATCTCATGAAACCCTTGGAACCGCACCGCGCCGCTCCCCGCGCCGGGGTAGAGAATGTACGCGCCCTCAGACCGCCGGATGGCGTCCCGATAGGCGTGCATCTTCAAGAGGTCAACGCGCTTGTAGTTACCACGCTTCTGCTGGGCTTTCTCCTCGCTCAAGTCCTCGTCCTCGTCCCCGAAGAGCTCCGTGAGGTTCTCCACGCGATACTTCGCGTCGAAGTGGATGTGGACGGCTAATTCCTGCGCCTCGGCTTCATCGAGACCGAAGCCTTCCGGCCAGAAACTCAAAGTGAAGTCGGGACGCATTCGGCGGGTCCAGGAACCAGGGAGGCTCCGTGATTCGCTCCGCTCGTGCGTCAGGTTGTAATGAAACCGGACGTTTAGACGCCGGGCGTGCCGAACGCACCGACCTTCAATCCCCAGAGGCTCATTGACCTTCAGGCGCAGGTTCAGTCCGCCATCGGTATGCTCGAACAGCGTCCGCGCTAAAGGCGCAGCCAGTTCAAACTTGTCTCGGAAAAGCCGAAGCAACTGGAAGAAGAGCCAATACTCGTAGAGCGCCGCCATGTCTCGTTTGCCCGCGCCGTAAACGTCCTCGCCGCCTTTCCAAGCCAACTCCGAAGCCAAATCGAATTTGATCCAAGCAAGCAGGATTTCCCGATACCCTCCCCTTCGCTGCAGGACGGGACTGCCCAGCGGCAGGATAGTCGGGGCGGCAACCTCTCTGAACAAATCCGCCGACAGCGCAGCGTTGAGTTGCTCTTGAAGGCCACGGACCGCGCGGAAGAGCCGCTGCCGGTCCTCTGCCGCACTCCCGCCCAGAATAGACTCGATACGCCTCAGGAAGTCCCGGAAGTGTGTCAGGACGAACTTGACGAAGCGATTCTCCGGCGTATCCCGCGAGTCAAATTGCCTGCGAACAAAAACCGTGCGCGGCAAGGAAGGGTTTAGGATGCCGAGCGCCCGCATCATCTGCGCTGGCTTGCTGTCTGCCGCTAAGGGAACTCGGGTCTTGGCGCTGCCCACTTGACGGGCGAGGTCGCGACCGGCCCTGTGTATTCGTGAGATGCCAAGTTCCTCCCAGCGGCCTTGAAGCTCCTGGTGAGGTATAGCGGTCACGCGATGTAGGGCGGCGATGAAGCTCCTCGAACTTAGTTCGGCCCTCAGGAACTCCAACTGGCGTTGCAAGTTCTGCGGCCCCGGTTTGAACCTGGGGGCTAGCCGCATGCGTACGGCGGCGCGGATATCGAACAATAACTCGGCGCATTCGTCCGCGATAAAGTTCAGCATCCCGCGATAGTCCGCCCGGTAGTTGATCTTGACCGATAACACCTCGACGGCGCCGCGCGCAACGGGGGCGTTGGTTTGGGCGTCCTCGAGCACCAGAGGCAACACGCCCGTTTCGACGCTCGTGTCAATCCGCCCAATGGTCGGCCGGATCGAACTCGGCTTGACGACCCGATTGGCCTGAACCCGGAGGCGCCCCCTCGGACTCAGTAGTTCGAAGTCATAGCTGTGGCCTTCAAGAAGTTGGACGGTCTCTTCCCCGTGCTGCCGCGCCTCCTGCGGGGAAAGAATTCGGATGCTGTCACTCTTGCCGTCGGATTGGACAAGGCGGAGAACTCCAGATATTCGGCCTTCAAGATCCCTACAGGGGACCGTCGCTTCTCTTGCCGAGACGAACATGGCTAGGCCTCGGCAAAACTTGTGAAACCATTCGAGCGGAGTCGCTCTAGCATGCGAATAATCTTCTCGAAACTGAGCGGGTAGTAGGCTTGCGCGACGGGATAGGCCGGCTTGCCCTCCGGGGTCAACCCGAGCGGGTCAAGGCTCTCATCCTCCATGCGCCCCGCCCGAACCGCTTCCGCCCGCAACGCTTTCAGGTAGGCGAAATCCTGCCCCGCATCATCCAGATCCCATGTCCGGCTGGTGAAACATAGGGTTGCGAGCGTGCAAAGAATCGGCTCAAGAGTGTTCCTCGATCCGTGGAGCTTAGGAAGGAGCTTTTGGAGAATCTGCGCGTCCATCGCCGCTTTGAACTCCCAGCCGGCAGCGCTGAGCAACCTGTGAAAATGCAGAAATGACGCGCTTTCCATGGCAACCCGGAATCCGAATTCCGAATTGACGAATCGCAGAGCCTCAAAGAACAGGAGCAGCTCGGCTTCGAACATCCCCCGCTCGCCGTTCGCCAAGCAGGCAGGTTGCTGGGCCAGAGTAGTAAATCTCTGGCCGTATTCCGCTCCACGCGCGTCCAACTTGGTAAAATCAATGCGCGCCGGTTTCTCCAGGAACCGCTTGAGATCGGTGCCCGTCACGCGGAACTCCAGGACGTTGGCGCGATCTAAAACCTTGGGCGAGAACATGTAGGTCGTCTCGTCCACATTCACCGTTCCGATGATGAAGAGGTTGTTCGGGAGCCGGACTTCCCCCGGGACTCCGTCTCGCACCGCCGACGCTCCATCCGGGCCCTTGTCCGTATGCAAATGCAGAGGCTCGCCGGACTCGATGGCGGAAAGCAGGTCAGCGAAATAGCGCTCGACATGGGAGAGGTTCATCTCGTCCAAGATGAGGAAGTGGGGGAGGTCCGGTTCCTCCCGTGCGCGGAGAATCAGTTTGAGAGTTTTCGTGCTGACGTACCGGCTCTTGTCCAGTCCGTCGGGATAGCCAAGCACGTGCTCGCTGCTTGTCCAGTCCGCGCCGACGGAGACGACCTCATAGGAGCGGTTCGCTCTGGTCGCCCGAGGCGCCGCCAGGACCGCGAAAGCAGCGGCCTTGTAAATGGTCTCGAAGGAATTGAGTTGCGTTGAGTACTTGGTTCTTGCCGCCACGCCTTCGCGAATCTGACGGGCCGATGTGTCGTCGCCGAGCTTGTTGGCATCGATGTAGTCAACCCACTCCTGAATCAGCGCCCGAGGCAGCAACACCTTGATAGCCTTGCTTTCATCGGGGTCATTCCAGAACTCAACCGCCAGGCGGTCGGCTCGTTTGACAACGTAGGTAATACGGTCGGATGGAATCTCGGCGCCCGGTGTGAACGGATCGAAGGCGCCGGCAGTGGCCGGCGAAATCCAGCGGGCGAACGCCTGGGCGAGCTTGGTCTTGCCCGAGCCCGCCAATCCGGTCAGGATGACGAAGCGTTTGGCCAACAATGCCGCCACGAATCGCCTGATGAATTCCTCCTGACATCGAAAGTTGGCGGACGCAAAGTCCTCAAGGCATCTTTTGATCAAAGCATCATCCACGCTAATTCCTTTCTATCTTTCGCTTCTGGTGGGCAGGCCTCAGAGGAAACACTCCTCCCCAACGCCGTAACCGGCGTCCGCCAACATCTCAGCAATTTCACGGGGAAGGGAGAAGGATCCATCATAGTCTGAGAGCTCATTTCCCTCAAACCAGAGACCGATCTCCGCGTAATGTCGCCCGCTAATAACCTCCGCGCAGGACGGGGTTTGGCCGTTCTCGGCGGTGTGAAGCACGACCGTAACGCCTTTTGTCGGGGCAGTGAGGCGCGTTCCGTCTTGATGGACGATGGCAGCTTCGCTGGCGGGGAAAAACCGGGTTACAGAGGTGGTTTGTGTTTCGTTGACACGCGTGGCTGACAACAGGTGTATGCGGGTCGGTTTGGGGGCGATGGGGCTCATCAAGCGAGGTTCTCCATGAGGTTGGCGGGTGGGATGTCGAGGGCCTGGGCGAGGCGAACGACGTTTTTGATGCCGGGATTGCGGAGTCCGCGCTCGATATCGCTGAGGTAGGTGCGGTCCATGCCGGCGCGCTCGGCCAAGCATTCCTGCGTGAAATGGAGGGCCTCGCGCCGCTGACGGAGATTCCGGCCGAAGGCGGCTAAGACTGGGTCACGCTCTGGCATGAAGTTCATTTGAAACAGGTTATCGGAGGGAAGTCTATCGGCTATGAGTCACATTTTACGCTTTGACATAGGGACGCGGTCGACGGGTTGAAAGGCGCGTTCGATGAGGACGGCCGGATCGAGGCGCGAAGCCTCCGCCAACGGGAGTTCGCCGGCCGGGACGAGGTCGAGTATGCGTTCATCAAACGGAGAATCGCACAGGGGGTATGACATCCGCTGGGGGAGGTGGAAAAAGAGTCTGGAGGTTGGCGCGTGAAGCGTGGATTCGAGATGGGGAGCCTCCTCACTCCAACACTCCTCCGGAGGAGGCGAGGGAGGAGCCGCTGGCGCTGTTGAGGTTCGGGGGCGCAAGGCGCCAGGATACGGCGCGCCACAATCTTACGGGTTGGTTCGAGATCGGGAGCCTGCTCTTGCCGGCCCGCCTCCAAAGGAGGCGAGCGTTTATAGTGGCCACGGAGCCGCCCGGGGAGCACCTTTACGATCCTATGAATACCCAAGAGATGAAGTGCCCGAAGTGCGCCAGCCGGATGGTCCAGGGATTCGTGCCGGATTACACCGATGGAGGGATTCTGGTCGAGGGCTGGCATGAGGGTCAGCCGAAGAAGTCGTTTTGGATGGGGACGAAGGCTCCCGTCGCGCAGGGGATTCCGATCGGGGCCTACCGCTGCGCCGCGTGCGGATACCTTGAGTTCTATGCCGACCCGAGCTTCGGGGCCGATTGAGAAATACGCGAGCCTCATCCCGCGAGCATGGCCGCAGCGGTAGTCACCTCATCCGGCCTCCGCTTGGCCCCCGCCCGGCCGCCCCTGGTCAGTCCTCAACCTCAAGCACCAGAGCGCCGGGCTCGATGCGCAGGCTTTTTATTCCCCGGAGGACCGGCTTTCCATTGCGCTCGCCCACCGCCTGGCCAATCAGGTTCTCCCCTTTCAAACCCGCCAGCCAGGCTTTCGGGAGGCTCAGCCCGTAGATGGTGACATCCTCGAGGATCGCGTACGGAGCCGCGCCATCGCCGAGCGACACGCTGAACCGACCGCGAGCGCGGAACATCTTGCCGCCGAGGAGGGGGAAGTCCGCCGGGATAGGCACTGTCGCGTAAGCGTTGATAGCATCCTTTGCGAACTCCAGCCGCACCGATTTCCCCAATTCAGTGTTGGCATTTAACAACCCGTTGATTTCCCGCTCCGTCAATTTGATCACCTTGGAGCCCGGGGTGTAAACCCGATCCGGTCCCTGGTTCGCGGCGCCGCCGCCGGTGGTCGCGGCGGAGGGAGCGCGGGAGTTCGCGCCGCCGACATGCTGCAATTTCTCCTCCACCGCCGCCGTTTCGCGCGCCGAGAGCACGACCGGTTTGATCGGCCGTTGGATCCACCAGACCGTGAAGATGACCGTCGCCATCATCAACAGCAACAGCGCGATGAACGTCCCGCACCCGTAGAGCAGCCACGAGCTTTTTTTCACCACCGGGGGTGGGAGCGCCGGGGCCGAGAGCCGTTCAGGGGGAGGTGGGGGGGTGGGCGACATGGGGGAAAGCGGATCGAGTCAAGGCGCGGAACGCCAGGCCCATGGGGCGCCTTGGGGGCGACGCCGGACGCGCCGCGCTGTTGTCTCGTGTCCTTCGGTCATCCCATTTCCGCGCTTCATCACGGAAGGAACGTAATTCGTTATTCCGCAATGACAAGTAAGATCATTAAAGGCCGGAACTCGCCCCGGGCCGCCTCAAGGCTCAGGGGCGGGATGGTCGGCGGCGATTCGAGAGGGCCCTCTACGCCGCGAGTTGGATCGCGGCGCGCGAGGCTCAGGACTCCTGAAGCCGTGGAAATCAGGTGACACCGCGATTCCCCTCACCCCAGCCCTCTCCCGAGGGAGAGGGAGCAGGATCGTCCGCCCGGAGAGGTCCACCGGCTTTCCAGGTCTGCGAGTTTCTGTGCGGCGGGATCAGGAATCCTGGGGCTCAGGATCCAGAGCCGGCTCAGGGCTTCGGCGCCAGGCGCAAGAACCTCATGAACTCACTGGCCGGGAGGGTCATCTGGTTCGCTCCGGGCGTCGCCAGGTCCTGGTAGGGCAGAAACGGGCCCTGGGCGGTGGGGGCCGCTTCGACGCCGTAGTTTATCCCGGGATGGGTAGGCGAATAGCGGCCTGTAGGCTTCGCATAGCGATCCCGTATGGCAGGCCGCTCCTGACGGAGCTTGAAGCTCGCGAGGCGGGGGCGCGTTTCTACAAACAGGACGCTCATAGTGTATAAGATTTAAGTCTTATGCAATATATTTGCCACGCTCATGTTACATTTGCGGTCCAGCCTTCGGCGTGAGTGCCGGTCTGGCTTGACACGATTCGCGCGCATCGGGCGAATATATTGAACGGGGGAATGATTCGTGACAAGCCGCATCTCGACAGCCGCATCTCGACCTCCGCAGCGGCGCTGCGACCGGATAGGGCCGATGGCTCCCGAGAACTACTTGCGATGAGGAACACGCCTTGCCGGGGAGGACACCTTTGGCATCAAGCAGGGTCTGAGCGAGCGCTAGCTCCAATTCGAGTCCCTGGGCGCGGCTCACGGCCCTGGCCACGTCGGAGTGCAAGGCTGCGATTTGGGCGGCACTAGCGGCGTGAACCTGCGCCAACTTGTTCAGCGCGGCTGGCCTCGAAGCTGGGCACTCGCGCCAGCGCCAGAAACGTAATCGATAGAAGAATCGCTTCCAGCGGATAATAGTCCGCCGTCAGGCAAGAACGGTCCTGGCTGTGTCGCGGCGATCCCAAGGCCAAGAGGGCTGGCAGGGCGCACATTACCCCGCCCTTGGGGACATCGCTCACGGCTTCAAAGCGAATCGGTGCCGCCTGCAACCAGCCCAACGTAGCGAACAATCGCTCCCGCGCGCGAGTCGTGGCCACTCCAAGGGCCGCCTAGCTAGAGCCTGTTCACCCTTGGGGACAGGCTCTAGGCGCGGGTTGAGCCGACGCCTTCTGGGGCGTCCAAAGTCGTGTAGGTGTTACGGTTATAGAGGAACCCATGGACCTCGTTGTTTGTGTCGTAGTACCAGCCGACGATGTTGCTGCCATTGATACCCTGGGCCCAGGTGGCACCGATGCCCTTGGGGTCGTCCAAAGTCGTGTACGTGGTGCCGTTGTAGAGGAAGTTATGGGTGGCGCCGTTGGTATCATGGTACCAGCCAACGATGTTCTCCCCGGAAATGCTGGAGCCAAAGGTTCCACCGTAGGTTTCAAACTGACTTTCATAGACAAGCAAATCATATCCGCCGGGGGGCAAACAGGGGCGATTGTCGAAAACGCCGGCGTTGGGGTAATCTAGCGTGGTGTAGTTGCCGTCTTTGTAAAGGAAGCCGTGATCGTCGGCGCCTTCCGTGTACCAGCCGACAATGGCGTTGCCGGAGATGCCGGTGGCCACAGTAAAGGTTTGAGTGTAATAATCAGAAGGGGGAACTTCGACGGCGGCGAGGCTACCGTTATAGAGAAAACCTAGGATGTTGGGCCCAGCACTGCCGACGATGTTGCCACCGGAGATGCCGAATGCAAAGGTACTGCTGGCGGTGTTGGGTACGCCTAGCGGATCGTCCAACGTCTGGTAAGTTTGGGCTCGCACGACGGCGGGCAACGTTAGCAGCAGCATGCTTGAACATTTGAGTACTATGCTTTTCATATTGTTGCTGGTTCTCGGTATGTCTTTTCAAGTTGATTTACCAGGCGTTATCGATTCTTGATTTTCCCTCTCTTTATATGAAGGCTTAGGGACCCGTGGCGGATTGGAGGCGGTAAAACCGCGCCTGATCTGAGATGCTCACCACGACGACGTTCTGATCACCGGAAACTGACGCCGCGTTGGTGACCGTCGTCCAAGCCGCGTGGCCACCGAGTGAAGAGCTGCTTTGCAGAATGTAATTCCCCGCGCAGGACAGCCAGGAAATGGTCACCTGGCCGGTGGGTGCCGCAATGGCAAGATTGACCAGCGGAAGATTGGGAATCGACGGCACCACCAGTCCTTGGGCCTCCTGAGCGACCAACTCGGCATCATAGACGGTGAGAGTGCCGTCACCGCTCGCATCCCCGACCAGTACCGGAGCGACCAGCGGATAAGCGGAGAAACCGCTAGCCAAGCCGGTGACCACCGAGGCAATGTCCGTGGAATCTTCAAGCCTGTACGAGCGGTCGCCCGATACGTCACCCAAATAAGCGACGACTTGCACTCCGATGTCGCCAACGGCCGCGATACCCCCATTGTTGACCGAGACCGAGCGGATAAACAATCCGTCGGATGCGCCGTAGGGAGCGCACCAAGGTACTGCGGCCGAAATCCACGCAAGCGCGGCGGGACCTTGGCCAAGCGGGGTGGCGCCGGCGACGACGATGGCCGCCTGCCCCTGCGCCACGACGTTGGTGGTTAATGTCCACCCCGCGGGCAGTGAACTGTCAGCGGATACGCTGGTGATTCGCAACAGGTTGGTATCGTAGGCGAGGGTGAAGGAGGCGGATACCACGTTGGACCCTTCGCTGATGACGACGGGGATGCCGTTCGTGGTTGCGGGCACGTTCACCGGTTGGCCGGGACCGCGGGCGAAGTCGGGCACGAAGATGGCTGGTGCCGGAGAGGCCGCATTGGTGAACCGGCCCGTGAAAGCGCTGCCCGCGACCCCGTTACTACCGGCCAGGAGGTTGCCCTGGAAGTCCTTAAAACCGTTGGTGGCGCTGCGCAACGTCACGGTATAGGCGTCAGCGGTAAATGGGCCACCGGCCTTGACGAAGATTAGGCTGTTCGTCTGCGGGCCGATCAGCAGCGAACCCATGACCGGGCCTGACGTGTCGCCCACCACGGAGAGGTCAGGCGGTGCCGAAAGTGCCGTCGCGCTGGTGTAGAGGTAGAGCACAGTCGGGTCGATCGGGCGGTTGAAGCTAACGGCCACGCCATTCGGCGCCGGTTGGAGATTGGTCACGACCAATGGGTTGCCATTTGTACCCGCCAACACCCATTCCGCGATGTTATTAGCAGGCACTCCGTTCGCAGTCGTAAAAAAGCCGCCTGCATAGAGGTTTCCGGCATTGTCGCATGCCAATGAGTAGGCAGGTGCACTGTTGCCGCCAAATGCATTGTTGTTGCGCAGCCCAGTTCCGAGCGGAATCCATGCGCTGCCGGTCCATTGGGCGAGGAAGTAATCCCATTCGCTAGCCACAAGGGAGTAAATACCCGCATAAATCCTGCCGGACACATCAACGGCCAGGGCATTGACTCCGCCGTTGTTCACATTCGGCCCGAGGACTGACCATGCGCTGCCGCTCCAAGTGGCGACGAATCCGGGGGCGGTTCCAAGCGCTCCCGAACCACCGCCAGCGTAGAGGTTTCCGGAACTGTCGCATGCCACGGACTTCACAATGCTATCGAGCCCCGGTCCGAGGGCAGACCAGGAGTTGCCATCCCATTGCGCGATGTTCGTCGCTGCCACCCCTCCTGCACTCGTAAAAAGACCGCCAGCGAACAGGTTCCCCGCGCTGTCGGAAGCCAAGCAATACACCGCACTGTTTATCCCCGAGGCGAGAGCGGACCAGTTCCTGCCGTTCCATTCTGCAACACAATTTGCGGCCACTCCGTCGGCGCTTGTAAAGTAACCGCCAGCATATAACTTTCCGAAGGTATCGCAGTCCAGAGCGAGGACGTTGCCGTTCATCCCCAAGCCAAGTGGTGACCACGCGCTGCCGCTCCATTTGGCTACATAGTTGGCTGTTGCACCACCGGCGGCGGTAAAGGTCCCGCCAGCATAAAGGGTTCCCGAACTGTCGATGCTTAGGGCGAGGACATTGCTATTCATTCCCGATCCCAATGCGGACCATGCGCTACCATTCCATTTCGCCACGTTCATGGCGGGGATGTTTCCCGCAAGGGTGAACTCGCCACCGACATAGAGATTACCATTTGTGTCTAGAGCCGTTGCGTGCACCGGACCATTCACGCCGGGCGCGGCACCTAGGCCGACCCACGAGCCTGTGGGTGCAGGAACCGCCGCTTGGACAACCGTGGTAGCCTCGGCGGCACTCGGCGTGGCTTCGACGTTGCCCGCTCCATCATGAGCTATGCTGTAAAAGCCATAGCTCATGCCATTCTGTCCTGTGAACGAAGCACACGCATTGGTTGTGCCGACGAGCCACGGCGCCCAGGAACCGCCATTCGTGGAAACGTAGACGTCGTATCCCACGACGCCCGAAGCAACATCCGTCCCAGACCAGCAAACGTCAAAAGTGGTGTTTGTTACGGTTGCAGGCAAGCCACTCACCGAACTTACCGATGGAGTGCTGTCGATGGTGACAATGGCCATCTTGTTTGTGTCCACGCCTTGCGAAGGATCTTTGTCGTTCACCAAGTCTGTAGCGATGGCAGGATTTTGATCAAATTGGATATAGGCCACATTGCTGATCTGCAGCCCCGTAGGCAGATTTGGGTTAGGGCGGACAATATACGAAACGTGGCCCTCACCGACATGATTGGTGTTGTCAGGGGGTAAGAAGCCGATGCCCACCGGGGGCGGAAGGCCGGTATTCGGATCGATGCAGTAGATATTTGCAAAAACCTGGCCGGTCGCCAACTGGATTCCGGCGTTGATTTCCACGCGAAGATTCACTCCGTTGAATGAGAACGACAGGTTGGTCTGGAACTGCTGCACATTGGGAGGGACGGAAATAACCTCACTGCCGAATGCGATTTCGGTCAGGCGGAATGTCGTCCAATTCAGGTTGGTCGAAAGTGGATCAACAACCTGAACTATCTGCGCGGGGGCGGTCGCATTCGTCTCATTAGCAAAAAGGATTTCGTACGCAAACTCGTTTCCATCAACCACGTAGTTTTGAGCTGCGCAACCAGAGGGACCCACTAATCCGTTCGGGTCTTGGATATTCACGATCCCGCTACCGCCCGAGGATGTTGTCGTTGTTGGCGGGACAGGCACATTTGGCTTCGGCTTTTTTGGCTGGTGATGGTTACCGTTACCTCCTCCAAATTGGCGGGCCATATTGGCAGCAAGCCCAAGCTCGAATGATGCGAATCCAGTCTCAGCATTGGCTATGCTTGTCCCCGTTTGATAGGTAATCGCAGCACCGTACACTCCACTTGCTACCTCCGATATCTGACCAACCCCAAACGACGTAACAATCTGCTTCGGATCTGGCATTATTGTATCAGTAATTTGTTTTACTGTATTTACTGGATTATTAACATCATTTTTAGAGTCCTCTCCTGTCGGGTCAATCATCTTCACTGGATTATTAAAAACATACCTATAGAAATTCAAGTCACCCGATGAAATGCCGTTCGGATCAACCGAAGTAAATCTTCAAGTACAAGAATCAAAATATCGCGCGCGCATAAAGTATGTGTTCTGATTCAGTTGAGAGATACCAAAGCGACCAAGTAACGTGAAATTGTTGGAGACGGTCTCACTGGACGAAGTAATGGCACCGAATGCGTCATAATCGTACGAATTTAAAATGCTGCCGTCATTTCCAGTGAGCTGGCGCGTGTTGCCCATGACATCAAACGAGTAGTACGCAGCATTGCCGCCATTGTCTTCTCTTGCCACAAGACCCAATCCGTGATCATAGCGCGCCACTAGATTCCCGGTAGAATCATATTCTGCTGCCACATCCACGAGTCCAAACACGTCAAGTAAATATTGGTTCGTGGCGCCATTGTAAACCGTAGCAGTTCTATTGCCCAAGGAATCATAAATAAACTGCCACGTTCCATTCGTTGGAGTCGCCACTCCCACCAGTCGATTCTCCGCATCGTATTGATAGGATATCGTGCCGGCAGCGGAGGTCTGATTTGTAATATTCCCATCCGCGTCATAGCAGAAAGTCGATCCGCCGGCTTGGCCGTATTCGTTCAGCGGGTTGACCACGTAATTGGAGTTTGTTCCGGTGTCATTCAGGATTTTTCGATTTCCCACTGAATCGTAGGCGTATGTTACTTGCCGAGCATTCGGATAAATAGCTCCCGTCAATTGATTCAGGTCGTCATACGCATAAGTTGTCACTCCCACCATATTAGTCATGCCGGATCGGTTTCCCTTAATATCGTATAAGTAATTGAAAAATGACTGTATCGAGCCGTTCGGCGCGTAGTTTGTCATGCTGGCAAGTTGCCAGGCGGCATTATACGCGTAGGTTGTGTAGGTTCCGTTACCTTTGGTTTCACGAGTCAAGTGGCCATTTGCGTCGTATGCATATTGCACCACCATGTTGTTGGAACCATCCGTGAGTGTTGCCAATCTCCCCGCTGCATCGTAGCCGTAGTTCAATGCATATCCGTCAAATCCCACGCGACTTATGCGCCGGCCGCTTGAATCATAAATGAAACTGAATCCTTTGCCGCTGGGGTAAACAATGTTCGTGAGATAATCTCGCAAATCAAAAGCCAGCCTTGTGGCGCCCTGGACGCTGTCACTAATATTAGTCGGAAGGAAGTGAGTATTGTAATAGTAATTGATGGTGCGGCCATCCGGATAAATTTTAGCTGTCGGTTGGCCGTTGGTATTGAATTGAAAAAGGATCGCCTGCCCGCGCCGATTGGTCAAAGCGAGCGGATTGCCCATTCTGTCATAGCTCCATTTTTCAACACTACCGTCAGCGTAGTTGATTGAACTGAGATTTCCGTTGGTATCATTAGCATAGGTCGTTAAATTCGCGTTAGCATCCAGAAGTGAAGCGAGACGGTTGAGCGGTGTTTTGTAGGCCAAATTCGCCGTTTTTCCCAGTGCATCCGTAAACCGAGTGAGATTGCCGTTTGCATCGTAGCCAAAGTCGTAGATGCGCCCGGTGGGATCGGTAAAAGTCGTGAGATTGAAGTTGGCGTCGTAAGCGAACAAGACGGCGTCGGCGAACGGGTTCTGCGCCTTTACCAACATGCCATTGTTGTCTAGGTAAAACGATGTCGTTTGCGAGTAGGCATCAGTGATGAGCACGCCCCCTTGACTGTCGTAGGCGAAATTCAAGGCTTGGGCGCCACCGTTGAGATTCATGCTAGCGAGCCGGCCTTGATTGTCGTAGCTAAAATATTTATCATTAGTGCTGGAAAATGTTATTTGGGTCAAATCGTGAGCTAAAGTTGCATTTGCCGATGCTGTGCCTGAATCGGTGTAGGTATAAACGGCACTGGTCGCGTCTGGATATATGGTGGACACCAAGTGTTGTCCGGTGGCATCATAGTCAAACACGGTCTGGCGCCCGGCAGTATCCGCGACCTTGGAAATCAGGCCTGAACTATTGTAGGTGAACGTCAAAAGTTGTCCGGAAGAATGAGTGAGGCTTGTCAAGAGCTTGCCTGTGTAACTGCAGGATACTCGATTACCGTTAGGGTCTTGAACGTAGTCCAATTTGCCATCGCTGCGGAAAGCTTCCAAATTTCCGTTCGCCTCCCGTAGGTTGAAAACGTTTGCGCCGATAGAAGTCAGCTGGCCATAATCACCTGCGTCGTCATAATAACCGCCCAGCGTGCTCGACAAAAATGTTTGTATTGAAGCCCCTGGCCCAAACACGGTGACGGAACTGCCGTCGGGCGCGTTGGAGAGAGATAGATCCCAGTTGTGGAACCAGCCACGCCCCAAGGCGCTAATCCGGTATCGCGCACTGATGTTTTGTGGAAAAAGACGCTGGAAGCTCAATGCAAGACCAGGGGTGGCAACATAGGCATCCAGGCTTCCACTCAGATACTGAACGATATTCATGGCATCCGCGCGTTGAGCTTCAAAAGACAGAAGCTGACCGATGTCAGTCACATTCAGCCCAAGTCTGCCGAGGTAGCCGCTGTCATAATCGAGCGTCTGAACGTAAGCACCCCACGTTGGTCCCAACTGTTTTGTGAGATTCTCGTAGATCGCGGCCCAGGCGTCCGAGGGCATGTTTGGGGGTTGCATTACAGATTGGAGCGAGCCCCAATCTATTGGCGAAGTGTTCGTAACCTGGAGAACACCCAGATCGAATTCGATCGTATTAATATCAAGCCATGGCTTCACGAGGCCCGCATAATCAATTACAACAGTATTCGACTCTCCTGGCTGGAGCACGCCCGGCGTTTGCCCGCTGGCGAGGATTTGGACGTTTGTGTGCCATCCCGGCGGGAGTACCGAAGTCCAGAATGCCTCTCCCGCATCCGCTTGCGCGTCCGCAGGAGCACAAAACATCGGGGTCTGAGAGGCCGTGAGCAAAAGCAGCGGCGCCGGCATCGCAGCGGATCCGGTATTGGCGTAATAGATCTCAATAGATGATGGCTCGTGACGGCCCACGACGCTCGGCACTGTCAAGGATGTCACCAGGTTGGGCTGGGCGCCGGGCGTGAATTGAAAGGCGTTGGTCAGCTCGGAGGAGGAGCCGTCCGCCTTGGACAGTTTGACCGAGTACCGCCCCACGGGCACCGAATTGGCCGCGAAGGTGGCCGTGACCTGGGTGAACGAATCCACCGAGGCGCTAGCTGGGGAGTAAGCCGTCCCATCAGATGCCTGAAGCTGCACGATGGTCGAGGGGGCAAAACCCGCGCCGGTCAAAGTGATGGTCGCGTCTGCGCCATTGGCGAGGCTGGCCGGGAAGACAGAAGTCAGAAAGAGGCTGGAAGTGGTTGCCGAGAGAGTGTAAGTCCCTGGCGTCGGAATGTGGTTTGCATAGACCAGCGCGTAATACGTGCCGATTACAGCTTGGGGGATTAGGATTTGTTGGCTCGATGAGCTGGCAATGGTTGAATGGTACGCATAACTTGCTCGCGTGGGCGGCCGGCCGAGGCTAACGTAAACTTCCGTTACGTTGCCGGCCCCGGCATTGTCGAGAGTCAACAGCATCGGTGTGGCGTTGGTCACGGAGAACATGAAGAGTTGCGCCTGCCCATTTGCAAGAAGACTTCCAGAAAAAGGAGTGTTGATGGTGATGTTTGTTTCCGCGGTTTCTTGCAGGTCGAAGGTGTAAGTTGTGCCTCCGGCACCTCCGGTTCCACGGGTGGTCAAGGTGTAGGTGCCAGATGTCGGAAGTGTGAGAAGGGCCGATTGGTTCGTGATGCCGGTGAAACCTGTCCATCCATTGGGTCCGGAGAAATCGAAAACAACGGTGGGCGCAGACATATTAACCTGCTGCAAGCTAACCTGTTGGCCAGCCAGGGCATTTAAGGACCAGCTATCCACACTGAACGGTGTGGTCAAAAAGCCGAGAACCTGAGTGTCCAAAGCCAGCGTTTTTTCGTGTGGTATTGTGTAAACGGTGCCTGGCTGGCCCGGCTGAGACCCGGAACCACCGTTCACAGAAATGACCCCGCTAAAAGTGTAATTGGTATAATAAATGGCGATTCTGCCGCCGCCGCCGCCGCCGCCGGTGCCGTAGGGGCTGCTCCAACTGCGTCCGCCATTGGCCGCAATGCTGCCGCTGCCCGTCAGGTTGGAGGCCGTGATCCAGATGCTGCCCCCCGCGCCTCCGCCCCCAGCGTAATAATATGGGCCGGTGCCTTGCAAT
>Ga0316217_10003401_pt1 | contig 18169 bp, 16 predicted proteins | sample 1anoAmetaG_FD_203633 | JGI IMG/M metagenome (GOLD analysis project Ga0316217, IMG submission 203633) | Freshwater microbial communities from Trout Bog Lake, Wisconsin, USA - 1anoA | ecosystem: Environmental > Aquatic > Freshwater > Lake > Hypolimnion/Profundal zone | place: USA: Wisconsin...
AACGACCTCAACAAGACGGTTCACCGTCTGAGACTGATTGTGCTGATTGCCGTCGCAACCGGAATGCGTGCGTCGGAGATATTCGGGCTTCTCTGGTCAGACGTGTTGTACAGCGAGGGCTTGTTGGCAGTGCGGGCAAAACTGAAGGGCGGCAAGATGCGGTACGTCCCGATGGCGCCTGAACTGGCCAGCGAGTTGCGGCGGTTCCCCGTCGTGATTAGTGAGGATCGGATTTTCCCGCCGAAACCGGGAGCGACGAGTGGAAGGCAGCGACTGGAAGGAAGTTTTGAGGACCTACTCGAAAGAGCGGGAATTCGGGATTTTCGTTTCCACGATCTGCGCCACACTTTTGCATCCTGATACATGATGAACGGCGGCGATCTTTACGAGCTGGCGAAGATCCTCGGCCACTCGAACATCAAGATGACCGAGCGCTATGCCAAGCTGGGCCGGCAGCACATCGCCAGAACTGGCAACACAGCGCGGGAAATCTGGAAATTGTTGGAGAAAGAGGAGTGCGTCCAAGCGAACATCGGTTGAGGATGTACGTTATTGGTACGTTTGACTAAAACCAGACGTTTTCGGTTGCCGCTAAGTACTTTAGAAAGTGGTGGCCAGAGACGGGATTGAACCGCCGACGCCGGCCTTTTCAGGGCCGCGCTCTACCACTGAGCTATCTGGCCTCAGTGCAAACTTCAGTTGCATGTCTACGCGTGGCGTCCGGGCGATACCGGACAAATCCGGAACTAGCCGGACTGGGCAGGAAAGTCCACGAACCGAGCGCTGCAACAACTGGATCAGTATAGCAACTCTCATTCTCCACGCCAAACCGGGCTGGCAAAACCCTGCCCACGCCGGGATGACTGCACTACACTGAAAGGCAATCATGCGCCGCCCAATCCGCCTTCTCGCCTGCCTCGTACTCCTCGCCGCAACCACTCTGCTCCACGCCCAGGCAACCACGGCGGAAGCCCGCGCCGCCAGCGCCTATCGGGCCGCCGTGCAGCAGGGGCCACTGGCTCTGCACGCGTTTCTGGCCACATATCCCAAGGGCGCCGACCTGCACGTCCATCTATCCGGAGCAGTGTATGCGGAGAGTTTTATCCGCGAGGCGGGCGAGGACGGCCTCTGCGTGGACCCCGCGGCTCTAAGCTTTGCCAAGCCTCCGTGCATGGGGCGGATGACGCCGGCGACCGCGCTTTCAGGCAACATGACCCCGGCCAACCAGGATCTGTACGACCGGCTCATCAACAGCTTTTCCATGCGCAGCTTTGTGCCCACCCCGGGCTTCAGCGGGCACGACCAGTTTTTTGCCACCTTTGCGCGCTATGGAGGCCTGAACAAGCGGCATACCGGCGAGTGGGTGGACGAGGTGGCCGGCCGGGCAGCGGCGCAGAACCAGCAGTATCTGGAACTGATGCAGACGCCGGCGTTCAGCCATGCCGCCGGGATTGCGCGCGAGATCGGCTGGAATCCGGACCTGGCCAAGTTGCGCCAGGCGCTGCTGGACCGCGGACTGCGCGACGAAGTGGAGGCCGGCCGCGACGACGTGCGCGCCTCTGAGGCCAGCCGCCGCCAGATTGAGCATTGCGCCACCCCGCAGGCCGCGCCCGCCTGCTCGGTCGAGATCCGGTACATTTACCAGGTGCTGCGCGGCAACCCGCCGGAGCAGGTCTTTGCCCAGACGCTGCTGGGGTTTGAAACCGTCCAGGCAGACATGGACGCGGGCAAGTCTGGCGGCTTTGTGGGCATCAATTTTGTCCAGCCCGAAGACGGCTACCTCTCCATGCGCGACTACACGCTGCAGATGAAGATGCTGGACTACCTGCACTCGGTTTACCCCAAGGTTCATATCAGCCTGCACGCCGGTGAGCTGGCGCCGGGCCTGGTGCCGCCCGAGGGGCTGCGCTTCCACATCCGCCAGGCAGTGGAGTTGGGCCACGCCCAGCGCATTGGCCACGGCGTGGACGTAATGTACGAAGACAACGCGCGGGAACTGCTGAAGGAGCTGGCCGAGCGTCACGTGATGGTCGAGATCAACCTCAGCTCCAACGAGGGCATTCTGGGCGTAAAGGGCAACGAGCACCCGTTCCCGATCTACCGGGCCGCCCACGTCCCCGTTGCGCTCTCGACGGACGATGAGGGAGTGAGCCGCATTGATATAACGCACGAATATGTGCGCGCCGCCCTGGACTACCAACTGGGCTACCTGGACCTGAAGCAACTGGCCCGCACCGGCATGGAACACAACTTCCTGGCTGGAGAGAGCCTGTGGGCCGCGCCCGACGTTTTCGGCGTGCCGGTGGCCGCGTGCAAGGGGCAGCCGCTGGGCGCCGACCAGCCCTCCGCCGCCTGCGGAAAATTCCTGAATGGAAGCGAAAAAGCCGCCGCGCAATGGGAGCTGGAGCGGCGGTTCCGGGTGTTTGAGGCAAAATTCTGAGCTGCGCGGCCCCGATCCAAATATCCAGAATCCGCCGACCAGCGAGTCGTCGCCTGCCATCCCTTTGATTCAGCAAAAAACTGGGCCTTCCGGTCGTCTTATACGGCGAAACATCCACTTGCAGATGGGTGGAATCGGCTAAAACGCTCCTAATAACGTCAATAAGAACGTACGGATACCTACAACAAGTGGCGCGCAGACCGGAAATCCAGCAATCCAAGGGAGCAATTATTTCAAAGGAGATCAAACAGTCCTTCGAGCCGGAAAACCGGCTCCGCCGGGTTTCCGCATGGGGACGGAGCGTTGTTTTCCTGGCTTTGCTCGGTCTTGCAGCGCATGCGTGGCCGCAGCAGGCAGGAACACCCGCGGCCAGTCCTGCTGCCGACAGCACATTACCGGTTGCACCGCCCGTCCAGACCTCCGCTGCACAAGCCGCTCCCGGTCCGGCCGTGACGGGCAGCATCAGCGGCACCGTGGTCGATCCGGACGGATCGGTGTACGAAGGCGCGCGCCTCGCCCTTGCCGCGGCCGACGCGAATTCCGGCGCGGCGCCGGTGCGCGCGGCAACCACAGACAGCAGCGGCCGCTTCAGCCTTACCGGGGTCCCCGCCGGAGCTTACAAGCTCACCATCTCCTGCAATGGGTTTGCGTCCCAGGTGAAGTCCATTGTTCTCAGCGCCGGCCAGAGCTACCAACTGGAGCCGGTGGTGTTGCTGGTGACTACGGCGGACAGCGAAGTGCGGGTGACGGCATCGACAGCGGAGCTGGCCCAGGTCGAGGTCCAACTCGAGGAAAAGCAGCGCGTCCTCGGCTTTATTCCCAACTTCTATGTCGCCTACGATCCACACGCGCCCCCGCTCAACACCCGGCAGAAATTCGATCTTGCCTGGAAGACGGCCATCGATCCGGTCACCTTTCTCGCCACCGGAGCCTTAGCGGGCGTCGAGCAGGCAGACAACATGTTCAGCGGCTACGGGCAGGGTGCGCAGGGTTACGGCAAGCGTTTTGGAGCTACTTTCGCCGACAGCTTTTTCGGCGACATGCTCGGCAATGCCGTGCTGCCTTCGCTGCTGAAACAGGACCCGCGCTACTTCTACAAAGGGACGGGAACCACGCGGGCGCGTGTTCTCTATGCCATTGCCAATGCGGTCATCTGCAAAGGCGACAACGGGCACTGGCAGCCTAACTACTCCGGCATTTTCGGCACCCTGGCGGCGGGCGGCATCTCCAACCTTTACTACCCGGCAAAAGATCGCAATGGGGCTTCGCTGACCTTTGAGAATGACCTCATCACCACGGCCGGCAGCGCCGTGCAGAATCTCTTTCAGGAGTTCGTCATTCGCAGGCTGACGCCCAAGCTGCCCAGTTACGGGTCGTCCAAGCCGTAAGCGGCGCAGAGTGGAGTTTGGGCCCGGCCTGGAGCGCGTGTTCCGCGCCCTTGACACCATCCCTCCCTCAAGTTCAGTTTTATAGTGCGAGGATTCGCCTGGACCGCGAACTCCGCAACAGCACATCTCCATTTTCACGAAGAGGCAAGCCCATGACCCGTACCGGAATTTTCTCCCGCAGAAAATTTGTAGGAACCTCGGCCCAGGCCGCCGCAGCAGGACTACTGGCGCAATCCCTGCTGCCTTCTGAGATCCTCGGCTCCGTCAGGCCATGGGAACCGGACGGCTACAACCACAAGGTCGTAGCCCGCATCTACGATCCGTCCGTGTCCTCCGAGTACACCTTCGGCACCCCCTACTATTGGAGAAAGTACGATGTCCAAAAGCTACAGGCCATGCTGGAACTAGGCATCCTGCAGCTTACCGGCGCCGCCAGGCCGCAGCGCGCGTGGGAGAAGATTCTGCCCGGGGTCTCAGGCAAATCAAAGATCGTGGTCAAGGCCAACCTGAACAATACCGCCCGGGAATGGAAGGCTGAAGCGCTCAACTCCTCTCCGGCCATGATGGTGGCGCTTACCAAGAGCCTGAACAAGGCCGGCGTGCGCAATGAGAACATCACCTTCCTGGACTGCTCGCGGCACATTCCCGACGAGATGAAGAACGACGTGTGGGCGGAGTGCCCGGGCGTGCAACTGGTGGGCGGCCCGCAAACCGGCTCCGCGGCCACGCAGGAGATGCCCTACGGCCCTCCTTACGTCATTCCCCAACTGGTTCTCGACGCCGACTTCCTCATCAGCTCGCACCTGATGAAAAAGCACGACGGCGGACAGACCGGGGCGATGAAGAACTTTTTCGGCATGAACACCACGGGCAAAGTGACCTTTGCGCACAGCACGCCGGGCTGGATGAACGGCCACCAGTTGCGCAGCCTGATTACCAATCCCGAGATCCGCAAGCGGCTGAAGCTGTGCATCAATGAGGCCATCCTGGCCGCCAACTCGCCGGACACGCTGGACGCCTGGGGCGTGGGCGAACTGTTCCCCGACGGCCGGCCCAGCAGCCTCATCCTCAGCCGCAATCCCTTCCTGCAGGACGTGGTGGGCTGGGATTTCGTGAAGGCGGAGTGCGCGCGCTTCCCTTGCCGCGTTGGCCCTTCCATCAACTGGCTCAAGAACTGCGCCGGCTACCTGCCCACCTGGTCTGAGGCCGCCATCGAGAGCGGCGTCCTGGTGGACGGCGGCCCGGGCATGCCCGCCAAGGACATGCGCTACGATCCGGCGCTGGTGGAGTTCATCTCCCGCAGGGTGTAAACGCATGATTGTGCCAAGGGCTCCAGGCAGGATGGATAACGAGCGCATCCGCTCCTTCTGCCTGGCGCTGCCGCACGTTACTGAGACGCTCAACTGGGGCCATCACCTGGTCTACTTTGTGGGCGACCGGGACATTGGCGGCAAGATGTTCGCCATGACCGACCTGGACGGCACCGGTTTCGGCGTGCTGTGGTTCCACTGCGGGGCAGAGCGATTCCATGAGCTGCTGGAGACGGAAGGCATCTCCGCTTCGCCCTATCTTGCCCGAGCGCACTGGGTGACCGTGGAGCGATGGGATGTGCTGCGGGACCGGCAGATTGAGGAAGAGCTGGTGCGGGCGCACGCGCTGATTTACGCAAAGCTGCCCAAGCGCACCAGGACCATTTTGGCTCTGCCGGAAAAAGAGCGGGCCAGGGTCATTAACGAGCGCAAAAAGCTGTTCGCCGAGCGGGCTAAAAGCAGGAAGGGCTGACCGGGCGTTCCATGTCTCAAAAGTCGGGACATGGAACGCCCGGCAGCGCTTAGAGTTCAACGTCAAACGTGTATTTGGATGTGGTGCTGTTGGCAGGGAGAGTCTCAATCCCGTCCAACTGCAGTGTGGAGCGCAGGACATTGCTGTGGATGTTGTCTGCAAGCATCTGGAGACCCGATGCTCCAAACGCCAGGATCAGCCCGGAATCGGCGCTGGAATCGGTGGGCAGCGACCAGGAATAAGGTATCGTCAACGTGCAGGTTGCGTACCCGGAACCGGAGCCCGTGGCCGCTTTGCTGGCCGTTTCAATGCCGCCGGCCACAGTGCCGTTGTTGGTGTCGATCATCCCGCCGATCGCCATCAACGAGCAGCCGAACTTTGTGCTTTTGGGAAAAGACGACACAATCTTGATGTTGATGGTTACGGTAATGGTCCCGGTAGTGGGCTTTACGGTGGGGGCCGTCACAATCGCGGGTAACAACTGCACACCGGCAGCGTTGATCTGGCTGTGCTGCGCGTCGTACGTGAAGCTCATTCCACTGGGGATTCTGGCGGAAGGCGTTGAGACCCGGGCCAATGTCGAGGTTGATGTTTGAGCGTGCACGGAGCCGGTCCATAACGTGCATAGAGCAGCAGCCAATAGCGAAGGGGGAATGATTCGCATTGCTTGCCTCCATGTTTTCTGATTCACTTGTCGCCCCTTGCGGGCTGATAGCAGACTTTCACATTTTTATCTTTGCTGACAATCAAACCGGGCGGGTTTTGCGCAGAAATTCAACGTGCGCGGTCCCGTGGATGCGCCCAGCAACGTCATCGTTGACTGCCATGGTCCTGGAAGTGCAGACTTTCGGGGCAATTTCGGTTTGCCTGCCGTAGGGAACCGGAGGCACGCGGGCTTCGTAGATGGAATTGGAAGATTTTATGTGCAATGAGGCGGTGTAACCATGGTGAAGTTTCTCTTGTGGTGCATTCTTCTGGTGCTGTGCTGGCCGCTGGCGCTGGTCGCCCTGGTGCTGTATCCGCTGGTGTGGCTGCTGCTGTTGCCGTTTCGCCTGGTGGGCATCGCGGTGGGCGGCGCGCTGGAGTTGGTCAGCGCCATCATCTTTCTTCCCGTGCGGCTGATGCGGGCCATCTAGACCACGGCGCTCGACTTCTTCTCAGTAAATGCGATAGCGTGAGGACCAGACCACTGACCGCCGTATCGCGTCCAATCGGTAGAGGAGAAGATCGATGCGCAGAGTTATACCGTTCGTGCTGGCCGTACTGATACTGGCGGTGCCGCTCACCACCCAGACGCAAACCGCCGGCGATGCCGGCGCGAAGAACGCAAAACAGGCCCGCGCGGCGCTGGACGCCATGGTGCAGGCCCTCGGCGGGCAGGCCTGGCTAAACATGAAGAACCAGATGCGCGAAGGGCACCTGGCCGCCTTCTTCCACGGCAAGCCCAGCGGCGGCACCACCCAATACTGGGAGTACCACGCCTGGCCGGACCAGGACCGCATCGAGTACACCAAGCATCGCGACGTGGTGCAGTTTTACCTGGGACGCACAGGCCAGGAGGTCACCTTCAAAGGCAAGGCCGCGCTGCCGCAGGATATCGTCGACGACTATCTGCGCCGCCGCGACCACTCCATTGAGACCGCCGTAAAAACGTGGCTGAAAGATCCAAACACCATCCTCATCTACGAGGGCCAGCGTCTGGCCGAGCGCCACCTGGCCGAACAGGTGACCCTCATCTCCGCGCAAAACGAGGCCGTCACCATCCTCATGGACGTGCAGACCCACCTGCCGCTGCGCCGCACCTTCCAGTGGCGCGACCCGGTTTACAAAGACAAGAACCTGGATGCCGAGGAGTACGACGACTATCACACCATCGACGGCCTGCCCACGCCCTTTACCATCACCCGCTTTAAAGACGACGACATGATCCGGCAGTACTTTATCGATCGCGTGAGCTTCAACCAGCAGTTGCCGCCCGATTTCTGGAACGTGGACGCAGCCACCCGGCGCATCAAGAAGTAACGCGCGAGCCCTATGCGGTGCTCATTGTAGTTTCGCCTTATCTACGCCATAGTAACCACCCTAGCCCCAACATAACGAAGCCGGAACAAGATCCAAGTGGGCTGCTCCTCAACTGGTTACCGCGCCGGTGTGCCTTTTTGGCTGAAAACGGAGTGCGTAATATAACTAAAGACTAAATAACACATAAGTTGTAGTTTATTGCGGTAACTCTGGTTGTGCCAGGGCAATTGGGTGAGTGAAAATAATATAACTTCCTCGTCCGACCGCAGTGAATCGCGGCGGCTTTTTGCTCCTCATTCGGAATGTGTGCAATTCCGCTTACCGCCTATCAGTACCCAGAGAATGGTTACTTCTGATGCTAACCCTTGTTCACCCCAAAAAGACTCGCGGCAGGCCAGGGAAGAAAATACAGCCGGGCGCAGTGCAGGAACAAGAGATTCCTGGCTGCGACAGTGAGCCCGATGATGCAGCGAGGCTTGAGATGCTCCTGAACGAGGGTGCCGACAACGCATTGGACCGGCAGATCCTGGGTTACAGCCAGCGTTACGACATTCAGACCGGCCTGTTGAACTACCCGGCATTTCAGGTTGACCTCGCCGCGCAGCTAAAGGGCGATGCGGCGGCGCGCGAGGTAGCGCTGATCTGGATCGATCTCGTGAACCTGCGCCGGGAGTTCACGCTTTGGGGCTGGGCGGGCGCGGAGGCGCTGGCGCGCCGCGTTGCGGGAATCTTGCGCTCGGTGGCGGATACGGATGCGCTGTTGGGCCGTATTGGCGGCCGCAGCTTTCTGGTAGCCATGAGAGCCGGCAAGTCGGACAAGGACGGGCGGCGCCGCGTCCAACTGGTGATGGACTCTCTGTTGCCGCTGCGGGTTCACGGTTCTGAGGTCAATCCAGAGGTAGCCGCAGGCGTGGCATTCTTTCCTTGCGATAGCGAGTCGGTGGAGGAACTGGTACGTTTTGCGAGCCTGGCCGCAACCCGCGCCGGCTATGTAAGGAGTCGTGCAGTAGTGGCCTTTCACGCCGGCATGAACAGCCTGATCATGCGCGACCATCTTCTGGAAGTGGAGATGCGCAAGGGTTTGGAGCAGAACCAGTTCTCTCTGGTTTACCAGCCGAAGGTGGATCTGGCGACGGGGCAGGTGCTGGGCGCGGAAGTGCTGATTCGCTGGAACCACCCCGGCTGGGGCCAGGTCACGCCTACGGAGTTCATCCCCATCGCCGAGCGCTCCGATCTGATTCACCGCATCTTCGAATTCAGTTTGCGGGCCGCGCTGGAGCAGTCCCGGCGCTGGAACGACCTGGGCCTTTCGCTGCCGGTGATCGCGGTGAATGCCTCCGCGGTCAATGTACGCAGGAACGATTTTGTGCGTTCCGTGCGCAGCATACTGGGGGAGTTGCCGATCGCGCCTACGCAATTGGAACTGGAGATGACCGAATCGATGGCCTTCGACGACGAAGACTTGTTCACCACGCGGGTACGGCAGTTGAAGGCCATCGGCGTAAGAATCGCCATCGACGATTTCGGCACGCGCTACACCGGCTTCAACGTTCTCAAGCGGGTGCCGCTGAATGCCATGAAGATCGACCAGTGTTTTATCCGCGGCATCGACCGCTCCCAGGACATGCGCGCACTTTGCCAGACCATCGTGGCGATGGCCAGGCAACTGAAACTGCGCACTGTGGCCGAAGGAATCGAGGAGCGCGGGGAACTGGAGGTCATGCGCCAGATCGGCTGCGACGCCGGCCAAGGATATCTCTTTCAGATACCAGTGCCGGCAGAGGAGTTCGGCGCCTTCCTGCGCGAGTGGCCTGAGCGAATGTGCAGCTTCGGCTTTGCGGATGCCAGCGAACCCCACGCCATCGATCCACTCTGAGAGTCCGTTCGCCGTCAGGCACGCTTGTTTATAATCCAGACGAGTACATAGCGGCTAAACCGCCGCTTTCTGGAGCTAAAGAATGACCTTCAACATCCAGGAGATCCTGGATTTCCTGCCCCATCGTTACCCGTTTCTGCTGATCGACAGGGTCGTCGAGTTTGAGCCGACCAAGCGGCTGGTGGCCATCAAGAACGTGACCATCAACGAGCCGTTCTTTCAGGGCCACTTTCCCGGCTACCCCATCATGCCCGGCGTGCTGGTGGTGGAGGCCATGGCCCAGGCCGGCGGCATGATCATGCTGGCCGAGATTCCCGACCGCGAAAAAAAGCTGGTGGTGTTTACCGGCATTGAGCGGGCCAAGTTCCGCCGCCCGGTGACGCCGGGCGACCAGTTGCGCATCGAGGTAGACGTACTGTCGTTCAGGATGAGAGCGGGGCGCATCGAGGGCAAGGCCTACGTGGACGGCAAGCTGGCCTGCCAGGCCACTCTGACCTGCCAGGTGGTGCCGAGGGTGCGCGAGGCCCATCCGGCTGCTGCAGAGCCCCCCGCAGAGCCCGCAGCGGCCAATCCCTTGCCGGAAGCGGGGACGGCGGAGTGAGCGTTCATCCCAGCGCGGTCATCGCACCCGGAGCCATCGTTCCGGATTCCTGCACCATCGGTCCCTTCTGCACCATCGGCTCCCATGTGGTGCTGGGCGAGCACTGCACGCTGATCTCCCATGTGGTGCTCGACGGCCGCACGCGCATCGGCTCGCGCAACACCATTCACCCCTTCTCGGCCATCGGCGTGGCGCCGCAGGATTTGAAATATGGCGGCGAGCCCACCCAGACCGAGATCGGCGACGACAACACCATCCGCGAGAACGTGACCATCAGCCGCGGCACCGTGGGCGGGGGCGGCATTACCCGCCTCGGCTCCGGATGCCTGGTGATGGCCTGCGTGCATATCGGCCATGACAGCCAGGTGGGCAGCCACTGCATCCTGGCCAATGCGGCCACCCTGGCCGGCCACGTCGTCATTGAGGACTACGCAACCGTGGGCGCATTCTGCCCGGTTCACCAGCACTGCATCGTGGGCAAGTACGCCTTCATCGGCGGCGGCACCATTGTCACCCAGGACGTGCTGCCGTTTTCGCTGACCTCGGCGCGGCGCGAGAACAAGGCCTTCGGCATTAACAAGATTGGCCTGGCGCGGAGGGGCTTTACGCCGGAACGGCTGCAACGGCTGCAGAAGGCCTATCGCCTGCTGCTGGCGGCAAAGATGAACACCACGCAAGCGCTTGAAAAAATGCGCGAACTGGAAGGCGAGGACGTGGCTCTGCTGGCGGACTTTATTGCGCGCAGCGAGCGCGGGGTGATCAAGTAGCCATGAAACTGGGCCTCATCGCCGGCAACGGCCGCTTCCCGTTTTTGCTGCTGGATGCGGCGCGCTCCCAGGGGCTTTCCGTGGTCGTTGCCGCCATCCGTGAAGAAACCGACGAGGAGATGGACCGGCGCGCGGCCGGCGACCCCGAGATCACGGTGCACTGGCTCTCGCTGGGCGAGTTGTCGCGGCTGATCGAGCTCTTCCACAAGGAAGACGTCAAGCAGGCAGTGATGGCGGGCCAGGTCAAGCACAAGCAGATTTTTTCCAGCATACGGCCCGACTGGCGGCTGGCCAAGCTGCTGCTGAACCTGCGGACGCGCAATACCGACATGCTGTTGGGCGCGGTGGCCAAGGTGCTGGGCGACGAGGGCATTGAGCTGATCAGCTCTACGGCGTTCCTTGAGCCGCTGCTGGCCCAGGAGGGCCTGCTCACCGAGCGCGCTCCGGACGAGCAAGAGTGCAAGGACATTGAATACGGCCTGGGCGTGGCGGCAGCCGTCTCCGGCTTCGATATCGGCCAGACCGTGGTGGTGGCCGCGCAGGCCTGCGTGGCCGTGGAAGCCATGGAAGGCACCGACGCGGCCATTGAGCGCGCCGGCGCGCTGATGCGCTCGCTGGGTGGCGACGCCTCTACCCTGGAGCGGCGGCTGACCGTGGTCAAGGTGGCCAAGCCCAACCAGGACATGCGCTTCGATGTGCCCGTCATCGGCCGCCCGACCGTGGAGGCGATGATGCGCGCCGGCGCCCGCTGCCTTTCCGTGGAGGCGGGACGGACGCTCCTGTTCGACCGCGACGCCCTGCTGGAACTTGCCCGCAAAGAAAGTATTGCCATTGTGGCCACTCCGCGCAGATACTAAGTGCGGGAAGATTCCGCTGTTTGCAATTCCCTGTCTCCTATCCCTGATTCAAAACTTCCGGAGGTCCTTTCGTGAGAAAGCCAGTTCTGTTTATTCTGGCCGCGGTTCTAGCAGCCTCGGTCCAGATCGTCACAGCCCATGCCAAGGATCAAGTCCTGCCCGAAGTCGGGCAGCCTGCTCCCAACTTTGTCCTGCCTGCTCAGGACGGCACAAAGATTTCGCTGTCCAGCCTTAAAGGCCATTGGGTGGTCCTCTACTTCTACCCCAGGGACATGACCCAGGGCTGCACCATTGAGGCCCACAACTTTCAGCGCGACCTGAGCATGTACGAGACAAGGAACGCGGTCATCCTCGGCGTCAGCGTCGACTCGGTCGACAGCCATCAGCAGTTCTGCACCAAGGAGAGCCTGACCTTCCACCTGCTCTCCGACACCAGTCATAAAGTTGTGCAAAAATACGGCTCTCTCGGCGGATTCGCGGGAGTCACCATCGCCGAGCGCAACACATTCCTGATCAATCCCGAGGGAATCATTGTGTCGGAGTGGACCAAGGTAAGCCCCGCCGGGCATTCGGCGGAAGTGCTGGCCGCGCTGCCTGCCGGCCAGAACTCGGCTTCTTCGTCCCGTTGATTTTTTTGCCGCATCAAAATCCAACAGACGCAAAAAAGCCCGGCGCTAAGCCGGGCTCTTTTGCTTGCCTTGAATTACATGTTGCCTGTGTTACTTGGTTGCTTTCTTCGCTGCAGCCTTCTTGGCTACCGCCTTCTTTGCAGGAGCCTTCTTCGCTACTGCCTTCTTCGCGGGGGCCTTCTTGGCCACAGCCTTCTTCGCCACAGCCTTCTTAGCAGGAGCTTTCTTCACAACTGCCTTCTTGGCGGGCGCCTTCTTTGCTGCTTTCTTAACTGCCAATTTCTTACCTCGTTTTGTGGATTTACTGACGCTCTTGCCTCCCGCAGCCTTCTTGACTGCAGTCTTTCCGCCTTTAGCGCCAGTGCTTTTCGGTTTTGCGGCGGATTTCTTTTGAACTTTCTTGACGGCCTTCTTGACCACCTTCTTGACGGCGGTCTTGCCACCCTTGGCCCCTGTGCTCTTGGGCTTGGCGGCGGCCTTCTTCGCGGCCTTCTTGGCTGCTTTCTTGGCAACCTTTTTGGCGGCCTTCTTCACGTGCTTCACGGCTGCGGTCTTGCCGCCCTTGGCGCCTGTGCTCTTGGGCTTGGCGGCCTTCTTCGCGGCAGGCTTCTTGGCGGCTTTCTTGATTTCCGGTTCACTCACAATAACGACCACTGTCTCTTCAGCCACTCCCTCATCGTCGTCTGAAGAGGTAAGAATGCTGGACGTTTCAACTTCTTCTTCTTCGTCAAAGTCCTGGTCGTGATCGGGGTCCAACTCCTGCGGCTCCCCGTTAGGGGTGTCGTCACTCATTGCGTACATCCTGAACACTTCATCCATCCGATTGCCTCCAGCGGCTCGCCGCTGCCGTTGTTAAATTATTCTCTTCGCGCAACGGACGCATCTGCTCCGTCTGCCGAAGCTTGTAGCAATAGCTTGCACGCAAACACTATCAAAACACAAGTATGTAATGAGGTGCCTCGCTCTTTTTTATTTCTTTCGTCTGGATTTTGCATGCGCCGCAGGCTTGTGCGCGGTGCGCTTTCTGGCGTTTGTACTGGCCTTTGGCGCTGGCGCGTGCTTCTTGTTTGCCGCCGATGCCCCGCCATGTTTTGCGGATGTATGCGCGGCAGGCCTTGCGCTGGGACCCTCTGAAGATGCCTGTTCATGCACCTTTGCGCCTGTTCCAGCGGTCTTGCGGCGATGCCCGCGGGCGGCAGCGCGCGATAAGCTGCCAGGCTCGGCAACATGCAGGCGGCTGCCCGGAGCAACCTTGTTGCCGCTGATCTTGTTCCAGCGCCGCAACTGATTCAGCGAAACACCGAAACGATCGGCGATGGTCACCAGGGTATCGCCCCGGCGCGCGGTGTAGAGCAGCAAGTGCGCCGAGGGCGCGGCCGATGGCGGCGCCGGAACCACCAACGCCTCCATGCCCTGAATGCTGTCGCTCTCCTGCAGTTGATTGGCCGCGGCCAGTTCCGCTACCTGCACGCGATAGGTGCGCGCCACCGAGGCCAGCGTGTCTTCTGCCGCGACGCGATGGTAACGCCACGCATTGCGCCTCGACTCGGGAACCGCGGCTACGCGCTGCGTAAACAGCGTGGCCGTGCCGGCCGGCAGATGAAGATCGAACGATGTGTCGGGCGGCGTGACCATGCGCAACAGGCTGGGATTCAGCGCCATCAACTCATCCACCGGCGCGTCCACCAGGTCGGAGACCAGCCGCAGATCCACGGAATAATTGATGGTCACCGCGTCGGTCAGCAGCGGAGGATCCAGCGTGACTTCGTCGAACCCGTACTGCGTGGGATGATTGGCGATGATGATCGCCGCCAGAATCTCCGGCACGTAGTTCTTGGTTTCCGCGGGAAGATTATTGCGCCGGTAGAGTTCCCAGAAGTCGGCGTACCCGGTCTTTTGCACGGCGCGCTGCACATTGCCCGAGCCCCAGTCGTATCCGGCCATGGACAGGTACCAGTCGCCCAGCTGGTCATATATGAATTTCATGTAACGGGCATAGGCGCGCGTGGACTTTTCGGGATCGAAGCGCTCGTCCACATAGGCGTTGCGCGCCAGGCCGTAGTTTCCGTGTGGCATGAATTGCCACATGCCTCCGGCGCCGGAGCCGCGATTGACGGCCCGCGGATTGAATCCCGACTCGGCCACCGCTAGGTAAATCAAATCCTGCGGCACGCCTTCTTCGGCCATGATGCGCTGAATCATCGCCTTGTAACGGCCGGCCCGCTCAAACGAGTGCAGCAGCGTATTGTGCCCGCGCTGCGAACTGGCAAAGAAATTGATGTAGCCGGCCACATAGTCGTTCACCATCAGCGGCAAATCGGATTTGGTCGTGGCCAGATCTTCCCTGGCCTTGGCCACGATGTTGGGGTCCACCGTGAAGGTCACGTCGCTGGCCACATCGGCCGGCGTGGGCTCTTCCTTGGGCACAAAACCGTTGCCCTGCTTCAGCGCCTCCATCTCCAGCGCGTTCACCCCGTCCACGATGCGGTCGAATTCGTCCTGCAACTGGGAATCGCTCTTGATGTCGATGCCGCTGGCGAGCATCAAATCCACCGCGAGATCGAACTCCTGCTTGGCCTCGACCAATTGCCCTTTGCGATAAGCTGCCTGGCCTTTGGCGTACGCGTCCTCCACCTGCCGGATGAGCTGGCGCACGCGCTGCTGCTCGGCGGAGAGCGGCGGCGCTGCCGGTTTGGCGGCTTGCGGCGGCGCGGCGGCGGGCAATGCAGGCGCCGTGGCCTGCGGCTTTGCGCCCGCGGTACTGCTTGTGGGCTCAGTGGGAACGCAGCCTGCCAGCAAAACGAGCAGCAGGGACAAACCAGGCAAACGATACCAATTCCAATTTATGCGCATGAGTGATCGGGCCGCCCCAGCCTCAATCAGGCCGCAAGAGACGCTATGCCGATGATAAGCTATGCCATGGAGGCAACGCTTGCCGAACAGCGCAAATGCCTTCATTGAGTAAGCTCCCCATGGACGCACGCTTTCTTCGAAATTTTGCGATCATCGCCCACATCGACCACGGAAAGTCGACGCTGAGCGACCGTCTGCTGGAATTGACAGGCTCGGTCACCGGCCGCGAGATGCAGGCACAGATCCTGGACGACATGGATCTCGAACGCGAGCGCGGCATCACCATCAAGGCCCATGCCGTGCGCATGATGTACAAGGCCCACGACGGCAATACCTACCAGCTCAACCTGATCGACACGCCGGGCCATGTGGACTTCAGCTACGAGGTATCGCGCTCGCTGGCCTCCTGCGAAGGAGCCCTGCTGGTGGTGGACGCCTCGCAGGGCGTTGAGGCGCAGACCCTGGCCAACGCCTATCTCGCCATCAACCACGGCCTGGAAATCATTCCGGTAATCAACAAGATCGACCTGCCCTCGGCCGACATCGTCCGTACCCAGGAAGCCATCGAGAAAGCAGTGGGCCTGGACGCCACCGACGCCATTCCGGTCAGCGCCAAGACCGGCCAGGGCGTTGCCGAGGTGCTTGAGGCCATCGTCAACCGCCTGCCGCCGCCCACGGGCGACCCCAACGCGCCGCTGCAGGCGCTCATCTTCGACTCCTGGTTCGATCCCTACCGCGGCGTCGTTGTGCTGGTGCGCGTCATGCAGGGCGCCATGCGCAAGGGCCAGCGCATTCGCCTCATGTCGAACGGCAAATCGTTTGAGGTCGAATCGATGGGCGTGCTCATGCCCAAGCCGGTGGAGATTGCCGAGTTGCGCGCCGGCGAAGTGGGATTTTTTGCGGCCACCATCAAGACCGTCAGCGACACCAAGATCGGCGACACCGTAACCGAGGAAGCCCGTCCCGCCGCGGCCCAGTTGCCGGGCTTTGAAGACATCAAGCCGATGGTCTTCGCCGGCCTCTACACCGTGGATTCGCACGAGCACACGCTGTTGCGCGACGCCCTTGAAAAGCTGCGTCTCAACGACTCCTCCTTTTTCTTCGAGCCGGAAAGCTCCGTTGCCCTGGGCTTCGGCTTCCGCTGCGGATTTCTCGGCCTGCTGCACATGGAGATCATCCAGGAGCGGCTGGAGCGCGAGTACGAACTGGATCTGATCACCACCGCTCCCGGCGTGCGATACCACATCACGCTGACCGACGGAAAAGTGCTCGAGGTGGACAATCCCTCGCGATGGCCCGATCCCACCAACATCGATATCATCCGCGAGCCGGTTATCACCGCCAAGATCCTCACCAACGAGGAGTATGTGGGCGGCATCTTCAAGCTGGTCGAGGAAAAACGCGGCAAGCAGTTGAACTTTGAGTACGTGACGCCGACCCGCGTCATGCTTACCTACGAACTGCCGCTGAACGAGATCGTGCTGGACTTCTACGACCGCCTCAAATCCATCTCCCGCGGTTACGCGTCGCTGGATTATCAACTGGCCGGCGAGTGGGAGTCGCCCATGGTGAAGCTGGACATCCTGGTTTCCGGCGAGCCGGTGGATGCGCTGTCCATCATCGTGCACCGCGACTTTGCCTACGAGCGCGGACGGGCGCTGGTCTCCAAGATGCGCGAGCTGATTCCCCGCCAGCAGTTCGAGGTCGCCATCCAGGCCGCCATCGGCGCCAAAATCATCTCCCGCGAGACCGTCGCCCCGCTGCGTAAGAACGTGCTGGCCAAGTGCTACGGCGGCGACATCTCCCGCAAGCGCAAGCTGCTGGAGAAGCAGAAGGAAGGCAAGAAGCGGATGAAGCGGATCGGCAAGGTGGACATCCCCCAGGAGGCCTTCCTGGCGGTGTTGCGGGTCGGCGAAGACCAGCAGAAGTAGCATTGGACCAGTAACCAGACAGATACTTTAGTCACATTCCATTCATCTGGGATTGTGGGAAAGTCTCGTAACCGCTGTCTGCGCGCGCATTGGCCTCCCGGCCCGCTGCCATGCCCGGCGCTCTCTAGGTACTATATGATAAATAAGGACTTGTCCCTCATACCAGAATTGAATGCAAGTTGACAAGGGCAGAATCAGGAATATTTGCGCTGGATTCCAGAAAGATATCCACATTTATTTCCACAGATAATGCTGGAGTACGCACAATTTTTCTTTACTGTTCCGGCAATCTTTTTTAGGATGATTACCCCCGGTTTCACTGCATGCAATAAAGGCCCCGCCAGGCGGGGCCTTTATAGCGTAATGCTGCCTGTCTACTAGCGCGTGGGGCCGGTCTTGGCGGCCGGAGCTGCTGCCGCAGCCGGAGGAGCCGGTACGCCGGACTTCACGTTGTAGGCATCGATGATCTGCTGGGTGATGTTGCTGGCCTTGCTGGCATACAGCACAGGGGTGGACTGCTGGGCCACGTCCAGCACCAGGGTGTAATTGTGCTGCTCTGCGTAGGTTGCCAGAACGTCATACACCTTGGAGGCCAGGCCGTTGTACAGGTCCTGCATCTCCTGCTGGAAGTCGTTCTGCGCATCCTGGGCGTCGCGGTCCAGTTGCTTCTTCTTGATGTCAAGGGCAGATGCGCGGCTCTGCTGTTCGGCGGGGCTCAACTTGTCGCCCTGCGACTGCAACTGCTTGGTCATGCTGTCGACTTCGTCGCTCAGGGTCTTGAGCTGCTGACGCCTGGGTTCATACTTCTTCTGCAGATCGGCAAAGTTACGCTGACCTTCGTTGGTCTGGGCCACGGCCACCTGAAATGCAATGACGGCAATCTTGGTCGGTCCGGAGGACGCCGCGGGTGCGGCCGATGTTTGGGCGGCGGCGCTCAGGGCAAGGCCCGAGGCCAAAGTAAATACGAGTGCAAGCGAACTCTTCATTTGAATGGAAAACTCCTTCGAAATTCCTGCCGGTCTG
>Ga0316217_10003403_pt1 | contig 18165 bp, 14 predicted proteins | sample 1anoAmetaG_FD_203633 | JGI IMG/M metagenome (GOLD analysis project Ga0316217, IMG submission 203633) | Freshwater microbial communities from Trout Bog Lake, Wisconsin, USA - 1anoA | ecosystem: Environmental > Aquatic > Freshwater > Lake > Hypolimnion/Profundal zone | place: USA: Wisconsin...
AGCTTTGCCGTATCTGGGTGAGTACCAGAAAATAGAAAACTATTTACATTACCGTTTTGACAAGTACATTGATTCATTGTTTGTTAATGGGAGTAGCATCGAATGCAGTGTCTTTTTTATTGGTGAAACGCTTAAGAAGAAGAATCTGGAGGATTTGTTAATGTTCTTTTCTAGTCACGTTTATATCAACAGATAGACTCTTTATCATAGGGCTGTAGAAAGTTCAAGAGATTTGATTGACTTAATGGTTCTAAGATATTGCTCCTTGCTTGAAATTCTGCCTAATTTCAAACAAATCAAAAATAAAAACATTCCACTTTACAATGAGGAAAACAATTTCGGCTAAAAACTGAAAAAGACTTAAAATCTGCGGAAATCAGTGGCTGAGAGCGATAGAAATGAATTTTAAGAAATCGATGCTTCTTTTGAATCCATAGGGGCATCAAAGCCTAACTTTGCTAAACGATAAGTTCCGAAACAGATCAATAATGCCTTGGAAGATAGCGTTTTTCTTCATACATAAGACTAAAAAGAGTCACAGATGATGAAGCCGCGTAAAAGCGATGGTCATAAAATGCTGTTAGATGAACTAAATTTGTCAACTGAGATAGATCTCAAGAAGACTGTTTCATAAAATAACAATCAATAAAAATTTAACAACTAAAGCATCCATGATTTTCGGAAAAACTCCTTTTGCTCCAGATGCGAATACTTTCAGTAGGAGTCTGAAAAATTAAAGAGATATTCTCTTTAAAGTTAATTAGAAAGAACTCAGCTTAAAAATACAATAAGATTGTTAGAGGCAGAAGTCGTGAAACTACAAAAAGATATTCACTAATTTGACAATAAAATGGTGTAGTTAGTCAACGAGAAAAGTTCACTCCAAAAAGTGCTCTAACAAACGAAAAAGTAGCTAAAATAAGCAATGAAGATTTCTGTGAGCTCTTTTGGAGATAGTGAGCTTGCCAAAAAGAAATTCGGATAAGTTGAGAAACAGTTACTAAATGAGATATACGTTCAAAAAGATTTAAATAGTCTCATTTAAAAGAAAGATACCTTAATAAATCAGCAGAAGCTGACTTTAGAATTGAATGATAGGACAATCAAAAATCTCACCAACTAGAATGAAGCACTTAAGCAAGATATATATACCTTGGACAACTTAAGTACAGTACTAAAGAAATAAAAAAGCTAGCTCTAAATAAAAATTACTCAAAAAACTTCTTATCTAATCAGCTTAGAAGAATAGTTAAACAAGAATATTAAGGAAAATAACAACTTGAAACAGATATCCCATTAACTCTCAGCAAGTATTTTGAAGGCAGAGGAAGTAAACAAAGGACTCAACGAGAGAATCAGAATAATGTAGTAAAAAATGGTATATTATTCATAGTCTAATGCAAAACTGACCTCATAAATGGATTAGTTAATCATTGGCTGGAATGAGAAAGAAGCCAAGAACAAATAAGAAGTCAGAATACTCAAGAATAGGGAAAATTAGCTTCAAATGACAATATTTTCACTTAACCAACAGATAAAGTTATTTTCGAGCTAGTCAAAAGATGTAGATATGAAAGAATCGTTAGAATAAACTAGGAAAGAGTATGAACAAAAGATGCAAAAACAGATACAGTCAAACCATCAACTTTAGACCAAGATAAGTCGGCTATAAACTGCTGCAAATCAGAAAGAGCAACAAGTAACAGAGCTTTACAAGTAGATTTCTGCTCTCAGAAAAATAGTTCAATAAAAATAGCAAAATAGACAATAGTTATTGATAAAGATTACTGAGTTTTAACAAGAACAAATACAAGCAAAAATAGGGTTAAACAATATAAATAATAGATATGAGGCATTAAAAAAAGAGATTGTAAGACTTGAATAGTAGTTAGGGAGCGCGAAAGTTGAGATAAGTTCTTTGAAACCTGATGTACTGCAGAAAAATGTAATTTTTCTAAGACATAGGATTAACTCTAGAGAAAATCTAGGGAAATTGAATAGTATATCAATTTAATATCTGCTCTAAAATCAGAAATAGCAACTAAAACGAAAGCTGAGACACTTTTGAGAATGCATTAGCAAAGTATCAATGAAGAAAAAGATAAAAACTAGAGATAGGTAAATAGAGAAATTTAGCAAAGATAATAAGAAATCAAACGTTTGAAAAATTTAAATGCATAATCGATGAAATAAATCGGATAAATGACCAAAAACAATAAATACTTTAACGAAAGATGCGAATAGCTGGAGAAATAGCTTTAAAAGCAGTCAAAAGAACTTCAAAAACTCACTTTGAAAACAGTGACAACTTAGCAACAGCTTAGGCATGTTAAAGTTCAGCTCTAGAAAACTTAGATAGAAAATAAAGAACTTGTGAATAGCCTGAAGCTAGCATAACAACTCTTGAGCGAAAAGTAAGATGAGATTAGAGCTTTGGGTCACTCCACTTCGAAATCTAATCAGATTGCTGAGAAAATCGTCTTTGAGAAGTTGAAAGAAGTAGAGACCAACAACTAGACATTAAAGAATGATATGAAGGAGTCATAGAAGCAAAGAAAGGGTTTGATTGGCAAGATGGACCAGCTTTCAACTTTGATGATGCAGTTGGAGGGCGAGAAGTTGGAGCTAGCAGAGTAAAACTTTTATTTGAAGCAAGTATTAGAGAACCATAAGATAGATTTTTGAAAACGCATGATATTTGATTGATTTGAAATATTATGTGACTTTACTTGCCTACAATTAGAATGCTGGCTTCCCGGAACTCATAGTCTTGGTCATTCGTTGAGAAACTGTCATATTTATAAAGATATTTATAAACCACTCACAATAAAAGAAATCGTACACAAATAGAGTTCACAAAAATAAAGAAATATGAGTGAATAAAATTGTAAAAGCCGCAGATTATTAAAGAAAAGCCATGGGAAGTTACTTAGAAATATTTTTATTTCAATCTTTGATTAATAATCCTATAAATGAAGTCGATTTTCTTAGTGTTGTTGCTGGCAACTTTGGTGTTTGCTGATTCCTGCGGAGGAAACTGCCCCTCAGGCAAATGTCCTACCTGCAACTGCGGCACCACCAAGAGTGTGCAAGACATCAACACATGGTGTGCTAAGTACTCATGGAACCAGGCATGTTGCAGATGCGTTGTTTCACATGAGAGTGGAGGCAATGCCCATGCTCTCAACTACAACACCAATGGTTCAACTGACGTTGGACTCTGGCAAATCAATACCGTAGATAAAGGCTTATTTAGATTAACTGGGGTCAATGCAGTGGCGGACATGCCCCCTGTGACCCAACTGAGAATCTCAACTGCGCTATCAAGGTTTACGGATGGGGAGGAAACACCTTTAAACTCTGGAGCACTCATGCTGGCTGTGGATGCTGATTCTAACAACAAATTATCCCTAACAATAAAAGATATTATTTATTAAGTTATTAGGAGCAACATGGGATTAATTGACCTCCTTTTGCTGGCTTTGTATATTAGCATTGCAGTTGCAGATACCTGTGGGGGAGCCAACTGTCCCTCGGGAAAATGCCCGACTTGCTACTGCGGTAGAATCTCCAATTTCATCGATGTTGCAGCATTTTGTGCCCAGCATAGTTGGAACCAAGCATGCTGCAAATGTATCGTTTTAAGCGAATCCGGAGGTAATTCAAATGCGATGAACTACAATAACAATGGTTCCACTTATATCGGCCTTTTCCAAATTAACACGGTAGGTATTATGTGACGCAGATGTATTGGGAGAGCTGCAGTGGAGGGGAGCCACCATGTTCTCCCTCTTCTAACCTCAAATGCGCGATTAAGCTCTACAGCTAAGCTGGCAATAAGTGGACAGCCTGGAAAACCAGAGTTTCATGTGGCTGCTGATTTACATAGTTCTTATAGATCAACCTTAAACATACTTAAGACGATTGCTTACAGGCAGCAAATAAAAGGTCAAAGGCACTAAACATCTCTGTCATGGTTTCAGAATTTATCTCCTTTACAATTATATTTGTTACTATTATAATAATTTTAAGAGAATTAACTCAAAATGCTCAATCCCAAAAGACACATAGCTAATCATAAAACTTTGGAATAGTATGAGTGCTGCATTTGCTATGAACTCACTCAAGATATCAGATCCTGCAAGGGACCCTGTGAGAAACCCTATTGCCTCAAGTGCATTGGCAGAATCAGGTACAATAACGATATTTGCCCTTCCAAGTGTTCCCAGCCATTTCTAACTCAACCTATCCATCAGTTTAAACTCTAGTATCAATGCCCATACAACCCTCAAAACTGCAAATAATTGTTCTAAGATCTCTAACGTTTTCGTTTACATTGCTCTTAGTGTATTTACAAAACGGCCCAAGGTGAGAAAGAAGTCGCAAACAAGCAGAAATTCTAATGCGATAAAGGACACAAATTATAGTTAGTAACCTTATAGCTTCTCAATAGTATGAATAAAAGCTAAACAAATTTCTATACTTTGGTCATGAATGATCTCTGTTCAGGCTGTGGAGGCAGAAACCTCTGTAGATCTATTTGTGTACCTTGCAGCCAATAAACCAGGCACGTCTATTGTGTGGAATGCAGACAGTTCCCTTTCACAAAACAAGTATGCCCCAAAGGCCACCCTTACATCTATAAAACCATCACAAGCTTAGTCTCAGTGTGCGATGGATGTGGGATCTCAGCTCTATTATACGGAAAAGTGGCACACACCGACCATATCTGTGATATCGTCTTATGCGAAAGATGTTACGAATAGTTGCCAGATTTCGTAGAGAAGAAGCACTAGTAATAGTAAAAACAGAAAGTTGAACTGTCCCTGTAAAAATTGTTGCTTTAGCTGAATTCATAGTATGAGTTTTAATGGCTTTAATGATTGACCTGTGATTTTATGTAAGTAGTTGGGGTATGGAATATCACGATTCTGGCGCCATTTGAGCCTACTCTAGTTTGGGCATGATTTGCTTATAGCAGAGGTAGAGGAAAACCCCGCCCACTACGAACAAGCCGGTTCCACTGAACAAGAAAGAGGTTATGCTGAATCCTTGCTACTCAAGGAGATATTGCATCCTGTCCACTGGTTTGAGCATAATTGGCTATCTTACTGATTCGGGGATGATCTTTCTGGTGTATGGATGCACCAGTTCGTAGGAGGGGGCAGCGTCGTTTCGCAGTGTGATTTTGAGGAGGGGGTAGACGTAGTTGTTAGAGACGACTTCAATGAAACTTTAGCGGGTGGTGAGTGAAGGTCTGGGTAATAGGGTGGTTACAATGCGTAGATGTTGTACTCTGGGACTTGCTGGGAGGGATAGATGTATCTGTTGTTCGAGTTGATCACCAGTTTCTGATCGCCGTGGTCGAGGAGGTTGCCCTGCCCACGTATAGCGATTCCTGTCAGCACGCGCACTTAGATGCCTTGAGTCAAAGTTACGAGGCAGATTGATATGAGTGATAAGAATACTATCGTATGGTTTGGTTTGTACATTGCTTTAAAATACAATATCAACTATGAGATAATAGTAAAAGGAGGAAAAGTTGGCAGTGGAAGTGGGAGCTTTAGCATACAAAAAAATAGTCTACCATGTCCTCAGGTACCCCACATCCAAAGTCTGCGGTATGCTATATGTCATTCAGGAGTGCTAGTGGGTGCTGAAGATAGGAAGGTATCGAATGCCTATCCACTCTTCCATACCCCCATCGTCAATCCCACTTTCAGCGTGGCTTTGGATCTAGTTGAGTCCAATCTTCTCCCCAATGAGAGAATTATTGGTTTTTACGAATTCGTAGAAGGAAGTGAGTGCAAAATAAACAGTTTAATTGAAAACAACCCAGCCTTCAAATCGATGATTCCGATGAGAGTAAAGCACTCCTTATTTAGGTTTACATGGATGGCGATAAGCAGATCCAAGCAGGTTCGAAACAGTTCATATTTACGCTCCCCACCTTCGGGTCTCTGGACTAAGGCTTGCGCAAAGGAGAGTACCGTTTTATAGTGGACATGGACGCTCATTTGTAGTAAATCTAGCTGGATTTCACAAATAAGTATCTGAATTGATTTGTTGAGGTAACTGTATTGACGACAATCGTTTTTGCTTGGTCATAAAATATAATTAATGAGCTAAGCTAGCAAATTGTCTTGGAATTCGCCACCCAACGAGAAGAATCATTGCTGTGAAGCGATGCTATTGTCACTGCTTCAGAGGATTAAAGAGTTGGAAGGCAAATTGGAGCTGGAGGTCGAACGTAGATAGAATGATTTTAACGATATCTTAAGATTAGTCGTCAAAGATAAGGTACAAACTCGCAGCAATAAGACTTTGCAGTCCATTCTTCCCTTCAAAGCAAGCAAGTCTAAGTTGAAGGCAAGTAATGATAAAAGTCCCAAAGCGAACAACAAGAAATAAAGTTTAAAAAACTTGTTTAATAAAAGGGCCAGTATCAGACTCACTGCAAGCTCAAAGATGATTTTTTAGAGTCAGTAGAAGCATGAAATACAAAGCAACTCAAATGACACTTTGAAAGCCATATAATGCCGGACGAAATCCGTCGAAGATCATTTGAGTCAACACCAAGCTGAGTTGGATAAAATGAAGGAACTAACAGACTACCTAATGGACCAGTTTTTGATAATCTTCTAAAAAATCAAGCCTCTTTAGATGCGTCAAGAATCACCGCTCAAGGAAATAACCTCCCTTGAAACAGTTACCTCCATGCTAATTGAGGGGTAGGCCAAGAAAAAACATATTTAGCTTATAAGTGAGCAGGATTCGGGCATTCGGCATACGGATTTGGGTCAGATGGAGTTTAGAGATTTGAAGTAGAAGGTAGCTTAGCATGAAACCATACTATCTGACTTGATACAGATTACAAGATAGGTGAGTGCTCAGGTCGGCAGAATCCCGATAGAGCCACGGTTTTCCAAGATAGCGTAAATTTGATAATCCATAACATGCAGGATTCAATTTCTTCTTATTTAGCCCAAAGAATAGTATCGTTCTAGATCAAACAAAATATCATTCTTACGGTTTCTTGGCTTATTACTTCTAAGAAATCAGAGCCTTGCTTATAACCCCATTTTCCTTGAAAGGTAGCTCTGCTTACTCTTCCTCTTAAGGCATACGTTTCCTAATTCTATTACCGAAACTGCCCAAATGAATAACTTCTGGCTTTTTTTTGATAAACCCAAACTTATTCGGCTCACTTTCTTCTTTGAACTTTGATTTCTCCTCTTCATAGGTCAACTTCATCGATATTTGGTTATGAGCATCTTCGATTTTATCAAGCAAGCAGGTGATAACATTTTTTATCTATGTGACAGAATCACTGTCCCCAGACACAGGCATGTAATGAGTTCTGTTGACTTTTGTTTTCTCTTCAGTGGGAATATCAAAAGCAGAGATGTCATAGTCTAACTTGGTTTTAAGGTGGTTAAACAAAATGTTTATGGCTTTTATGTATTCTTGGATTGCTTTTGTTTCGCAGTTTTACTGGTTATCGTAGAGATGCGCGTTGCCAATAAGATAGTAAAGCTAGGAGATGAGCCTATTTGATTCAAAACCTTCCCTTTTGGACTAACTGTCAATCACTAGCTGATAGTTCTCAATACATTTTGCGTAATTTTAGTCATTAAGGTGTAGATCTCCAAGTCGGGTTCTAGTCCGCCTAAGACCATTAAGCACCTCATCTATATTTGTTTGGGTTGCACCATTCCTAATTTTGGATAGCTACTATTCGTACAGATTGATCGCTAGCTATAGGTTCATAGAACAGATGTCTTTGTCATCGTAGGTTTAACTCTTTTATTACTAGTCTGCCTCTACGTCTAGTTTCTCTTACTTTTCACTCTCAGCGATTTATGGCTGCTCTGTCTGATTTTAGGGTTGTTTGTTTAGTTATTATTCTTTCAAATCAAGTTTTGGCACGTTTTCCGACAGATTTTGTTCTTATTCCTGACCTTGTTGTTAGTCTTCGTGGATATCTTATTACTATTAGGATTATTCTTAAGCACCCGGGAGAGGAGTGTCGTTGAAGAGGTCCAGATTTGCCTACTGCTTCTGCAGTATGAAATGGGCATACTAATAATAAAATTGCGCCATGTGGTAGGAAGCCTAGCCCAGCTCATCTTTGGCTTTGAGCATGAAGCGATAAAAATTTTATTAGATTTGGTCTGCAGCAGATTTTTTGACTTAGATGAGCTGTTGCAATAGCTATGAGACTTTTTCAGACATTTTGGCTTATTATTATTCAAACTTAATTGTTTTATCCGCACTTTATAAGCACAGGAAACGACTTTAAAGAACTCTTTAACCAAACTAATCATTAATTATTCAAATGGAGGCTTTCAATGGAAATATAGGAAGCCATTAGGCATCTTTAGTGATCGAAAAAGTTTCTTCTTGTAATATTATTTGAATTATGAGTTAAAAAAAGTCAAAAAGCAAATCAAAGTAGAAAGAAAAAGATAAAGGGGATAAGCCTCCCAAATAAGCAAAGTCTAAAAAGGGTAGCAAGTAGGATAAAGGCGACACCAAATCAAAAAAATCAGTCGAAAAGACATAAAAGGCTCCCAAGAAAGGTAAATAACAGAAATCCGAGAAACCCAAAACCCCTCCGCAAGAGTTAGATTTGTCTCAAGACAACTTTTCAGATTTTCTAAAGAACCCCTACACATTCCCACCAGCTATCTCCTCAGACGATGCGTACATAAATGCTAAGTTAGATTATGCCCTCACCATAAATAACCGACCACACTTTTCTGCTAGATTTGCGAACAGACAGGCTGCTAAAAGTGCGTGGTTTATGGGCCTCACAACAATCAGATGCATCGAGTTGCCAGAATAGACTAGGCTTTCCAGGCACGTTATCTTTATCTGAATTAACTGGTCTGTGGAGCTTTGCTTGAAAAAAGAGATAAGTTGACAAAATATCTCTAAGAGCTGACGCTTGTCAGTGATGAGTTGAGATACGTTAAGAACGGCATTGAAAAAATGACTAAAATTGAGTTTAATTAGATGCTATAAAGACTCAAAACTAGTGCTGGGGGTAAATTTGCGGTCTTGCACCATGAAATGGCTGATCTTCAGCGAGATCTTGAGGCAATTAACGCCTTAGGCAACTAATTCTTTTAGCTCACTAATTTGAACCCAATTGCCCCCAACAATACTGAGCCAGCACCCAAGGCAATAGTCCCATTTTTGCTCAGATCCAGGTATCTACAGTAAGAGGCAGAAAATTTGATAGCGAAGCCCATAAAAACAAGCGTGGATGTGTATCCCTATGACTTACCTCGATAACTAACTGAGAGGAAGTTGATTCTGTAGAAAAACAAAGGTTGGGTATAGCTGCTAAAGCTAAAAGACGAGGCATTATGGTCATTAGCCCAATAGAAAAAGACTCTCCGCAGCAAACTCGTCGAAAATCTCAACGAATAGGCCAAAGCCGAGATATCTGAATGGGCAAGGTACAAATGAGCTGATTTAGGTTGAAGTAGAGAATCCAAGATGAGCTTTAGACTTTGGAAATGAGCTGCAGTAAGTGTGGCCAGGAGGTGAGCGAGTAGACAGTGAATGAGGAGTGTGGGAAGGGAGGATACCATAATTTCGTGAGATGATAATCATATTTTTAAACTAAAGTATTTATAATTTAAATGTTGAGCAAAACCACGGCCAGAATATCCTTTTTCATGGTGTTCGTGCTTTGCATTACAGAGATAGCTAGTGATAAGTTACTAAATTCGTCTTTGGCCGATTAAAGCACGATCCAGATCAACCAAGCCTTTGAGTACAAATTGAAGCTGGGCAGCAAGGAATAAAAAATCATAAAATTCAACTTGGAGGAGACTGATACCAACATTGAGCTTGACATTTCATCCTCGGCCTCTTATGAGCTGTGCTTGCTGAACTATCAAAACTAGTGCAGTGTTGGTTTCAAAAAGCACAGCAAGAAGGAGAACTCTTTGATCTTTACACGCTAGTAGCTGGCCAATGGGCTGAAGATTAGGAATCCGATTCTAAAGAAGAAGATTAAAGTTAAGATTAGCTTTCATTTGGAAGATTAGCAGTGCCATAAATTGGAAAATAAAGTTTTTCATAGGAAGTAGCTGAAACATGACAACTGCTTCTTGTTTGAAATGAATAAGCAGGAAGACTTTTAGCTATTGGTAGCAAAGTAAAAGATTATGGATTTGAAGTATTAATTGCATGTTTGCGACCAAAAGTTTGATGTAGGCTCATAGTTCCCTAAAAACAACAAGTTCATCCTCAAATTCACTGAAATTATAAAGCTTTGTAAGACCGAAAACAACAGAACTTTGAGAGTGACAATCACCCATGACTAATAGCAAAACAATACTGATTGCAAAACTATCTCCTATATTGGGATCATTCTCTAGTACGCCCTAGAATCGATTCTATTGACAGATGGCATTGCTTACAGTTCTACCTTCTCCTCAATGAACATCGCAAAGCGGTTCGAGTACTAACTTCTCAACAAAGAGAACACAACAATAAACGTGCTCAGTTAATCATCTTTATAAATCTACGTAAAAGTGGTGGAATAGGGTGAAAAAGATAAAGCCTAGCCCTCCTCGTCCAATTTCGACTTCTCATCCAAATCTGGCTTCATCTTCACCTACTTCAAGCCCTACATCACTTTGAGCAAATAGGTGTTAGAATCTTTCAAATGCATAGATTGCTATCTGGTGATTGGCATCTTTGCTGCCTCTAATCTGGCCTAAATAGGAAAGGGCCATTTCTTTAATATAGAGATTACTCAGTCGATGTCTACTTTGGTTACTGGAGAAATGAAGCATCATTTTTTGCAAGCTGGAGCTGTTGATTACTACACCTTCACAGCATTTTACGATACTGTTGTGGTCTATTAACTCGCGGATAATAACAAAAACTGTGCCATGTTTTATTTGAGTGACTAGTAAGTCCCTGGCCCGAACAATTTTATCAAAAGGTCCGACAAAAATCGCATTCTCTATTAAAGTGACTAAAACAAAGCTTATTACATCTCAGTGATAGCGGAACAAGACTGCGCATATTCAATCTCAGCAACCATTGCGTCCACCGAACTAACAACTCTAGAAAAGGGGCGATTCGGATACCTAAATCTGCTCAAAAACTAAACTAAATTTTTCCTCATCCACGCAGAGTACAGCTAATACCTAAAAATCCTGTCATTACACAAATATGGGAGTGTATAGATTTATCTGAACAGAACTGACACAGAGTCAATAAAGAAGTTCAATTCAAAGTTGGTGGATTATACGACATTCCAGATGAAAGGACAGTATATGAATAGACTGCTGCTGACAAAGGATGATCCCTTGTTCTGCGAAGGCTGCTACTATCTGATAGCCGTAGTCGGCAAGAAGCTGACTGAGAGCACTCTCTTTTATGGGGATGAGCATACTCCCATACCAATCAACGAAAAGGTGATCAATGATATGATACCGAATAAGGGCGAGAAGGTGATTGGGTAATACGAAGGGTAGGCCAAATTCGAACTGCAGGTCAAGATACACAGCGGCAAGCTCAAGATAACTATCACTAAAGGGATATAGAAATTCAGCTAGAATTATGAGCAAATCGATGAGATAACCACTGAAGTGATAGATTTGGGCAGTACGTAGAGTTTCTTTTAAAAAATAGAGGCGATATTCTTTTTGGAGCCCATTCGTGTCGAATTCTAAGCGCTGTAGGATAATACCATTTACTCTGTTAGATTTAAATAGCCGGATAGCCTAATAATACCAACTGTAACAAACTACTCTTCTTTCTCTGAGCCCGCCCCATAGCCTGCTCCCTACATCCAGAAGTACGATATTTAACCCGGACACGATTTGTTCATTTTGGTCTCCAGCTAGAACCCCACCAGCGTATCGGGCTATTGGAGGGATAGTTCTGAGAAGTTGCTGTTTTCTACTGACATCGATCAGAGTGACCAGCTGAGTTAGCTCAGTATAGTTTTGACGGCCGACTCCAAGCAGATTTAGTACAAGATATAGAAAATGAGCAATATACTGACCCTATCTGTGCCCAAGCTGAAGAATTATTCGATAAAGGAAGGGATAAAGTATTAGCTCTCTATCTCCACCAACGTTTCTAATCCTTTCTGGCTCACTCTCATGCAGACTGAAGATTTCTAGCTTCTCCCTCCCTAAGTCTACACCGATATCCATGATGCCTACACTTTCGTCACCCATACGCAAGGAGAACTGATCGTCGAACTTTTTTAATGCAAAGGCAAGTCCAACCTCGATTACGCCTCATCCCGAGAAAAGCTCAACCAGAACTAGTCTTAGACTTTGGATGTGGTGGGATTGCCTAATCAGCCACACGCCTTGCGAATCTACCGCTTCACAACCACCTTTTATGAGGTTACAGTAAAGTAGGGCATTCTGCGATGGTTTCCTTTCAACCTTGAGCGAGGGATAGGTACAGGCTACGTGGATTACAAGGTCGGCAGCCTTCGCTATGAGAATACCTTCACCAGCATAAATTTGATATGGTAGTCTTTGGCACTGGCCAGTACTAAGACAAAAACTGCCAACAAAAGTATAGTTAGTATAGAGTATACTCTCTACGTTGCTGGCAATTATGAGGATCTCAGCGAAAGTAGCCAGTGCTAACCCTTCCTCGTCGAAAAGAGGCCATAGATCTTAAAATTCACCAATCTGGTCGACAACGAGTCATCCAGCCAAACCAACCGAACTTTTTCATACAGCCTCAAGCAGAAATAGCTGAAAGACAAGTACGGATAAAACGCGACTCTATACGCGACCATTACTGCCGATCTGGTCCTGGCTGTGAACACCTCATCTGAAACTAAGAAGGAGAGATACCGCTTTATATACCCGCAGGTCCAGCTGCCCAGTGAAGTGATCCAGACTGGCTATGTTTCGGCTGTTGTTTAGTCCACCTACAACCAGCTCATCTCTGCGGTTCTGCTGGTCAGCGCAGCAGTTATTGTTTCCACCTATCTGCTCACAGCCAAGTTGCTGCCTATTCTGGGTAGACTCAAGAACAGATACTTCGTCGAGGAGAACGAGCAGCAGATGTAGAATGTGGTGGTGAGCTAGAACCAAAATGAAGAGATCCCTCAGTCTTCGGATAGGAGAGGCAGCGTGAATACTCAAGAGGGGCTGAGTGTGGAGTAGAATAAGGCATAAAAAAAATGAAGGACGGTTGGGAGGATGTGATGTATGAAATGCATAGTTGAGAACATCATTGAATATTAGAGTCACTGGCTTAGTAGATGTGTGAAAACTAATATTCGTTCTTGCTGACCCTCTAATTCCTACAGGCCAGCATCTTTTTCTTATAGTTATTCATCTCTTCGACCAGGGGTTGTAGCTACTGATACTTATCTAGCTAGTTCTGGATGTGCTTCCTGAAATGGGTGAGGGTGAAGTCGATTTGTTCCTATTTGGTGTACTCCAGGTTCTATATCCCGAGGAAGAACCGTTATTTCTTATGGAACTCCGCCTTGTAGATGTGCTTCTTGAACCAGTCGGAGATAATCTACGAGTATCTGTTCTCTATGTCTGTCAGCTCCTTCGAATAGTAGTCGAAGAACTGTCGGGCCTATTTCTCGAGGGCAGTTATCTCGTCTCTTGCGGCTTTGTACTCGGAGATGTTTCGGCAGAGGTTGCTGTTTTTGTTGAGGAGGGTTTCGGCGGTGTTGATGGTCACTAGGCAGCGAGTGCTGAGGAGGAACTGGAATTAGACCAGTTCTCGATCGTTGGTGAACTTTCTTTTGGAGTTTTTGAGAGGGGTCAGTAATTCATGGAAGATGAATACTACTTTTTCGCACTCGATTTTGATTTACTAGAGGCAGCTTAGGCATTATTCATAGAGCTAGTCGGATATGACCTTTAGTTTTTCTAGTCTGGGGGTAGAGACCAGCAGAATATTTTTTTATTGCATCTTATCTTCATCCAAAAACCCATTTTTTCTCATAAAATGATAAAGCTATTCGATATTGGCCCGTTTTCTGCTTTAGATTGCCAGAGTGAGTTTCAAAAACTATAGCCCCAAATCTGAAGCCTGATAGTTATTCATCTGCGGTGCTTCCTCGTTGCTGAAGTAATCTTTGCTGTTGATCTAGCGATAGAACTGCGAAATCGAAGTAGAATGGAAAGGATAGGTGCCGTAGACCATTTGAAAGAAGAGCACTCCCAGAGACCAGACATCAATCTGCGTTTAGAACAAGTTACCTTCAGCCCGTAAGGTTTGCGCGCGATTATTTCTGGAGCCATCAGCCTTAGTGAGCCCATGCAAGGTCCTTTCACCTCTTCATCCAGCTGAGATATTCTCAGTCTCTCTGCGAAGTGGAAGTTCGTTATCTTGAAAATGCCATCTTTCTTGATGATGTTCTCAGCCTTCAGATCTCGCAGGACAATATGGTTCTCATGTAGGACCTTCGTTATTCAAAATTTTACCATTAGCCCTTGGATGAGATTTGCGACGATTTCGAAAGCTTAGCCTTCGGTTATTTTCTATTTCTTTTGGATGTAAGATTAGAGTGTCATCCAGCTGCAGTATTCGATTATTAGTAGCTTGAAGTCTTCGTTTTCGTAGATTTCGTAGCACTTTAACAAATACTGGCTATCGCAAGCAGTCATAGTCCTCACCTCATTCTAAACACACTTCATACTGATTTCCCTCAGTTTAGGGTTGACCTGGTTCCTGATGGGTTTCAGATTGATAAGTTTGACTGCCACTTTTTCTTGCGTGTTGATGTTTTCGGCAAGATAGACTTCGCATTCGCTGCCATAATCCAGAAGATGTTCGATGCGGTATTTATCAACTACTAGATTTTCGAGAGTGCTGCCGCGTTGTTAGTAGTACTTGTGCTTTAGCTACAATCGGTGAGTTGTTATTCTATTCTAGACCTACATCTATATCACAAATAGTTATAATACATACTTGTTTCGCTACTGTGGCAATATAAAACTCTTATGAGTCATTCTTTCTATGGGGTGTCAACAAATAGATCATTCATTAGTTCGTCTAGTTGACGTTTTGGACTGAGTCGTAATCTTTGTTCTTGCTGTATGCGATAATCTGACCGATTATCACAATGTCCACTGTTAGCTGGATGATGCCGCAGAGCACGAACTGGAAGGGTTGGGCCTTTGTCGATCAGATTGTACTTAGATGATGAAGTAGACTGTTTTGGAAAAGTCTCCCAAGAACCACATTCCTATCATTGAGAGGCTCAGGCCTTGGACGCTCTTTTTGCTCCAGTTTGAATAAGCCTGAGGAACGCCTAGCATGGATTCTATTGACATTGAAACTAGGCCTATCAGCTCGCCGAAGTAGCCTAAAGTCACGACTTGGGTAAAAAGCGTAACAACGGTCATAACAGCTGTGAGTCCAAGTAGGAATTTGACTACTTAGGAGAATATTTACTGTACTATTGATAAGTCTCCCATTTCCAGAACTTCCTCCAAGCTTCAGTCTACTTTAGAGAATGATCGGACAACTAGACACATTATTTCAATAGCAAAAGCTAAATAGACACCAGATTACTTGCATGATTATCATGAAGATGGATTGGAAGAGAAGATTGACTGCGAAGCCCACAGTGAGCCAGAAGAACACTCTGAGAATATTCGCGATGAGCAGGATGGCACAAATGTAGATAGAGAAAGAGCCGATAGATTTCTGCTATTTGATGATTTGCAGCTGTGGGAAGTAGGCCCCGACGGGAAGCACAGCCATCGCTGCATATAAAGGTGCTTACCTAAATCCACGATTATCATTGTTTGGCTTTATTATAGAGATTACACGCATATCATTAGTGGTAAGCAGTTAATAAAAGATGGAATAATACAGAATAAAGGAATCAGTGCTTTAGGTCGGCGAAGATTGCATTTTTGAGCTGTCTGAAACTTTCATGGCTGTTTTTGTGCATGTAGACTTCAAAGCAGCCTTGGATTCTGTCTATTTTGGAGTTATACAGCATCAGCAGCTGGAGAGAGTCCTTGTTGATGGAAGAAATAACATTTTTGATGAAAATAGTGAGATTCTCAACATAAAGCTCACTATTGCTTGTTGGCTGATTGAGTAGCAGTTTCAGGTTGAGGTCCAGATCTTCAGGGTTGATCAATTATTGGTGCTTCAGATAGCTGAGTATGTCTTACGTCAGCTTCTGCAGTTATAAGATTGTTTGCTGTCTTGGCTATTACCAGTTTTTGGAGTATATGGTGTTTTAGATTTGGAGGCATTTTTGTTTTAGTTTGTTGTTCTAAAAAAGGAGGGTGCTTATTTCTTGGTTTATCTTTTATAGTATTCTTAGCTAGAGTTACTAGTCGCTGCTATCGAAGTTGAAATGTTCGTCTAGTTGAAGAACTAATTCCCTCAGGGCATAGTTATACATCTTTTTGGCCTATTTTGCTTCAAAAAGCTAACGATTTTCTCTGGAAAGTGTTTGATTTTATCTATGCAGCTCTTAAATCTATATTTGAAGTCTCTGCTAATTTTCTAAAGCATTCCTCTCATGATCTTTGATAGTTTTGATCTAATTTTGATAAAACAGCTATATTTAGCTTAATTGCCTCTTGAGGTCTTAAAAACTATTAAGCTCGGCATTATATCTGAGTTATTGATGCTCATAGTGAATGATCTGCTAGTGGCATAGTTTTAGTTTTTTGGAAAGGTCAAGTTAGGCAAGTCTAACTTTCTGTAGCTCAGCATCCTTGAAAAGCATCTGGCCTTTGAGCCAGTTTATTTCTTCTTATCTTTGCTTTAGTAATGCATGTTATTTTAGCTGCTAGAATCTGTTATCTGGAGAGTAATTTTCAAGCAAGACAGATTTCTATCTTTTAAGTTGATTGATTTCATTCTAAGATCTGTAAAGCCTTTGCTGAAGTTAGCTCACATCTTAGTTCAAATTTTGTATTTTGGAGTTTAAATGCTTTATCTCGATGTTCAGTTTTAAGTTTTACTCGGATTTGGATTGAAGAGCAACATTTTCTGAGGACTTCTCCTCAAGCATCTTTTTGAATTTGTAGGCTTCATTTTAGTAGGAATTGGCAAGCTACTCAAGCCTTTTGATTTTATTTTACTGTTATTAAGTTTGTGGGGTTGACTGAACCTTAAAAGATTTCCAAAATGACAGCTCCTTTTCATTTTGCGATAAAGCATGCTCCAAATAGGCACATTTTTCCTCCCAAAATGCTTCTTTTGGTTTCGTTTCTTTAAGTTTGGACAACTAATAGTCCCTCTGTCTCTTTTCACTTTGTAGCTATACTCTTTCTTTCTCAAGCTAGCCGATATCTTTGATCAATTGTTAAATTTTTTGTACCAGTTTATACTAATTAGCACTCAATCTTTTGATAGATTAATTTTGCTAATCGATTTTTTACTATAAATACTTTGAGTAATCTCCAGATTAAATCCTATTTGCTTCTGATTGCGTCATTTCCTTCTGCTGTGATAACTAAGACTAGAGACGAAGTATATTTTGATGCATTTACAGCAAAGACTTGCTTTGATTTGCGATTTTAGCCTCCAGCATGCGATTTTAATGATTGAGCTTGTTTATTGTGCTTTGCAGAGCATTTTATTTGGCTTGGCTTGATCTAAACATCTACAATTCGTTCTGCTTCTTTTCTTATAATGCCAGAGCTATTTGTCCCTATAATTCAGCTAGTTTTTATTATAAGGGTTACAATTTCAAAGCCAGCTCCAGTTTTTATTGACCCGCTTTGTAGATATCGTTTGTAAGTTGATGATTTTATTATGCCAGACTTTGGTTGAAATCTTCCAAATGTTCGATTTTGAGTGTCATTTCTCTATGTTAGTCAATAAGCTGATGAAAAGCCTGTTAATTATGGTCTATAATCGAAGCAAGCCTCTAGTTTTATATTCTCAGACCTTGTATATCAGCCCTAAGCCTAGCCAGTTTCTCTTGATTGATCTAGTACTCTTCATTTTTGGCCCTTTAAATGTCTTCTTTCAGCATCTTCTTCTCCTAGTTATACAAAACATTCTGCATTTGCATCTAGTTGCTTAGTTTTTACATGTATTGGCGTAATTATCGCTTCTAGTTTTAGGAATTACGCACCAAAGCTGCCATTTCTTGGTTTACTAGTTCCAACTGCTTTCTTAGTTCGAGTTTTTAATAATCTTCAGGGAAATGGT
>Ga0316217_10003404_pt1 | contig 18162 bp, 23 predicted proteins | sample 1anoAmetaG_FD_203633 | JGI IMG/M metagenome (GOLD analysis project Ga0316217, IMG submission 203633) | Freshwater microbial communities from Trout Bog Lake, Wisconsin, USA - 1anoA | ecosystem: Environmental > Aquatic > Freshwater > Lake > Hypolimnion/Profundal zone | place: USA: Wisconsin...
TTCTGGCTTAAGATAAGTTTGATGAATACGTTTAACATCGATAAGCTTATCGAATAATTCGGATAAAACTGACCAAGAGGTGGGAAATTTAACCAGGAATTTACGTTCGCTTTCAAGTTTAGTTGACATACTTAACTTATCTATTTATTAATAGGGTTGGGGACCGTAGCATCATGTATTTTCAAACCTAGCTCTTTTAAGTGTAACCACGAAAAAATCTGCATCAAGGGGTGGCCAATTAAATTATGAATTGCCCATGCATGACGATGATACTTGAGGCGTTGACCTTCTAATGCCGATGGACATAAGTCCATAATAAGATTGAAAGCTTCTGGACCATTAACAGTTTCTGTATTTGTATCCCTATAATGAACTCTAATATAACCTAATTCAGCTAACTTATGATAGTCTATCCAGTCAATAGATTCTACATTAACTACCTTACCATATTTCATTAAAGATATCTGGTGCATGTGACAATTCAATATGATCGAATTTGAAACCATTAATGCCTTTTGCGTTAAGGGTAAATTGAGTTCTACGAGTTCCAAATAAATGCCAACCCTCCTGAATATTCCATTTCCAATGAAGATTGGTCCCATCATATTTTTCAAAAGCAATACACTTGCCATGGAACTTATTAGAGTTCTCTGGTATTTTAGGGTAGATGAGGTCAATTTTCATTATATTTTATTTCATTAAATCGTTGAAATGATTGATATATTCGCATATATGAAATCCTGTATAGTATGTGGAAATGCTAATCCGAAATCTTGGCACGGTAGAAAATGTTCTAAATGTTGGGAGCTTGATAACAAAGCCAGACATCAAACGCCAAAACATCGTTATGGCCAGGCAATGAGAGATGCCAAGAAACGCAATAAGAAATGGGAATTGACTTTAAAAGAATATTCTTCCATAATAGAGGGGGCCTGTTATTATTGTAATAATAATATGCTTGATTATCAATCTTTTGGGGTAGGACTAGATCGATTAGATAACTCTCAAGGTTATCATCTCGCTAACGTAGTATCTTGTTGTAAAGTGTGTAATATCATTAGGGGCAATTTTCTTTCTGTAGAAGAGACTACAGAAGTCGTTAAGGCATTACTAGATTATAGAAACAATAAAAATTACCAGGTGCCACAAATAGAGACGCCGCTGACAACAAACGAGGCCATTATCATTAACAGAAATCATAAATTAGGCAGCAGATTTTCATATGCTAAGAAACACGCAAGATATAATAAAAAAATATGGGACATATCTTTGTCTGATTTTCAGCGTCTAATTTTAGAGCCATGTTATTATTGCAATAATAATCTGGGTCCATTAATAGAAAACTGCGGTTGTGGGCTAGATAGGATCGACAACAACCAAGGATACACATTAAACAATGTATTACCTTGTTGTACAGTCTGCAATTCCAGGCGCAATAAATATCTTTCTGTGGAAGAAAATAAAATTGCTGCCACAATAATAATTAAAAGTAAATTGGATAAGGTTAGTCGATAACCCGCTTTCTGTCGTGAACAGTCATTAATCTAGGCCCATCATTACTGATAAGCTCAAGCAGCACCCGCAAACTCGGACTGGCAATCCTCAAACGCTTGCTGTTCGCCTTGCTACTGGTGAGGTTTGACTTGCCATCTATATTACTATAGATGCGGTGGTCTCTTACACACGCCATTTCAACCTTGCTCTTTATAAGGTTTCCCCTATCAGTTAGCGGTTTATTTTCTGTTTCACTGTCTGTTATATTACTATACCCGGACGTTATCCGGCACCATGCCATAATAGAGCGGAGTTTCCTCAACTAACTATTAATTAGTTGCGACTGTTTAACTAACCTTAAACCAAACCTTTCTTGCGACTGTCTGAGCTGCTTCTCTCAAAACTTTTTTTGAACCGATAATGTATCACATTATTCAATAATGTCTTAAACACTTCGGGATAGTCCATCTCTTTAACTCTGTCTAAATAATGATTCTTAGAACGATTTAATAGGCTCTCTTTTATTCCAGCATGGACTGGGGGTGACTGTATAGTTTCAATGGCCTTAAATTCAATATTTATTGAATTGATAAAGGCAAGAACTCGATGTTTCTCATAAATGGGGATGAGGTTTTCATTCATCATCTCAACTAAAATATGACAAGCCCGAGAACCTCCAAAGGTTCCCGGATCTATTTTGATGTCCTTGGTCCAAGCTTTGCTCATGCACCAAAATGTAAATCGCCCCAAAACCGGAGTCAAGGGGCGTCAATTTTTTAAATTAAATCATTCAACCGTATTTGGCAAGCAGATAAAAATAATTAGCTTGAGCTTCAATCTCTTGATATTTTCTCTTATAGTATTCCGAAGTGGGAGGAGCTTGAACTGGCAGCCTCTCTCTTAAACCTAATTGAACCTCTCGGCTATACTTGCCGGCACATTGTCTAGAACAGAACTGCGAGACCTTGCCCTTCTTAGATTTGTCTCGAACCAATCGAGGAGAACGCTCAAAATGCTTCTTACACATAGCGCATTCTAGGTCAAGCATCTTGACTCTTCTAGTATCATCGCCAGAATGTTGGCTCCTTGGAACCAAGCGCAAGTTCTCGAAATCATTATTATTAATATCAGTATCCCAATGATCTACAGTTTCTGTTTCTGGATCAAGAGTTCTGCCAAGATGTTGTTCTAACAGATATTTAGGATAGCTGACAGTCCTTCGACAGTCATTTTCATCGACCACAACAACATGTTGCCTACCATCTGACTTCCTAGAATAAGGTCCATAAACCTTATCGGCTTCAGAAAGAAGGGCAAAAATTTCTATTTCTTCAAGTAGGGCGCTATACTTTTCCACAATATAATGCTACAATATTGCTTACTTAACTAAATAGCGTATATAGTTTTATTTTCTTTTCAAGCTGTTCTTCTGTTAAACCGCCCCTAATTATAAGTCGTTCTCCCTCATAATTGAGTAATTCTTTTTTCGTAGACTGTTGAAATCTTTCATTGTAAGACAAATCTATCTTACAGATAATATTCTTATACATGTCATCAACTACGAAAGTATTTTCAATTTCAAAAGCAAAATGAGTCGTATAAAATGTAGTCACTGACCAATGGGGAAAGTTTTGCCCAAACTTATAGTGGGCTTTGTATTCTTTCTCTCCACCAGTACGACAGTAAACGGTAGCCCGATCAAATCCAACGGAACCATCTAATTGGGCAGAACAAACTGGGCAGCGTTCATCATTGATGAATTTTTTCATCTCTTTAAGTTGCAAAGCTCGTCTCTCTGCCTCAGTCAAAGATATTGTTCTTGGCGATGGAGCTGGAGGCAAAGGAGCATAAATGGCGGTCGTTCCGTTCCTTGAAGTTGGAAATGACATTGTTCTAAAGTTGTCTGGACCGTTTTTGTTGCTCATGAAGTTGGAAGCAGATAATTGGATTCGAACCAATCTTTCTCAGGCTTATGAGGCGTGCGAGGAAGCCATTTCTCTCATCTGCAATGGTTCGCGTTCGTGGTATCGCGCCACGGACTTCTGGTTCAGAGCCAGACGGTATGCTATTTACCTAAACACGAATAAAATTCCTTATTAATATGTTTGATTATGCAGTATTTTTCTTTTGCCAATATCCTCGTGGCGGTTTACTTATACCATATTCTTTTGCCCATTTTCCTACTGCAGAATCAGAAACGCCAAATTGTTTGGCAATTTTTGTTGTTGGCTTTTCCCATAGTAATTTTTCTAATTCTCCTTTAGAGGCACGTTCAACTTTTCGATTATTTATACGAGGCGCATTTCGCCAATCAGGATTAATTTCTGATGGTAAAAGATCGAAGTTTTTCCTATTACTCTTGCCAGCAAAAGTATCAGTTTGAGAATGACAATGAGGACATAATATTCTTAAGTTCTCTAATCTATTATCATCTGGAACACCATTTATATGGTCAATTTGAAGCGATAATGGTTTATTGTTCCATATTGGAAGCTGTCCACAAATTGAACATTTATTATTTAATAAACCTTCTTTCAATAACCTTATCTTTAGGTTGGTTCGACTAAAGGTCGAATTTATAACTAAAATATCTTCTAACGGAGTTTTAGTTTTTGAAATAAACGATTTCCCTTTATTATGAGCAAGTCCCAAAACTATATGGGAAAAATCTATATCATCAAAAGCAAGTCTTTCTTTTAAAGAACGATAGGACGCACTTTTATTATCAAGTTTTAAACTTAACAAAATCTGATTAATAGATGAAGATTCTTTAGTTATCTTCTCTAAAAGATCTTTATCTACCAACCAAACGGCACTTCTTTTCTTGCGCGTTTTACGCACCTTAATAATAGGATCAGTCATACCGGACTATATAACCTGTCATTAAGATTTTTAATGATTTTCCAATATTTATTTGGCTGGGGAAGTAGGATTCGAACCTACATTGGTCTCGTTCAAAGCGAGGGTTCCTGCCATTAAAAGATTCCCCAATGGTATGTATTATTCTTTCTTATTGATATCTTTTTTCTCTAAACTTTTATATATCGCTTCAATCATTGGTCTAACCTCTCGCATCTCTTGCCAGATTTTTAGATCAACATAGTAGTCATTATGAATTACTTTCCTATCTTTCACTGAAGAACTATGTTGGCTCATTAATAAAAGGGAGCCGATGAAAGAAGACTCTATGGCAATTACTAATCTTAATATATCAAAAGATTTATTATCCCAAGCAACACTTGGATTGTTTCGATTAATAAAAATCCAAGTAGCAATAAAGACCGCTTGAAATATAACAAAAGTCCAAGACCGAATTGTCTTGGCTACAAAATCGGCAACCTTCTGCCCCACTGCATTCTTATCAGAGGATATAGCTTTTACTTTTTCCGGCCATGAAAGACCTCTCCTTCTCCAAAGGTTGATAAAAGCTATACAACTATATTCTTATATTAATAAATAAATATGGTGGAGCTATCCGGGATCGAACCGGAAATCTTTCGGATGCTAACCGAACGCTTGCCCAATCAAGCTGTAGCCCCACAAGTTTTTGCTCGGACTGAAATCAAAATCAATGACCAGCGAGCTATGGTGGACACCGCCCAGTTTTCACTGAGTATTAATACGGTCCCATATGGTGGAGGTTGTCGGTAACGCTCCGACTTTTACACGTTGCAAGCGTGTCGTGTCGCCTTCTCCACTAAACCCCCATACTTTTTATATATCACTTTATGCACAGATGTTATAGGTGGAATGTAACAGATTTGTACTGAAAGGAATTCCACCATGGCTAAAACTAAAATAAATTGTCTAAACTGTAACGCAGAAACTTACGTAGAAAACAAAGAAATTAAAAGAGGGTTTGGTAAATTTTGTTCCAAAAAATGTTCTGGCAAATATAAAACTAAAAATGTAATACCTCCAGAACCTAATGTCATTTGTGCATTATGCCGTCAAATGTTTTACATGAACGAAAGTAAAAAACAAACCTCCAAATCTGGTTTATATTTCTGTTGTAGGGCTCATAAAGATGCCGCCCAATGTATCGGTGGTATAAAAGAAATAATGCCGCCCCATTATGGAACATCTCAACCAGATGATTCGTCACATTATCGTCGTATTGCTTTTGCAAGCAAACCTAAAAAATGTGAACGTTGCGGTTACGACAAACATCCAGCTGGCATTATCGTTCATCATAAAGATCGAAATCGAATGAATGATGATATTAGTAATCTTGAAGTATTATGCTGCATTTGTCATGCAATCGAACATTATGGAGAGAATAAGGTAATTTAATACTTTAATTCTCTTTTGCGAATTAAAGTTTCTTTACGTCGGTTACGACTGTTGCCTCTGCACCCTTAAGTAAAGTTAAGAGTTGAGCACCACGAGAGACAAGTAAATCAGCGAACAAACACGAAACCATGACAAATTCTAAAGTAGCAAACATATTATTTTCCTTTGTTAAAATGTAATCGTACCTTTATATATCAAGCTGAATCAGGAATGAACCTGTGTAAAAGCATGGCGAATAACACCACTAAGACCTAAGAAAACAAATCCTTTTAAGATATCACCATCATCAACAGATTTGTTAAGGAATGTAAGTTTTAAAAGTTTGTCGCCCTTCTTTTCAACTTCTACGAAATCAATTATCCAATTCTCTTGTTTACAAGATTCTTCTTTAAGAAATGAAAGCATAACCTGTGGATCTTCAGTTAGTTTATCATAATCTCCATAAGGAGCTAGATTCATAATATCTTCTAAGAGTTCTTCCGCTCTTTCGGAAAGCGAATTGCTTAAAGCTTGGGTACAATCGGAGAGACCAATATTAAGATGTTCTTTCAATAACTTGTCCATAACTTCTGGGCCGCCAGTTTCTGCCGAAATAATCTTATCAAAATTTTCAATCATAATTATTATTAATCCTTACTCTTTAATAATTGGTGGGCCTATTCAGATTTGAACTGAAACTTAATTGATTAAAAGTCAATTGTGCTGCCATTAACACTATAAGCCCATATTTTTTTTTTTTTACTTGGTGGGTTTGGCCGGTTACGATCCGAGCGTTGCACCGCTTAAAAGGCGAGATTCTTCCAATTGAATTACGAACCCATTATATTTATTTTGCAGCACAAGTTACATAGATGAAATATTCTTGTTCATTTGGTTCCCTGATATTTCCACAGAAAACAGTTTCTTCTTTCAAGCAACATCCAATCATTCCCGGTTGTTGATACTTATAAGCATTCCCCCATTTGGTATAGATATGTTTCATCTTTCCAAAGAGATCTTTAACTTCTTTATCTGGAACTATCTTATTGCACTTATCACAAAAATTCATTGGTGGGACCGGCGGGATTCGAACCCGCATCTATCTCCTTAAGAGGGAGTAATGTTTATTCCAATTAACACCACGGTCCCGTGGCACAATCTAGGATTGTCTAGATTATTGAATCAAGTTGGATTACCTATCCCATGCATGATTCTTTGGTGGTACCGGAGGGGGTCGAACCCTCACTTGGTAGATTAAGAGTCTACTGTGCTGCCATTAACACTACGATACCGTAAAGGGAAAGTGGATGATAGGTTTTCAAGCTACATGCCAAAACATGTTGAGCATCACCATTCATGACACTCAGCCACTAAAGCAACCACAGAATGGATTAGGTCACTTGTACTTCCCCAGGTCTTATATATCAGATTATGCCTACTTCTTCCATCGCTTTCTTTGCTTCTTCGAGAATGGGAATCATATGTTTTTTACAATAAAAAGCCGTTTCCCAGCCACCAGCACCATAGATATATACTCTTAAAGCTTTATCACCTTTTGGTATATCATGTTCCTCACCTGCATTGTTTTTGTCGTCAAGGGTCCAACCTCGACAAAAACATATGCGTTTTGTTTTTACAATTTCTATCGTGGCCATTATTTAATAAGCTCTTTATTGAAAGAAGACATTGGCAATAACATTTGCATATTAACTTGACAAGCTTCATGATCTTTCATCTCTTGCAAAAATCCAAATTCTGTTTCGCATTCTTCATTTCTACCTTGATGAACTTTATAAATCGCTTGCTTAGCGTAATCAGGAATACACCAACCCATTAGTTTAAAATTAGGACTCTTCCCTGTAAGCAAGATCATTGGCACTTTACCCTGATCTCTTTTAGTTATAATCATTCCATAACCAGGATTAAATGTATATCTAACATTTACCAAACCTACGTCTGGATAATCGTGGAACTCATTAACCTGAGTTACTCTGGCGGTTCCTCCGCCATATCGCCGTACGGCAAACTCTGCTTGCTTAGCGGTAATAGATCTAAGTAAGCTATCTCCTTCATCTCCTGAAAAAGATCTATCGTTTAGTCCTCTTCTCTTTGACTCTTCTTCTTGGTAGGTTCCGATGTCAATGCCGTCCTGGATTTCTTGCGCCGATATCGTTATGTTAACCCAATCTTCTTCGGATGTCAACCGGACGCCCTTCATATTTAATCTTTTTATTTTTTCGGAGGTGCTCATAATCTTGCCTTTTATTCGACTGTGGCCCAAATTGGCTCACATTTAGAATGCAATATATCACACCAAGAGCGTCTTGGCAAAATCCAATAATTTTTGTCGCTCATTCATGTCAGGATTTTTTGACACTAATTCCTTGATAGCTTTGATAATATTTCCCATTTCTGGACCAGGCTTCAAACCAAGTTCAGTAACCAAATCATTACCAGAGATTGCTAGGGTAGATGGCTTTTGCTTATTAAGCTCGATTCCTTCTTCCCACTTTTGCTTCATGTAATCTTTTTGGTCGTATGGTTTATCAGCATAACCACCATGACGTCCTAGAGCATCAGCTTCGCAAGAAGTAACGAAAGCCATGAATCTTTCCTTATCATTATTGAATAGACCAAATAACTTCCTAAGACTCTTAGGAGAAAGTTCTTTGGCTCGATGACAGTTAAGATGATTTTCACAGACTAACTTGGCAAACTCTTTCCATTCAGGCGTGACTCCTAAAAGATCGCTAACATGCTCTACATATGGAACACCAATTGCTTCATGGCCATGCTGCTTGGGCCAATTTTCTTTTTTGGTATAAGATTTTCCTAGGTCATGAAGGAGAGCCGCAAACCAAACCATTGGATCATTGGAAAGCTTCTTAGCTTGATCGAAGACAAGATTGGTATGAAGTAGTTGATTCTTTTCAGGATGATGGAGTTCTGGACCAGCAGGAACTCCTACCTGAGAAGCTAATTCTGGAATATCTTTGGCTTTAAATTTTAATCCCCCGCCAAAGTCATATTCCTTATTTAATAAATCTTCCTCTTCTGGATTGGATAGTCGCCACCATTCGTCAGCACCTCTTTTAACTAAAGTTGTTTTCAACGATTGCATGGCGACAGTCTCGAATTGTTTGGCTAATTCTAGTAGAGTATCCTTCTTATTAAGGGAAGGGTCTTCTAGAACTTTATTGTATAGAGAATCAAGAATTTGTTTGATCTTTGGGCCGGGTTTCATCTGAAGTGTGGTCATTAAATCGTTGCCAGAAATATCCATATCCTTTTGGGTTAAGGGGACTTCGTGCATCAATGATTGCAGGGCAGGGAGAGCCGGGGCTCCAAGAGCTTTAGAAAATGCCAGGAACTCGACCAGGCATCGGTCATAGCCGCCGAGGATCGGGAATTTCGTAGATTGATTCTTAATCCAAGAAAAGAACTTCCTCGCCCCCAACGGGGTTGACTCCCCATGAAACTTGACAAACTCCTGCATGCAAGAGTTTAAGAAAAGGATCATGGCCGCTTTATCATTGGGAAATTTAAGATTCTTTAATGTAGTTCCCAACTCGACTGGACCAAGCTGATGTAGAAGGAGAGCCATCTTAACTTCTAAGGAAGCTCCCGCATTAGCGTCAATTAAAGAAAAATTATTAGCAATAGCTGGATTAGCTAGGGCCGGATCACCCACTCCCAAAGCTCCTGTCTTGAAGAGAATCCCTAAACCAACTGAAGGTCTAGCTGTCATTAAGGTAGCTAAGAGTTCAGCAGTAAATCTTTCTTTCGAAACCTTCTGAAGAGTCTCTAAATGATTAGAGATGGCTTGTTCAGTGGCCGGATCAACATCAAACCCAAAACGGGCAGCAAACCGAGCCACCCGCATAGTCCTTAATCCATCCTCTTGAAATCTCTTATTAGGATCTCCGACTGCCTTAATCTTCCTAGCGGCCAAGTCTTCTCTTCCGCCATAAGGATCAATTAGCTGATCGTGGACTGGATCGTAAGCCATAGCATTGATAGTAAGGTCTCTTCGTGAGAGGTCATCTTCCACATTATCTGCAAAAGCTACAGAGTCAGGCCTTCTACCGTCAGAGTAATCGCCTTCAACTCTATAGGTAGTAATCTCAAACTCATCTGCCTTGGTTGGTCCAAGAACAGCTGTGATAGTTCCATGCTTCTCACCGAGCGCAAAATGCTTAGGGAAGACTGCCTTAACCTGATCTGGAGTAGCATTAGTGGTTAAGTCCCAATCTTTAGGAGACTTGTCCATTAATAGATCTCTAACGCAACCTCCGACAAGGAAAGCTTGAAAACCTTTATCTTGAAGCATTTTGCACGCTTCAATGGCTTTGGGGCTAATCTTAGCCTTATCAATAGATAATTCAGCAGTCTTCATAAGGGGGAATCCGTATTTCTGGGCTATACGATCAGCAAGTCTAAATAACTTTTCCATAAAGTAATGATGAAATATTGATGGCTAATTTATTCTCTTCTTAATCTATCTTTGGATTTCTTGGTAGTCACCCGGCCACCTGGGTCTTGCTTGGAGATGAAATTAATCATCTTAGCAAAGACTTCATTAGTCAACAAAGCTTCTACCGTATGGAAAGTTTCTTCCAACTCTTTGTTGGTGAAGCAAGCATGAATAGCCCTATGACAATCACAACAGATAGTCTCTGTCGTCTTACCGCCTCTAGAGCGTGGAACCATATGATGATCAGATGGTCTATGATTAGGTCGCTCACAAATAGGGCATGCCAATGGCGGAGCATTGAGCATCTCTTTAATGGTTGGTTTTTCTTTCATAAGTTGGTCCCCCAAGAAGGATTCGAACCTTCGCCTCTCCCATGCAATTGCACGGAGCGATGTTTCCTTCAGCTACCTTTGGACTATTCTTTTAACGCGTATCAATCAAATAGTTTAATCAGTCTCTTACTTTTGTTTACATCTATATGGGGTATGGTCGCTGTCCCAAGACTTGCACTTGGATTACTCTCTTTAATGAGAGCGTCCTACAGTTTGTTCAACTGTTGTTAAACCAGACAGGGATTAATGCGATGGTGATATTGTATCCATTCTTAGATACAAATCATTCTTCCAACACATATGGTTACTCTCATGCCCATGACAGCACAAGAATAATGCGTTACATATTATACGAAATTTGCAGAAGCGATTCCCATACTTGATCGGTTTCTCGATCCATTTTTGCCATATCAAGAAGGATCTGACGACCCTTTTCTGACAAAATTAATTTGGCAATTATGAGTGTTTTCTCTTCAGCCGTGATCTGTTTGGTCATTATAAAATTTATTTTTCTCTGAGATAGAATGAAATAAATGCGGTCCAGATTTAGGTTGGACCGAAATATATTTTTCTTCTATTACTTTCTTGAGGTCTTCTTTTTTTGAAAAGACTTTATCAAACACAATCCATATGGCCCAAATAGGAAACCATAATGGAAATGTAACTAACGCTATTACTAGAATAGCTGGAATGAAAGCTATTTGATCATAATCGCTCATTTGGTGGTACAACTGGGACTCGAACCCAGCACAAAAACATTATCAGTGTTCTCAGGGCAACCCGCCCGTCTTATACCATACATTTTATTTTGGTGGTGCCGCTCGGGATTGAGCCGAGATGTTCCGGGCTTCAACCGGATGCATGAACCATCACTGCCACAGCACCATTTTGTTTTATGTGTTTTCTAATTGCACTATCAGAAACTCCCAATTCTTTCCCAAGAGCAACATATGATATTGTTTCTAACTTAGACTTAAGCTCTTCAATTGTTGGCCAAATAATTTTTGTTTTTCGTTCTTGTTTAGATTGTAATTCTTTTCTATTTTCATTATAACAAGAGCCGCAAACTTTACTTCTATTATTGCTTAATTTAAGCCCACATGAACTGCATTTGTGAATATCTTGTGGAAGATATTCTGATTTTCTTATCAATGGAACATTATGCTTTTTATTTTTTGCACAATAAGTTATGGTTTGAGAATGGCAATTAGGACAAAGCATTCTTAAGTTTTCTATTCGATGATCAAAATGATCACCATTAATATGATCTATGTGTAAAACAATTGATTCATTATTCCAAATATCTTTTAATCCACATTTAATGCATTTATTTTCTAATAATCCTTCATCTATTATTCGCTGTTTATGAAATACACTTAAAACTTTATCGCTGTTAACAACTAACAATTTATCTAAAGGTATCTTTTTTACATGATTATTATGTTTGCCCTTCATATAAGCCTTGCCAGTAAAATGAGAAAAATCTATATTAAGCTTATTAACTCTTAAATAGAAGGTTTTATATGAACCACCGTGGGGCGCGACACCTAATTTTATTAGAACGCCTCTGATTGAAAAGCTATTCTCAACAGCATTAATGAAATCTACATCTGAGTATTTATGTTTAGTCATACTAACTATATATCACATAAAATGAGAGTGTGCCGGTTTGGTGGTGTTAATCGGACTTGAACCGATACGGGGTTTTACCCCTGAAGTTTTTAAGACTTCTGCGGCTACCATTACGCCATAACACCATATTAGAGAGATAACAAAGGATTGTAAAAATACTTTTTTCCAGCTGCTCTACTACTGAGCTACAAGGGCATATTGGCGCCCTTGGTTAAGATTCGCACTTAACGACCCGCAGGTTGACATAATGTAATTCTTACTGCATTTATCTCATGGTTGGACTATGGGGAGTCGAACCCCTGGCATGAACCCAGAGCTTTATAAGAACTCCTACTTCGACCGGAAGAACTAGTCCAATAACTATCTATATGATTGGCGGTTCCGAGGGGAATCGAACCCACTTCAAAAGCTTGACAAGCTTCCCGCCTTACCAAATGCGTACGGAACCGTATAAAACTATATAACATTATTGATAAAAACATGGTGGGAAAAGTACGGATTCGAACCATACATTGCCTCAAGAATTTCTCCAAGGGGCCTTTTGCCATTACCAGAGGCGGTATTCGCGTCTTATACTGGAATTAGTGCTAAACACATTTAAAGTATTTTCCCATATTGATGACAAGAATTTGTAAAGATAGCAGACTTTAATAAAAACTACCTATTAAATCCACAGTTCAGTTTATCCACTAGAGCCATCTGGAACCTGAAGCTATAACTCGTTAGCAGGCTGGCGAGACACTTAGTTTAAACAGCGTTTAATACTCATTAAGTGTGATTGGAGTATTGGGTATTCCCCTATTCTATTATGGTTGTAATCCTTACAGGCATTCATCATGGTGAACTCCGCTGGATTTACACCAACATAAGCGGCTGTTAAAGGCCGCCGTCCTGAGAGTTAGACGAGAAGTTCATAAACAAAATAACAGCTTTATATCGTGTACTGCTGAAGGAAACCTTCCCAACCTTTATGGTTTTACATATGATTAGTATCCATATCGGGGCTTCCGAGCCATATAAAGTGGTCCTGATTTTACTATTACTTTGCGTGGTGTATTTGGTGGACTTGATACCACATATCCGGCGTTAACGAGCGGACATCCTGACTTAGATGACAAATACATTCGATTGTGCTAAAGTCGTTGGTAATGGTACCTGCTTACCTTTCTCTTTAGTCTTCACTTAGAGGGTCCGCGCCACTTACACCACACAATCAGGATAATATATTTTCGAAGATAGATTATCCTTGGCTAAACCGGAGAGAATTGAACTCCCAACCAACTGGTTAACGGCCAGTCGCTCTTCCGTTGAGCTACGGTTTAATATAAAACATTACTATTTATGCATAGTCTGATATATAATAGTTCGAGTCTACGACTAAGGAGCCATTATGAAACTTATGAAGAAAGCCACCACAAGAAAATATATCGTCAATTCTAATATTTTTTTAGACGAAAATGATATTTCTTTTTATTTGCTCGGCGCTTACATGACTGATGGTAACATATGTGATACCAAACATCATTTATCATTCAGTCTAAAATCTAAAGATTTTGAGTGGATAGAATCTATTAAAAATACCTTATGTCCTACAAAACCAATTTATTTTTCTAAGGAATCGGATTGTTGTTCTATTGATCTATCTGATATGGATTCTATGAATTGGCTAATGAGTTATGGCTGCACGCCTTGTAAATCAAAAACATTGAAACTCGCAAAAGATATTCCAACAAAATATCACGCCGATTTTATTAGAGGGCTAATTGATGGAGATGGATCTATTTCATATGCTCCCTATACTAAAACTAAAAAGGGGAAAATATATCACTACACTAAACTTAGTGTTTATTTATGTTCTGCATCAAAAGAATTTTTAGACCAAATTAAACTACTTATACCTCCAGAAATAAATTGTTATATCTATAACTTAGGTAAGAGAAACTCTATTATTAGAGGGAAAGAAATAAAAGCTACTTGTGATATTTATCGTTTATGCTTCAATGATAGTTATGCTAAAAAATTATTAGCGTATCTTTATTATCCCGAACATAAACTTTCTATGAAAAGAAAAGAACAACTATCTAAATAGTTTGGCTCTAGGAGTACGATTCGAACGTACATAGCATTGATTAACAGTCAATTTTATTGCCAATTATAATACCCTAGAATATATTTATTACTTAGTGCCGCTCATCCATTCAAGGATAAAAGCGACATGCATCTTTATTCTACTGAAACTTTATCTATTTTGTTTCTTTGCCTTAATTTCATTATTAAGGCATGAGCTAATGTGCCTATTAAAATTAGGGGCATTAGGACAGCGAAAACCGATTGTGCTGCAAATCCTATAAACGCTATTAACGGTATAAGAATTATAGCTGCAACTGGCAATCCAATTATCCAGGCATAATCACTAAAGGTCAGTGATTTATGGGTGGCTTTGGGGGGGCGGCACCATGTCGTCCTCCTTGAAACAGATATCAATCTTGTTCATGGAGTACTCCTTAAGAGCTACTTCTCAAAAATCATTTCAATGATTAGCTCTTACTATGTATGCCTAATTATTAGGTGACGTACCTTGGTTCTTCCCCAAGCAAGCTCGATATTGCGCGCAATATCTTTTAAGCATCATCTTTTATTGATGACCGAGTTTCATAGCTCTCGTTCAAACAACATATTAAATCACACGGCTGACTAACACGAGCCTGGCAGCCTACATATAATATTCTCTCGTGTTGTAATACTATATGACTGTGACTTATGGGGTGTAGTACGAGTTTCGATCTCGCCTAAGATGGATTCACAGTCCACCGGGTTCACCAGCTCCCTCACTACACCATGCATAATTAGAGTCCCGGATTACTTACAACCCAGGCTGCCGCTAAGCAGGACGGCTAATCACTTCCGTCAAAGTAGTAGGATACTGTGGGCTTACACCACATTGAGTCGTACTAGTATCGCTCAACCCTTTTGCTGGGATATCCTATAAATGATTTGGTTCTTTATTACCAAATCGTGAAATACATACCCGACTCTTTCGAGCCGCCCTCTCCGCATTATGCTGGTATGGTTCAGGGATGGCTCCTGCTGCGGGAATTTAACCACGCTACCTCCGCCTCAGTTTTGAATTGAAGCGGCGCTCTGACGGTGAGCTAAGCAGGAATATAATGTACGGCGCTAGCGTTGGCACATTGGCAACTTCGTCCAAATAGATAGCGAATCTATTTGCTAGCAGACTGGTTCCTTTCCCAAAGCCTACGCCTTGGAAAAGAAATAAAGTAACAACAAAAATTGGAAAGATGTTTTTCGCGTGTTAGCCATTAGACAACTTTATTCATTCTTTGAAATGATCTTCAAAGATTTCGATACTTTATCTTTTGATTCAATAGTGTGCCTATTTGAAGCGAAATAGATATTACTACAACTATATGAACAGGTAGTTCTTTCTTCTTTATTTCCCACTTGAGTTTCAAACTCATTATCGCAAACTGGACAAATCTTTTTTACTATTGGATATTTTCTTCTCGCTTTAACTTTTTTCTTAGAATCAAAGTGATCCGTTGATATTTCAAATTTATTAAGTAGCTGCGTTAATTTCTTATTAACTTTGCCATTATTAAAGGTAAAGCCTATTTTTTGGGATAGTTCAGTTTTATCCGAACACTCAGATACGATTTTTTGTAATTCTTCTTTGGAAAATTTCTCCAGATTAATTTTGGTCATATCTCTTATATATCACCAAGAAACCGATTTGGTCGGCAATAGAGGATTCGAACCTCTGATCTCCTGTACTTGTTTTTGATACTATCTTTCAATAAGATCAAAAATAATGGAACAATAAATTGTTCCGAGCCAAAACAGGCGCGATAGCCAGGCTTCGCTAATTGCCGATGATAAACTATTTAATTGTCATGGACCAAGCCGTTATATCAATTTGACCTTAAATCATTTCAATATCAGAACGTAAGCTCTTAAAACGGTTGATGGTCCCGTCCGGTGGTAACGCTCCACTTAGCACTAAGGCGTCCGCTTTACAGGCGGCTGATCCTCCTTGGGATCTAATCGGTCGGGATAGCTAACAAAAATTGTTGTGATGTTTTTTATTTGATGTAAATGTAATCACAACTGCATTTAGCTTGGTGGGACGGGTTGGATTCGCGCCAACTGCTTCCGGGGTGTTTATTCCTGGCGTTCTAGTAAATTAAACTACCATCCCATGTTTGCTGACAAAAATTTGACAAGATGATTTTTTTGGCAATGTAATCCTGTCGGGCATTCAGCATGGTGGGAAGGGTTGGATTTGCGCCAACGACCTCATGATTCTTTCCGTTTTTATTCGGCAGGTTATCATGCGCTCTAGAAACTGAGCTACCTTCCCATATCGTCTCTCCGATTGTCAAGCCTTAATGTGTGGCTTTCCCCGAAGATTTTGTCTTCGGACTGGTGGGAAAGAATGGAATTAAACCACTGACCTCCAGTTATTCACACTGGCGCTCTGACACTGAGCTACTTTCCCATATAATAAACAATGGTGTAAGAACTATATCGTATTATTGGCAACTTTAATCAAAAAAGATATTGCCGTGTCGTTTTTTCGGTGTCGCTCTCAGGTCCGAACAATCTAAATCGGAAAAATGCGGCGTCAAGGGGCGAGTAATTTTTTTAATTCATCCATTTTTTTAAGTTCCGCAAATTTTAACTGCAATGCACTTGCCACCTGCGGTGTGACAAACTTACTAATATCCCCACCAAGCTTACAAATTTCCTTGGCTGCCGAAGAAGAAACAACCGCTAAATCTGGGCTGGTAGGAAGAAAAACAGTTTCAATCTCAGGAGCAAGAACTTTATTAATGCTGGCCAAATTAATTTCATATTCGAAATCAGAGACCGATCTAATGCCTCGAATAAGGACATTTGCCTTAATACTCTTAGCATATTCTACAATATTACTTCCTTTATTGGGGCTCTATGCTGAAATCTCATCAGCAGCTTTGGCGCACCTTTGGGGCTAGAGCCTTTTGTATTAAAGAGTTACCTCTTCAATGGTTTTGATCCAGAGATCTTTGTTGTGACCTAATTCGACAAACTTTGCGATAACGTCGAAACAATTATCAGAAAATCCACCAATATTTAGCACATCATCTCTGTCGTGTGCCTGAGTTGTTGTATAGGGCTGGATATCAATACAAACAAGTTTGGCATCCTTGTTACGGGACTTAAACTTATTCCACTCTGCCATGGTCTGGGTACAGTCCGCACGGTTCTTGTCGAGCCAGGACATATTATCAGAGACATAGATAACAAGGTCGCCCTTGCCAGCCTTACCATTGACATAAGCCAAAGCAGCGGAGCAGTTGGTGCCACCACCACCGAATCTAGCCAGGGTCTTAGCGTTGGTCATAATCGAGTCACGGGGATTGAACTTGTGGTTCATATGCACTCCGGTATCGAATGGAATGATTTCAGCATCTGGGTTTTTACGCAAGATGGCTGCGGCAAAGACGGCTGCCACATCAACACAGCTGGTCTTAGAAGTAACCGAACCACGGTTTCCCGTAGCTGGGCTCTGCATAGAGCCAGAGGTATCAACCATAACATACGCCTTTCCTGGGAAAGCCGGAATGTTATCCAACGAATGATCCGCTGCATCTTGCAATGCATTGGTCAACTTAACTGGAATGGTCGAGTCCACATTTTGGAAAGCAGTGAAGAGTTGGTACGGGAAGACCTTCGCCTTACGAACCTGCTCTGCATTGGACAGCTTAGCTGCCAAAGCATCAACCACCTTAGTATCCTTAAGAACATCGTGACGCGCAAATGTATTAAGGTTCATACGAATCTGAGTCCAGGTTGCATTCTCAGCAATCTGAGTCCAGTGCGCATTAGTCAATGGAAGTGCCGTAAGCATCTGGAACGGAACATCCGGGATCTCTCCCTTCATATCCTTCTTGAATGCTT
>Ga0316217_10003405_pt1 | contig 18161 bp, 8 predicted proteins | sample 1anoAmetaG_FD_203633 | JGI IMG/M metagenome (GOLD analysis project Ga0316217, IMG submission 203633) | Freshwater microbial communities from Trout Bog Lake, Wisconsin, USA - 1anoA | ecosystem: Environmental > Aquatic > Freshwater > Lake > Hypolimnion/Profundal zone | place: USA: Wisconsin...
TTGAAGAAGTTTTTAGATCTCCTTTCTCAGTATTTTGGTATATGAGTAAGTTTCTTTCTTTTATTTATATCTTAGTATGACATACATTCCTTTGGTCTAAGTTATTTGAATAATATAACTTTCACTCTGTTAGATGGATTTCAATAAATAGAAGCTAAAAAACAGATTAAATGTGAAATTTTAGCCTTTCAAGGCTCATCCAACATCTCTCAAAAGGCTACAATTACCATAAAAACTTCCGAAAGACCTCCCTAAATAAAGATAGAAAGAATTGAGCAATTATGAAGGAGGGAGAAATCGTTCTACAACGAATGTTCGTTTGCCATCCCTTTAAAAAAAGACCTTGGCTACGAAACTAATCTAATAAAAAACGTAAGAAATAATCAACTTGAGAGAAATAAAGCAACGCATCAAATCTATTAAGGTTGTGCCAATCGTTAAAGTCTAAAGCAAATAGTCAATTAACGAAACAATAACTTATCTTATTAAGAATCAAGTGCTCAATATACCTAAAATAGTTGCGATGCTTCAAAAGTCTGAGAGCGATTAGTTTTTGTATATGAAGGTCAAAGGCATCTATGAGTATGAGGTTTGCAGTTAATCTGAGAAAGGAACGAGCTATATAACAGTCAGTAAAAATGGAATGGTGAGTGAGGGTGAACTAATACCACTTTAGGTGTTGATAAAAGACTACTAAGTCTTCAGCAAACTGAAAAAGATATAGTTTTTCAAATACTTTTTAATCATCAAGTTTATGAACAAATGGAATAGAGGTTCAAAGCTTGCCAAAATGATAGAGAATAAGTACAAACTTAAGAAGTTGCTTTACCTTGAAAACGATAAGATTCTCAATTAAAAGCTTGAGCTCAAAAATATCATTTTTATTAGTGACAAAGGAGGGAATATTAACTCAGGCTGGGTTAATAGAGTTGCTCAATAGATTTAGTAAAACAAAGCATCAGTTTAAAAGAAGCTTCTTTAGTTTTCAGTCAAATTACTTGAAAAGTTTTAGCTTCCAATTGGAACAAATTTCGAATTAATGAACAAAGTTTTGCTAAATACCGTGAATCTAAATCTTAGCTTTGAGAAAAAGCTGAGAATAGAAAAATAGCTTTAAGTTGTCTATAAGTTAGGGAGAATGCTTGAAATGCATCAGCAGCAGTCTATTGCTTTTTATGTAATTTAACACATTTAAGCGCTTATTAGCAAATTTTTGGAAAGGAACTAGACCTATAAAACTAACATTTTGGAGCCAATGTAGGCTTTAGATATTCATAAGCCAAACTACCTAACTGAGAAATAACAAATCTTGGTCAATAACACAACAAAAGAAGAAATCAACTTCAAAATGCTAATAAATCAGTAAGACTAGATAGTCATTTAGCCGAGCATAGCTTCTATTCTTTCTTCTTTGAAGAACAACATCAAAGAATTCATAGCTAAGATTGACAAATTCGACTTTCGGATCATTAGAGTTCATAATTTTAACTATGTCGTGAAAAACGTGATTAAACCGCATGATATGGACGATGTGATCTCCAGAAAAGAGGCAACTCTCAAAGAGTACATTTATTCCATTAACCTTTACTTCTAAAAGCTGTAAGATTTGAAAGAGGTTACCTAAATGATCGCTTAAACCATGCAAAGAAAAATTAACCTAGTTCTTCCCTTCTTTCAAATTTATTCAAAGTATCGTGAAAAGTTGAAAAACAGAGAGTATTCAGCTTACAACTATGACCAAATTTACGCAGAATGGTAAGAGGTCTAAGAAAAAATTTAGTTTTGCCAAAATAAACTGCATGATGGTGAATACTTTATTCTAGGCTACTTGAGCCAGCTAGAGGTTAAAGAACAAATCATCAACTTTCTCAATTAGTATAAGTCTGTAATCATATCTACTGTGCCCAATAAAATCAAAGTCAATAGGCAGACTTTTTATGATAACATTTTTAAGCACTTAGGCATTCTGAGGACAATTATTAAGTCTCCAGACGATTTCATAATGATTTTCAATGAATGTTAAGAGCTTGACTAAAAGATACTAAATTATGCTTCTGATCTTGCTTAAATTTAAAGACTTCAAGAGCTTTACCTGAGGGTAAAGAAAGTGGAATTAGGCTCATTGGTGGAATAGAAAAATCTTCTCAATTAATTAAAAATAAAAGCAAGAAATTTCAAGTAGACAAAATAAAGCAGCTACTTAATCTATAGAAAGGAAGTCGAGAACCAAAGAAAAGAAATGCTTAATCAAATTGGCCTAATCAATCCAAGTGAGGAATACTATGAGACGAGCAAATATCCAACTCAAGTTTACAATAACTGCAACAAAATTTACAATTAGCTTAGCTAAATTAACAAATCTCTTATTCATCTCAATCAACTGGAAGCTTTCTTCAATCTAAAGCAGACCTATATCAATAGATTGGAACTTCTTACAGCTAAATTTGAGAATCTTTCAGAGTTTTGGCTTATTTACAAAGAATATAAAGAAGATTTTTAAAGTGTATCTAATCTATTTCTCACAAAATATCAACCAAAAAATTTACTAAAAAAGTACTAGGGCTACATCAGAAAGGTCGAAAAATATCACAAGGATCCTGACTTTTACAAAATATCTTAACATTTGTTAGAAAGAATACCTCCTTTTCTGAATACTCTTTATTTGGTAGATGACTTGCAAAACAGCATATTAAGACCTCAAGATTTTAATGAAATTGGGGCACTTTTTGAAAAATAGTTCAAACTAGGAAACCCTATAAATGAGATAACACTCGGAAATGCTATCCTTAAAAAGCTCTACTTAGTGCGGCCACAAATCCTTTAGATAAACTTCAAGTCACACAAAGAGCAGGAAATATAAAGATTGCTGACTGAATTTGACCATTGGTGGAAGACAATCAGACTTTAAGGTGAGTACTTAGATTAATATCCTTTGATAATCATTTTCAATGATAATGATCACGTCCGACAGCAAATCGAAGAACATACCACGATTTTGATGAACATCATAAACCACAAATACGGAACTTTTGCGAGAAAAGAGTGCAATAAACACATTAGAAACATCAATAGTTTAGCACAACTACTTGGTTTGGCGATAGAACATCAAGAAAAATTCTTAAATCTTTTCCCAATACTGACCAGTAAATATGCAGAGAAGCAATTGCCTTCGTAGTCGAAAAGGTTCATGAATATCATTTAAAAAAGTATGAAAAATGTTAAGTGGCTCATCAAGCCCACAGAGCACTTAAACTAAATTACTAGAAATCTACTTAGCAAAAATATTAAAGAATTTGATGCTCTTTCCAAAAGCCTTTCAGTTTTTCTTTAGAAAAAGAGAGTAAAGTTTCAAAGATTTTATTTTTTGCAAGACGATGAACTTTTGGAGGTATTAGTTGGGATTGGGGCTGAAAACACCATTTTTAGAATGTTTGAGGGAGTAAAAGGGTGGCTAAAAGATGAGTAAAACATAAAAATAGGAGTAATTGGCGTAGGAAACGAAAACTTAAAGCTTAGAGGATGGTCTTACAAGACTCTTTAGCCGTAGATTGTCTTTAAGAGCTTGTAAGAAGCTATAAGGCTAAATTTAAATAGTATGGTGAGGCAAATTCTGCATAGCTATTAAAATGAACTAAAATAATTGCAAAATCTTTATCAAAAAGTTCCTTGGATGTGTGTTTATACAGTTGAGCTAATCTTATTCACAAAGCAAGTTGAAATAAACTGCTTCCAAAATGGGGTAAAGTTGGAATTACAAGCAACACTGATTCATGAGAACATAGCAGTTGCAGTGGCCAATCCATTAGAAAACTCCAATTATATCACTTTAGAGCTATTTTTGCTACATTTTGTCGAAGAACTAAAGCACTAAAATGTTCATTCTGTTTTTGATTTCAAATGGAATTCCTTTTTGAGGTACTATTACTAAAAAGATGCAGTCGTCATGAGAGCTTTAGGGTCCGAACATGCATGGGGAGGCTAATACCAAGGGCTTTGGAATCTAATGATAAACACTTCTGACATTCGCAGAGCTCATACATCGATATTGAGTAATTTGAAGTATGGGAGTGGAGTTCTTCTCCAAGGACCGTCTGGAACTGGTAAAACTTAGAGCTTAAAGTAATTAGGCAGATGTATGGCAAAGTATTGTGTTATTTTCAACTGTTCAAGTTAAGTAAATATCAAAACTCTTCAAAAGTTATTGTCAGGACTTTGCTACACAGGAAGCTGGCTTTGCCTAGATTAAATAAATCGTTTAAGTGCTTAGATAATGTCTGTAGTCGCAACTCAAATTAACACAATCAAAAATGCGATTGTACAAAGTAAAGAATCTTTCTAATTCATGGGAAGAGAAATGAGGCTACGTCATGGAGTTGGGATTTTTTCTACAATGAACCCTATTTATCTCAAGAGAGCGAGACTGACTGAGAGCTTAAAATCTTATTTTAGGATCATTTCTGTTAATGTACCTGATTATCAAAAGATACTTTAAGTTATGCTTTATAGCTCAGGAATTGCTGCCTCTTCAAAATTTTCAGAATTAATCAGCAAATTGTTCAAAAATTTATCAATCCAACTCAGTCAACGGCCACAGTACGACTTTGGAATGAGAGCTATGAAATTCTTCATCCATAACTTAACTTAAATCAGAAAAATAATGAAAAATGACGAGGAATCAATCATTTAAGCCCTTTACAAAACTTTTTATAGTCGCCTAGATTCAAATGATCAATAAGCTTTCAAAAAAGTATTAGCTGATACTCTCACAAAGAAAAAAGAGTAAAAGTTGAGCAATTTCAATGTGCAAATGATGAAATAGGCTCCACAAACAGGAATTATAGTGCTAGGACCAACTTCAACAAAAACTACAACAATCAAAGAGTACATTTCACTTTTTGAAGCAAAAAAAGTTGCAATTTAAGTATTCAATCCGAACAGCATAGATCTTCGACATTTTTTAGGTTAAAATAATCATGGCAAATGGTAGCAAGGTATCGTTGAGAAAGTAGCTAGAGACAGCTTTTAAGAGCATTAGAAATTTTTCATACTCATCTTAGACAGCAAGCTGAAATCATAAACAATTTAGAACTTCAACACTTTACTTGATGATTCAAAACTTTTGACTTTATCTAACGGAACTCGTTTGAAAATCCACAACAACTTTAAGATAATAATGGAAACTCCTGACCTTTAGATGACTTCACCAGCCACTATAACTCGTTGTAATGTTGTTTATGTTTGCGAATAGAATGTTTAAAAAAGCTCACTTATAAGCAAATTACTCCCTCAACTTAGCATCAAAGAAATACAATAAAAGGTTGTACAAGCTTTGGATTTATTTTCTCAATCTGTGATCCTAAAAATCATTAAAATAGCAAAATTGATCTTCTTCAAAAAGATCCATGATAATGAAATATTAACTTAGAGTGAAAGTTTTGGTTTTTAAAAAAGTTTTATGTTTGCTCTCCAAATCTTAGGGTACTCAGAAAAAGCCAAGCAGTTTTTAAATAGAGACAACTCTATTTCTTCCAAGAAAAGTCCCTTTAATTACTACATCAATTTTAGCAAATACAAATAAGGAGAATTCGCTTAGCTTTAAAGTACTTCATAAATGAAATATAACATCGATCATATCTATGTTCCTACAGTTAGAGATATGTTTTACACCAAAATGAACATTAAAGCCATTTAAAGGCAAGAAAGCATTCTGTGGAAAGGTGAAAAAATGACTGGCAAAACATCTGCCATCCTAGGTTCTTTTGATGAGATATACAAATCTAATGAATAAACAAAAAATATGTTCAAATTCGCCTTAAACTCAAAGACGATTTCTAAAACTTTGATAGAATTTTTATAAGAAAAATCTATTTTTAGAGAAGAACAAGCTTTATAAGAGAAATAACTTCTGATATACATAGACGACATAAATCTAGCTAATGAGGAGCTCAAATAGCTTCTAAGATATACTCTCTAATACAAAAAAATGTTCAGCTTAAAACACAAATCTATACTTGGAATGCAAAAGCATATTTTTATTGCTGATGCAACGAATGACCCCGAAAAAGAGTTTACTACTCGCTTTTGTAGACATTTTGCACAAATCAACTTGCCTCCTTGTGAAGAGTCACTGATCAAAAGCATTTTTACTAGTTTAATCAAAACTACCATCAATAAAACAAAATGCAGCTAGTAATTTAAAAACTCTTATGACTTATAGTTAGACAGATTTGTTGATTTTACGATATTTTACATGAAAACCAACAATTAAGCTTACAATTCAGGTTATTTTGATGGTACTCTTTCAAAACAAAAGCTTGAATTCATTAATTACGGCGATTTTTTCCGAATAATAAGAAATCTAAGCAATTTAAATGAACAAAACTGTAAATAAGTCGGAGATTTCTTTACTTTTCTTTTCAGCTAATTGAGAAGTCAGTAAGTTTAGCATAGAGAGTCAACTAAGCAGCTAGACTTTTTGAAAATTGCATACAGTTAAGTTTTTAAGCTAAAGTACCAGAAATAGTATAACAACACTTTGAAAAGCTTGACTGGTCATCCCTCTTAATCTGCTAGGTACAGTAAAATTTAAAAAGGGGAACTTCGAAAGATATAAAACTGGCAAAATTTAAAAAACATTCTTTAAAGCAAAATTTAGGAAAAATACTATGTTTCTTAGTTTATTTTACTTTAGATTATAAAGATACTTAGAATTTTGGATTGGAACAAAGGAAATTATTGCTTAGTAGGTAACTAAGGAATAGGGAAAAAAACGATTTTAAGAATAAGTAGCTTTTTGTCAGGAAAAGAATTGAATGAATCCCTGCCTACCTAATAAAAGAAGATTGAATAATGGTTTTTCAACATGATAAAGCTTTCCTTTTAGAAGAGAAAAGAGCAAATAGTGATTATAGAAATCTCTGAGCATTCTAATGAAAAAATTTTGTAATTTTTGGAACAAATCAATAGTTAATATCCTGTTCAGACGCTTTTAAATACCTAGGCTTGTGACTACGCTTACAATAATGCTTAGTACTATGATTAAATTACTTATAAGAAGTTTAACAAGCCTTATGTTTAAGTTATCAACGATTTCCTTACCTTGGCCAAAAAGAACATTCAGTATCTTTTCTATTCGGTGAGATCACAAGTGAACTCTTTTATCAAGAAGCATCATTATTTGCATAAAAATACAACTTATTCATTCGCTGAATAGTTTCCCTCCTAATCTATTTTACAGATTTCTAACAAAATTCTCTTAAAAAGTCGTCCAGATATTGAAAATCAAAAACTCAACACTATTTTTTTGAAAATTTACAACGAACTATCATTGCTCATGAAGAATAATATAGATAAAAGCCTATTTCATTTTAAGTATAATCCTTTTTATCATTTTTCTATGATAAAAAGTTTCCTAAGAAACTATAACTCCCTCATTTAAGAGGCCAAAATGAAAGAAGATATCTTAAATCGAAGTATCCTCAAAGTTCATTAGATTTCACAGATGTTAGAAAAGATAAAAGTTGAAATAAAATAAATTTAGCCTGTAGTAAAATAAAAAACAGAAAAGCTTTTAGCTGTGGTTCCAATCCTTGAAGAAAAGAAAAGAGCTACTTAATCAGTGAAAGCAGTAGTCTTAAGTTAGAAAAAATAAATTTAAGCTAGAAATGACGAAATCTAAGAAATGATGAAAGAAGTTGAATTAAAAATAAAAAGAGCTGAACCCCTTATTCAGTAAGCCAACTAATCAATGTTGACTATTAAGAGAGGAGATTTATCTTAGCTAAGAAATAATCCAAACCCCCATCCCTTAATTAAGTTTACTCTTGAAAATATGGTGATTTTAATTGGGTAGAGTTAAGCATGGTAGAATATCAAAAAAATTCTCTCAGACCCTAACTTACTTTCAAGGCTTAAAAGCGTGAGTCCAAGTATGTTGAGTATTCTAAAAGTTCAAAAAAAAATCAATGAAAACAGCGAATGGACTTTTTAAAATGTTTCTAAAGTATCTTTTGGAGTTCGCTATATGGTGAAATGGATAACAAACATAATAAAATTTTTTTAGATGAAATTCGCCCTTTAAAGTGAAAAAAACAAGGTTTAGTCCTACAAAACATAGTTAAATGGGCTTTAAGAAAAGCTTAATCTTAAGCAAAGCTAGCTGAATGTCAAATAACTTGAGATTAAGATCATCTAAGATGAATATAATGCAAATAAAAATGAGCTCATTAATTTGCAAGAATTGGTGACTAGCAATAACAGAAAGTATGAAAATGCTTAGCTCATTAAAGAGCATTTACACTAAGAGATCAATAATTGGTATGACAGGCTGAACTTATACAAAAGTTTTAAGAAAAATGCTTAAGCAAACTCAATCTTTATCACACTTTACCTTGAAGTGTATATCACCTTACATACATAATAGCAAGAGCTTATAGAAAGTACTATAAAGTAAACTCTTCAAAGATTGTCAATGCCTTTTGATTCGTCTTTTAAAGTTTAAGATTACGTAAAGAGTTTAATCACAAACAACACCTTGACCAATCGAAAATTAGGAAGCTAGCAATAAAGTTCTCTCCACAAAAAAATTAACACTGACAACTTATCTATTTAAGACTCAAGTAACAACAAAATAATACAAACAATCTATCATCTGAATAATAGGCCAATACTATTAGACCCAGATAATCAAGCTCTCAACTGGTTAAGAAAACAGACGGCTAATGAAGATGTTATTATAGTAAAATAGGCAATAAAATAAGGAGGAAAATAGAGCACTAGTTCTTCAATAGTCGCCGTGGAACAGGCAATGAAGGAAGGGCATATTTTAGTGCTTTTAATTGAAGAAGATCTTGACTTCTTTAGCAAAAGCGTACTGAATTCTAAGATAACTGAGACAGCTGGAAACAAAGTTGGAGAATACAATAAAAACATTATAAACATTGACAAAAGCTATCGTCTAATATTGTGCAATAAATCACGTAACCCTAACATCTCTGGTAAGCTTTATATCAATCATCCTGTCTTAAACTTTTAGATTACAAAGAAAAACCTAAAGCTGAGGCTGATAAAGTAATTGATAATGCTTGAGAATAAGTAGATCTACAACATACAAAAAGAGCTTGAAATCTAAACGAAAAGCAATTAAAAGACTATTTTGGAGTTTTAAAAACAAATAATTGAATCTTTGATCAATTCCAAGCGGAATCTCATTGACGATAACGAATTTATATATCTTTTACAACAGAACCAAGCCAAAAGAGTTAAGCTCAAGGAAAACTAGATTGAGTGCCACGTTAAAAGCATTTTAATCAAACGTATTGTTGACAACTATGAAAATATCGCAGAGTAAGTCAGCAAAATCTTTGTTTCTCTTAAACTCATGACAAAAATCAACTCTCTCCTTTCCTGGAATACAGATATTTTCGTTTAGTATTTTGTCAAGGCTTCTTACTCCTCAATCTCTATTGCTCTATTTGATGAAGACGACTAAGAAGATATCTAGATGTAAAATCCTGGAGTTGCAGGTTACGATTTCAATCATTATAACATAGGCTTAGGAAATTCAAGGCCAACCTCTGCTTTATCTTATATGAGTGGAATAACGAATTCACGAGGAGTACCAATGCTTGTGGATGATAGAAAAGATGATTTTGAATAACTTCAGCTATCTGGCAATAGTCCTCTAAGATACAATAGAAAAGACACCTCTACTTTTGATGATTTGATTGGCTTTAAGGAGGCAGAGATTGATGAAAATCAAAAAGGAGTTATGACTCGTGAGAGGGAAAAGAAAATCAAAACAGCTATGATTTAGTACTTAAAGCCAGCTTTCAGTGAAGAATAAAGAACTATTTGGGGGCTAATTCTGTGTTTAATCGATTACGAATTCAAAGATATTAAGTTGCTTTTCCAAGCCAAAGCAAAGAGAAAGAAGCTTAAATAGTACCTTCAGGCAGGTGAACTGACAGACAGAATTAAAAACTTTATGTAAAAGACTGAAAGAGTTTAAGAGTAGCTTGGGAATATCTTCAACTCCAAAAACCCCTTTCACAAACTATCTTAACAGTTGTCTTAAGTCTAAATTTTGCTACTAGGCAAGATAATAATGCCTAACAACTTTAGTCAGCTGTGTCAAACTCTAATAAAGGACAAAGGATACTAGTAGATCTTAAAGTACAGTTAAACAAGTACAGCGAATTGGTTCCAAAGAAGTGACAACATCCACCCGATTTTGCTGATTATGGGAGAAGACCCGATTTACAAGATTAGCGATTATTTGGCAAGAAAAAGGTATCGAAATGTCATTTTGATTCCAATGGGCTAGGGACAAAATAAACTGGCCTAGGTTGTTTTTGAAAAAGAAATTAGAAAGGAAAACTTAGTAATCATTCATAACTTGCACATCTCCACAAACTTTATGGTTTATCTTTCTAGAATGCTACAACAGTTCCAGATAAAACCCCCTGATAAAAAGTTTAGACTTATCCTTATATCCAATCAATTCTAAGGTCTTAACTAGGAAATCACAAGCTATTGCCATAAATACCAAATACAGCAGCCGATGGGCATCAAAAATCAAATTAGATACATCAGAGAGCAAAACACAATCAGCTTGGTGCATCCCTAACATCGAAAGTTGTCATTTGTTATAGCCTATCTTCACTCTATCATCAACAACCTCTCTAAGTTCAAGCCGTATGGATGGAATTTGAAGTATTAGTTCCATACTACAGATTTCATAAATGCAATACAAACACTCAAGGAAATAGGCGAAAACTATCTTAATTTGGAAAAATATGAGTGCAACATAGATCTTGAGTAAGAAAAAAGTCACCTGAAAAAAGACGAAATCGATTTTAAAGCTTTACAGTACATGATTGGTGAAATCGGATATGTAGGAAAACTGGCTGACGACATTGACAGAGCCAAAATGAATCTCTTAATTTAGCATTTCGTTCAAGCAAATATTTTGAAACCCAACCACTAAAACTAGCTCATTAGGTCAATCAAGTTCAGTCATTTAGATAGTAGCAATACCAATAAGATGATTTAAGAAATACCTTAACAAGATTCAACAATTTTTGGCCTCCACCCTCACATCAAACCTATTTCTTAGAATTAGTACTCCATTCTTGCGAATTTGTCTCTTGCCTATCACGAAAAGTACCAAAAAGAAATCAGCAACAGCAAGGTCTATGAAAAATTCATTTAGCCTATTCATCACAAATTGGATTATATCAATCTGTAAATCAAACGCTACAACGAAAATCTAGAAAAAATCAAAACAAGCTAAGCTTCAGATCTTTTGTACAAATAGTTAGGTAATGGCTTCTTACTTTCCTCCTATACCTCAAACAGCAAAATCTTTAATCTCAAAGCATTTTCAAATCCTAGGGAGTTTTTCATTTCGATAGTCAAAGATGTTGCTCACAAGAATGACGTTATTTATTAAAAAGTATAGCTTCTTTGGAGTTTAGTACCGAGATAGAATGCTCTAGGACTCTATGGTATCTCAAACCTAAAGCTTGAAGGTGCTTCTCTGAATAGCCACCGCTCTGCTCTAGAAGATGGAGTTGAAGAAGTAGATGTTACTCTTTATGTGCAGGCAGTAATAAAGAAGAAAGAGAAAGAGACTCGAAAACTGGTCTCAATACCAATTTATTTGAACTAAGAAAGGCAAGGACAGATAAACTCCTATGGAGACAACACTAATTTACTTGCTAGGGCCAAACTTTAAGCAAATAATCCTCAAGAATTCTGGATCTTAAGAAGTACAGCATTTGTAGTGCAGTGATTGATCATCATTTATAAATTGGCAAAATAAGATTACTTGAGAAAAGACATAATATGAAGATGGATACAGAAAAATCATAAAAACTTATTCTTTCTTTCTAAGATTTTATCTTTGAGACTTTCCACCTTTATTTAAGGTAGACAGATTTTGGTGGAATACTTATTCTTTGCTTTATTTTAAAACTAAAATATTTCATGGATTTATAGAGGATTTTTCTTTTTAAAGTTTCTCTTACTATGTAACTTTTTGATTTCTGTCTTTTTTTATAGACTTTCTTAGATGGAAGAGATTTTTCCATAAAAAGTGATAAGTTAACTCAGTTTTTTAGATTCTTTTTCTTTGGAATAGTTGAATTTAGCCCCATAGAGAGTCATTGAGTTGTTAGAAAGCTTAGTTTACTTATTCTTTTTAGCAGGACTATTAGAGAACTGTTTGACCCTAAAAGTGTTTTTTTCATTTGACCTATTTCCAAAATAAGCAGTATTATTCAACTTCTTGATAGTTTCATTCTTGGGCTAGTTTTCTTATTGTTATTCGGTCTATCTAAAGGTAGCCTTTGTGAGTTGTTGTGGAAGTTCATCCTTTTCAAGATCATCATACAAGCTTTCTCTTGACTCATCTTCGTTTTCTTCTTCTATTCCTTATACCTGATAGGGCCCTTTTTTGTTTACCGAAAGTTAGCAACCAAAATTTGCACTCAGCTCATGTAAGTTTTATTATTTATCTTCGAGGGCATTTGTAGAAGTCTCATGCTCACTGAATTTTAGCCCAGCCATAAATTGCTCAAGAGTCATGCCCTTCGTGAAAGAAATGTGAAAGCAATCCGAACTTTTTTGGGATCCTTGACTCATCAACAAAAAACCTAATATTTTTTAATTAGAGTATTTTAGTTTAGGTACATGTCAGGAGAAGTGATTTGTAAAACGGCTGGCCACTAATCTTCGCTTTTGTTTGATCAAAGAATATTTGAAGTCTGTAGTCACTAAAAAAGGCTAATACTTCAGTTTATATGAAACAAAAAGAAGTTATCAGATTCTGATAAAATTAGAAATATGATTGCCGAATTCAATAGAATATAAGTTTAATACAGTCTAAGTAAAAGTGAAAAAGTTGGCAAATAAATATTTGCTCAGAATTAAGATAAACTGGCTTTTCGGTTGATGAAAAGCTTAAAGTTGAAAAATTTTTGAAAGAGAGCTTCATTTATTGAATATTTGTTTTTCAAATTGAGTACAAAATGCCACAGCTAACGGCCAAATTAAGTGTTTATTAATGACTTTTTACATTATAGCAAATGAATTGACCTCTATTTTATAATTATTTGAGAATTGTCAATGTTTGGCTAATCAGAGGAGAAAAATTTAAAAAGACCAAACCCCACCCCTTCTTTCGCTCAAATCATGGCAGCAAGTACTCCTCCTAACAATACAAACACAAGCAGTGGATTATTTCCAAGTTCTAATTTTCCATTTGCATTGTTTAACAGAGCAGCAAACCCAACTAGCTCTACAAGCCTCTTGGGAAACGCGCAACTACCAGGACAAAATACTGGTGTATCTCAGGTGTTTTCAAGTTAAATGTTTAGCAGTAATAGACCTCCAGTTGCCGCTTAGGAAGATTAAGAAGGCCTATCAAGGGAAAATCAACCAAAAAGATTCTTGAAACCTCTAAGAAAAGGTCAAAAATAACCCTTGCCATAAGATGAGCAGAATGTCAAAAATGATTCCTTTCCCGCCAATGTCATAGCATCTCCCTCAATATTATCATCTGCTCAAACTCCAAAAAATCTTCAAATTCCGAACCCGTTTCCAAAAAAAGCATAAACTCCTATAGTGACTGAATAAAATACTTCATCACAGATAAAGATAAAGAATGATGATGTTAAAACTACACCAACTCTTCAACCCTTTCCCTCACAAAGTAACACCCCCTTCAATCCAAATCCGCCAGCTAATAAAGTGGGGCCTTTTGGGCTATTTAAGCCCCGACCAGACGATGTTGGAGAACAAAAACCTTTCTCTTTTTTTGGTGCTGATACTCAAAAATTCAAAGAACCCGTTTTAACTCCCCGATATACTTTTGGAGCTCCTACTATTACCAAACCAAAATAGCCATTTAATCCATCTCTTTTGCCTTCGAATTTTGGATCTGCTGGAATACCAACTATTTCTACTAATTAAAATAAGACGCTCATCACAGGACCCATGTTTAGTAAACCAAAAGTATAAGCTATAGATCAATAGTCCTCAGGCAATAATCAACCTCAAAGTAAGCTACTTTAACAAAAATAACCATAACCAAGCTCAAAAAGTTAATTTTCTTTTTTTAATAAATAGAACAATTAGCAACAAATGCCAATTAAGTCAGCATAACCAAACTTTATTGTAACATAAAGTCAAGTCAGTCCGATGAAAAACGACCAAGATTAAGTTTCAAAAAATTTATTTTCCTCAATGTTTAAAAAAGGGGAACAAGTATAAGAACAGAAACCAAAAGGACTATTTAGCCAATCTTTTTTCAACAAACCTCAGTAAAAAAAAGATAATATTCAATAAGTTAAATTTCCTTTTTCTTCTCCTTCTCCTGCTCCTGCTTCTACTCCTACTCCCACTCCTACTCCTAATCTTACTCCTACTTCTACTCCTGCCCTTGTCCCTGCCCCTAATCCTACTCCTACTCCCACCCCTACGTTTGTTCCTGCCCCTGCTTTTACTCCTGCCCCTGTGTTTGCTCCTGCCCCTGCGTTTGCTCCTGCTCCTGTTAATGCCCCTAAATTTCAATTTAATCAAAATTTCGCTCAAAAAAGCTTACAGCAAACATCTTTTCAAAGACTAGAAGCTCCTTAAAAAACTAAGACAGATTAACTAATTGAAGTTGAGCCACATATAGAAACAAACTAATAGCACATAAGAGAATCATAACCTATAAGTAACATCTAAAAAAATCAAATGATAGGCTTTTCTTCTACAAATTCTCAGGCACCAGCAAAGACCCTAGACCTACCTAGATAACCTACTAAACCTTAGATGAGCTCTTTTAGATAAAAAGAGAAAAATCAAGAAGCTATTCCAAAAATGAGCGCACAGAGTATGAATGTGTAACCAAGTTCATTTTTTCCCTAAAGAAGACAATCACCTAAAGGCTTTATAGACTACCAATCACTGAGTGAAGAAGAAAAAAAAGAAACATTTAATCTTTATTTGATCACTAATAGGCTGAGGATAGTCTAGTCAATAAAAATATACTTCAGCCTCAAGACTTCAGAATAAAAGTAAAAATAACTGCCCGCTAATATTTCTGATATCTAGCATTGGTACACAGATCTAACGAATCTGTTTATAAGAATAAACAAACTAGAGATCAAACACTTTGCTTAGTACTACAAGTTTGTAAGGAAGTTTATGGTTGACGAACTATACGAGTAAAGGCTGTTTGCTCATGGTAGCTATCGTTGCTATTTTTAATTACACAAGATTTATGTTGGAAACCATCAAGGGCAACTTGTCTTGAATGAAAACAACAGTGAATAGGTTAGATTTATAATGGAAAAAATGTTACTGAAATGGAATTCAGATCAAATCAATTACTTGAACTTTTTAGAGAGGTTTCCTGAAGTTCTAAGACCCAATTAACATCTATTTGTCTATTTGTTTAGCTATCTCCTTAGATTATAGCAGAGAAAAGATATAGGCTAAGATTATCATCCTTTATCAGTAGGTGCTTCGAATTTTAGCAAGGCCATTTCCAAAAAAATTACATATTCCTTGAATGGCTACCACTCAAAATATAGGCAAATCTATAAAAATCTACTTTCTGAAGATCCTGAAAAGTTCATCATAAGTATTCTGCCTTTACTTTAAAATATAGACAACACAGATGTGATAAGCTTTTCTCTCAAGATTTTCTTATCCTACATAGACTTAAACCAACCTCAAAGCATTTCTTCTGAACTCTTAAAAGCCATAAAATAGACTAAAAATATTTTACTTTTACCCCTTAGAGCTATGGAAACTATTATCGGAGGTAGAGATATCTAGTTTTATCCAGGCGCAAATGATGTATATAAGCTTGTCAATGGGGATGAATGGAGTGATTGGCTTGATCTTTACCTAGACTCAGCTATTCGAAGTAAGAGAATAGAAAAACTTTAGCAAGGGGAGCACAAGAGAATTGTTTAGTGCCTTTCTTCCTTCAGTTGTAAAGTTTTGATTCAAAAGCTTACAAAAAAAAGTAAAGGCATTTTCAATTTTTTCAAGACCTTAGAAGATCAGAACTTGACAGAATATTGTTATAAAATATTATAAGCTTGTATTCACGATGAATAATCAATCAAACGGGTTCATGAATTCTACTTTTAAAACCACAGTTTTCATACTGAATACAAAGAACTCAAGAATTATGTTGTAAATTTTCATGAAATTATAACCAAACCTCTTTAATAAAGGAATAGATAAGATTCTGCTCTTATAAATTTGTAGGGAAAAATATCTCTGGTTACAAAAATAATCTAAGTTTAACCAGAAAGACTCTTTTAAGTTTAAAGATATTTTTTTGAGTCAAATTTTAACTTCAAAAAGATGAACAAAACTGCAAAAACTGACAATAGCAGACAAGGACAGAGGTTAGTTCACATGTTAGTCGATATAATAAACATCGTTTCTTTAAAAGGTCTAGCTTCGAAAATTTTGAAAGGAATATTTAAAGTTTTGACAGTTTTGCTCAGATCCAAAAAGACATAAGAAATAGTTTTCACAGTACTGAACATTAATAAACCGTCTTTTGAGTTTTTTAAAGGAGAACAGCATCAGTAATTAGTGAAAGCCATTGCAGAATTCTTTTAGGAAGTTTTAACCTCACAATATATCAATAATCTGGTTCTAAGGTCAGATAGAAACTTAGAGTAACCAAAATAAATGCTAGGATTTTATGTCTTAAGGTACAAAAATTCTTAGTATAATAAGCTATTAATCGTTACTCCATTTAATCCAAAGAGCTTTTCAACCTACTGGATTCGCCAGCTTTTCCTTGTTGCAAAAAAGCTATCTTTCAACCCTTCAGTATTGTATAAACTCATCAGTAAACTGAACATTTAGCCTTATTAACATGATTATACCAGTTCAAACAATCAGTATGAGTTGTATAAGTTGGCTCGTTCTAAACAACCATAAAGCAAGATTCCTGAAATATTTTAGATGATTATTTAGCTGTTTGACAGCTTTTCCATATCAGAGGAAGTCAAAAAAATACTAAAGCACTCTGTTATTAAGCACTAAAATCAATTAAAGCTAGTCAATCAGTACCACTAATCTACTTTAAACATGTAAAATTAGCACTAAATTTTGTATACTCTCAAGCTACTGAAAACTATTCTTCATCTGAACGAAGTTACCAATAATTGGCCTTTCAAAAATCCAGATTTCATAGTCAAGAATGTAATTCGTGCGAGTATCTCAAAGATTTCATCATTCTCAAAAGTAGGCTTGCGAGATCCTAAGGAGCTTTTGTTGTCCTTACTCTCTAATATTCAACGCTAACAACCTTTAATCAACCTTTCAACCAAAATACAAGTTTGGTAGACCCAGAAATAAGGGGATTATCCAAGTCTTCAACGAATATAAAACTATATCAAAGCTAATAAGAGTCTTATAGACTTTGACCATATTTCAAACTTTGCCAAAAATCAAGAAAATACATACTTCTAAAGCTAAGATAATCTATTCACAGTAGCTCTAGAATGCATTATTTATCATTTGAGAGCTAACCCAAGTATCAGTATTTAAGAGACTCTGAGAGCCCCTTTTGACCTTTACAATCCAGATGAAATTTAGCAAAAGAAGCAACTTCTGGAAAGAATATTTGAAACTTTTATATTTTACTAATCTTCAGTAAAATACAAAACGATAAGATACAAAATAGTTCAGTTTATTTACGACCTGAAGTACAACTTGGGCCATAATACACAAAATCGAAATATAGCTGACATTTTATTAAAAGACTTTCTCAACATTTATGTAAAAAAAACGATTGAAAGTGATATTAGAATAAACCAAATCCTTCTTCAATACTTGGCATAAGAAGTAAACTCTAAAAGTCAAACCTTTGAATCCTACATAGACAAAATCTTATATGGTGTCATCAATTCCATTTAATGGAGAGATCCGTATGCAAATAGAAACTAGGTGTTTAAATAAGTAGTAGTAAACCCTGAAGCTCATTTAAAAAGATATCGTTACTAAGATTCCTCAATAAATGAAAATCAGCTGCTGAGATAAGTAGCAGAAGTTGGTGAATTTTTAAAAAAATACTATGAAAAAGATTTTGAGTTGTCCAATTTCGATCAGATGGAGCGCTTAGCGTAAGAAAGGGC
>Ga0316217_10003406_pt1 | contig 18157 bp, 12 predicted proteins | sample 1anoAmetaG_FD_203633 | JGI IMG/M metagenome (GOLD analysis project Ga0316217, IMG submission 203633) | Freshwater microbial communities from Trout Bog Lake, Wisconsin, USA - 1anoA | ecosystem: Environmental > Aquatic > Freshwater > Lake > Hypolimnion/Profundal zone | place: USA: Wisconsin...
CTGCACCACTGATGTGATGAGCCAGTCTGCCCAAGCCCGGCAAATCGAGGCGCTTCAGTGCGTCATCCACTTCAGCCATATCAAGACAGGCTGAGGTCAAAAACTTCAGCGCATATTCATACATTTTCGCGCTGTTGCCGGCACACAGCCTGTGCAGCACTGAAAAATCAATGACCGTCTGAGCACTCGAGTCCTGCGCACTCAGTGCAATGTTCCTCGGATTAAGCGCCGCGAGTGACGGCGGCACACCGGTCAGACAGCTGGCGATCACCTTGTAAAAATTATCGGCTTCAAAAGGTTTGCTGATGAAGTCATTCATGCCGGAAGAAAGGCAAAGCTCGCGCGCTTCAATCGTTGTATTGGCCGTCATGGCAATCACCGGCAGTTTCAGCAAAGCGGGATTGGCGCGGATTAAGCGGGTAGCCTCAAGGCCGTTCATGACCGGCATCTGCATGTCCATCAGCACGCAGTCAAAATGATGCCGTTGCAGCAGCTCAACGGCCTCCTTCCCGTTACTCGCGACGCGCACCACCGCGCCGGTATTTTCAAGCAAGTCCGTTACGACCTGCTGATTGAAGACGTTATCCTCCGCCAAAAGGATATGGGTGCCAAACATGGCCGTTTGAGCACAGTCAAGCTCCTCATACTGTGCCTGACCCGGCAGCACATCCAGGTGGCGGCAGGACTGACACGACTTTGCCAGCCTCACGTTAAACCAGAAGGTGCTGCCCAGCCCCGGCATGCTGTCTACGCCAACTTCACCTTCGGGCATCAATCCGGCCAGTTGCCGGCAGATAGCAAGCCCCAGACCGGTGCCTTCATATTGGCGGGTAGAGGCCATGTCTATTTGCTGAAAAGGCTGGAACAGGCAGGCAATGCCCGCCTCATCCAGACCGATGCCGGTATCCTGCACCTCGAAACGCACCAGACAGCCGGACTCGGTTTCGCCGATTTTTTTCGCGCGTAGACTTATCGTACCCTGTTCGGTGAATTTGACCGCATTGGAGGCGAAATTCACCAGCACCTGGGTGATGCGTTGCGCATCGCCGTTCAAATCGGCACACAGGTACGGGTCAAGCTCAGTCACTAATTTCAGTCCTTTTGCCGACGCACTCTGGCTCACCAGTTCGGCAACGTAGGCCAGGACACTTTCCAGATTGAAATTCATCTCCTTGAGTTTTACTTCTCCTGCGTCAAGTTTGGAAATATCGAGAATATCGTTGATGATGCCGAGCAGGTGGCGGCCTGAGATTTGAATTTTTTCGAGATAGTCGCTCTTTTTAAGCGCGCCGGGCGTATTAAGTGCAAGGTAAGTCATGCCGAGGATGCTGTTCATCGGTGTGCGGATTTCATGGCTCATATTGGCCAGAAATTCCCCCTTGACCTTATTGGCCGACTCCGCCAACTCGCGTGCCAGTATAAGTTCCTTGGTGCGCTGCTCGACTAACGACTCCAGATTATCATTCAGTTCACGCAGTTTAAGCTCCGCCTGTTTACGATCAGTGATGTCACGGTCAAAGGAAAAAAGATACTCCTCACCGTTGAGAGTAAGGTGGTGGGTTGTTATTTCTATCGGAAAAATATGCCCGTCTTTATGTTGACGGTGAGTTTCAATGGTGAAATTTTTTCTTTTTTTGGCGTCATCCCAGGTAGCGGGCCAGGATTCAGCCGATACATTAGGATCGAAGAACCAGATGGGCTGACCAATCAGTTCCTCCTGCCGATACCCGAGGCTTTTGCAACCATAGTCGTTAACATCGCTCACCTGGCCTTGCGGATTGATCCAGAAGAAGGCACTTCCGCTTTGGTTAATGGCGGTATGCGCCAGACGAAGTTGCTGCAGGGTATGCGCATCTGCGCTGTTGTCCCAATTAGTACCTATCATGCGTATCGGATTACCAGCCTCATCACTGACGAGTTTGGCATGTCCTTTGATGTAGCGCTCCTCGCCATTGGGCCAGATGATGCGAAACTCAGGATTATATTCCCTGATTCCGGCAATGGCGTTTTGCAGAGCAAGCTCCGTTGCTATATTGTCTTCAGGATGTAGTCGTCTTGACCAGGCATCATAAGCGCCTGAAAAATCCTCTTTGCTTGCGCCATACAAGACGAACATGTTGTCGTCCCAGGTCAGTTTATTCGTTTGAATGTCAAATTCCCAGATACCGACCTGGCCTGAGGCAAGGGCAATCCTCAGCCTCTCCTCACTTTGATGCAGTGCAATTGCAGTTTCTTTTTGCTGCCTTATAACAAGGGCTAATTTATGGATTTGCGCGAGGCTAAACTGGATACTGTTGCGAAAGCGCTCCATCAACAGGTGAGTCTTCTCGTCATAGGAATTTTCCTGAACGTCGAGAATGCAAATTGTTCCGAAAATCTCACCGTCAGGCCAGTTAAGCGGGAATCCGAGGTAGGAAATCATACCCAGCTTGATATCCGGATTATGATCCCAGTCCCGATCTTTGATGGCACTGGACACCAGCAGTTTATGCCGGGTGTGCATCACCGTTTCACAGTAGAGCCCAGTGCTCAGTGATGTTTTTGTTCCGGCCTGATAAACATTTCCATGGCTATGACTGGAGACGAACACCTCAATTTCACCGGGATGCACTCGCATGATCAACGCCGCTGACACCCCTGCACATTCCGCCAGCATGTCAGCGGTAATTTGCCAGCTTTGCAGAATCTCATCGGGAACCTTGAGCTCATCGAGAAAGGAATACTGATTCATTAACGACTACTCAGTTCTGTTATTGAGAGCGACATCATTGTAGAAGCTTGCGGATAGGAATAAATGCACTTTACGCCATCATTACGAGAATTAATATAGGATAATTCCTTTGGGTAGGCTAGGAATAATCCGACCGCATGAAGGTTCTCTCACATGGCCAGAGGCGACTATACGCATGCCCTTTACCTTTTGCGAGCCTCAATCCAGTCACTTGAATGCCTCAATCCAGTCCAAAGCGTCGATGAAACCATGTTTTCATGAAATGAGTTAATGACAGGTAGGCTATCAGCATTAGTCCTAGCATCGGCCAGTAGAAGAGCGGAAGAGGCGAAAAGCCCAAAGCACGGGCAAAAGGTGAAAAGGGAAGCCACACGCCAAAGGCACAAATGGTCAGACTGGTAAACATTAACGGCATGCTCGCACAACTTTCGAAGAACGGAATTCGCCTGGTGCGGATAATGTGAATGATCAGCGTTTGCGAGAGCAGTGATTCTACGAACCAGCCAGTCTGGAAGAGGTGCGCCTGTTCCACGGTATTCGCGCCAAACAGATAGTACATCGTGAAATAGGTCGTATAGTCAAAGATTGAGCTGATCGGGCCGATAAAAAGCATGAAGTGAGCGATATTGCGGATTTCCCAGCGCCGCGGACGGGCTAAATATTCCTCATCCACATGATCTGTCGGAATGGCGGTCTGTGAAAAATCGTACAGCAGGTTGTTGGTCAGTACCTGAATGGGCGCCATGGGCAAAAAGGGCAGCCATGCACTAGCACCAATGACGCTGAACATATTGCCAAAGTTGGAACTCGCCCCCATTCTGATGTACTTGATAATATTACCGAAGACTTTTCTGCCCTCGATCACGCCATCGTCCAGCACCAGCAGGCTTTTTTCCAGCAGGATAATATCGGCGGATTCACGTGCAATATCGACCGCTGTGTCCACTGAAATACCCACATCTGCGGCCTTAAGCGCGGGACCATCATTGATGCCGTCGCCCAGAAAGCCAACCACATGCCCCTTACGGTGCAGTGCTTCTATAATGCCCGACTTCTGAGTCGGCGATAGTTTAACAAATACGTTTACCTGCTCGACCATTTCGTCCAGTTGCATTTGGGACATGGATTCGATTTCGCGGCCCGACAATACACGTTGAACCGGCATACCCACTTCCCGGCAAATTTTTCGGGTGACGATTTCGTTATCGCCGGTCAGAATTTTCATTTTCACCCCATGCGCGCCAAGTCTGGAAATCGCCTCCAGCGCACTTTCCTTGGGAGGATCAAGAAAAGCGATATAACCCGTCAGGATCAGCTCTGATTCATCCTGCACCGTATAGCTTTTTTGCTGCGGCGGCATTTCCTTATAAGCCAGTGCGATAACACGAAAACCATCTTCGTTCAGTTCGCGGCTCATCTCATTTAATTTGTCCAGATGGCGCTCATCAAGATCGAACAAAGTATCGCCATCCTCGCCTTTGCCTGAAACCCTGAATACTTCTTCCACGGCACCTTTGCAGATTAGCAGGTGTTTGCCATGCCCTTCAACGACTACCGACATGCGGCGGCGCATAAAGTCAAAGGGGATTTCGTCTATCTTGCGGTACAGCTTTGCGGGCTGCATCCGCTCATGAACTTCAAGGTGCTTAAGCACGGCCACATCAAGCAAATTCTTCAGTCCGGACTGGTAATAGCTGTTCAGGTAGGCGTACTCAAGCACTTTCTCATTTTCCACCCCATTGAGATCTACATGTTTTTCCAGAATAATCCGGTCTTGGGTGAGTGTGCCCGTCTTGTCAGCGCAAAGCACATCCATAGCACCCAGATTTTGTATCGAGTTGAGCCGCTTGACGATCACTTTTTTGCGCGACATGGCAAGTGCGCCTTTGGCGAGATTCACTGTCACTATCATCGGCAGCATCTCCGGGGTCAGTCCCACCGCGACAGCCATGGCAAAAAGAAATGCCTCTATCCAGTCATCTTTGCTATAGCCGTTAATAAAAAATACCAGCGGCGCCATGACCATAATGAAGCGGATCATCAGCCAGGAGAACTGATTCACGCCCTTATCGAAGGCGGTCAGTTCACGCTTACCGGCGATGATGGTTGCAAGCGAGCCGAAATAAGCACGCGCACCTGTCATTACAATAATGCCTGTTGCGGTGCCACTGACTACGTTGGTGCCCATAAAACAAATATTGGCCAACTGCAATAATTCGACCGGCCGGGCTTCTCCGGCAAACTTCTCGACAGGCATCGCCTCGCCGGTTAACGCCGCCTGATTTAAAAACAGGTCTTTGGCATAGAGCAGTCTTGTGTCTGCCGGCACCATGTCTCCGGCTGAAAGATGAATGACGTCACCCGGCACCAGCCGTTGAATGGGAATCTCCTGCCTGTCAGAGACTGCAGACGCGATCTCCTGCGCTGCAATATCAGGCTTGCGCAATACCGTCGCCGTGGTATGAACCATCTCGCGGAGTGCCTGTGCGGCATTGTTTGATCGCCGCTCCTGAATAAAAGCCAGTGATACGCTGAGCACTACCATAGTAAAAATAATGATGGCGGCTTCATGATCGCCAATGATGAATGACACCGTGGCGAGTATCAGCAGCAAGATATTGAGTGGATTACGCAAGCGCAGCAGTAATTCAACCGCGATGCGCGGAGGCGCCTCATGTGCGACTGTATTCGGACCATATTCGAGAAGTCTGGCCCTGGCCTCCGCGTCAGTTATACCTGCCATTGAACTGGAGAACTGTTGCAGCAGTTTCTCATTATCCAACTGCGCCAAATCAAGCAGTATCGTCATGACTACCCCCTTATATCGCGTTAAAAACTTGTTATAGCCTCTTGATGGAGGTGCCTTAGACCGGAACGCTGGCCAGTTACCAGTGCAATCGCCGCAGCAGGGCACTTTTTTTATGTTGATGGGATTGCATGCGATGCAGGATATCGTCCAGCGTTTGAATCGCTTCGATAATATGGTTGCCCTTATTGAGCATCACGCATTCGGCACGCACCCCCATGGCGGCATCGGTGATTTCAGCACGGCTGGGTTTGCCGCTTTTGGACAGACCTTCCAACACCTGCGTTGCCCAGATCACCGGTAGTCGTGCCGCTTCAGCCAGCCAGAGTATTTCTTCCTGCAACTCTGCCAGTCTTTCATAACCGCACTCCACTGCAAGATCGCCTCTGGCAATCATGACGCCAACCGTGGGTGAATGCAGCAAGGTCAAAAGCAGTTCCGGCAAGTTTTCAAAGGCGGCACGGGTTTCAACTTTCAGTATGATGCCCGGTTTGTCCGTGCCGAGACGATGCAATTGTTGTTGCAGCAAGGCAATGTCCGCAGGATTGCGCACGAAGGATAAGCCTATCATGTCAGCATGCTGCACGATAAACGCCAGATTTTCGATGTCCTGGGGCGTCAGGCCATTCAGCTCAAGCCGGCTGTCCGGCAGATTGATGCCTTTATTAGCCAGTAATTTTTCACCGCCTTCTCGCGCATGCGTAATCTCGACTACTATTTTGTTTTTATCGACATTACGTATGACGCCTTCGATTCTGCCGTCATCAATCAGGATGCGTTCACCGGGCAGTGTCGAGACAAATACCTCAGGCAGCGAGCAGGCTATACTGGCGGTGTGCAACAAATGCCCATTGGCGTCAAAGCGTGCCGGCATCCCTGGCAGCGGTTCACGTGTGAGGGTTAAGCGGTCTCCGATATGCAGTCGAATCGATTCGTTCAGGGGAGGTAATGCGCCGATGATACCGGCTCTGCCCAATTTGCGGATATGCCCTGACAAGGAAGTGCGCAGCAGCTTGAGTTTAATACCCGGAGTGATATAAGTGGTTTGCCTGGATTCCGCCCAAATGCAGTTGCCACTCTGACTGATTACTTGCAGCTTGCGCGCAGCCCCTCTTGCATCAATCAATTCAATAATATCATCCGAGTTGACTTTGGACAGCCAATCTCCCTGTACCGGCAGACTGGCATCGGCTGTTTCAGGACTGGGGGACGTATCATTTTCAGGGTGCAGCCATATTCTGGCAGGTATCATCACCTTGCCATACACATCGCGCTGTGGTTTGTATTTGAGTACAGCCGGCCCCGTAGCAATTTCGCCAGTGCGCAACTTGGGGCCGCCCAGATCCATCAGGATGCGGCAATGCCGTCCTGTTTCACGACTTGCCAGTTTGATTTGGCCTATCAGGCGCGTCCAGACTTCAGGCGTGTCATGCGCACAATTGATACGGGCACAATCCATGCCATGTATCAGCATCTGTTTGATCAGGGAATAATCATCGGCCGCTTCACAAGGCAGCGTAACCATAATGCGAACCCTGCGATGCAGCGGAGGTTTGCCAAACAGATTGTTAGTATTGTTTTCAAGCTGTAATGTGCCTGTCGCCCCGGGCGCTTTGACTTTATCAGGTGTATTTCTACCCAGAGCACAACGCAGCAACTCAATGATGGCATCGATGTTACTCAGAACATGCGATTCCATGCGGCCTAAGGAGGAAAGTCCAACGACAGCCAGTCTTTCCTGTAGCGGACGTATGTCATGGCGCCTTAAGGCCCGATAGTGAAGCAGATTAATACTGCTGGCAAGATGCAGCGGATGAGTCTGTTGCAGTGTTGGCACAGACTGCTGCTCAAGTGCAATGAGCTCACTGCGCAAAGTCTCCAGTTCATTCAGCAAACTGGCATATGGATGAACAACTATGTCGGCACTGGCAGAATTTTTTTTCATTTACAGGTATCCGGTTATCAACTGACAGACCGCTTTAAAAGGCACAGTACAATAGAAAAATAAACTTTACAATCAGAAGATTACCATGCCGCATAAGAATCATTTTGTATTGTAGAAATAACGAATTAATCGTAGAATTCTGACCTCATGCACAGGTTTTTTAACGATTCGGAAAAAGGCATTTATGTCCTACTCGAAAATGATCAGGCCCAATGAAAAATCAGAGCAACTCAAGGCGATTAAGGCACCTGCTCAGGAAATTGGTCAGCCTGTGGAAATCGTCAATTGCAGTAAAAGTTTCAAGGCTACTTTTAGCCATGCAAAACCATGAACTTGCGTAATATTATTGTTATTGGTGCCGCCTGCGGGTATGGTGCCATGCGACATGATTGCCAGGACGGGCCTGAAGTGCTGCGAGCCTTTGGATTTCTCGATCAACTGGATCATGCCGGAGTCATATATCACTGGGATGAGATACTGCATTTACCTGAAGATGCGACACGGACGCCCCTGGCATCGGTTGTCATGCTGTGTGAAGCACTGGCCTTGAAGGTTGCCACACAGATGCAAAGCGGTCATTTTCCGCTGGTGTTGGGCGGAGATCATTCCTGTGCAATCGGCACCTGGTCAGGCGTCAGGCGTAGTCTGCCGGAAGAGGGCTCGTTAGGACTGTTGTGGATAGACGCTCACATGGATAGCCATACCGATGCAACCACGCCCAGTCATGCAATTCATGGTATGCCATTGGCCTGTCTGCTGGGTTATGGTGATGAATGCCTGACCCATTTGGTGACACCACAAGCGAAGTTATTGCCTGAACATGTTTGCCTGATCGGCACGCGCAGTTTTGAGGCCGCAGAAGCAAAACTACTGCAACGCTTGGGCGTGCGTATTTTTTATATGGATGAAATTTTGCGGCGCGGCATGGACATCGTGTGGCAAGAAGCACTGGACATCGTGCAGTCACAGACGACTGGTTTCGGGATCAGTCTTGATCTGGATGTGCTTGACCCCCAGGAAGAGACAGGGGTCGGCAGTCCTGTACCCGGTGGCCTGCTTAAAAACAGACTAATTGAAATGCTGGTCGGCTTGAAAATCAACCCCAACTTTCTGGCGATGGAAATTGTGGAATATAATCCCTACCTGGATACCAATTTCACCACTGCCAGCGCCATTTCCGAGCTGGTCGCGGCGATCACTTCCGACGATTAGTCCATCTGCAAAAGTAGCCTCAGATAGTTCCCGAAACGGCAATGCAAGCATAAAAAGCTGCACTTTTTTTGATTTCAGTATTCTTTGAACTTGCAGCTGTGAATTGCCAGACGCTGTAACAAAAAGCCCCTTGCGGGGCTTGACGATGGTTTGCTGCCAGACGTTTGCCGGACGCTCAATCATTCCCACTCGATAGTCGCGGGCGGCTTTCCGGAAATATCATAGACTACACGGTTGATGCCGCGTACTTCGTTGATGATACGGTTGGAGACACGACCCAATAAGGAATAAGGCAGTTCAGCCCAGTGTGCGGTCATGAAATCCTGTGTTATCACCGCACGCAAGCTGACCACCCACTCATAGGTGCGGCCATCGCCCATCACGCCCACGCTCTTGACCGGCAAAAATACCACAAAAGCCTGAGAGGTCTTCGCATACCAGGACACGCCATTCTCATCCTTCGTTGAATTCAACTCTTCCATGAAAATCGCGTCCGCACGGCGCAACAAATCCGCATATTCTTTTTTCACTTCACCCAGGATACGCACACCCAGACCCGGACCCGGGAAAGGATGGCGATACACCATCGCCGGCGGCAGACCGAGTTCAACACCCAACTCACGCACCTCATCCTTGAATAATTCACGCAGCGGTTCCAGCAGCTTGAGATGCAAGCTATCCGGCAGTCCGCCTACATTATGGTGAGACTTAATGGTATGCGCCTTCTTATTCTTGCCGCCGGCCGACTCAATCACATCAGGATAAATAGTACCCTGTGCCAGCCATTTAGCAGCAGACAGTTTCGCCGATTCGCGCTGGAATACTTCAACAAACTCACGGCCTATCACCTTGCGCTTTTTCTCAGGATCAGTCACGCCAGTCAGATGATACAAAAATTCCGCGCTGGCATCGACATGAATCACTTTTACGCCCAGATTCTGCGCAAACGTTTCCATGACCTGCTCAGCTTCATTCAGACGCAACAGACCGTTATCCACAAACACGCAGGTGAGCTGATCACCGATCGCGCGATGCAGCAAGGCTGCCGCCACCGACGAATCTACGCCGCCGGACAGCCCGAGGATTACCTCATCCGCCCCCACCTGAGAACGGATTTTCTCAACCGCTTCGCTGATGTAATCCGGCATATTCCAGTCATGACCGCAAGCGCAGATGTCATGCACGAAACGCGCAATCATGCGTTTTCCCTGACGGGTATGCGTCACTTCAGGGTGAAATTGCAGCGCATAAAAACGCCGCGCCTCATCCGCCATACCGGCAATCGGCGTCGTCGGGTTGCTGGCAATCACCTTGAAGCCTGCCGGCAGTTCAGTCACTTTGTCGCCATGACTCATCCACACATCAACCAGACCGTGACCTTGCTCATTGATGCTGTCCTGAATATCGCGCAACAATTCGGAGTGCCCTTGCGCGCGAACTTGCGCGTAACCGAATTCCCTGACCTGACCGCTCTCAACCGCCCCGCCCAGCTGAGCCGCCATGGTTTGCATGCCATAGCAGATACCCAGTACCGGCACACCCAGTTCAAACACGATTTGCGGTGCGCGCGGCGTATCACCTTCCGTCACGGAATTGGGTCCACCGGATAAAATAATGCCGGCTGGATCAAAGCTTCGGATATCGTCAGCCGACATATCCCACGGATGCAGCTCGCAATACACATTCGATTCGCGAACGCGACGTGCAATCAACTGAGAATATTGGGAACCAAAGTCAAGAATGAGGAGTTTTTTATGCATGGTTAAACCTGAAAATAGTGAATGGTGAAGGGTGAAGGGAGCACGCCTGTGGCGCTCAAGGGTGAAGATACGGCGAATTTGCCCTTTCCTCTTCCCCCTTCCCGCATTTAGTCTATATGGTAGTTTGGTGCTTCCTTAGTGATCTGCACATCGTGCACGTGCGACTCGCGGATACCGGCTGAGCTGATTTCGACAAACTCGGCTTTGGCGTGCATGATCGCGATATCGGCACACCCCAAATAACCCATGCTGGCACGCAGTCCACCCATCAATTGATGAATCACCGCCAGCACACTGCCCTTGTAAGGCACGCGACCTTCAACGCCTTCCGGCACCAGCTTGTCCTGATTGGCCTCGCCTTCCTGGAAGTAGCGATCACTGGAGCCTTGCTGCATAGCGCCGAGACTGCCCATACCGCGATAGGACTTGTATGAACGCCCCTGAAATAATTCGATTTCTCCCGGAGCCTCTTCTGTACCGGCAAAAAGACCACCCAGCATCACCGTGTGTGCACCGGCTGCAATTGCCTTGGCGATGTCGCCGGAAAAACGAATCCCGCCATCGGCAATCAACGGCACACCCGTACCCTGCAAGGCCTTCGCGACATTTTGAATCGCAGCAATCTGCGGCACACCGACACCTGCAACGATACGTGTGGTGCAGATTGATCCGGGGCCTATGCCCACTTTAACCGCATCCGCGCCATGATCCATCAGAGCCAGCGCAGCTGATCCGGTGGCGATATTACCGCCGATCACTTCAACATGAGGGAAGTTCAACTTCACCCAGCGAACGCGATCAAGTACGCCTTGCGAATGTCCGTGGGCGGTATCGACCACAATCACATCCACACCGGCTTCCGCCAGCAACGTGACGCGTTCTTCAGTACCTTCACCTACGCCAACTGCCGCACCTGCGCGCAGACGGCCTCTGCCATCCTTGCTGGCCAGCGGATGCTCGCTGGATTTCAAAATATCCTTGACTGTCATCAACCCGCATAATTCAAATGCATCATTTACCACCAGCACGCGTTCCAGGCGGTGCTGATGCATCAGATTACGCGCGACTTCCAGACTGGTATTTTCCTTGACGGTAATCAGGCGCTCACGCGGCGTCATGATATTTTTAACAGGTTGATCCAGATTACTTTCAAAGCGCAGGTCGCGGTTGGTGACGATACCAACCAGTAATTTCCCCTGCACCACCGGCAAACCGGAAATTTTGTATTTTCGGGTCAGTTCCAACACGTGACGTACCGTCATCTCGGTGGTAATAGTGATCGGATCCTTGACCACACCGCTCTCAAAGCGTTTAACCTTGGCAACCTTGGCGGCCTGCTCCTGAGACGTCATGTTTTTATGAATAATGCCGATACCGCCCTCTTGCGCCAGCGCAATTGCCAGACGCGCACCGGTCACGGTATCCATCGCGGCGGAAAGCAGGGGTGTATTGAGACTGATATTGCGTGTCAATTGCGTGCGCAGACTGACATCGCGCGGCATTACATTGGAATAAGCGGGGACGAGCAAAACGTCGTCAAAAGTGAGTGCTTTTTGAATGATGCGCATTAGAATGGGCCTTCGGCAAAACGCGTATTATACGCATCCCGTGCGAACAGGTAAATAAACCTGTCACGCAAGGGCAGATTAATGAATGGTTAAATTGATTATTACAGCGCGGATTCGTTGGTTTCACCGGTACGAATGCGGATGACCTGTTCAATAGTCGAGACGAAAATTTTACCATCGCCAATTTTGCCGGTGTGCGCCGCTTTAACGATTGCCTCAACGGCCATATCAAGCATATCGCTGGCAATGACAATTTCAATCTTGATTTTAGGTAAAAAATCCACCACGTATTCCGCACCGCGATACAACTCGGTATGGCCTTTCTGGCGACCAAAACCTTTGACTTCTGTTACCGTTAAACCGCTGATATTCAATTCGGATAACGCTTCGCGTACTTCATCCAGCTTGAAAGGCTTGATGATGGCTTCGATTTTCTTCATGTAGCACTCCTGATGGGATTTAATCGGACGGATAATTCATTACGCTCAATTATAGAGCTATTCTGGCAAAACACACCTTATTGTCTGCACCGGAAACGATGCAAGGTTATATTAATGACAGGTAACGCACCCTGACTACTTCAAGTTCACTGATACCGGCCGGTGTCATCAGGCGTGCCACATCACCCTCGTGCAATTTTAGCAGGGCGCGTGCCAGTGGCGACACCCAACTGATATGTCCGCGAGCAAGATCAGCTTCATCAACGCCTACGATGGCATAGGTTGCTTCCTTGCCATCCTCGCCGCATACGGTCACAGTGGCACCGAAAAAAACCTGATCACAGGCACTGCGCACCGCCGGATCAACCACCTCTGCCTGCTCCAGACGTTTATGCAAAAAGCGCACGCGACGGTCGATTTCCCTTAGCCGTCTTTTACCGTAAATATAATCACCATTTTCGGAACGATCGCCATTGGAAGCTGCCCAGGTGATGGTATTGACCAGCACAGGACGCTCAATCTTCCAGAGTTGCTCAAGCTCGGCCTGCAGCTTTTGATGTCCGCCAGGCGTGATGTAATTTTTGACACCTGAAGGCAGCGGCGCTAAGGGCGGCAATTCATCCTCATCATCCTGCACAGCACTTGTATCTGAATTTTGAATTTTTCCAACCCCATAATTGTTACTAGCGGCTTATTCTAACAGCCATAAAGAAGTTATCGTAAAAACCCGAAGATTTTCTCGAATTCCTCGCGGTATTCCCTGTCAGAATGAACTAAAATAGCGCCCCCATCCCGACCGAACATTTATCCCGACGTGAATCACCAAACATGAATCTTATCCTGCTGGCTTTACATGACATCCCTGCAGAGCAGGTTGAACACTTAGCCCGACTCAGCTGTGCTGCCCGCACCGAATGCCTCAACCCGCAGACCTGGCGCTTGCACCAGGGAAAACCCCATCCTGAAATCACTGCTTATTGCAATGAACATCAGCTGGACTTCGGTTTCGTGCCTGCAAACCGGCATCTGTCCGATTTCGGACTGGTGGCGATGGACATGGACTCGACACTCATTTGTATTGAGTGCATAGACGAAATTGCCGACATGCAAGGGCTCAAACCTGAAGTAGCGGCAATCACGGAAGCGGCTATGCGGGGTGAAATCGACTTTGCCGAGAGCTTGCGCCGCCGTGTCGCCTTACTGGCAGGTCTGGATGAAAGCGCTTTGCAGCGGGTGTATGATGAGCGACTGCAATTAAATCCGGGCGCGGAAATCATGCTCGCAGCATTCAAAAAGCACGGCATCAAAACCCTGCTGGTCTCAGGCGGATTCCTGTTCTTCACCGAACGCCTGAAATCCAGATTGGGCCTGGACTATACGCATGCCAACACACTGGAAATCGAGAACGGCAAACTAACCGGCAAAGTATTGGGCGAAATACTCGATGCACAAGGCAAGGCAAACTGGCTTATAAAAATACGTAAAGCGCTGAGTCTTAAGTCTGAGCAGGTGATCGCCATGGGCGACGGGGCAAATGATTTAAAAATGATGGCGCAAGCGGGTGTGAGCATCGCCTATCACGCGAAGCCAGTGGTACGAAGAGAGGCCAGCTATGCGTTTAACTTTGTCGGACTGGACGGACTGGTGAGACTGCTGGACAACTAGACGTGATGAGTGGTGAGTGGTGAGTGGTGAGTGGAAAGTCTAATTTAATCAGAGGGCAGGCATCATGACGCAAGAGATCAGCACTGAAGTATTATTGGAAAAATACGCCGAAGAAGGTGAATACTCAGTGCAGGATGTGCGTCTGCGCGTAGCGCGAGGACTCGCACAAGCCGAAAAACCTGAACAACGTGCACGATGGGAAGAGGCCTTCTTACTTGCGCAAGAAGCGGGCTTCGTACCGGCGGGTCGCATCAATTCCGCAGCGGGACTTAAAATCCAGGCCACCCTGATCAATTGTTTCGTACAACCGGTAGGCGATGCAATTTCCGGCACCACTGACGGCAAACCGGGCATCTACGATGCTTTGCAGCAAGCCGCTGAAACCATGCGACGCGGCGGTGGCGTAGGCTATGATTTTTCATCCATTCGCCCGGAAGGTGCCCTGGTCAAAGGCACCAACTCGCGCGCCAGCGGCCCGATTTCCTACATGCGCGTGTTCGATCGCTCCTGCGAAACCGTCGAATCAGCAGGCGCGCGGCGCGGCGCACAAATGGGTGTATTGCGCTGCGATCATCCCGATATCGAAAAATTCATCAGTGCCAAGGACCAGGGCGATCTGCGTAACTTCAATATTTCCGTCGGCGTCACAGATGCGCTGATGCAGGCCGTAGAAGCCGACCAGGAGTTTGAACTGCTGCATGCAGCCCGTCCCGCTGACGCGCTGATAGCAGCAGGTGCCGTGCAACGCCCGGATGGCAAGTGGATTTATCGCAAAGTGCGCGCAGTCGATTTATGGAAAAAAATCATCGAGAGCACTTACGATCATGCCGAACCGGGTGTGCTGTTCATTGACCTGATGAACCGCGACAACAACCTGTCTTATTGCGAAGTGATTGAGGCCACCAATCCTTGCGCTGAGCAACCCCTGCCGCCTTACGGATGTTGTTGTTTAGGTTCAATAAATTTAACCCGCATGGTTAAAAACCCCTTCTCTGTTCATGCCGGTTTCGATTACGAACCTTTCAAACAGATCATCAAGATCGCCGTGCGTATGCTGGACAATGTACTGGAAGTTTCCGCGTGGCCGCTGCCCGAACAACAGCAGGAAGCACAGAGCAAACGTCGCATCGGCCTGGGATACACGGGGCTTGGCGATGCGCTGGTCATGCTGGGACTGCGTTACGATACCGATGAAGCTCGTGCCTTTGCCGCCGATATCACCCGCATCATGCGCGATGAGGCGTATTCCGCATCAATCGAACTTGCAATCGAGCGCGGTCCATTCCCGCTGCTGGATGCAGAACAATACTTATCGGCTCCGCATTTTGCCTCACGCCTGCCGGATGAAATGAAGCATCGCATCCGCGAACACGGTCTACGCAACAGTCATCTGTTATCCATCGCGCCCACAGGTACTATTTCACTGGCGTTTGCCGACAATGCCTCCAACGGCATCGAGCCTGCCTTTTCATGGTTTTATACGCGCAAGAAACGCATGATGGACGGCACGACTAAAGAATATTCGGTCGAGGATCACGCCTGGCGTCTCTACAAAAAACAGGGGGGTGATACCGACAAATTGCCGCAAGCCTTCGTCAGCGCGCTTGATATTTCGGCACTCGATCATATGAAAATGGTCGCCGCAGTCGCCCCTTTTATCGATACTTCAATTAGCAAGACCGTCAATGTACCTGCTGATTATCCCTTCGACGATTTCAAGGAACTTTATACCGAAGCCTGGCGTGCAAGTCTCAAGGGGCTGGCGACCTACCGGCCGAACAGCGTGTTAGGCTCGGTATTATCTGTGACCCCGGAACCCGGCAAAGACGAGTTGCCGCAGGATTTCGTGTTCGATCAGGACAGACGCATAGCACTTGAAGCTGCGCCTATGCCGGCACTCGCCTCCTTGCGCTGGCCCGGTCGCCCCGAACTTACCATGGGTAGCGAAGGCTGGGTCTCTCAGGTCGTCAAGCACCCGCTGGGCAGTTTTGTCGCCTTCGTCTCACATACCAGCAACGGCGGCAATCATCCGTTTGAAGTCTGGGTGAATGGTGCTGAACAACCCCGTGGCCTTGGCGCACTGGCCAAATCGCTGTCTATGGATATGCGTACCCGGGATCCGGTCTGGATGCGCATGAAGCTGGAAATGCTGATGAAGACCGCAGGTGATGACGCTTTCGACATGCCGATGCCACCCGATGGCGAAATCAAACGCATGCCAAGTCTGGTGGCGGCCTTCGCCCATTTGCTCAAATATCGTATCGAAGCGTTAGGTGCACTGGAAGTCAGCGACGGAATGACCACGCCGATGATGGATGCGCTATTCGCAAGAAAGGAACCTAAAACCGGTACCGATGGCACCATGAGCTGGACGGTGGACATTGCCAATGCCGGCTCAGGGGATGACTTCGTGCTGGGACTCAAGGAACTGGTGCTGCCGGACGGACAGCGACGCCCCTACTCGATGTGGCTGTCCGGCGTATATCCGCGCGCACTGGACGGATTATGCAAATTACTGAGTCTGGACATGCGCGTGATAGATCCTGCCTGGATCGGTATGAAGCTGCGTAAACTGCTCAACTTCGGCGAACCGCTGGGCGACTTTCTCGCGCGGGTGCCAGGCAGTGCCAGAATGCAAAGCTACCCTTCGACGGTCTCCTACGTCGCCACACTGATCATCCACCGCTATGCCATGCTGGGTGTGCTCGACGAGCATGGATATCCGATGCAGCAAATGGGCGTACTGGAAATACCGGAAGGTCAGATAAAGGCAACCAGTCTCAAACCGCTGACCGGCAAGCTCTGCAAGGAGTGTGGCAATGCCACGCTGATCAAAAAGGACGGCTGCGAATTTTGCACCAGTTGCGGCGCGATCGGTGCCTGCGGCTAATGCCACATGCCGGGACCGTCTTACCATTTGAGGGAAATAACGTATTGCTTCGGTAACCCTAAGCAAACCAACTTCCAGAAATCTTCTGTGATATCTTAGCGCATATCGGGTGATACGCTGCCTGCTTTTAAATACATTATCAGATGATCAATACTGAATTGAATACCCCAACGGCGTCCTGGGATGTGCCTGTAAAAGAACACGCTATTAAAATAAATATCAGCCGTCGCACGCTGTCAGCATTTACCATAGCCCTGCTGATACATGCTGCCGTGTTATTTTTCACTCGAAATTTTGTAGTGGCAACGCCGGTTGGCAATCCAGCGCCGAAAACATTGAGTATTCGCCTTGCCGGATTACCTTCAAAAATAACTCACCCGTCACTGACGCATAAAGTCATTATCACCAGAAAAATCAAGTCAAATCAAAAAACAACTTCGCATTCGCTCATCACAGCGAAGAAAAGTACAACGCTGGTGCCCTCTTCGTCACTAGAACTCAATACTGACGCACCCACAGATCTGATGTCTTATATCAAGGCAAAACGGCAGCACGCCCAGGAACTGGAGGATAACGCCGCCTTTGACAATGCGGCCGCAAGTCAGCCCTCGGCCGACGAACAACGCGATGCAACGATCAAACGCAATTTGCAGCAACCGGGAACTAACGGCGTTTTTCAAATAAGGCACGTAGCCTATAGAACAGCTCAATTTAGTTTCAGAGGCTGGAAAAACAACTATGACAATTCACGGCTTGAACTCATTGATGTTCAGACAGGCCCGGATAACCAAATACAGTTAGCTGTTGTTAAGAAAATGATTGAAATTATCCGGCGCGAATATAAGGGGGATTTCCACTGGGAATCTCAGCGCCTGGGTCGCATACTTGTTTTATCGGCACGCATTGAGGATAACGCCGGACTGGAATCATTTCTCATGCAAGAATTTTTTCCTGCACAACAGTAACAGTTTTATCGCAATCAAGGAGTTTCCAAAGGACCTCATCCGTTTGTCAGGGGGCGGTTTCAAGCACCAAGTGCAAAAAGTGCTGCGTGATGTAGCTTAAAGTCAAAAGCGTCTGGCATGAACAGTTCAACCGGACATTTGAAACCGAGTGACTTACGTGGACGGGTATTTAATT
>Ga0316217_10003407_pt1 | contig 18154 bp, 14 predicted proteins | sample 1anoAmetaG_FD_203633 | JGI IMG/M metagenome (GOLD analysis project Ga0316217, IMG submission 203633) | Freshwater microbial communities from Trout Bog Lake, Wisconsin, USA - 1anoA | ecosystem: Environmental > Aquatic > Freshwater > Lake > Hypolimnion/Profundal zone | place: USA: Wisconsin...
AAATTGGTAAAAGAATAGCTGTGGGTGTTATGGTTTGGAGTGGAAACTTTTCCCTTGGAGTCCACCAGCGAAGACCAAAAGTCAAGGTTCTGCTTGTCCGTACAATGTTTTACTCTACATTAACACTCAGTTACATTTTCTACAAATAAAAAGAAAACTAGTTTTCCCTGAAGCCACTCTCAGATATGGTTTTGGAATTCAAAGTCACCTCTTACAGCTACTCGATCATCTCATCTGAGGCCACTTAGATATCGTTTTAGTCTTTGTTGGCGGTGTGAAGTGATTTCAGGAAGAACTTCTGGGCGTGGGAACGGATCTGCGAGCCGGTGCGAGTCGCAACTAACTGCTCAATTTTTTTCCAATTCTTGCCATACACTCGCAAACCTACAGTTAAAAGAGACTCACCTTCTAAGAACTTTAGATGCTCCTCTTTGGTCCACCTGCCGTTGGTTCTATTATTGGCGCTATGCAATTCCTACATTTTTGAATCTTATCGATGGTATAATAATATTACTTTTAACAACATTCTTGTAAGCACATCGTTATATAGCTTAAAGATGTTCAACTTTAAGCTTAAATTGGATTCAGCCATATGAATGTTTTCTTTCTCCTTTTGGTTTTAAGTAGATTGTCATCGCTGTTGATAGAAAGTTAGCTGTTTCTATTTGAATCTGTGGGTTTAAGAATTATTTTTGGATAAGGGAGTCGTAGATTAATTTTTTTGGGTTATAAGAGACTAAGTGAGTCATATTTAAGCTATAAAAGGTGCATAGAGAACCACATTAAAAAGAAAAAATGGTACTTACAAATGAAACTAGCCTTATCTTTGCTACAGATTCCAAGTTGAATTGAAATGATTCAACTAAATTTGATGAATAAATCATAAAAACATAGTTAATTTACTTAGTAAAGCTATAATTCAGCTCAAAAGAGCCATAAATGCTCTATTACTAGATTTTTCAAAGAAGAAAGATGATTAATTCAAATCAGATTATCATAAGTTTAAGTATTTATAAGCACCCCTTTAAGAGCCACCTTGCCTAATGATACTCATTCTTATCTGATTTTCGCAGAATGATAAATCAACACAGATGCTCACTGCTCTATAGATGGGTCATCTGAAGTAAGTTTGGTGAGGTAGGGTCTTTGACATTGAATATGATACTCTATTTGGCCACATGTCAACTGGCTGGACAGATATATTGACCAAAGATATATTGTTTAGAATTTCTTAAAATAATGCCAAGTTCTTATCACGGTTTTTTGAGTTTTTTCATCATTTAAGCCACCTTTGCTCTTTCCTTGTAGAATTTAGCCTAGCATTGCTTACGTTGCTCGAAACAAATCATTACGAGTTTAGAAGATATATTATAAGCCATTTCGTAGTATTGAGTCTCCCGAGAGTTTTAATCGTGATACAAGGCTTGCATGAGTTTATCATCGAGTACGCTTTGAACTAGCAATGCCTCTTTGACTCTTGTGTTTGCCTAATCAGCTTCTCGTTTATCTTCCTTAAGCTTCTGCACGGTTCTGAGCTGGAGGTAAAATTAGTATCTGACTAATTTTTTATTGAAGAAAATGTACTTAGGAAAGTCTTACTGATTATAACTTAGCTAGAGTTCTTCAGCAGGCTTCTATTTTCCCTAAGCAACACTAATTACTCCTTTATTATCAGACTCGATGAGGCATTCCTCTTTTTCGAGTGATTAGTTTTCGCCCTCGAAGGGCAGCTATTCCTCTTTTGCCTCTTTTTCAAGTGACTAATTTTCACTTTCGGAGAGCAGCTATTACTCTTTCTCCTCTTTTTCAAGTGACCCACTTTCAGCTTCGCGGCGCAGCTATTCCTCTTTTTTAAATTACTACAATTCAGCCCGACGGCGCAGCTATTTCTCTTTTATAGCCTACTGTATCTGTAGAACCTTAACGAGATTGTGTAGAATCTTTTTGATCTCTTAGTTTTTCTATCTGCCATGCAAACCTTGCGCTAACTTAAATCTATCGTTTAATTTGTGTAATTCAATAAAAAGTTCTTCACTCTCCAAGGGCCGCTATTCTTCTTTTTACTTATTTTCAAGTGACTAATTTTGAGCCTCGAGGGGCAGCTAATCCTCTTTTTCACCCATCTAAATCTTTAGAAGGCTTTATGTGGTATTCAGAGACATATAATGTGAATAGTTTTCCAGCATCTGCTTTGGAACCGCTGAGATCATTTGTTAAGTGCTTTAGAAATGATTAATTTGGTTGGAGGGCAGTGGGGATTCAGAGTTTGGGGGTTGTGACTGTGATTCCATTCCTAGATACATACATCACATCACAGCTAACGTAACTATAAATACCCATAAAGCTTATAAAACTGAGCAAATCCATTCTTATCTGATTTTCGTTGAATAGATAGATCATAGTTTTTACCCAAACCCAACAAAAATAATAATAGTGATCGATTAACTTCTTTTTTAAAACAGCTTGAATGTATAAAACAAATGCTTTCAATAATGCAAATGGGTATCACGATATTTTGACCTTTCCGACCATTTAAGCAATTTTTTCTGATTCCTAGTCCAATTTAGTCGAGCATTGCATATGTTGGTCAAAACAAATCTTTACGAGCTCACAGGATATATCAACAGCCATAATGTAGTATTGGGTCTCCCGAAATTTTTAATCAATATCGAGGGCTAGAAAGAATTTCTTTTCGATTAATGATCGGGCGAGCCGTGCCTCTTTGACTCTTGTGAATGCCTATTCAGCTTCTTGTTTATATTCCTTAAGCTTCCGCAAGGCTATCATCTTGAGATAAAATTAGTAATCAGCTAATGTTTCATTGAAGCAAATGGAGTTAAGATAGCCTTATTGATTGTTGCTGAGATAGAGTTCTTCAGCAGGCTTCTATTTCTCCTAAGAAACTCTGTTATTTTCAGACTCGATGAGACATCCCTCCTTTCCCTCTTTTTCAAGTGAGCTATTTTAAACCGCACGGCGCAGGTATTCCTCCATAAAAGCATACTATTTCTCTTTATCTGCTTATAATTTCTCTTTTATAGCTTACTCTATCTTTAAAAGCTTAGCTAGGCTTTCTAGAATCTTTTTGATCTCTAAGTTTTTTTATTTGCTATCCAAACCTTACGCAACCTTACACCTATCGTTTAATTTATGTAATTCAATAAAATTATTTTCATCCTCCAAGGGCAGCCATTCGTCTTTTTCCCTATTTTCAGGTGACTAATTTTGAGCCTCGAGGCGCAGCTATTCCTCTTTATTACCCTTCTCAATCTTTAGCAAGCGTTATTTGGTATCCAAACAGCTACAATGCGACTAGCTGTTTTCCAGCTTTTGCTTTGGAAGCGATGGAATTAATTTTTAAGTGCTTTAGATATGATTATTTTGGTTGGGTGGCAGTGGGGATTCTGACTGTTATTCCATTCCTAGATATACCACAACAAAAAATCATTGTAAATACTCCATAAAGCCTATAAAACTGAGCAAACTCAAAAATCCATTCTTGTATGATTATTGTAGTATATAAGAATGCATCTAAGGTTAGGTTTGATTAACTTTTATATGGAACATCATTCAAAGAAAGGAAGTTTTGTTGTTGGGTTAGTCTTTTATAATAGCGATTCCTATCGTTTTGATTCCGATTAGTTTTGTAAATAAGTAATCATCCCTATCAACTGAATCTTGTTCTAGGGTCAAGTAAAGTTCGGATATGTTTGGGTAGATGCCTATTAAATGAATTAACAGAACTTGTTTGACGAAATACTTACTCGCCCACAAACTAACTAGGCAGAATATTTCATATTTTCACGTGGATAGTTGTTTGGTGGCTGTAACTAAGTATAATAAGGCGTGAGTTTGATAATTCAAATATAGTTCATGTATAAACTTATGTACTTTTTCTTCTCTCTATGCAAGTGATTGAGCTACAATATTTGTATGTGAATACCTTTGCAGGGATCGCTCATCTGTAGATATTTTTACCACTCTTTAAGGTTCATCCCATTTTTATTCATGAAGAATTGATATTTTATTAGAATAGTTCTTATCTAACGATCAATCTCTGAATATTACGAGATTATTAGTGGAATTTGAAGATAAGGAATCAAGTGTTTGGCTGATTACAATTACAAAACCAAACTGTTTGAATGTCCAAAGTCATTCATATAAAAGATAGAGATCTTCTTCTGCATTAAATAGGGCAATTAGTCAATGTAATAATCATTATTGGAGTTTTGTTGTAAAGCTGAATAAGCCGATTTCTTGCTATTATTCTAACCCAAACCAATCTACAAAATCTGTTTTTTAGGATATCTGGGAGAGAAAACTAGAGATCTTTTGGCTGAAGCATGAAAAATCTCATGGAAAATCCCTAATTTTGTTATTATTATAATTTAAATAAGAATTTTCTTGATGAAGGAAGTTTACCTCTTGATTCCGCTGCTGACCAGCCCCAATACCACAATCGTAAGATTTGAGCTAACCTAGGAGAGCGACATCGAAAGGGTTTTGAATGTAGCATCGGACAAGTATGAGATCTACCAGTTCGATGATGAAAAATATGCAGTATAACTACATTCTCTTCGTAAGGCGCCGATAAAATAGATCTGGGATACCGATAGCTCACTTAGATTTTGTAGCAGCATGAGCAGATGCAGACGAAGTTGAGTATGCTCGAAAGCGCTCTCAAAAATTATGAGTGGAGTTTCAAGGAGACCTCCATTCAGGCGCATAGTATTGATACTTTAATGAAAAAGGCAATCAAATATAAATAGCTGAAGTAGGAAAATAAAAAACTCAAGAAGCTGCTGCAGAACCAGCTCGAGAACACTGAGAAGGTCAGGGAGGAGACGCAGAAGACTATGAAGGTACTAAGGGACTAGTTTGACACGTTGGTCAAGTAGATGAATCGGCAGATGCATAATAGATAGAGCTAAAAAGGACAGAGTTCAAGGGGATCGTAGAAGCAGCAAAAAAATGATCACAAAACCATAGTTTTTTGATTTTCGGACTCATACTAAGATTACTCTTTATAGATATCTAAAATCATGCGTCTACCTTGTTTTTTTGCCTCTGGTTGAAGTCTAGCGCGTATTCCCATTATCCTTCTTTTAGGCCGTTTAAATGGTTCTCGATGCCATCAGCTCTAATCATTGATCCACAGCCAAGGATAAAGCCGAAAGACACGCCACTGACTACAGTCGAGATGGGGATGGCCATGAAACGGCGAGTTTGAATGGCAGAATAGCAGCCTACTACGAAGCCAAAGAGCCCTCCAACCATGAGTCCCATAAGTCCTCCTTGAATCATGTTTACCTTGGCTCCTTCCACTTTTTGCTGAAGTTTATGCCACTTTTTTGCGAATTTGGTCGAACTTTCGAAAGGTATTAGATTCTTATTGAACTTCTCCTCTCTCAGTATCCTTTCGTAAGGATCGTGGGCTAAACTAACATCGGCTGAAAGCGAATCAGATGACATAATTAATATTTTATTAATTAATATAATTCATAATCCGCATACACATTTTCATGCTTTTTTACCACCATATGCCACTTCTTATATGCCTTAGACGAAGTCTGCACTGAACTTTTTGAAACTGAACTTATTTATTACTTGCTGTCTGCCTTTGTTCAGCTTTTCCTTGCCTTCTGACAAAATTTCCCACATTTTTTAAGGCCATTACTCAGCGGTGTTGCATAGGAAGCCACATCCTTCACCCACAGACTATTTGGGTCCTCCACTGTTGTCAGCTATGATGGGAACTCCGGAGTACATCGCCTAGCAGGGTACGATTCCAAAATGCTAATTTTCAGGCGTATAGAGTACACACTAAGCATTCCTCAAAAGATATTTCCTCGCTTCATTGCTGATGGCAGTGTAAAAGTGTACATAGTCCTAAATATTTAGCTATTTGGCGAGTTGCTACAGTTCTCGCTTATGCTAAATATTCTCAACTACCTTGAGGTCGTAACCTCCAGCAATGACTAGCTAAACTCTTTGCTTCGGCTACTTCAATTCGGGGTGCTTCTTGAGTAACTCAGCAAAAGCATACAAGGCCAGGTTGATGTTTTTCTTGCGCTAATAGCGATTGAGTGAGAAAAAGTACTTGCCTTTGAGCTAGTTCTTGATCTTTTCGGTTTAGGCGTCAGGGTTTAGTTTTTCGTCAAATTTGGATAGATCGATAGAGGGATAGAGTATGGTGGTTTGGGTGTTGAACTTCTTGAGAATCTTGAACTAGGTATTGAAAACTTCCTGAGTGTAAAGGCTATTCACATATATCTTGTGTGCGCAAAGTAAAGAGAGTTCTTATAGAAGGTCAATGAAAAACCTATAGATCTTTTTCAGGAAGCTTCTTTTGCCTGCTAGCAATTTGTCTGGGTAATGGCAGTAAAATATTGTTTTTATGCCAGCGAGGCGCAGCAAAGGTATAACTATACTCACTTGGTCCGCTACAACTACTTCAAAGGTTCGAAAGTGGTGGAATATCAGCCAAATTACGCATAGTAATGATCTAATGTACGCAAGTAATCCTTTGAAGTAGCCTTTGATCGTATCAGGAACCAAGCCGAAGAAAGAACCATGCTAATGAATGATGATAGTTCCATCATGAGTCTAGGGGAAAGATTGGTGATGATAAGGAGTAAAGATGTGAGGCTAGTAGCCGTGGCTTTTAGCAGCCAGACATAGATTGACCACAAGCTGTTCGGCCCCTCCAATTCCAAGGTCAGGATGAACAAACGCTATCTTTTTCATAATGTTATAAACGGTGATTTCGTGGCAGCCGTATTTGACCAATAATAAAGATAAAACGTTTATCACTGATATCATGCTTCGTTCTACAGAGCCAAAACCTATCCTCCTTCGATTTCTGGCTTTTTGTTATTCTCGTCAATTTTGGCTTGAATGGCGGATCTGCTGCTTCCGACTTCCGTAGTTTGGTTGCTCATAAACGGTTCAATCTCCTCCATTATTTTCTCCATTTGGGATTTAATCTGACCCATCAGCTACTACACAGCGCCTCCTTCATCCTTGGGCCCATTGTCTGGGAACCAGTCTATCTTAGATTCTCCTATTTGAGTGGAGATGCTGTACTCCAGACCAGTGTAATCACAAGCATCCTTCTTTTAAACGACGTATCTGTAGAACAAATAATTCCAGAGGAAATGCTTTTCTGTGTGTTTCTTGAAGGTCGTTCCCTGTTTCTCCATCTAAATAGACAGTAGAGTACCTCAGGCTTCTACATGGAGCAGATGTAGCAGTTGTTTTTCTTGTCGTTATCTCTTTCAGCATCAGCTTCTTTCAAGCTGCCGAAACTGTCGATCATGATACCTGAAATCATGTTTGCGAAGATGATCTCCATGAAGATATTGTAGACAGTATCGTAAGTAAATCTTCCGGGGTAGATTTGGTCCATATCGTCTCCGATTGCCCCACTTGTGTAGACCTACAGCACGCAACCTATGATACTCACGCATGATTAGGCCGGAATGTCGTCCTAGTATATGACCACTGTGTAGGTGTTCAAAGAGATGATATTGAAAACGAGGATAAAGCAGCCTGCGAAAGTCGAAAGAAGGGTCAGTTATCCGATGTTATTGATCACAGCTTTGAAAACGTTCGTAAGCAGAGGAATGCCAACAAAATAGTCGAAAAGATGGATGACGTACCATTCCACTCCTACGAAGTTGCCCATTATTGAAGCAATCACAAATATGAGGATTGATAGGAATCCTGGTTAGAATTCAAGTAAGGCCATGAAACCTACATAGATTGATTTGAGGAAGTTGAAGATTGGATCCAAGCAGAAATGGAAGACTAGACTTATGTGTCGGAAACCAAATACCCCCATCAAATCATCGTAGAGAAGCTTCTTTATCTTCTTTCCTACGTTTTTGATTGAATCGATGAGCTTAAAGAAGTTCTTTTCAATTAATACAGCATAGAAGATAACTTTTGGGATTAGTCCAGTGGGAGAAGCTGGAGGCCCATCTGCCTATTCAGTTGCCTACCCTTACCCTTCCTAAGCTTCTTAGGGCTCACCTGACTCACCTCCTTCTTCACTTTCTCTTTTCTTCAGCTTAGATAGACATAGCTTTAGCCTCATTTTGATCCAAAGTACAGAGAAGAGAAGAGTGAGTATGAGTTGGATGAGACAAATAGCCCGCATGATGAGTTTTTCATTGTAGTGGAAGAAAATGAAGTAAGATTCTTTAATCTTAGTGTCATGCTCTACAACAATTAGCATAAGCATTAGGAAGCAAATCAAATAAGAAATAAACCTAGCTGCCTTCCTTATCTATTCGATATACTATGAAGTGATTGAAAGGTTGTAAGGGAAACCTAAAAACCTACCCTTGTAATACTTCAGCTAGTAGTTCCACTTGATCTACTAATCGAGCTCAGGGAAATAGTCTTGCAGTTGGATCAATTTATCTCTTCTTGTTGCTCGGCTGACGTTGAACATGATTGTGTCTCTTGTGTCTGCTGCCAGATAGGAGAATACTGGGTGTCTGGGGAAATACACGTTTTGGAAGCTTACGACTTCTCCGTTGTCTGAAGAAACTTCAATAGAAAGGATGAGGTCTTAGAATGTTTACACAAATTTCTTGATATGCTTGTACTCCGGTTAAGCAACAACATACATATCCTACCTAAATTGTTTAGCTTTGACTGCCTTTTAGCTTTCCTTTAGGTCAGGTGCCTCCAGGTTGGCTGTAGCTGCTTTCTTTTTCTTGTCGGCAAAATCATCAATTTTCTTCAAGATGATTAAGACATCGATTATGTCACAAATCGGCTGTTAGAACTCTTTGCCCTTCGCTCTTTGTTAAACTAAGAACTTGGCAATAGGCCTATCTTCGAATCTATAAAATATCTCTTTGAGGAAGGCTTTCTAAATCAAAAACTATTTGAATTGAATCCAATCTTCCTTTTTGCCTTTCACTGGGCTTGTCAGATATTCTTCCTAAAGCTTCTTTTATATCTCTTAACGGTAAACTTTGAATTAATGAGCTTTTGGTCTGAGTAATTTAATCATGCTCTGACGAATAACAATCCACAGATATCTAGGTTGGCATTTATTTAAGAACTATGAGAAAATTTAGTCGTCGTTTCCTTAGAAATTGCTCAGAGCAAGTCCGATGCCCTTTTGGTAGATTTGCTGCAGAATACTTAGAGGATCTTCTTCTGATTCCTCGCTATTTTTCTCATGATCCAAGAAAAAGTTGAACTTCCTTTGCTCTATGTTGACCTTTTATTCGAAGAATCCGGCCATATAGGACATATCTTAGAAGAACGTTGACTTCATGAAGGCTTTTTGACAAACCACACAAGGGATTTGAGTGATCTAATTAATAAAATCAAGAATGCTTGGAGGGATGTTGACTATCTTTATGCTCATGATTTTGAAAAACTGTCTAAGCAGTTGAGTGGCTTCACTGATGAAGTTGATACTGGTGACTTTACTTTAGCCATTTTAGTTAGTTTGACTCATCACAAACTTTTTCATCTCTATGTTGTTATTTTAGCAGAAAAGTTGTAGGAAACGGAATGCTCTGCAAAGTGCCAATTCATAGTTCAATTCAGTTTGGATTTCAAATTTATCTGTTTTGTGACCGAAAAGTTTGACTAAAATGTTCTACTTTTTATCAAAGTGGTCGTAAGAGTCAACGATCTTGTATGAGAAATCTCTCTTCTTCTCATTTTACTTGAATTTCCTGACCTCAATCAAAAAGTTTCCTATGTTTCTAATTAAATTCTTAATACTAACAAAAGCAGAGTTACTAATGTCTGCTACAAGTTCTTTCAAAATGGAGTTTTGGCAGTAAGTGTTTCCGTTGTAAAGATAAACGATTCCAAGAAGTAAGGCTTAGTTCAACAATTCATGTTTACTGTAAAGATTTTCTTTGAAGATTGACAAAAGTAATTTGGAACCCTTGCATTGTTAAATCTAATGCTGCCGTTTGACTAGCTATGATCTATTTTCGCTCAAAATATCTTCCCCGCTTGTTTCGTCTGAGTAGTAATCAGCATTCCACTTGTCCACTGATAGCTTGTGGTTCTGCTTCTCTTCGACGGCTTCAGCAATGTAGCATCTCACTAGCTTTATTATAAAGATTTTTTATTCGTCTCTGATCATGTCAGGATAGTCAATGATAAGTGAGAAGCAGTTTGTGATTATTTCTTTTCTGGAAAAAACTGGTTTAGGGTCTTAGTTGCCCACAGTGTCCCAATTCGCAGTATAAATTTATGAGGAAATGTTGTCCATGTTGGTGAAAATACCAACCAATTTGTAAAATTCATCTTGCTTTAGCTTTTTCAGAACAGGAGAGTCACTCAGCAACTATTTAACACTGTTGAGTCTGTTGTTAAGTTCCAAGTTTTATTGGTTTTCTTCAAACTCAGGTTTTGCAAGTAACTTGAACATTTTGGAGTTAGCGGTTTGCAAATGTTGCTGATAGTGCTCTTCTTGAGTTTCTTTGACCTTTGCAGAATTGATTGGTCTCAAGGTTTCCTCAGGAACTAAGAAGATTGCCTAGACATATCTATTTTTCAAATCACTCTCAGTAGCATCCATCTGATTTTTATTTTTCAGATACTAGTCCTTGAATTTTTATCGAGACTCTTCCTGTTTCTGGTGACGAATCATTTCGACCAAATTTCTGAAAAATGATTTTGACCTGTCAAAAGTTACTATTTTTTTTGAATCCCCCTTTTGACCACCATTTTCTCCCTTCTCATCGGACTATTTTAGGGATTTGTCATTGGGTTCGGCCATTTTTTATAAAAATCGGACTTGGAAGTTCACGAAGATATTTTTTCTCATTAGCTAAACGATTTATTTGATAAACGAGACAATTGTTTTGGTTTATTTGTAGAGTTTAGCGATGCATCCCAAGTTTTTCAGCAGTTTGACAATTGCAATGTGCAGACTCCTTTTGGTTTCATCCAATCTTTACTCTTTATTCAACTATCTTAAAAGAATTGTAATAAATTTGGGCTTAAGCAGCATCTAATGGAGAGTGATTAGAATTTAAATGATTAGAAGAGTTATTTAAGACTGAGCGTAGCAAAACCTGATTCCGTTTTTCACTTTGAGCTCTTCGGTAAGCATTTTACTGCGATGAAGTTCAATCAAGTCTATTAACTACCCATTTATGATTTTGAATTCCGATTTTACGAATCTCTCAAACATGAAGGAATTGTTATCTTGATGCACATAGTACAGTCTATTTAGGTAGGATCTTAAGGCTCTTCTCAACTGCCATCTATTGGTTTCGATCAAACGGTCCAAAAAGTACTCATAGCTATGCATGTTTTATAGCTTACCGATGTTTATCAGATTCTAGGATTCCACCAAAAGACTGAACAATTAGAACCTGGCAGTAATATAGGTAATCTAAGGATTTAGGTTGAATTCTTCTTTTTTAGCAGTGAATTTGGTCTAACCAGCAAATGTGAGCACCCTAAAGCGATTGTCACTGAGTTTGTTCAACAATATTTGTTGGTTTCTCTTGTGGCCTTCATCGTTGAATAGCAGTAAGCTTCGCATAGAATACATGATTCTACTTTTTTAGAAGCCATTGTTGATTAGATGGTCTTGTCTGAGGGTATGTGAAACCATTCCGTGAAGGAGTTCTTAGGATTAGAGCTACACACAACTGCCAAGTGCTTTCTAGAAGATCAAGTTTACTAACTCTTCATCATTCACCAAAATTTTGTTGTTGATGCAGACTTAATAGAGGAAAGAAGCAGCTCCGACTCTTTTCTTGAGATGAGGAAGAATGTCTGGGATGTACTTCATAAAGAGATGCTTAGCTTTCATATTGTTAAAGCAAAGCAAAGTCAGATACTGATAGATAGAGAACAGCAGAAGTCTATGTATTTCGGGGAGTTGCTAGTCTCCAATAATCTTGATGTACTCAATCAAAGGTCCGTAAATACCCTAGGCCATGTTGAGTTGTTGGAACAAGTAGTTATTCTTCTATCTCTCGTTGTAAAACTGGTAAATAATCTCCTTGTTGAATACTTCTTTGTCCACGTACATCAAGCTTTCAATATTTTTCAAGCTGACGTTATCTTTAAGGGTTCTTGCTAAGAAGAAAAGATCTTGAATGATGCCTGATCTTTTGTCTTATTATCTGCCAAGATGGTCATATGGTTTAAATATGGCGTAGGCGAAGGATTTATTGGCGTTTCCGTCGTATTTTATGATAATGTCATTCTTCAGCATGGCGAATTTGTTTCTCATGAACTTCAAATTTGAGTAAACTTCACTTAAATTGCCTTTTCCGCAAATCAATAGGTTTTTGTAGCTCTAAATGATGTCACTTCTTTGCTAGAACATTCCCCTTAGCATATTGAGCGAACTATTAAGCAGATTTTTATTGTAATATCCTGAGAGTTCAAACAGACTGAGCACAATTTTATCAGGAGTGAAGTCTTAAGCATTTTTGAATAAATCTCTATCTTTATCTGGGTCTTATGATTGGTCCACTTGCTTGAGAGGTATCATGGTTCTGATTTTATTGTACCAGAGGTAATTTTTCATCAGCATGTCTTCATCTTAGCTGTATTTCTTGACTTCTCCAAGTATGTTAGTACCAAATATTTTGTAGAACTCCTATCTTGCCTTCTAGTTGCGTGTTTTAATCTGCTATTGCTATTAGCTCTAAAGTGAGGCCAAGGCTTACTCATTTACTTAGTCTTAGATGGCCTGGCTATAGTTCTCGACGTTTTATGTAGCCTCATAGATACCTTGGAAGAAGCTCATCATGTACCTGAGCCTGATGTCATTTTACATTTCATTAATGTACTTAAAAATCTAGTTGGCCTTGATTTTGCATTGGATGGCAAGAGCGATTTCTGGTTTATTCATCTTGAGTTTTTATTTGTTACGGTCCACCCATTCCTTTCCAGTGTACCTATTTGCACCGGTGTCTTTCCACTCTTCTACTTCGAAGAATACATTTGCTTCGATTTTGATGATATTTTTGATAAGTTGAGGAATGATCTCTCTGAATTAGTTTATACTTTCCCATAATCCCAAAAGGATTGTTTCTTTCAAAAAGTTGAGCACAGTATACAAGATCTCCAAGTTGCTCACTTATCTATCACAGGTTTCTAGGAACTTCTTGATATAAATCAAAAGGTATTTCAGATAAGTTTTCTCCTATTCCTCTTTTTCGCCCTCATAAACTCTTTTGGTTTTAGTGATTTACTCAACTTAGTTGACTTCACCGTCTTAGTATTTGTACCACTTCACGATCTTTCTAATCCTTTGAATAGGCGAAAATTTGAAGTTGTTAACATAGGCATGATGACCAATCCGAATGAAGGGTTCATGGATATTGGAGATTTGGTATTTCTTGGTTTAGCCTTAGAGATTTTTCTCCTTTAGCTCTTTGTTCAACGAAGCGATCTAAGGGTCAAATAGTACAGATGATACAACTGCTAAAGGTAGATGGGTTTAAACGTACTCGATTGCTTCGTTGTTGCGGTCCATACAGACATCAGCTAGCAAGTTGATATAACTCAGGAGATAATTGAATTTCTTCGGATAAGTGTCATAGAATTCCTTAATTGTATAGGAGTCAATGTTACCAATAGATATTTTTACAACTTTGTTCCGTTCCTTGCTGATAATATCATCAGCGACTTCCTCAACCTACGAGACACGGTACTCTACTTTAAATTTGAAAGTGTATTGCAATTATGGACCATTGCTTGGATTGTGTTCGTAGATGAAAAATTTATTCAAAATGTATTTTTGATTTTCTTTGAAAATGATGTCCTATCCTCTGATAAATGTGGAAAAGAGCCTTAGATGTTTGGTGGGCATCTCCTCACTTTCTTGAACCTATTTGAAGAACGACTAAATGAGTCTATCGATAGTCTCAGGTTTGATCATTTCCTTAATGGAAACAGGATTGTTCTCAAGAATGGAGATGAGTGTTTACTGAATAAAAGGTTAATTGATTTGGTTTGAGTGCTCCAAAAAGAGATAAATCCATCTGGAGAAATAGATTTTGTTATCAATGAAATCTTTGACTATCTTCTGGACCAAGACATAGCTCAACTTGAAAATGTCTGCAACTTTCATCCTGATTGACTTGTCATCAGTGATATCATGATTGCCACTGATCTAGATGAAGGGGTCGTAAAGAGTAAAGATGATTTAGATTAACAGCTGGGCTATTCCTGTTTAGACCAGTATCTTTTGGATTTGCCTTATGGGACTGCTGCCTGATGACTCGATATTGTCGTAATCTGTGCCGTATATTTTGCCAGTTAGCAGTTTGAGAACTGAGATGAAAGATTATAAAAGATCTTCGTTTAGTTTCAAGAACATGTCTTTCCAGGGTAGCCTTTTGGTTTGCATTCTTTTCAATTCAGTTGAGAGGATCTAGACTACCTTTACAAAGGCCTATTGAGATGAGAGAATGTAGGAGACATCGCGAATGGTTTCTTAGCTCACTCGGACGATAATGAAGCTATCTTCAGTCAATGCAGTTACTGACTTAAAGTCGATTTTTTCGATGTTTGAGTCGAAATATTTGATAACAGGGATGGCGTCTTAGTTTTAATGAACTTTCTCACCTCTCTAAAGTAGCCACTGTGTTTTACTCCCTCCCTCTTCCACATAGTATACCAAATTAACCAAACCTCCGCTGTTAAATCCACCTTACTTTATATCATCTTTCGATTTTATTTAGACATTAATGTCGCCAATCTGCAGCTACTGTCCTGTGACTATATTCCTTGCCCAAAACTAATTGCATTTTTCAGGACCAAGTTCATTGCCATTGATTGGAATCAGCTCCCAGAAGCATTCGTAGCTAACTGTCTCCTAGGTACTAACTTTAATCTACTTCAAGTAATACTTCTTCTGTGCGAGGGTTGTGGCTATGAGTCCTTTGTTTTTGGTGTGCTGGAAGTAAACGATGTCATGTGACTTTATCTTTTACTTTTTCAAGGAGTCCTAGTATCTGCAGTGCTGAATGAACTTCCACAGGCACTTTGGTTTGTTTTCGTTTATTACGTTAATTCTTTTGTTCTCGCATAACTTCTTGTGTTGCTTGCTGACTTATTTCTCTTCGCTTGCCTTTAGTTCTTAGATTTCTCCAGCTGGCTCCTATTTCTTGGGCTTCTTGGGTTTCTTAATATTGGGCCGATTGTTGAACAGTTCAAATCCATTCTCATGTTTCTCAAAGGTGGCTGGCTCATAGTTCTAATCAAGTATGATCGCAATTTCTTTGATGTCATCCGCATAAGGGAAGTTCATGTAGCAATCGGACCTGATGTGGTAGATCCTCAGACAGTCATCATAGTAGATTTTGTTGCCCTCCTGCTAGTAAGAGCGATGAGAGATTACTTTGAAGATGATTTGGCTGGATAGATCTTTGGTTAGTTAGAGTTTGAAGGCTCCCTCTCTTATGTCTGCGGCCTTGTAGACGCCGCATAGATACTAGCCTGACTCTACATGCCGAAACACCACTTCTGAGCCGAAGGTGACGTTTACCTCGTCAGGGTGTTCCTTGTCAGTGTACTTGTTTTCTAGATTGCTGATGAGCTGCCTGACTTCTTCCTCGGCTCTTTCTTTGAGCGCGTCTCTCTATTCCTCCTTGATGTTCTAATCGAAGAGGAGTTGATCATGCAGATCGAAGTTGCTTTTGGGCATGATTTGGAAGAGCGACTCGCGGTAGAAGTTGACATCTTTGTATTATTAGTAGGTTTGATAGTAGATGTTGGGGTCGGTGAATCTAGGTGAGTGAGGATGTACCCTTTGGATATGATGAGTCCTTTGAAACCCTTCTCAGGTATTGTGCTGACTCCGTGAATCCTAATAATATCCCCCCATTTGATCGTCTATTGCTCCTATGACATGCAAGATATTTCTTAAATAATAAAATATAATACGCTGCAATCTTTACCTCTTAAATATCAGAAACCATCTTGAATCGCAATTCCTGCATGCCGAATCCAAAAAGAACCAATCTTAGAAGCTAGTACTTAAAGAAAATGTTAGGATTTGTTGATAATCTTTATTATGTAGATATCTATTTTATATAGGACAAGTTGATTCATCAGTAATCTTCATCATCACTGTAGCGGTTCTTTCTTGGACCTCTTGCTCCTCTATTTTCGGTTCTTATGTGGCTTTATTAGTAGTTATGAGGAGCTATTCGCCCAGTTCCTCTATTCTTTGTCTCTCCTCTTTTGTAGTTGTTTTCTTCGTTCGGCTTCTTCTCAACATATCGAGATTCATCTTGTTTTCTAAATGATGATCAAAGTACTGTGTGCGTGACTTTTCTTGGTAATTCTTGCTATCCTTTTCTTTGTATGGCTATCTTTTATCATCTTTTAGCTTGTATGAGCTGCTATTATCCTCTTTCCTGTAGCTTCTCTATTCTTCTCTCCTGTAGGTTCTCTAGTCTTCCCTTTTGTAAGACCTCTAATCTTCTCTCCTGTAGGACCTCTAGTCTTATCTCCCTCTGTATTATCTTCTGTTTGTTTTGTCATAATATTAATCTTTTTCTCTTTTCGCCCTTGGCTGTTGCTTGGAGCCTTCGTTCCTTTATCTTTGATTTTTTGAGTTATCATTTTTTTTTTATTTGTCTTCCTATCTATCTCTCTTTTTAGTTTCTTCTCTTTACCTTCTTTAGTAAGGTCTTTTTTATTTGGGCTCATGCTATCTATTGTTTCTCTCTCTAGGCTAATTCTTTCGGTTTTGATTTCGCCTTTTTGACTTCCTTTCAGAAAACTTAGACAATCGACCAGTAATTGGATCTTTAATGTCTTCAGCTTTGTAAGCTTAATTGAATCCAACACTGTTTCTGTCGTTTTAAGTTGGATATCTGGTCAAAGTTAGCCTAAAAATAGAATGATCTTTGTCCTCTCCAACAGTATCCTTTTCATCTACGAATTCCTTATATTAGACCTTTTCGAGCTAGACGATAAGGTAGAGTCCAGCAACCTTTCGGTGGAATAAACTTGCCAAAGTTAGAGTAGGATAGAAATTATTGAGAGTACATGTTAAATCGATTCTTTTGAACCTTCTTCGTCCGAAAAGGGCTTGAGTTATCTCTCTGGATAAAATGGCTTTATGTATTCTTTATCTTAGGTTCTTTTTGGTCTCAATCTATAACTTATCGAAAAGTTTGTAGCCTGTATATGGTGGCTTTTTGTTTTGTTCGACCTCCTTAGGCGGATTATTCGTAGGTGGATTGTCTTTTGTCTCCTATGGAGGAGGCAGGGGCTATTCTGGGGCCTTTGGTGCTTCTTCACTCATGAAGATATGATTCAAATCTAAAAAATTATCAAATAAATAATTGATACTTGTTGTCTAAAAGTAAAATTCTGAATACGTTTAATATTAAAATAAAAAATAACAATAAGTTATGCTCAGGAATAAGGAAAACCTGCAAACTTAGGCCAAGGGGGACCGATTCATCCCTCATTAGATACATAGCTGTGCCTTCCAGCTTGAGTACAACCTTCCAGCCAGATAAGCTCCAACTTCCAATTATTAGCAATTACTAGGAAGAGGCATTCTCGACTAAATCGACCAGCGAGTCAACCACAAAATCATGAATTTCGCATAGAAGACGAAGCCCAACACTACCAGCCTGTAATTGTCCGCAAACCCGCACATGAGTAGCTAGAGAAAAATGCGTAAAGTGACTCGTAAACCTTATAAAATCCTGGATGCTCCCAATCTTCAGGACGATTTCTACCTGAACCTGCTGGACTGGTCAGATCGCAACCAAATAGCAGTCGCACTCGACTCGGCGCTCTATCTTTGGTCCGGATGCTCCTCCGAAATAACCAGACTGTACTAGACCAATCAACTCAATGACTACATCTGTTCGGTTTCCTTCTGTGATGACAACAAAATTGCGGTGGGAAATACGCAAGGGCAGATTAGACTTTTCGATATTGCTAAAAAGAAGAAGGTTAGCTGCTTCTAGGGGCATTATGGGAGGGTGGGGAGTTTGGATTGGTCGAATGGTCTGCTGGCAAGTGGATCGAGAGATGGGAACGTAGGAATCTGGGATCCGAGAGTAGGTCAAGTTGACCGCTACAAAGCGCATTCGCAGTAGATCTGCGGTTTGAAGTGGAGTCCTGATGGTTAGTACATTGCTTCAGGAGGAAACGATAACAA
>Ga0316217_10003408_pt1 | contig 18152 bp, 13 predicted proteins | sample 1anoAmetaG_FD_203633 | JGI IMG/M metagenome (GOLD analysis project Ga0316217, IMG submission 203633) | Freshwater microbial communities from Trout Bog Lake, Wisconsin, USA - 1anoA | ecosystem: Environmental > Aquatic > Freshwater > Lake > Hypolimnion/Profundal zone | place: USA: Wisconsin...
TGCATGCCAAGCTCCAAGGTTAGAACCACAAGAATTATCCGCGAGCTCGCTAACGGGATTGGAGCCTACCGCAAGCACCCCCAGAGCGCAAGCGCAATATCGTGATACCATATGATTCTGCCCTGGCAGAATGGCTTGCAGGCTCTTGACCTAACCGCCGATAAACCTTATTCTTTCCGGCAATCGCCAATTCTCGCCGCGTGGGCGGCGGGCGAACCTGTTATGACCGGCATGCCGGCGACGCCATTGGATATGGCGGTTGGGCTGGCGGCCTTGGTGTCCGGGAGTTTTGATAATGTCGATCGACGCTGAACAGAAGCTGCAAATCGTTGCGGATTACCGTGTCCATGAAAAAGACACCGGTTCCCCTGAAGTGCAAATCGCACTGTTAACCAAGCGGATCAACCAGTTGCGCGAGCACTTTGATCTGCACAAGAAGGATCACTCCTCACGCCGCGGACTGTTGAAAATGGTCAGCCGGCGTAATCAACTGCTGAAGTATCTCACCCGCGAAGATCGGGCACGCTATCAGCAGGTCATCAGCCGGCTTGGTCTGCGTAAGTGATCGACGCATTGCTTCTCCGCCATCCTAGCCTTTGGCCCCAAGCCCGGCTTGGTGGAGACGTGAGCAGGCAATGCCGAATGCCTAATGCCAAATGCCGAATTAAAGGCCCGCCGCACCAGTCGGCGGCTGCATATTCGGCATTTGACATTCGGCATTTGGCATTCAATATTCCAATAATTTTTTGGGGCCAAGAGGACAGTCTACATGCAAGCAATTCGAGTGGAACGTGAATTAGGCGGACGCACGCTGGCGATTGAAACCGGCAGTTACGCCAAGTTGGCCGATGGGGCCGTGACGATTCAATATGGGGATACGGTGGTGTTCGGCGCGGTGGTTCGCGCCAACCCGCGCGAGGGGATCGATTTCTTCCCGCTCCAGGTGGATTACCGCGAGCGCCGCGCCGCCGCCGGGAAATTCCCCGGTGGTTTTATGAAGCGTGAAGGCCGCCCCACCAACAAGGAAATTTTGACCGCCCGTCTGGTCGATCGGCCGTTGCGGCCGTTGTTTCCCAAGGGGTTCATGGATGAAGTGCAGATTCATCTGAACGTGCTGGCGTTTGACGGCGCCAACGATCCCGACGTGTTCGCCGGCATTGCCGCCAGCGCCGCGGTGGCCATCAGCGATATCCCCTTGATTACCCCGACGGCCCATGTGCGTGTGGGCCGGATTGAAGGCAAGCTGATTTTGAACCCCACCGTCGAACAGCTTGAATACAGCGATTTTGATCTGGTGGTTGCCGGCACCAAGCATTTCGTGAACATGATCGAACTGGGCGGCCGCGAGATTAAGGAAGACGATGTTGCCGACGCCATCGAATTTGGCCACAAGGCTGTGGTGGAGATCTGCGGCGCGATTGAAGAACTGGTGAGCAAAGCCGGCAAGCCCAAGGTGGGCGAAGGCAAACTGCCTGATCCCGCTCTGGTGGAAGAAATTCGCAAACTGGCCACCGATAAGATTCGCGAAGTCAAAGGCAAGCCCGGCAAGCACGATCGTTCCGACGGCGTGGCCGCCGTGCTGGATGAAGTCATCGCCCAACTTGCCCCGGCGATCACCGATCCCGCGGCCAGCTATATGCAGATCGTCGCCAATCGCGCCAAGCAGGCGCAGATCAAGGCGATCTTTGTCGAAGTCGAAGAAGCGGTCACCCGCGAAGCGATTTTGAATGGTGTGCGTCCCGACGGCCGTGATTATTTCACCGTCCGTCCGATCACTTGCGAAGTCGCGGTGCTGCCGCGCGTGCATGGCTCGGCCGTGTTTAGCCGCGGTGAAACCCAGGCCATGTGTACCGTGACCCTGGGCACCAGCAGCGACGAACAATTGGTGGATGGCCTGATCGACGAATACAGCCAAAAGTTCATGCTGCATTACAACTTCCCCAGCTACAGCGTGGGTGAAGTGCGTCCTATCCGCGGCCCCGGCCGGCGCGAAATCGGTCACGGCGCTTTGGCCGAGCGCAGCCTGATTGCCGTGCTGCCGGGTGTCGATAAATTCCCGTACACCGTGCGGGTGATCAGCGACATTCTGGAAAGCAACGGCTCCAGTTCGATGGCCAGCAGTTGCGGTGGAACGTTGGCGCTGATGGACGCCGGTGTGCCCATCACCCGCCCTGTGGCCGGCATTTCGGTCGGCCTGGTGCAGGAAGGCGACCGCAAGGTGCTGCTGACCGACATCATTGGTGAGGAAGACCACTTCGGCGATATGGATTTCAAGGTGTGCGGCACCCGCGAAGGCATCACCGCCATTCAGTTGGACATTAAGACCGAAGGCATCGACCATAAGATCGTCCGCGACACGCTGCACCGCGCCAAGGAAGCCCGGCTAACCATCCTGGACAAGATGGAAGCCGTGCTGCCCGCCCCGCGTCCGGAAATCAGCAAGTACGCCCCGCGGTTGCTGACCATCCATATCGACCCGGAAAAGATCGGCAAGCTGATCGGCCCGGGCGGCAAGAACATCAAGAAGCTTCAGGAAAGCACCGGCGCCAACATCGACATCGAAGACGATGGCACGGTGTTCATCAGCAGCGTGGACCAGGCCAGCGCCGAACGCTGCCGCGACTTGGTGGAAGCGATCACCGCCGAGGTGAAGGTCGGCCGCATTTACGCCGGCCGCGTGGTGAGCATCAAGGAATTCGGCGCGTTTATCGAAATCGCCCCGGAAACCGACGGCCTGTGCCACGTGTCGGAACTGTCCGACAAGTACGTGCAGAACGTGGATGATATCGTCAAGATCGGCGATGAGGTTCGCGTGAAGGTGATCCTGATTGACGATCAAGGCCGCATCAAGCTGAGCCGCAAGGCGGTGCTGATTGAAGAAGGCAAGAGCGATCCCGAGCCGGCTCCCCGGCCCGCCGGTGAAGGCGGTGGCGAAGAGCGCCGTGACGACCGTGGCGGCGAGCGCCGGCACGAAGGCCACGGTGGCGGTGAACGTCGCGGTGGTGGTGGCCGCGGCCGTGGCGGCCCGCGCGGGCCGCGGCGGGACTAACCTTGTTTATTGACACAAACGCCAATCGGGCGATCCCCACGGATCGCTCGATTTTTTTGTCGGGCCGTACAAATTCCACCCCTTCACTTTCCGTGGCGGATTCCCGATAATCCTGGACTTGACTGTTTCCGCATGGTGCGGAGACTTTCACGGCTTTTCGCTACAGGAGAATTGTTATGCGACGTGCAAAGCTCAGCATCATCGGGGCGGGTAACGTGGGGGCAACCGCGGCACATTGGGCGGCCAGTAAAGAACTGGCCGATATCGTGCTGGTGGATATCCCGCAGGTGGATGGCATGCCGCAAGGCAAAGCCCTGGACCTTTACGAAGCCTCGCCGGTGGAAGGGTTTGACGCCCGCATCATCGGCGCCACCACCTACGAGCCCACCGCCAACAGCGACGTGGTGATTATCACCGCCGGCGTCGCCCGCAAGCCGGGCATGAGCCGGGACGATCTGATCAACATCAACACCGGCATCGTGCGGCAGGTGGCCGAAAACGTGGCCAAGCATTCGCCCAATGCCATTCTGATTGTCGTCAGCAATCCGCTGGATGCGATGGTCTATGTGGCGTGGAAAGCCAGCGGCTTCCCCACCAAGCGGGTAATCGGGCAGGCGGGTGTGCTGGACACCGCCCGTTTCCGCAGTTTTTTGGCCGCGGAGTTGAACGTCAGCGTGGAAGACGTCCACGCCCTGCTGCTGGGCGGGCACGGCGACGACATGGTGCCGCTGCCGCGTTACACCTTTGCCGGCGGCATCCCCATCACCCAGCTTGTGCCCAAAGACCGCCTGGATGAAATCATCAAGCGTACACGCAACGGCGGCATCGAAATCGTCAACCTGCTGAAGACCGGCAGCGCCTATTACGCCCCCGCCGCCGCCACCGTGGCCATGGCCGAATCCATCATCAAGAACAAACATCGCATTTTCCCCTGTGCCGTGTACTGCGACAAGGAATATGGTGTGGGCGGCTATTTTGTGGGCGTACCGGCCGTGCTGGGCAGCGACGGTGTGGAACGCATCCTGGAAATCGAACTGGACGAAAGCGAACGCAAGATGTTCCAAGCCAGCGTCGATCATGTTAAAGAATTAGTGAAGACGGTAAAATTGTAAGCATCGTCACAAACGGAGCCGTATGTTTGGGAAGTTTGGATATTTGCCGGCGGTTTGCCTTGGGTTGTGTTTGCTGGCCGGTTGCGCGGTCGGTCCGCACGTTTTGCCACTGGATCAGCAAAAGACGGTGGATCGTGGCGTGACCGAATATCCCGCCGGGTTTGTGCTGCGGCCGTACATGGTCAATCTCGACAGCCCGGTGGGATTCGCGTTCGACACCGACGGCACGGTGGTGATTGCCGAGGGCGGCATCGACGGCGACGAGCCGCACATCTACGCCGTCAAGCCTGATGGCACCCGCGTGAATATCTATCCGCACGGCACGCGCATTCCCGTGGTCCACAGCGGTTTTCGCATCTACGGCCCGGTGGGTGGCATCGCTATCGAAAACCACCACATCTTTGTTTCGCATCACGACAAGGATGCCTTGGGCGTCATCACCGCGTTTGAATACAACGGCACGCACGCCACCATCGTGGCCGATCTGCCCGCCCAGGGCGATCACGGTTTAACCGACATCGCGGTGTCGCCGATCAATGGCCGGCTTTATTTTGGCTTGGGCAGCGCCACCAACAGCGGCGTGGTGGGCGAGGATAATCGCTGGATCGAGAATTACCCCGAGGTTTGCGATCTGCCTTACCAGCAGATCGATTTGCCCGGCCAACGCTTCGACGTCCACAATCCGCATCCCGGCCTGTTCAGCGGGCCGGATATTCTGGTGACCGGTGGCTTCCAGCCCCTGGGACACAGCAACAAACTCACCATTCCCAAAGCGCCGCTGAACCGGCCCACCGGAGCGATTTATAGCGTTTCGCCCGGTGGTGGGGATTTGCGCGTGGAAGCCTGGGGCGTGCGCAATCCGGCCGGGTTTGCCATCAGTGAACTGGGCGTGCTGTACTTCACCGATCAGGGCATGGAACTGCGCGGCACGCGGCCGATCAAGGATGATCCCGACGGCCTGTTCCGCTTTGTGCCCGGCCGCTGGTACGGCTGGCCCGATTTCAGCCGCAGCTTGCTGCCCATCCGCGACGAGCAATTTCAACCGCCGACTTGGATGATCTTGGACACCGGTTATCCCACCGTCTCCCCGTTGATCGATCACGCCGCCAGCGATCTGCCTACACCCGACCGCAGCCGTTGGATCGGCGGCAACTTTGCCCCGCTGGCCGGGGCCAGCAAGATGGATTTCGCGCCCACGTTTGGCCCGTTCAAGCAGTATCGCGGATCGCTGGTGGTAGCCTTGTGGGGCGATCGCGCCCCATTTTCCACCAGCGGTATGCCGCTAAAATCACCCGCACCCGGCTACAAGCTGATGATCTGCGACCCGGACAGCCGCGAGGTCAAAAATTTCATCTATAACACCATGGGCGGCCCCGCCAGCCGGCTGGAAAATGGCCGCGACACCGGCCTGGAACGTCCAATTGACGCCAAATTCAACCCCGCCGACGGCACGCTGTATATTCTGGATTTTGGCTTTGCGCGGATGAAGGGATCACGTGAGGTGGTCAAATCCGGCACTGGGCGGATTTTCCGCCTGTTGCCGCTGGCACCGGAAATGCCGACGACGCAGAAGTAGGCGATTGCAGATCTGACATTTGAAATTTCAGATTTGCGATTTCTCCGCCTGTCGTGTACGGCACAACTTCTTGACGCCATGGCGCGGCAATCTAAAATTGCCGCTTGGGTAACGGAGATGTCAATTGCTTTCGATAGGCTGTGCTGTTGTACCGCGCCACGGCGATGCCGCGCGTTTACTCTGCTCGAGCTGCTGGTGGTCATCGGCATCATGCTGATCCTTATCAGCCTGCTATTTCCGGTGATTCACAGCCTGCGGCTCAGTTCCTACGCCGCCAGCACGTCGGCGCAAATCAGCCAGCTTCGCAGCGCCATTGAAAACTACGCCAACGATTGGCACGCCTATCCGGGGCCGTTAAGCAATCCGCAGATCATCAGCGGCATCACGTTTGCCGGCGTAGTCGGCAATGGTGCCAACGCCGCAGGCAATATTACCATGACGGAGAATCTCACCTTGGGATTGCTGGGCGGATTAACACCGACGGGAACCAATGGCAGCATCGTATATACCTCCGCCGCGCTGGGCCGCGGGCCGGTTAGCCTGCTCGTCACTAATCCCACGAATTACCACTCCTACCTGGCCGACAGCGGCACCAGCGGCTGGCTGTCGCCCAGAAGTTTCGTCGATAGCGGCGGCATTCCCGCCAATGACACCAACATTCCCGAGTTTGTTGATCGTTTCCCCGATCCGCTGCCAATTCTTTATTTGCGTGCCAAAGTGGGCGCACCGGGCATTGTTTCGCCGGATACCACGCCGGGCAATGGCGGGTTGGTTTTTCAGTACGATGTCGCGCAACTGCTGCCGTACACCGCGGCCAAGCTGGATGGCAAAACGCACGGGCTGCAAAACGTGGGCAGTGCGTCGCTTGATCTCAACACCGCCAAGGACAATCCGCCGCTGGATGCCCTGCCGTACTTGCGCGATCCCACGCGCAACAGTTCCAATCAATATGTGAAGGTGGCCATCCAGTCGCCGCTGGTAAGCGATGGCAACGTCGATGGCCTGCCGCGCCAGCAGAACGGCTATCTGCTCATCGCCGCCGGCAAGGATCGCGTGTATGGAACGTATGACGACCTCACCAATTTCGGCAGCGTCCATCCGTGAGGGCGACGGCTTGTGCGCCGGCGCAATCCACAGGGATTTCCCGTCGCGCCATCGTAATGCATTTACTCTCATTGAGATTCTCGTGGTAATCGGGCTGATTTGCATCCTGGTGGGCCTCTTGCTGCCGGCCATGGCCCGCGCCCGCCGGCAAGCCGACATCGCGGCGCAAAAAATGGATTTTGTGACCATCTCCCAGGCGCTGCTGGCGTACAAAGGCGACTTCGCGGCGCTGCCGGGCAACTGGGACTGGAACGGTAACTATCTCCACCCTGGCACTTTGCCCGGCTTGGCCGATGCTTTGTTGGGATCAATCAAGCCGACCTCGGCGCAGCCGATCAATGGTTTCCATACCAGCATCGGCCTGGACGGTTTGGCCAAGGGACGCACTTATGGGCCGTATCTGGACGCCGGCAAATTCCGCGCGACATCGGCTGCCACCAGCAGCGGCGTGGGCAATCATCTGGTGGACCGCTGGGGCGGGCCAATCCTGTATTATCCGGTGCGGGCCATGCTGGTGGCGGCAGCCGGACAAAACGGCCAGCTTGGCCCGATCACCATGACGCAAACCAGCCCGCAGTGCATGTTTTCCATCGCCGATGATCTGCTGGAAACCAGTCCGCAGACGGCGATTGACAATAGCAACAACACCCCGGCCAATTGGGCGCCGGTGCGTGCCGCGCTGGGTGATCTCAACAACGCCAATTACATTAATCCCGCCGCCGGGGCAAAGCTGGCCGGGCCGTTTATCCTGATTTCCGGCGGACCAGCGCCGGCGGCGACCGCCAGCCAATATCCCGGTTCGGCGCTGAGCACCAATTTCGCCTACTGGGGCTTTGATTCCTGGGGCTTGGCCTACGGCTACGCCGACAAACTCATCGCCCCGTACTCCGCCGGGGTGGCCGCCAGCCCCAATCTGGCCAACCCCCTCGCCGCCAGAGCCGCATTACAAAACACCTGCCACAACATTTACAACTTTGACCCGTGAAACCGCGCCCGACCATTTTCGCCAGTTCTTCCCGCCGCCCGCACAACCGCGCGGCGGGATTTACGCTTGTCGAAATGATCGTGGTCATCGGGATCATTCTGATTCTGCTCGGCCTGATGCTGCCCACCGTGCGTGCGCTTTCCGATCAGGCGAAAAAACGCCAGACGCGCATCATGCTGCTCAACGCCGCCGCCATGCTGCGCGAACTGAACCAAGCCAATCAGCTTGCCACTCTGCCGCTTTTCACCGCCCCCATCACCGCCCCGCAAAACGTGGGCGCTGACGGCGCGGACCGCAATGCCGCCGCGGTGCAGACCACCCGTGCGGTGATGAACGCCCTGCTGGCCTTGCCCGCCAATCAGACTGCGTTCGGCCAGCTTCCCAGCGATGGCTGGCAAAACGATGGCACCGGCCCGGTGCTGCTGGATGGCTGGGGCCATCCGATCATCTTCGTGCCCGCGCCAGGGATGACTGCCACGGTCGGCGGAATCGCGACAACCGTGGTGAGTTCGCACCGCGGCAATGCGGCCGATGCCGCCAATCGACCCTATTTCGCCTCCGCCGGGCCGGATGCCAATTTCCGCACGGCCGACGATAACGTTTACTCCTTTGATCCATAGCCCAATGCACGCCAAGGTAAACAGTCTCCAGCCTGCCGCCCACCGCGCTTTCACGCTGGTGGAACTGCTGGTAGTCATGTCGCTCATCGCCATTCTTGTAGCCATGGGCATCCCCGCGTTCAAATTGATCAGCAACGGCCATTCCGCGGCGGCGGCATTGAACGAAATCAAACCGATGCTGACCCGCGCCCGCCAAGATGCCCTGGCCAATCAGCGCAATGCGGGATTGGCGTTTTTTTACGATCAACTCGCCGGCCAATATTGCCTGGCGGTGGTTGCCGCCGATCCCGCTCAAGCTGATCCTACCTTTGTCGACTTCACAACTACCACGGATTTTCAATATCTCCCCGCCGGCGTGGGCGTGCGCCTGATCACCGGCAACGCGGTGGCCAATGCCGCGCTGGGGGCGGCCCAGCGCACCACCAACGGCTACCTGCGGCTGGGGGTGATCATGTACGACGCCCGCGGCTGCATGGTGAACGTTCCCTTCCAAATTTCCGCCGCCAGTTCCCTGGGGACGCACATCGGCAAAGCGGTGGCGACGCTGACCTCGCAAGTGGGCTTCGCCATCTATGATGATGAGCTTTTTCAAAACACCGGCTTCAGCACGAGCGACACGGCCATTGATGGCGGCGGGCCGTACAACAATCCGGCCCATCCCAACTTCTGCGATTTGGCCAAGGATGCCTGGCTGGACGGCAACGCCAATGCCTATCTGGCGGATCGCTACAGCGGTTCGGTGGTGGAGACCTCGGCAACATGAACCGGCGCGGATTCACATTCACGGAGATATTGTTTGCCGTGCTGCTGCTGGGCGTCGGCTTCATCCTGATGGCGGCGCTGTTTCCGGTGGCGGCCCGGCAAATACAGAATTCTTCCACCGATGCCGTGGCCAGCAGCATCGGCCCGGCGGCGCTGCGGGAGATTCAGGCTGCGGTCGGACCCGGCGGCGCCGTGAATCTTCCCGACAGGAACATGGTCACAACCTTTCCCCCGGCGATCTGGAATCAACTCGCCGCCAATCAGATCATGGCCGCCGACCCGCGTTTTGGCTGGACCGCGGTTTACCGCCGCAACACCGGCGATGATTTCGCCCAGGTGTGGGTGATTGCCGCCCGCGCATCCAGCGGTACAGTTTACAGCTACGCCAACCCCACGCTTACGCCCCGCGCCGTCACCGTCACGCTGAACTTCGGCCCCCCCGCCACCGCCGTCTTTTCCGCCTCCGGCGCGACAGATAACACCGGCGCGCTAGCCAGTGGTTGTTACGTCATCACCGCCAATGGACAGGTTTACCAACTTGCCGCCGGTGTAGCCGGTGCGGCCAATACCTGGAATCTCGATCCCGGATACACCTTGCAAAGCGCCGCCGAGAATGTCCGCAACACCACCGTGTACATTCTCGGCAGCAGCGATGGCGGCCTGGCCCAGGATGCGGCGATCTACGGCGGCTGTGTGTCGCTCTACTGAGAAATCGCATGATGTTTGCTGGCCAACATCGCGATCCTTTCATCTTGCCAATGCGGCGTGGGACGGCTTTCACCTTGCTGGAACTGATGATCTGCATTTTTCTTCTGCTGATCCTCATGCTTGGGCTTCATGCCGTATTCAGCACCGCCGAGCATTCGGTCAATGCCGGGCAAACCTTGTCGCAGGAAACCGGCGGCATCCGGGCGGCGCAAGCGGTGATGGCCCGCGATTTTGCCGAATGTGCCGCCGACAGCCCCGCCTTTGTCCTTTCCAGTTCGCGGGTCAGTTGGTTCGCCACGCAGCAGGATGCCCTGGCCAACCAGTATGCTTCGCCGCTGCAACTCGATCTGCAAAACAACGGCCATATCGGCGACGCCAGCGTGGCGGGAAATGTGATCCCCCCGGCGGCGGTCAATTTCCGCAGCCATCGCGTGGATATGCTCAGCTTCTTCGCCCGCGGCGGGCCGTTCCATCGCCAGACTGGCGATACCGGGTCGTTTGCCAACAACGAAACCAGCAATGAGGCTTGGATTGTCTACGGCCATCTGGCGTTGCCGGCGCGCAACAACGGCAATCAGGCGGTCAATATGTTTTGCGGCAATACCAAATACCCGATGTCGATCAATCTTTTTCTGGACGCCAATGGCCGGATGGCCTACTTCCGCGCGCCGGAAGATTCACCGGGCGCGGCCGACGGCAAGTGGCTTGCCGCCGGGGCTTCCACTTATGTGGGCGCTTACGCCGCCGATTGGATGCTGGGCCGAAATGTCATTCTGCTGAAAGACCCGTCGCTGCTGGCCAATGGGGAAGTTTATATTCCCGCGCGCACCGTCGCCCCAGATCGGCAATGGATGCAGGTGGTGGATCGCGCCAGCAACGTCAATTTTGTGCAGCCGTGGCCATGGCAGATCAATCTCACGCCGCTGGGGTACGATTCGCCGTTCAGCAATTACACCCCCGCCAGCGCTGCCAATCCACCGTTTGCGTGGAATGGCCAGCCGGTGGCAACCGGGGTCAATCCGGTACTGAACGGGTTGCCCACTGATCGCATTCAAGACAGCCGGTATGATCTGGCCGGCACCACCATCGAGCAGTTTCGCCAAACGGTTGGCAACGCGTTGGAGGCCGAGCGTGCCTATCAGACGGGCCATACCAACTATCAAATCCCCAGCGGCGTAAGCTTGTCGCCATGGGTGCGCTGGTGGCATCCGCTGGTGTTTAACACCCACCCCATCGGTTTCATCGCGGCCAACCGAAACCAGGTGTTGAACAATTTTCAAAGCTGTCCGCTGATGATGCTGTTTTTTAATCCCACTGGCTATAACCCCGATTACAGCAGCGTGCCGCCGCAATATGAGTTTCCGGAAACTGGCGGTGTGAACTATCGATTCCACGCCAATCCGCTGATTAGCTGCCCGCTGGATGCGATGATGGCGGCGCAGGCCACGCCGAGTTTTTTGCCGCACGTCAGCCAGTTCATCGTGGAATATGCCGGTGATTTTGTCAGCCAGGATGTCAACGGAAATGTGACCGGATTATCGCCCGATGGGCAGATCGATTACATCGTCGATCCAACGACCGGCCTGCGGCGGATTCGCTGGTATGGCTTGCCGCGCGACGTAATCGGCACCGGTCAAATCCTTGGCTACGCCCCGGGGCGAACCGCCAGCCAAATGCTCAACGTAGTGCCGCTACGGGATATTCGCATGACGTCTAATCCGAGCGACACCGGGGCGGATTTTGAGCAGGATGTGCAATATTACCTGCCGCCGGTTCACGACGCCGTGCATAATCCCAATGGCGATTATGGCTTGGCCGGTGTCGGCCTGGGCGAATCATCGCGCTACATCTGCGTGTGGCGCAACGACGTTCCCTCCTTGATTCGCATTACGTTGAAATTTGACGACCCCAGCAACCGCCTGCTCAACGGCCAAACCGTGGAGATGATTTACCGGCTCAAATGAAATCTCCACGATCTATTTTCGCAGTGCAGAAACGCGCCGGCATCGCGCTGATTCTCGCGGTGGGATTGCTGGTGTTGCTGGCGATCATTGCCGTGGCGTTTGTCGCCGGATCGAGCAGCGACCGCACCGCCAGCCAGCAGCACGTGGCCAACACGCAAGTGGATACGCTGGCCGATGGCGTGATGCAGATGGCCATCACCGCGGTGCGGAATAATCTTTACGATGTGACGGTATCGCCGCACCTGTTGCGGCCGGCGGGCGATTCGGCCAACTTTCACCTGTACAGCTGCGCCGATAGCAACAATCCTCTGGATGCCTGGCTGGCCGACCGGTTGCCGGAATATAACCCGGCCACCAGCGGCGCGCTGTGGCAGGCGATCAGCGCCCCGCTGGGAGGGGGAGCGGTGTTTGTCGATCCTAGCGATCCGGCTAATGCCACCAAACAATACACTCAGCGCCGCACGATGTATCCCACGGCGCTGACCGTTAACGGCACGGTTTATCCCGCGTTCACTGGGCCTGGAGCGGCAGGCGCGGTGGTGGCCGCTGATGCCGATGGCGATGGCATCGCCGATGCCGGGCTGTTTCCGCTGAACGTCGGCAGGATCGGCGGTTGGAACTGGTATGCGGCGGTGCGCATCATCGACAACAATTCGGCCATCAACATCAATACCGCCTGGGATCGTAATCCGGCCAACATGCCGGTTGGCGGCGACTGGCTTAGCAACACCGGCCTGGCTGAACTGCTGGATCAAACCACCGCAACCAACGAGATGCTGTCGCTGAATACTTTCCGCGCCGGCGGCGGCACGTTTCCCGCCACGCCGGTGGATGATCCATTACCAACCAACACTTACACACCCACCACCCGGCCTGATTTTACATTCCTTAACGATCACGATGCGTTGCACGCCCAGCTTGCCCGCCGCGTCGCCAGCCCGGGATATGCCACGGTCACCACCCGCAGCAAGGCATTCGCGCTGGCCGATCAAGCGGCGTTGGCGCGGCACTTTTGCATTGTCAATCCGCTGGCGACACCCTCGCAAATCGAAACGGCGCTGAACACATCGGCGTATGGATTATCGCCCAACGGTTCTTACGCGCCCGGTAATGCGACCAGTTGGTTCAACAGCAATTTCAATTTCGACTCCGTCACCACCGCCATGCCGGTGCGGGCGCTTTTGGTGGCACGCAATCCGTTGAGCAATCAAATCGTGCAGCATTCTCCCCTGCCGATTGCCGATATGCCGGTTTATCTGTCCACTGGCAAAGGCGCGTGGAACAGCAACACGGTTTATCAGCCCGGCGATATCGTGACCAGCCTGGGTGTCGGCGGCGGCAGTGCCACCTTTATCGCCACCGCCGGCGACCGCAACGGCCAAAACTGGGGATACCTGCCCAGCGTCAATATCGGCCGCTATTGGGACAACGCCACGCTGACCACCAATCCCATGAAAGCGTCGCTCAACACCGCCGGGTTTCCCGAGTTGTGGCGGGCGTATTGGAACGTGATGTGCGATGATGTCAATCCCACGCAAATTCCTTCCTACTTGAACACGCCCGCGCTGAGCGGCGGCATGTTTCGCAATTCCTTACGCGACACCAGCAACAGCGGCTTTGGGTTGACCACCTCCACCGAACTGCTGCTGCGTTCCATGCTGGCGGCCACCAATGCCGTCAACTGGCGCTCGCCGGGGCGGGATGTCATCGGCCGGCGCTGCACCAATTTCACGTCGCCGAGCATGGAGGTGACTGCGTATGGCTATCAGCCGCAGCCGTTTATCACCGAGGTCTATGCTTCCAACGATACCTCGCCCAACGCCGCCACCGGTAAACAAAACCACAAAGGCTACGTGGCAGTAGAACTGTACAACCCGTATCCGTTCGCCATCGATATTTCCAACTGGCAACTCACGGTGACCAACCGCAGCGTCAGCGTCGGCGGTTATCCGTACCTCACGCTCACCGGCATTACCACCAGCCAGGGGATTGGCAACGGCAACACGGTGGTGGTGCCGGCCGGCAAATACCTCGTGCTGGATAATCTCAATCCGGCCGGCGGCGATCCGGTCAATGCCAATTACCGGCCGAATAGCGCGGGGACGATTCCCGCCGGCGTCAGCGTGGTTTCTGTGCCGAACCTGCATACGGTGATGCAGGATGCGTCCGCAATTTCCTGTCCGGGCGGCGAATTGACGCTGCTGCGCCCGCGGCGTGCCGATAACGCCCTGCTGTCCACGCCCGATGCCGACAACTGCAACGTGCGCGATTGGAATGAGCAGAATGATTACGACCTGGTTCCGGTGGACCAGTTCGATTTCACCGGCTTGAGCGTTCCGCAGAAGACGAGCGGCAACACGTTTACCGTGCTGCATTACGTGCGTGCCAATGATGCCAATCACGCCTGGCAATTTGTCTATCCCGGCAGGTACACCGCCAGCGCAGCGGCGTTTCGGCAAGCCGGCACCATTACGGCAACCTGGACGCAAGGCCGGCCGGGAGCGATGGATCCTTGGGATCCTTCTAATCCGCATTACACCGCCCCGATGCCGCCGATCACCCTGGGCCAGCCCGCGGCCGCCGCCAGTTACAGCCCCACGTTTACCATCCCGCTGCTTTGCACCAATAAGGCGGGGCCAAACGTGCCGGGCCAATCCGGCAACGCTTTTCCGTTTGGCGGCTTTGCCCGGCTGGGAGACTTGCTGCAAGTGCCGTTCATTGGCGCTTATCGCGTGCGGCAATTGGCCAACGTTTATACGCTGGCGAACGCGCCGGGCGTGATGGTGGAAATGAACAGCATCACCATGGATGCTGCGTTTGCCGATGACAACGATCCCACCGATGACGCGGTGGAGCAGGTCGGCCGGTTTTATCCGCTGGCCGGCGACATCAATCCCAGCACACCGACGGCAGCGCTGCGCTACGCCTGGGCCACCCGGCTATTCGACTATTTCGCGATCTTCGCCCCGCACGATGATTACCTGCCCGCCGCCCCCAACACCCTGGCCGATGCGATGGTGGCGTCCGGCTCGCAGGCGGCATTCGCGGCCGCCAATGTTTATCCCGGCGCCGCCCCCACGCCAGTATTTACCGCCGACCCCGCCGCCGCCACGCCCACGCAAGCCGGCGAAGATGGCGTGGATGGCTTAATCAACATCAACACCGCGCCGGCAGCGGTGCTGGCCATGTTGCCGATGGTCAACGATTCCACGCAGCCGCGGCCGGCCAATCAAAATTATCTGCTGGCCAAGGCAATCGTGAATTACCGCGAGCAGAATGGTCCGTTCCAATCGGTCTTCGCGCTGAACAACATCCCGGATTTTCAGTCGGCAATGAATGGCACGGCATACGATACGCTGACGCGCATCAGCAATTTGATCACCACCCACAGCGATACCTTTACGGTTTACGTGGACGTGCAAGGTTGGAGCGGAACATCGCCGCCCACCGCCAAACGCATGGTGGAAAAACGCCGCGCCTTGATCGTGGATCGCGGCGGCATCGGCCCGGCCAGCGTCACCCCGCTGCCCATCACCACCGCCGTGCCCGCGGATTAAGGGCAGATTTCCCGGATCGCTGTTACGTTTGTTACCGGATGTTACGCTATTCTCATTCTTGGTGTTACGTTTGTTACCAGATGTTACGGTTTTCTCAGTTCCGGGCCACCTCTTGCACCGCCTCTTACGTCGGTCGGGCCGTCACAGCACCTATCGTATTCTTGTCTTTTTGATGATCGATGATTTTTTTCGCCGTTTTCGGCCAGATTTTACTTGACACAACGTTTGGTATTTGTTAGGATACAGAAATGAATAACATACTACCTTCAGACGCCCGCAACGCGGGCGCACCGGCGGCGTCCAATCCCGTGCCTTCCCGTAAAGACCAAGGCGGCCAGCCGCCTGCGCACACTCCGACATATGCCGAGATTGTGCAAAAGGTGGATGCCCTCCGCGCCGCACCCCCCGGCGCGGGAAACATCCCGGCTTCGCCGCCGCCTGATTCCGGGTTCGCCGCGCCGGTTGATGAATCCGGCATGACGCCGGCGGAAGTCGCGGCATTGCCGTTGCAACCCCAGCAACGCACGGCCATCATGAAGCTAACGTCCGGCTGCGGCCACGCCGAGGCGGCCAGCGCTGCCGGTGTCAGCCGGATGACCCTGTATCGCTGGTTCCGCAAGGACCCGAACTTTCAGGCCGCCTTTAACGCCTGGCAACATGACGTTCTGGCCAGCGCCCGCGCGCAGCTCTTGGCCAGCACGAACAAGGCGATGGCGACGGTCCTTCGCGCCGTCGATGGCGGAGACGCCAAACTGGCATGGAAACTGCTGGAAAGCCAGGGAGTCGCTTCCCAACCCAACCCTGGTTCTGGAGACGCTGAGGAGGTCAGACGCCGCCAATCCCTTGAGGTTGAGCAACAGAAATTGTCCGAACGCGAACAGCGCAGCCAAATGAAGCAGAGGCAAATGCTCATCCCCGATTAATTTGGGAATGATGCCCAGGACTATTTTGGCGCGGATAGCGCAACGCGGCAAAGCCGGCAACCAAGAGCATTGAACCGCAAAGCGGCGAAGTGCGCCAAGTTATTCAATGCAATCAATTCAAATCGATTTGACCACGGATAACCCGGATAGCACTGATAAGAAAATACCCATTGCCTTGTCTTTCATCCGTGCCCATCCGTGTTATCCGTGGTTAAGATTCTCCGGTCTTTGCATGGAAACTTTACGCAGCCTGCGAAGAACTTGAGGCATTGTGGCACAGATAAGACAATTCATTTCACTACGAATGCGCGAATGACGCTAAGATAAAACCACATAATATATTTGTCTTTATCCCCTTGATCGGTCTTCATCCGTGGCCAAAATTCCCCGCATTTCTTCGCGTCCTTCGCGCCTTAGCGGTAAAAAGATTTTGGTTGCGGCCATGCCGCGCTGGGTTATCCGTGGTTCAAATGATTCGGGTATTTCGCCGCTGCCTTGCAAATGTACGCGGCCTGCGAAACTTCGCCAGGATTGAAGCCCGGATGACGGTGGGCAGTCCGGTGCCATGACTGATGCTTTCGCTTCCCTTGGGGAAATGGAACCCCATCGGCTCTGACGGCTCACCGGGAATATGGCTTATGTCTAGGCTATGTCACCTTTAATTCGTTCTACGCGATCTTTATCGGCCCCATGGGAACCAACGAAAATGCTATTGAATGCGTGCCATCGCGTGCTAATTCGGCGCAGGGACGACCTTGATGGAATACTTCTTATAGCGTAGCCACGGATCGTGATAACCCGGATGATCAGGCTTGACAAACTCAGGCGGCATGGAGCGCCCGAACTCGGCATTCAGCACATCATCCTCTTCTGGCATTACTATGGTGCCGATGAGATATCGATCACAAATCTCACGAACGCTGTCCACCGATGGTTTTTCGAGATTCATAAGCATATCGATGATGACCTTCTTGGGCACTACATGTTCATGCCGCAACTTCGCCTTCGGATCAACGCGACGCAGCATGATAGCTCCTTCTGTCCAATAAGGGCAGCCTTTGTATTTGCCGTTGAACTCAGTCCATACCCAAGTGAGATCGCTTAGCACGGCCCACTTGGTGCCGTAGCTCAGTGGGGCGGCAAGAACAAATGCCACATCATGTACAATCTGTTCCTTTGTACGGTATCGCTTATGTTTTTCAGAAACCCTTGCCATGCGTAGCATCCTAGCCGTGATTTCCCATATGCAACTCCGCCGACGAACGTCGCCGGTCTTTTTGCGCAGGATACAAAGGTTAGCAGCGCGAAACAAGCGTTTTGTTGGCTCCCCGCCGCCCCGCCGGCGCTGGCCATGCTGCCAATGATTAACGATTCCCCGCTGCCGGCCAATCAAAATTATCTGCTGGCTAGGCTCTGGCTGGAAACCCAATAGCCCCGCGACGGCGTGATTTTCGCCGCGCATCAAGTAGCGACGACGAAGCCCGTGTCACGATAAGACACCGCGAGAAGGAGCGCCGCCGAGGCGCGGCGAAAAGCACGCCGCCCGAAGGGTGGGCCGGAAAAGGCCCATCTGCGGCGTTGTCGGGCCTCAATGTATCGTGAAGATACTTATTCGGCCCTCCGCCTTGCATCTGGCCCTTTTCCGGCCCATCGCCGGGCCATGGGATTTGCAGCCAGAGCCTAAAATCGTGAATTACCGCGAGCAGAAGGGTCCGTTCCAATCGGTCTTCGCGCTGAACAACATCCCGGATTTTCAGTCGGCAATGAATGGCACGGCATACGATACGCTGAC
>Ga0316217_10003409_pt1 | contig 18148 bp, 17 predicted proteins | sample 1anoAmetaG_FD_203633 | JGI IMG/M metagenome (GOLD analysis project Ga0316217, IMG submission 203633) | Freshwater microbial communities from Trout Bog Lake, Wisconsin, USA - 1anoA | ecosystem: Environmental > Aquatic > Freshwater > Lake > Hypolimnion/Profundal zone | place: USA: Wisconsin...
ATGGATAGTACTTTTAATGAACAGCGGTATATTGTCAGTAGCAATAACATAGATTACAAGACCATGTTTACTGCAATAGCTACCGCCTGGAACAGGAAACCACCCTATAAGGAGGTGACTCCTTTATTAGGTTCAATTGTCTGGAGGTTGATTAAGTTGCGCAGCATGTTTAGTTCAGAGATTCCATTGATTACTAAGGAAACTGTTACTACAGCGCTGGAGAAGTATTATTATAACAATGATAAACTATTGAAGGCATTGCCAATGTTTCAATATCATTCAACTGAAGATACTTTAAAGAGAATCTGTCAGGAACTGAGTATACAAAATAAATTAAACTAAGACGGATGGAGTTGATTTATTCATTAGATGAATTACCTGCAGTAGCAGAACAATTACTGGCAATAGGCAAGCCCTATCCTGTATGGGCTTTCGATGCTCCGATGGGTGCTGGTAAAACAACTTTAATAGGACAGATATGCAGGCAACTGAATATTAAAGATGCTATCAGCAGTCCTACATTTTCTATTATCAATCAATATATTTCTCCCGAAGGGCAGCGTATCTGTCACATGGACTGGTATAGGATAAAAGATGAAGAGGAAGCCATCAGAACAGGTGTGGAAGATGCATTATACGACCATGACCTGACCTTTGTAGAGTGGCCCGATAAGGCACCAGGATTGTTACCGGAGAATACATTGTTTATAAAGATAATCTTGATGGATAATGAGAAGAGAAAGATAGAAACAAAACAAGGAGACAGGAGATAGAATATAGAAGTCAGGAGAATACAAATAACAATTAATCAATCATCAATTAATCAATCATTGAATAATGTTTTCACCACTCAAGAATATAGAAGCATTAGTTGGATCCTTACTGGGCTTCCTGATTATAGTATTATTTACCCATCATAGTGGGATTGGGGTATCACGCGATTCTATTGCCTATATATCTGCTGCAAACAGCTTCATAGAAGGCAGAGGTTTTATAGAATACGACAATGTACCACTGGCATTATTTCCGGCAGGGTATCCCATCATATTGGGAATTGTACAGTTCATTACACATTGTCCGATTATTGTTGTAGGTGCTTACTTCAATGCCTTATTGTTTGCTACAGTTATTTATCTGCTGGCCTGTATTATAAAACAACAGGTATATCCCAACAAAGTCATTGCATTCACACTTATAGCTGTCCTTGTATTTGCAGTACCCTTGCATGAAGACTTCTATATGCTCTGGTCTGAATCAGTGTTTATACTACTGGAAGTATTACTGATTATAACACTTACTCACTACTTTCAAAAGCAATTGAAATACTGTTATTATCTATCTGTATTCATTGCATCTTATGCTGCCATCACACGCTTTGCTGGCATTACCTTTATAGTGGTTCCCGGATTATTTCTGATATTAAACACCAATATATCTTTATGGAAAAGATGGAAGAATATCATTGCCGGAATCATAGCTGGCATTACTCCATTAGCCATTAATCTTATCCGCAACTATTACAGCACTACAGAAGTAGCCGGCAACCGTCAGAGAGGAATATATACACTTTATGAGAACATTAGTTTCTCTGGTAAAGTATTCGGCGAGTGGTTTTATAACTCTGCATTAAAAAGTGCTACTACCTTTAGTATTGGTTTAATTGTTCTGCTGTTATTTATTTCTTATTCCATCTTTATTCTCATCAGGATATACAAATACAGAAGTAAAATGGCTTACTACAAAGTAGCCACTGTTTATGGCAGTATTTATTATGTATTTATGCTGATTACTGCTACCTTATCGCGATATGAGACCATCAACAACAGATTGCTTTCACCGCTGTTTATTCCTTTATTATTGTTATTGATACATATTGGCGAAAGGATTATCAACAGTGTATTGTTTGCTTCATTGCAACGTACAAAAGCTATTGTTATCACGATGATATTTGTGGTATTACTTTCGAAAGAAGTAATAGCTTCCTACGACTTTTATATTGACACGGAAGAAGGTGGAATAGGTGGCTATACCGAAGACTCGTGGAGAGAATCGGAAACTATTCGTTATGTAAATGAGCATATCAATCAGTACAATAAACTTAGTGTCAATGACATTCCTGTTTATTCCAATTCCGCTCATGCTTTATACCTTTATACCAATACTTATTTCAATCTGTTGCCTGAGAAAAAGCACCTGAACAGGATTGAAAACCTGTATAAACAACCTTCCTTTTATGTAATATGGTTTAATGAGGAAGGCAATGATGATATGCTTCCAATAGATTCCATTCAGAAACACAGAACCCTTAAAGTAGTGCAGCAGTTTAATGACGGAACAGTGTTTCTAATTAAGAATTAATACAAGGAGTCAGGAGACAGGAGACAGGAGTTAGGAGTTAGGAGATAGAATAATACAAATTAAGAATTAAGAATTAGAGATTAATACAAGGAGTCAGGAGACAGGAGTTAGGAGATAGAATAATACAAATACATAAATAATAATACATGGCAGAGGACTTAAATATACTGGAAGGGAGTAAGAAAGAGCAGTATGAATATCTGTTACCGCAGATAGTTGCTTTGATGGAGGGGGAAGATGACCTGGTGGCCAACCTTGCCAATGTAGCAGCGGCTCTGAAACAACAATTCGGTTGGTGGTGGGTTGGGTTTTATCTGGTAAAGAATGATGTACTGGTAGTTGGCCCTTTTCAGGGACCGGTAGCCTGTAGCAGAATCAGGAAAGGCAAGGGAGTATGTGGTACCTGCTGGGAAATAGAAGAAACAATTATAGTACCTGATGTAGAAAAATTCCCCGGACATATAGCCTGTAGCAGCATTAGCAAATCGGAGATAGTAGTTCCTATATTAAAAGACGGAGAAGTGATAGGCGTACTGGATGTGGACAGTGAATTCCTGGATTATTTTGATGAGACTGATAAATATCATTTGCAGAAACTGGTAAGCTTAATACCTTTGTAAAAACAGCTAATATGTCGTTATTACAAATTCATCCGGATAATCCAAATCCACGCTTCATCAAAATGGTGGTGGAATGCCTGATGGATGGAGGCATTATTATCTATCCTACTGATACCATATATGGTTTTGGATGCGACATATTTAAGCCTAAAGCCATTGAAAGAATCTGTCGGCTGAAGAACATTGCACCCAACAAGGCACAGTTGAGTTTTGTCTGCAACGACCTTAGTCACTTAAGCCATTATACCAAAGGAATCTCTACCCCACTATACAGATTACTGAAGAATTATCTGCCTGGGCCATTTACCTTTATCCTTCCTGCAAGCAAGGAAGTACCTAAGTTGCTGGAAAGCAAAAAACATACTATTGGATTGCGTATTCCCGATAACAAAATAGCACAGACCATTGTAACAGAACTGGGAAGACCCGTTCTAAGTGCCTCTTTGCCCGGCGAAATGGTGGAAGAATATACCGATCCCGAACTGATATACGAAAACTTTGCCAATCAGGTGGACATTGTAATAGATGGGGGCATTGGAGGTATGACTCCTTCTACCATTATTGACTGCACTACCGACGAATATGAAGTGATCAGACAGGGCTTGGGAAAGTGGGAGGAATGATACATAATTATGAATTAATAATTATGTATTATGAATTGAGGAAAATACAAATGAGTTGCTAAACTGATTGGAATTACTTTTCTGCTTGTAAGGAAGATATCATCCCCTGATATCTGTTGAATGAATTTAACTGGGTTTATTGTTGGAATTGTTATGATAGTATGTGGTTTGCATACGATGATTGTGAGTGAGGGTATAAAAAAATCCAAATTGAAAAAAATGGGATCCTGATTCAATAATATGGGTATGTGATGAATTAAAACGGCATGCTATAATTACAAAATGGTATCCTGATAATAAAGTGTATTTAGTTTTTCTCAATACAGACTTAGTTTAGCTGCAATTTTAATAAAATTTTAATTTAACATTTCTTTAAACTTTCAAATTGTTGTTATATATTTACATCGCAATAAACAAAGTGAGATTAAACAAAAGTTCTTGAGCATAATTGTGGTATACATTTTACTTTTTAGGTTCCAATTTTCTCATTTTATCAATAATGTTAAATAAGATACGGTTTTAAAATATGATCTTTTTTTTAAATGTATTATAGTATAGATTCTTTTATTACATTTTAGACTCAGAAATTATTTAAAAACACAATCTGTTATCATGAAGGAGAAAAGAATGTAATAAAGAGATGCTACCTCCCTTTAATTCTGAAAGGTTTACCTTAAAAGATACCGCTGAAAGAAACAGGCTATAAGCGATAGAATGAATAAAACGATTGATTGATTGATTAACAACAACTGGTTAATGAACGATTGCCAGACCAACTAACTTCATATGAAATGGAAACTGATTTTTATATCAATGTTGTTTTTAAGCAATAATATAGAAGCACAACAACCTTCATGGAAGATAGTGTCTCCTCAAAAAGACTCTATAGTTTCGAACCAAAATCTTTTTATTGTAGCAACCTTAAGCAATTTTAGTCTTGACAATAATGTATTGATAACACTGGATGATAAAATACTAAATGGTAATATGAAAATTTCGGGTAGCAATATAAGTTTGTTAAATGCAGGAACATTATCGGATGGAAAACATCAGATAACTATTAAGACATTTATTAAAGCTTTAAATCAGCAAAATGAAATTTCCTGGTATTTTTATGTAAATGTAAAAAAGGATAACATATCGAAAAAGGCAGGGCTAAGACCAACTGTTGAAAAGCCTGTACAAGGCTGGCAGCTACAGGGATCTCTTGTTGCTGATAGCAGGAATGAGATTCTGAGTGGACTATATGCTGATTCACTAAGACAGGAACCAGTTTCAACCAGAACGGTTTCGCTTGACATGAAGATAAAGCATAATAGTCTGGAAATACCCATAAAGTTATATGCCACTACCGACAATGCTACTTCAGGATATCTTCCCCGCAATTTTTTTCAGATAGGGCTACATTATAAAAATATAGAGGCAGACTATGGTGATTTAAACCCTAGCCTGAATCAGCTGATTGTAACAGGCATCAGGGTGAATGGATTTCATTTGAAATTGAAGCTGGGCAACACTTCTATACAGACCTATTATGGTAATATGGTACAAAATGCGGTAGAAGGCACTGTAAATGTATATACACCAGGCTCGGGCTATATACCTTCCACTTTATATTTTGACACAAAAGATTCTTCTTTAAAATATGTTGTACCCGGAGTTTATAAAAGATGGATGGCGGCAGGTAGATTTGAGTATAAAAAAAGCAGTAATGATAATTTCAAAATAGGAGTTACGGGTTTCAAGGCTACTGATATCGTAAAATCTATTCAGTATGGATTTCAGCCAAAAGATAATGTTGTGGGTGGATTAGATATGTCGATGAAACTATTCAGAAAGACTATTCAGCTAAGCAGTGAAATAGCAGGATCGGCCCTTACCAATGATATTTCTTTTGGTGTAATGAATACTGCCTTGCTGGATTCAGCCTTTAATACACAAATTACCTTCAATGCAGCAAGTTATTACCCATATTTAACCATTAACTCCTCTACTGTTCCGGGAAGGCTTGTAAATGCAAGTGATGCCCTTGCTTACACTGTTAAAATGGTGCATACCTTAGGAAACAGTAGTTTCAATATTGAATACAGAAATTATGGTCCTTCGTTTTATTCGCTTGGAAATCCGTATTTAAAGAACAATTACAAAGGAATATCTGTAGGGGAGCATTATAGTTTCTGGAAAAGAAAAATAACCGTATCAGCCAACTATCAAAGCTATATCAATAATCTGAACAATACACAGCCATTATTGGTTACAACACATTCCTTCAATGGCAGTCTTTTTGTTAATATAAGTCCTAAGTTGCCAAACCTGTTTTTCAATTATCTGCAACAACAAAGAGACGGGCTTAGTAACCTGGAGTCATCAGTACCGAGTGTAAATGATTTTGTAAATTTTTATCTTGCCAATTTAAGTTATCGGTTCAAGATGTTTCATCTGGAACATGGAGTGAGAGCCAGTTTCACCATTAATGAAAGAAAAGATATAATCAACCCACAAACCAGAAGTCTGATGTATAATTATATGACAGGCTACAACGCTACATTGAAGAAAGTAACTGTTTCTGTAGATGGTGGTCAAACTATTATAGAGGATTATCAGAACAATAAAATTGCCAACATATTTACTTATTCTGTCATACTGGAATGGAAAATTATTCCAAACAGATTTTTTACTTCAGCAGGAATAGCAAATAACAGAACTATGATGAGTATGTTGTCGCCTGCATCGTTAAGAATGGGCTATATATATAAAGCTGGATATAGATTGAAAAATGGAATGGGGTTGGATCTGGAGGGGGGATATACACCATATAAAGATTATGGAAACAGTTTAAATAATTATGATGAAAAATATATTTATGTTCGTTATACATACAATTTTAATTTACATCTATAAACAATGGTTGAATATCAAAATAAAAATTATCAGTTAACATATAAAAACAAAATACAATGAATACTCATTATGTCCGTAATGTAATTCTCCTCTGTTTGATTTTTTTATCCGGTAAAATCTACTCACAGACTATTACATCTGCTATTCCAACTTCGGCTACACCGGGACAGACTATCGACATTATTATAAGAGGAACCGGCACGCATTTTCAACAGGGAATAACTACCCTTGATTTTGGGAATAACATAACTGCCCCGGCAACAAAAATTCAGGTTCAGAATGCATCTCTGATTTATGCATCTATTACTGTTTCTGCCAATTGCCCTGCCGGAATAGTTAATATCAGAGCAATTACCAAAAATGAGGTTGCTGTAATCAATGGCGGGTTTGAAGTGTATTCAATATCAGGAGTTTTCAGAGCCAGCCTGGAAGTATTGCCTGTACAAACATTGTCATTAGGTGATTTAGATCCCAGTAATTTAACTACAGCACCATGCTATTTCTGGGTAAACATTTATAACAATAATGTAAAAAGGAATGTTAGAATAGATTTATCCTTAACCAGTCAGAAGTATGGTCAGTTAGGTATTACTACAGACCCTTCTCAGGCAATTAATGCTAATCAGTATCTAAGATTAGATAAAACAGTTTTTACAAAGTATAATAATAGCCCTAATGCTAAAACATTCTATGATCAGGTATTGGCAACGGGAGCTTTTCCTCCAGACAATTATACTTATACTGTAAAAGTTACTGATCTGGTAACAGGAGAAACAGTTTCTGACAGTAATATAACAACTTTAAACAATACACAAAATAATCCTCAGCTCATTTTACCTGGTGCTGGATTTTCCGATCCTGAACAAACCATTTATATAAATCAACCATTATTTCAATGGTTTGGACAAAATGACAAATATGATTTTAGTTTATACATGATTAATAAAGGACAATCTGCAGAAGAAGCTGTAAGAAATATTCCGGTTTATAAAACAGCAGGTATTCAAAACAATTCATTTTTATATCCCAACTCAGCAGAAAAGCTAATTGACGGACAGGAATATGTATGGCAGATAACAGCCAGTATTACGGGGATAAAGGGAAATCAGACTTTGCCTAGCGAGCCTTTTCGATTTATGTACAAAAGTATTCAGAATACAGGTTTTGCCTCCAATGTGGCATCTATTAAGATATCGCCACAGCAGGTAACCTTAACGCAAGGGCAGCCATTTAAATTTACTGCAACAGTTCTGGATGCAAACAATGTACCACTCATGAATATACCGATATCCTGGTCGATCAGTACTGATGGGAAAGCAACAGTAGATTCCACTGGAATGGTAATAGTTAGTAGTAGTCAATCGGGCACTTTTGCAGTAATTGCTACGGTAGGAAACTCATCAGATTATGCTACTATTAATGTAAGTGAATTTTCTAATCTTACTAATTTATCTCCTTTTGGGTCGGGAGGAATATTGAAACAATTATTTGGTTTGCCAAAATAAAAATTGAAATGCTAATTACAGAATAATAAACTTACTGATATGAAAAAAATTATCTTTTTAATGATTTACAGTGTTATATCAATTGCATATGTAAGCCAAGTGTTATATGCACAGTCGGCTCCTACCGGAACCATCCCTATGTATGTTAGTAAACAGAATGGATCTGCCACTCCACCATATTCCGGAGGTTACAGTAAGACGACAGACCGTTACGAACATGGTAATGTTTCCCTTACAACACAGGGACCAATTACGTATACTGTAAATCCTGCAGATTTAAGTATTGGCACAAATAGCTCTGTAGCCTGGACAGGAAGTTTAGGGGTAGATGTTGCAGCTAGTCCAGCCCCTGGCAATTCGGCGGATGCTTCTATATCTGCTGATTATAGTGTATTTTACAGTCATTACTGTGGTAGTACAGCCTGTGGATCTACAAGTTATCCTTGTCCTGGATGTGCTGCTCATACTGGTCCGGGATTTCATGAAATAGTAAATCCTACCGGCAATGAAACCGTGAACTTTATTATATATAGTATTAAAGCAACCATTGGCGATATTAACTGTTCTGATAGCATTGTTACACTACATGCAGATGTATTTCCTTATGGAGGTACACTAACCTGGACCACCCCTTTTGGACAACAGGTAGGAAATGATGTACAGGTAAATGCAGGTATAATTCCTAACTCATTTGATGTAAGTGTGGTATATAGTATTGGAGGAGCTACTTATACTGATACAAAACATGTTCAGAAGGCAAAACTTATAGGATTTACATTACCATGTTGTATAGATAAAGTTACAAATGTTAAAGACATTGCCATACTATCTTTTGATGGTCCATGTCATCCTACAGTTACATTTAATCCACCAACATTATCCCCTGAAGGTTTAGGGTATGTTATAGTAGCTGGAGCAGATGGCAATACAAATAAAACGGTTACAGCTTCTGCAGATGGAGTTTCATTAGATGCCTCTATAAACGTTGTAAACCCTAATATTACCTTCGGAGTTACACCAATCACTTTTAATTTTACTTCATGGGGAAATCGTTTTGTTAATTGTCTTGTGTCAGGATTAAATGGTGGAGTTTCACCTTGTCAGCCAAGAGGTAGCTGGATACCCAGAGGTAGTCTTAGTTACAAAAGCAATAAAATGTGCTGTCCCACGTCAACACCATGTGTACAAACATCCCGGAAATATTCCGGTTCAGCAAACTGGACCTGGGGTATGACCTGTCATTTCCCTGTTGTTGGAGTACCTTATGTAGCATCATTAGATGCAGTTATCAGCGCTGGAATTGATGGACAGATAAGTCTAAGTGCACAAACTACCTGTACAACAACAAGGGTTTGTGCTGGTCTGGATGTTACTGCAAGAATTGGAGGAGGAGTTGGTGGAACTATTCTGGCAGGAGCCGTTTCTGCTGAATTGCAAATTCAGGTTAGTGCTGGATTTAGTGGATCTGCCTGTGTTTACCCAACTCTTTCAGCTTCCGGCAATTTTAATGTTGGTAAAGTGAAAGTAGTAGGCAGTGTAACTACTTTTTGGGGAATGACCAGTACTTCAGTTGAGTATGTTATATGGGATGGATATACGAGCCCTACATTAACTTACCCATAATAACAAAACATTTTTTAATTATTCATTAAATTATATTATATGAAATTTATTTTAAGATTAATCCTTACTGTAATAGTCTTTACTTTTATTAATGGCTTTATATTAAATGCTCAATATAAGTCCCCTTCTTTTACAATAGAAAAAATAAAACTCAAATTCCCGGCTTTTCTACCTGGAATAATGGACGATAGTACAGTAGCTACTTATTTAAATGATACTATTAGTTATAACTTAAATGGCTATCTTTTTAAAGACAAAGGATATTTAGTTCCTGTTGCTAATTATGATGAAAATATTAAATCAACTACACCATGGGAGACTATAACTGAAATGACTAATGCTTTTCTAAAAAAAGACACTAAAACAATCAGTAATTTATATGCTACTACTTCTAAAGAAAAGATTGATAATTTATTGAATGGAAGCCAAAAAGATGCTTTTCTGGATTATGTTTCAAAAGCAAAAAATGTTACTATCCTTGGAGGAATTGAATATCAAAAAGGATTTATGGTATTCACTAAAGATGACACATATGGAGTACATCAGAATTACTTAATTAAAGTTGGAAATCAGTATAAACTGGAAGCACTGGACGATAAAGCTGCTACTGCCTGGAATATAGCGTTATTCTATAAATTCAATCCAAAGCCAATGGTTACAGATATACATGTTTCATTGCCAGATAGTATAAAATTAGATGATACTGTAAAAGTCACATGCACAGTCCCAAAAGATTATTGGGTAAGTGTATATTTAAATCAACCTTACGGACCAACTGCAATGCTGATACAGGATAATGGTCAGAATGATCTGGACCCTACACCTGGAAAAGTTAGTTTTATGTTGAAAGGGATATCTTTTGTAGATACAGGGATGAAAAATGTATATTTGGCTTCTTTTAATTTCCCAGTTCAAAGAGTATCTCCTTCAACATTAGTAAAATCAGCTTTACATCATATTAAAGTAAAATAATCTCCAGAGATTAACTATTACTATATTTATAAAACAAAACAGGCTGTCCATATACGGACAGCCTGTTATTATCAGAAAAAAGTATATTACTATTTCTTCTTGGCATCAGCAGATTCTTCCTGTTTCAATTGTCTGGTCATTACAACTGAAGCCAAAGGAATTCTTGGTGAGTTCAGAATTTCCATGAATTCTTCTTTCACATCTTCTACTCTTACGTTTTCGTTTAATTTCAGATTGGTTAAATCTACTTCAATAAACTCTTTCAGATGCTTAGGTAAGGTTTTAACCTTTAAAGCCTTGATCTTTAAAACTAATTTACCCCCTTCTTTAACCCCGATAGCTGTACCGGTGTATTTGATAGGTAAAGTAGCTATAACTTTCTTGTCTTCTACTAACTCTAATAGATCAACGTGAATCAACTCGTCGCTTACTTTATCAAACTGTAAGTCTTTCAGAATACATCTGTAAACATTTCCGTCTACATTTACTTCTGCTAATAAAAATTCCGATGTGTAAACCAATGGTTTGAAAGCCTTTGCAGATGTTGCAAAAACAATTTCTTTAGCACCCCCGTAGATTACACCCGGCACCATTTCCTGAGAGCGTAGCTGGCGGGTGGCTTTTTTGCCAACTTCGGTCCTCAGTTGTCCTTCAATTGTAACTGTTTTCATTAAAAATAAAATTTTTGGACGGCAAATGTAGGTAAAAACAGCTTACAATCTGATTTTATAACAAATAGAGTGTTAATTCGCATATAAACAAGGCTGATAAATACGTTATTTAAAAGAATTAGTACCTAGATATCAGTACTTAGATTAATACAGATGGAGTTTTTTTACACATAAATGTATAGTATTATTACTGATTTAATGTATTAATCTAAGTACTAAGTACTGAAATCTAAGAACTTTAAAACATAAAACTGATAATTAAATGATACTGATTGATCCGGATATAGAACAATATTCTTCTGAGTTAAGCATGAGATTGCCGGCTGAAGCTACAAGAATATATCAAAATACAATTGAAAATCATTCACATGCACATCTGATGAGTAGCATATTGCAAGGTCAATACCTGTCATTTATCAGTAAGCTGATGGCTCCTGCCTGTATTCTGGAGATTGGAACCTTTACTGGATTCAGTACTTTATGTCTTGCAGAAGGGTTGAAAAAGAAGGGAGAACTGCATACAATAGAACTGAGGGAGCCCGACGCAATTGCCGCCCGTAATAATTTTAGCTTTTCTCCTAAAAATAAGCAGATACATTTGCATCTCGGAAACGCTAAAGAAATTATTCCTGATCTGAATATTAAATGGGATATGGTGTTTATAGATGCCGACAAAACAGGTTATATTGAATACTACGAACTTGTTTTACCCAGATTGAATAATGGTGGTCTGATAATTGCTGATAATGTATTGTTTCATGGCAAAGTCATAGAAACGCCATTCAGAGATAAGAATACTACAGCAATAGATAGCTTTAACCGACATGTACATAACGACAAAAGAACCACTCAGCTGATAGTTCCTGTCAGAGACGGTTTGATGATGATAAAAAAAAATGATTATGAAGAGTAAGATTTTAATGTTGATTTGTTCCGTTTTGCTGATGAGCAGGGTTTTTGCCCAGCCAACAGAAAAAGGTATCAACTATATGAATGCTTATAAAGAAATAGCTATCAATGAAATGCTGAGAACGGGTGTTCCTGCTTCTATTACCATTGCTCAGGGTATGCTGGAATCACAATATGGTGAAAGTAATTTATCGGTTCAGTCAAACAACCACTTTGGCATAAAATGTAAGACTGAATGGACGGGCAAAAAAGTGTATCATGATGATGACAGTAAAGGAGAATGTTTCAGAGTATATAATACAGTTGCAGAATCGTACAAAGATCATTCCGATTTTCTGGCTAACAGACCTTATTATACCTCTTTATTTCAACTGGACCCCTTAGACTACGAAGCCTGGGCAAGAGGATTGAAAAAATGTGGTTATGCTACCGAAACAGATTATCCTTTGATGTTGATTAAGATAATAAACGATTATAACCTGAATCAATTATCGTTGATTGCTACTCAGAAAAAGAATGCCGGCAGCACAGTTCAGGAATCAACTGCTGCTATCAGTAAACCAGATTCAATTATTAATAAGAATAATTCTATAACTTCTCCTGTAGAAAATGAAGTAGATACAGCCGAAGAAGCTGCCATAAAAAAAGAAGCAGAGGCAATGGTTGCCAGCAAAAAAACAGAAACTGTAAAAAAGAAATCAGAATACCCCGATTCTGTATTTACTATTAATCATACCAGAGTGATCTATGTACATGCCGGTACAGCTTTACTGGCTTTAGCTAATAAATATAATATTTCGTTTGAAAGATTACTGGATTTTAATGACCTGGAAGAACAGGATATATTAAATGCTGATAACCTGATTTTCCTGGAAAAGAAAATGAAAAAAGGTGCTTCCGACTTTCATATTGTTCAATCAGACGAAACCCTGCATACTGTCTGTCAGAAGGAAGGTGTAAGAATGGACAATATTCTGGAGTACAATAACTTAACTAAAAAATCGGCTATCAATGCAGGTCAGAAGATTTTATTAAGAACAGCTCTGCCTAATTCAACTAAAACTACTAATATTGCTCCTACATCAAGCAATACATCAAACAAATAGAACTTTATGGAAAACATCATAAATATACTGGACAAATCGTTTGTCCCCTTTATTTCGGAGGAAACCATTAAACATAAAATAAGAGAAATTGCTTATCAGATCAATCATGATTATATAGGAAAAAAACCTTTGTTTATCTCGGTTCTGAATGGCTCTTTTATTTTTACTGCCGACCTGTTTAAAGAACTGACAATAGACGCAGAAGTATGTTTTATAAAGCTCGCTTCCTATAAAGGAACTCAATCAACCGGACATGTCATTACCAGTATCGGGCTGGATGCCACTATTAAGGGGCGGGATATTATTGTGCTGGAAGATATTATAGACACCGGTAAAACCATGTTTAAATTCCTTCCTCAGTTATACGATCAGCAACCAGCCAGCTTAAAAGTTGCTGTGTTACTGTTTAAACCAGATGCTATTCAGCATGAAGTTCCAATTGATTATTGCTGCTTCAATATCCCTAACAAATTTGTTGTAGGTTATGGTCTTGATTATGATGGATTTGGCAGAAACCTGAAAGAAATTTATCAATTACATACCCCGTCTTAATATAACCTGTTCTCCTTTATGGTTAAGTTACAGATATATCTTCAAAAAGGATGCACACTTGCCATAGTATTACTGTTCTGTATGCTGATAAGTCATACAGCTTCTTCGCAGTTTTATCTACGTGGAGAAGTTCAGAATGAGAAGGGTAACAGACTTTCTTTTGTGATGATACATCTTCAGTCGAAGGGTACTTATCCTTTTTCCAGCGGAGGTGAGGGTACATTTGGTATTCCCAACAATAAAAGATACGATTCCATTACATTTATGCTTTCGGGTTACGATACTTTAACCCAGTTGATTGATGCTACACAATATCAGGTAATCAAAATGCATCCATATCAGAGCAAGGTGAAAGCTCCTGCAATCAAGCTTAATTCACATACTACCAACTGGGATGGTTACGATAAAATAGTCAAAGCAGTTGGCTCGCAGGAAACTTACACAAAGCTGATTGAAAACGATGTGGTAGATGCTGCTACCAATCCCGAAACCGGTTTTTCTTTAAACATCGACCGGGCTTCGTACAGCAATATCCGCCGCTATATTCACAATCAGATTCAGGTGCCTTACGATGCAGTCAGGATTGAAGAAATGCTGAATTACTTTGACCTGAAAAGCAGGGATTATGTTGTACCAAAATCGGAGTTTGTCTGCAGAAGCAAGATCACCAATTGTCCCTGGAACGACAACAGTCAGTTATTATATATTTGTCTGGATGCCCCTAAACTGAACCTCGACAGTGTACCCCCTTCCAATCTGGTATTCTTAATTGATGTTTCGGGCTCGATGGAGAAACCCAACAGACTGCCATTATTACAACAGGCTTTTAAACTGCTGGTAGAGAACCTGCGACCGGTGGATAGGGTGACAATCGTAGTATATGGTGGCACAGTCCGTACAGTATTGTCTGCTACTCCCGGCGACAACAAACAACGTATCAACAATGTAATCGACTCCCTTTATGCCGATGGCGAAACCCCGGGCGAAGGGGCCATCCGCAGGGCTTATGCTGCCGCAAAGACTTCTTATATCCGGAATGGCAACAACAGAGTAATACTGGCCACCGATGGCGATTTCAACGTAGGACAGACTTCCGAAGAACAACTGCAGAAACTGATAGAAATGCAGAAGAACAGTGGAATTTACCTTACCTGTATAGGCGTGGGCATGGGCGATTATAAAGACAGTAAACTGGAAACCCTGGCCAAGGCCGGCAATGGCAATTTTGCCTATATCGATGATATACACGAAGCGGAAAAGGTATTGGTCACCGAGTTCTCCAAAACCATTTTCAATGTGGCAAACGATGCTTATGTTGACATACAGTTCAATAAGTCGCTTGTAAAGAATTACCGCTTAATTGGTTTCGACAACAGAAAAGATGCCATAGAAGATCACAGTCAGGATCTGGAGGGCGGCGATATTGGTAGCGGACATACCGAAATGGCTATATTCGAAATCACCCGTAATGCTACAAACAGTACCGATTCGCTGATAGCCGATGTCAACCTCCGATACCTGGATACGCAGAATAAACTGACACCCGTTAAACAGCACTTTCAGGTAAACAACAATTTCGAAAGATTTGAGAATATCGATCCCACCTACCGGTTTGCCACGGCAGTGGTTATGTTTGGTTCCCTGCTACGCAATTCTAAACATGCATGGTTTACCCTGCACGAAGCCATTGCCATAGCAAAGAAAGCCACATCCCCCGGCAAATTTTTATGGAACGACTGTATTGGCCTGATGGAAAAGTCGGAGAAGATATACAATCCAAAGAAGAAACTGTTTTAATACCAATTTACAGAATAAATAACCGATAAATTGTAATGGTCTATTTAAATATTGACATTCTGAATTTTTCTATTATGTCACTAATTTGCATCCATTATAACCCACCCCTTTTATTCCCCTCCAACGGAGGGGAGTTCGTTTAAATCCAGCAAGTAACTTGCAATTGCTTGTGTTTCTATACTAGTAAATATTGGCTTGAAATATCTAACATAGCTAAGAAGCTCACTCACTGTCAAAATCTTTACATACTGTAATTCCTCTTTTGGTTTTGAATTTGTCAAAACAATAAGGTTTCTGATTGGTATTAATTTGTCTCCCCAATGATGATGGTTAAGTTTCACCCTGTCGTTTCTAATATCTCTGCTTAATAGCGTAATGAGTGCAAAACTTGTCCTTTTTACTTGTAAAACAGGAGATCGTAAATCCAAACTGCTCAATGATTTTTCACTCCAGTTTTTTGTCTCAATAAGAAAGATGCCAGCAGGTGTAACAAGCAAATGGTCTATTTGAATCGACTTTATATAATCGTTTTCATTTCGGTTATAAATAGCGTGATGAAACGTTAGTGCAAAATCGTTAATCAAAACGTTTTCGTCTGATAAGTTTTCTAATTCTTTTACAACTTTCTGTTCTCCAAATGCTCCATAGATTGAATTATTTACTTCATCAATTACTCGTTTTTTATTTTCAAGTTCCGTCATTTGCTTTAAACAACTTTCATTAACAGCGCCCCCTGAAATTAGAAGTGATATAACAATATCGATTAGTTTTATAATCATGTTCCTGAAGTAATTCTCTAATAGAGTAGTTTACTTTCGAATTTAAACTAGATTCTAATTCCTGAACTTTCTTTTTATACAACTTTTGTTTTACATGGTTTATACAGCGTTGAACAATATTCAAATTGTCCAAAGTTGATAAGTCAATTATCTTTTGCTTTATCTCCTCTATGTCTTTAAGAAAGCAGCTTTCAAAATAAGCCTTATCCGCCTTTATAGTATTCTCTAATTGTGAAATATCTGCAACAAGAGTGCTCTTTTCTTGTTCAATTAATTGCTCATGACTTGAAATGATTTGTTGCTTTAAAGCTGAAAAACTTTTCTGAAAGTTTAATACTTCATTTAATGAATTAAATTCATTTATGTTATGTCGCTGTAAGTGAGATTTCACTGTTGTTAAGCAGCCAACAGAATTATAAACCTTGCACATTTTATTATTAAATGTTATTGTAGTGTTTCGTAGAAGCTGAGTTTTATTGGGTGCATAAATAATTTTCGCAAGAATTCGTTTATATATAAACGGAAATATGACAAAAGCAGAATACTTAGAATTAGCTTCAAATCATTATGATTCAATAAACGACTTAAACAAGTTGGATAATTTCCATGATTATGAAAAAGAATATGTGAACATTTTGCATAAGATGGGCAGAGAGATATTGGAGAAGAATTTAGGTGAATTAAGCAATGATAAGCGAAAAAAAAACTTTACAAACAACCCTAGGCAAGATAAACGTTAATTGTTCAAATCCATTTAGTCAAAAGGTGAATGGTTTTCAGATGAGTTCCTTATTGCAGGATTTGGTTGCTTATGCCGGCCAGTTAAATGTATATGAAAAAAGCAATGATATACTGGAACGCTTTTTAGGTATTGAGATTAGCACAATGCAAGTGAATAAGGTGACAGATTTCTATGGTTTAAACTGTGCAAAAGAAGAGGCATTATTACAGCCATCATTAAAACCCTTAAAGCCAGATGAAGTCTTGTACGTTGAAGCTGATGGCTCAATGTTATTTACCAGAGATAATGGATGGAAGGAGGTAAAAGTTGGACGGTTATTTAAATCAGGAGACTGTATTGATCCCAATGGAAAACAAAGCTGTATAAGGCATTCTCAGTATTTTGGTCATCTTGGCGATAGTAAAACATTTACTTCCGGAATGGATACAATCATAGATAATTACAAAGTATTACCCAATAAATTAGTATTCATATCTGATGGTGCACCGTGGATTAAAAATTGGATTGAAGATTCCTTCCCTGAAGCTATCAGTATTCTTGATTACTACCACGCTTTAGAGCACCTTTACCAGTTTGCAGAAAAAGTATTTTCAGATAAATCCGAAAGTGAAAAATGGACTGATCAGCAAAAAGAACTATTACTGGAAAGTAATGTTGATGATGTTATTTATAATATCAATATTTTAGGAAAAGAATCAAATGCAAAAGCGGTGAATGAATTGATCAATTATTACGATTCGAATAAAAACAGAATGGATTACAAATATTATAAAACAATAGGAGCAGGAATAATTGGTTCTGGAGCAATAGAATCAGCTCATAGAACTTTGATACAAAATAGAATGAAGTTGTCAGGACAACGATGGAGTATAAAAGGAGCTCAACACATGATAAATCTAAAAACTGTTTATCTAAATGAAAATTGGGATAAAATTACTTTCCTCTCTAAAATGAATGTTGCAGCATAGTGCGAAAATTATTTATACACCC
>Ga0316217_10003411_pt1 | contig 18138 bp, 17 predicted proteins | sample 1anoAmetaG_FD_203633 | JGI IMG/M metagenome (GOLD analysis project Ga0316217, IMG submission 203633) | Freshwater microbial communities from Trout Bog Lake, Wisconsin, USA - 1anoA | ecosystem: Environmental > Aquatic > Freshwater > Lake > Hypolimnion/Profundal zone | place: USA: Wisconsin...
GAGAGCCACGCGGTGTCGATATAGTCTGGCCCCTTCTTGAAGGCGCGCACGTCCATGCCATCCTGGCGCAGACGGTGAAGAATGGCCAGCGAGACAACGGATTTTCCGGAGTCGCCAGCTAAACCGGCGACAACCAGGCGGGGCGATTTGTCGTGAAGGGTCATACGGCGCGCGTGCTCTCCGTCAGCCTTGTTCGGTGCCTTCTTTGGGAGGCAACTGGATGTAAGAACCGCCAAGGTAACTGTAGACGCACCGCTCGGAATCGATAAGCTGGCGTATCGCCAGTTTGCACATATCCTTGGTGCAGTTTGCCTCGCCGAATTTCGCGATGCAGTGCTTGGTCAGGTCGCCCGCCTTGAGATTCTTCTTCCCATAACATTCCGTTGCCAACTGAAACATCTCTTCAGCTACCGTGTCCACCGTGATCTCAGCCATGTGACTCTCCTCCTCGTTCGTCTCGTGTACGGCAGGATCGCGATCCGCGACCCCACCGCGTTGCTTCGAAAAGCTAGCATCTCAGGCCAGGATACCGCAACTCTGCAATTCTCTATCCGCAGCCTTGAGTTTCTCGCGAAGCCGCACCACTTCACCGACGATAAGTGTCGCGGGCGCTTCAATCTTCTCCGCTTTCGCCAGGTCGGCGATCGTGGCAATTGTTCCGACGATAACTCGCTCCCCTGGCCAGAATGCCATCTGCACGATGGCTGCGGGCGTATTCATGTCGCGGCCCGCGGCGATCAGACGATTGCAGACAGTCGCCACGGTATGGACGCCCATCAAAACCACCAGCGTCGGAACCCTGCTCAGCGCCGAGAAATCCAGCGCCTGTTCATTCTCGTCGGTGGAGAAGTGGCCGGTAACAATCGCCACCCCGGAAGCATAGTCGCGATGGGTCACGGGGATGCCGGCCGTCAGCGGTGCAGAGAGCGCGGAACACACGCCGGGGATGACATCGAAGGGAATGCCGCGATCCGCAAGATACTCCGCCTCCTCGGCGCCGCGCCCGAAGAGAAAAGGGTCGCCGCCTTTCAGCCGGACCACCATCTTTCCTTCCAGCGCTTTGCGCACCAGCAGTTCGTGAATCTCATCCTGCCGCGACTCGTGCCTGCCAACCGACTTGCCCATGTAGAACCATTCCGCAAGCGGATTGCCGAGGGCAAGTACTTCCTCTTGAATGAGCCGGTCGTAGACCACCACATCCGCGGCCCGAAGCAGGTTCACGGCCTTCACGGTCAATAAGTCAGGGTGACCGGGGCCCGCGCCGACGATATAGACTTTACCCACTTGACTCATAACTTACACCTCATTGCGCCGCACTGCGAATCCCAACGGTAATCTTGTAGAAGACGGTCAGCATAAGTGCCCCAATCGCCCAGATCCCCGCCGCAATCGCCCACTCCGTGCATGTTGGCCGATATGCAGTAAGTGTTCCCATCGGAGAGGGTTCGAAGCCGCCGACGATCAACGCCAGTCCCTTCTCCATCCAGAGAGAGGCAAAGACCGCGACGCAAGCAGCCAGCAGCGCGACGCGGCACTTGCGCAAGCGCGGAACGTAGAATACGGTCAGCGCGCCAATCATCAGAAGCGAGGAGATCCACATCCATGCCGTCATTCCCCACAAACCATGGAGGGTGGAGTACTGATAGGCCAAGGTCTCGCGGTCGTGAGGAAGGCCGCTATACACACCGGTGAAGATCTCCACCAGCACGAGAAAGGTGCTGATCGAAGCCGCATAAGTAACGATGGTAGCGAGTTTGCTAACTGCCGCCTCGCCTGGATCGTATCCGGTGGTCTTTTGCAGCACTACGATCAACAGAATCAACAGCGCCGGGCCTGCCGCAAACGCAGAAGCCAGAAAGCGTGGCGCCATCACCGCCGACAACCACAGCGGCCGCGCGGCAAGTCCGCTATAGAGAAACGCGGTAACTGTGTGGATGCTGACAGCCCACGGAATCGAGAGATAGATGACAGGCTTCAACCAGTGCGGCGCGGGCAAGCCTCTCTGCTCCGCACTGAGCGTGTTGTAAGCAACGATTGCGTTCAACAAAAGATATCCGGAGAGAGACACCATGTCCCAGAACATCACGGAATGCGGAGCGGGATACAGGAGCACGTTGAGAACCCGCTGCGGCTGGCCGAGATCCACCATGATGAATAACATGCACATGGCGATGGAGGCCACAGCGAGAAGCTCCCCCAGCAATGCAACTTTTGCAAATTGCTTGGTGTCGTGGAGATAGTAGGGGATGACTACCATGACCGCGGAAGCGGCGACGCCCACAAAGAACGTGAACTGACCGATGTAGAGTCCCCAGCTGACCTCGCGGCTCATTCCCGTAACGCCCAGGCCATCAATGAGCTGGCGCAGATACATGGCCGCTCCGGTCCCGATGAAGGCTAGGAGCAGCGATATCCAGAGCCAGTACTGTTTGTTTCCGGTCAGTGCCTTTTCAATCACGATGCGTCTCCACGTTAGAGCAAGTAAAAGACTGAGGGCCCGGTGCCCAGTTCCGGCGATCTCTGCATGGCATAGCGTGTATGCAATGCGCTGCGAATCTCCGAGGCTGGATCGTTCAAGTCGCCGAAGATCATTGCGTGCTCGCGGCAGCCCTCGACGCACGCCGGACACAGTCCTCTCGCCAGACGCTCTTCGCAGAAGTTGCATTTCTCCACCACGCCTTTGGTGCGCGTGGGAAACTCCGGATTGATATTTGCGATATCTGGCCGCGGGTCCGCGAAATCGAAACTACGAGAGTCGTACGGGCAGGCGGCCATGCAGTAACGGCAGCCGATGCAGCGGTGCCAGTCCATCATGACGATGCCGTCGGCGCGCTTCCATGTAGCGCCGGTCGGACAGACTTTTGTACAGGGCGGGTTGCTGCAGTGATTGCAAAGCAACATCAATGGATGGCTGGTCAAGGCCGGATCCACCCACTGCGATTGCTGAGGAAACACGTCCTGGTACGGCTGTTTCCAAATCCACTTTACTTCGTGCGCCTTTTCCGGAACGTCCGGGATGTTATGCGCTTGCTTGCAGGCGTGAACGCATTGATTGCATCCTTCGTCCCAACGGCACTTCTGAAAGTCGATGGCCATGGCCCAGCGCGGCGAGTCTGGCTTGGCAGAGACGTCCGGGGCCGCTTGCACCGAAGTGACGAGCTTTGTGCCGGTAACTCCAGCCAGGGTTGCTGCCGCTGTAAGTAGGAATTGCTTGCGCGTTAGCTTCATCGGATACTCCGAGCAGTCAATTGCGGGTCGTTGTGGCACTGCCAGCAGGAGGGCGCTGACACACCCGAGTAAGCGTGACAGCGATCGCAGAATTCCGTCTTGGAGTGGCATTGTCCAAGGCACGTGCGCGAAAGGCTCACGTCGTAGATGCGCCCGTCCGCGGTATGAAACTGGTGGACGCCGCGCCGCACGGCATCGTTGCGCCAGTTAGAAAGCAACTGCATGTGGGAAGCGCGCATGTACGCAGCAGGCGCGACACACGCAGTAGCGTGCTGCGGCAATTGAATTTGCGGGCCCGCGGCGCGGGTTCGCGAAGCGGCTGCCCACCATACCGGAGTCGTAAACAGGGCCAGAAATAGAAGCAAACCGATCGCGATGAAGATCCGCTCACGCATGGATGGCCTCCTCTGCGCTGGCAAGAGGCCCGCCGCGAAGATCGGTCGTGCGCGGCTTCTCGCCCTTCATCACCAAGGCGTTGCCGAGCAACTCATGCACTCCTGCTACCTCGACGCCCGGGACCCAGTAATCGAGCAAGGTCGGCAAGGTTGCTTTATCGATGGCGCAAATACATGCCAGCAGATTGACACCGTGCGTCTCTTTCACGTGACGAACCGCGGTCGCTCTGGGAAATCCCCCGCGCAAGCGCATCTCCATGTTCTCGTCCGTGCCCAGTCCGGAGCCGCTCCCGCAGCAGAAGGTCTGTTCGCGAATGGTGTTTTCAGGCATCTCGTAAAAGTGATTGCAGGCGTTGCGCAAGATGTAGCGCGGCTCCTCGAGCAGCCCCATGGCGCGCGACGGATTGCAGGAGTCGTGATAAGTGACTTTCAAGCTATCGTTGCGGCTCGGGTCCAATTTCAGTTTCCCCGCGTGAATCAAGTCGGCTGTGAACTCCGCGATATGCACCACTTTGGTGGAGCGCGCATTCTCGAAGCGCGTTCCGGTGATCGGCGAGACCGGCACTTCGAGGAAGTCGGCGGGGCCGTTCATGGTGTTCATGTATTGGTGAATCACGCGCCACATGTGCCCGCATTCACCGCCAAGAATCCACTTCACCCCGAGACGCTTTGCCTCCTCGTACATCTTGGCGTTCAAGCGCTTCATCAGGTCGTGGGAGCTGAAGAGGCCGAAGTTGCCGCCTTCGCTGGCATAGGCGCTGAAGGTGTAATCGAGGCCGATCTCGTGGAACAAGGCAAGGTAACCGAGAAGCGTGTAGTAATGCGGCGTAGCGAAGTAGTCGGCGGAAGGCGCGACAAAGAGAACTTCTGCGCCTTTCTTTCCGATAGGAATGTCCACGCGAATGCCGGTGATCTCTTCCAACTCGTCGGCCGCGAATTCCAGATTGTCTTTCAAGCTATGCGGCTGAATGCCGAGATGGTTTCCCACGCGATAGCAATTCGCCGCCGGGTCCAGCACCCAGTTGATATTGACGCCGATGAGATTCAATAACTCTCTGCCAATCATGGTGATCTCGGCGGTATCGATGCCGTACGGGCAGAAGACCGAACAGCGGCGGCATTCCGTGCATTGGTAGAAGTAGTAGAACCACTCCTTCACCACATCCTCTGTCAGCTCCCGCGCGCCGGCAAGGGAGCCGAAGATCCGTCCGGAAAGCGTGAAGTACCTGCGGTAGACCGAGCGCAACAACTCCGCGCGCAGCACAGGCATGTTCTTTGGATCGCCGGAGCCAAGATAGAAATGGCACTTATCCGCGCAGGCTCCGCAGCGAACGCAGATATCCATGAAGAGGCGGAAGGACCGGAACTTATCCAGCCTTTCTTTCATCCCCTGCAGCAGGATCTCTTTCCAGTTTTCCGGGAGCTTCCAATCCGCGTCCGAGGGCTGCCACTGACGCGGGTTCGGCATGCCGAGATAATCGACATTCTGGGCGGTGGCGCTGTAGCACCAGGTCCCTTTGCGAAACTCGGGTTTCGTCTTATCCCAATCGCCGGCGGGCGGCGGAAGCTCAATTTGAATGAGTGGGTTCGACATGGGTCTCCTCCAATGGGATTTCCGCGGCTTGGAGTTTGTCGCGATACTCTGCTTCCCACTCGGCATAGCTGTGCGTTTTTACCGGCTGATTCCAGGGATTGATATGACGGACCGCCCGGCTATTATTGGCCAGATTGCGCGTTGGACTCAACCACACGCCGCCCAGATGCATGAGTTTGCTGCCCGGAATATAAGCGACCAAGGCGCACACGAGAAACAAGTGAGCAAAGAACAGAGCGCCCACAGCGGCGGGAAGTACGGGCGAGAAAGTGGCTAATCCCAGAGCGAATTGCTTCACGCCGGCCACATCCACGCGGCTCACGTGACGCATGAGCATCCCCGTGCCCGCAACACCGGCCAGGAGCCAAAGTGCAAGATAGTCGCTCAGTAGAGAGATATGGCGCACCGCTGCTTCCGAGAAGCGTCTCCAGAGCAAGAAGCAGAGCGCGGCAATGAAGACCATGTCGCTGATGCACACTCGCGGTATGCCGACTTGAAAGCAGGAATCCAATTGCTCCAGCCAAAGCACTGCGGCGGGCACTGGCTCGACAAAGAGGCGCAGGTGGCGCAGAACGATCAGCAGCAGAGACCAGTGAAATGCAAGCGCACCCATCCACAGCCAGCGACTCTCGCTGAAGATGGTTCGTGCGCCTGTAACCTGGGTTTGCGTATTGCGAAAGAGGGAACGGAAGAAGAGAATCTCCGTGCCCATGCGGGCCGCAGCGGCCCATCCGGTGAACGGATTGTCGAGTCTTGCCGTCTTGATCCAGGGCAGCGACTTCTGTTGTCCGCAGGTGGCCGGAATGCGGAAGGGGACAGGGACCGACGCCCAGCGCAACACCCGCACGCAGATGCCCACAAGAAATGCCGCGCAGGCCGCATAGCAGACGAACGCGGAAAGCGGCAATCGAAGTGCGGGCGATGCACCCACCGCGATCCCGGCGCAGGCCGGCACAGCGGCCACGAGCAGAGCCACAATAGCCTTGTTTCTCACAGTGTTTGCCTCATCCAGGGCTGAAGCCTTTGCAGGCGCTGCGCCTCGCGGGATCTAACTCGAGCGATGTCTTCTTTGCAGAGAGCGTATTGCCTCGCGGCTGCTACCTCTAGAGGATGGAGGCGCACTTCCAACTCGGGGAATTGCGCCTCTGCTTGCCGGCCGCGAATCAGCTCGAGCAATTGCGGCACAAAGCCTAATGCCTGCTCTGGCGTGCAGTCCTGCACCGCGCGCACGCGGACAATTGCATCCAATGCCGATGCCACAGCTCCTTCGTCCATGTCTCCCGCCAGTTCTCTTGCGAGGATCGTGAGAGACTCGCGCAGAGTGGCGGCCACCGGATTCAGAAAGCGATCTGAGCTTTGCGTCATGCCGCGCCGCGCGGCTTCCGGGTAGACTTCAATCGCCTTGGAGAACCAGGCATCGACGATGGCTTCAAGAGTGGGCATGGCCTTCTTCAACTAGACGCAGCCCGTGGGCTTGGGAAGACCGGCGAGTTTGCATGCGCCCTTAGCGGGCCCAGAAGGAAACAGATCGTAGATCTCGTTCAGCTTGAAGCCGGTTTCCTTGCAGACCTTGCGAACCATGGGAGCGACTCCGAATTTCAGGTAATAGTCTCTCAGATACTGGATAACTTTCCAGTGATTCTCGGTGAGCGCAGGGATGTCTTCGACGGTGGCAAAGTCGGTGGCTACATTGTGATCCCATACTTCGGGATTCTCCAGAAAACCATCCTCATCCACGATGTACGAGTGTCCATTTACTTCGAATACAGGCATGATGTCGTTTCACCTTTCAATTCAGTTGGCGGAGATGTATCCGCAGGGGCACGCTTCCACGCATTTTCCGCAGCCGCTGCACAGTTCCAGGCGGATCTTGTAGTGCTCACCCTTGGGTAGCTTCTGAAAGCAGTTGCTGCTGCAATACATCCAGCAGGTTTCGCAGTCCATGCACAGGCCGCAGGACATGCAGCGGGCCGCCTCGGCAATCGCGTCTTCGTCGGCGAGACAACTCGGAGATGCCGCGCTGTCCGCTACGGCCGGAGATGCCTCATGCCGTTGCAAGGCGGGATACCAATCCAGCTTCATGTGGTCGGCTTTGATGACCGGAGGAGCGATCCGTTGCTCCAGCGGCACGCCGCGCAGCGTCGCATCGATATCTTCCGCGGCTCGTCTGCCCTGCGCAATGGCCGGAGTGACCGTGTTCAGGATTCTGGATACCAGTTCGGTCGTTTCGCAAGGGGCTTCCGGCGCTTCCGCGGGCAGTTCCCCGCAGAGATAAGCGCCTTCGCCTTCGCGGCGGATCTGCATCTGAGCAGTCTTCTGCAAGCCGATGGCGTAGATGACCGCCCGGTACTCGCTGTGCAGAGATTCTTGAGTTATGTCGTTGCCAACGACGCATCCGGCATGAAGATCGATGCCGAGATCGAGCACATTTTGAATCTCCGGATCGATCACTGCGAGGGGAAGTGTCTCCCGAGGGATGCGATAGCGCATCATCCCGCCCGGCAAAGGCGCGGCATCGAAGAGAGTCACGGCATAGCCAAGCTGGACCAGACGATAGGCGCAGCTCAGGCCGCTGGGACCGGCTCCGACAACCGCAACGCGGCCTGCGCTCTGCGCCGTTTCCGGTTTAGCTAGCTTCAGGTTGTGCGCGGTGCCGAAGTCGCCGACAAACCGTTCGAGTAACTGGACGGCCACCGGCGCATCCTTGCCTTTGCGATTGCAATTTGCTTCGCAGGGATGCTGACAGACGCGCCCGCTGATGGCGGGAAACGGATTGCGCTCGACGATTGCGTGCCAGGCGACCGTGAAAGCCTCGTCGGAGGTCCGCCCATAGGCGCTATGCTGCGCCAACGGAACCATCCAGTCGCGCACATGATTGCCGACGGTGCAACCGGCGATGCAAGGTGCGTTCTTTTCGACATATGCCGGCCGGTGGGAACTTACGCTCCCGCCGGCCTTGCTATCCCGAATCAACGGTTTCTTGACTTCTTTGAACAGACCCATGGTGCAAGCCTTTCGCCGCTCTAGTAACGAATGTGAGCGGAACGTGCAAAGGTCAATCCCGCGTTCTTGAAGTCGTCGATGTGATAGCGAGTAAACTCGATGCCCGTCAGTTCGAAGAACTTGGGCCATCCAATCCGCTCGATCCACTCGCCAACGCGCTCGTACTTTCTTGCGCCCTTGGCGTATACCTCGACGATGTTGACCACCGCCTCGACCACTTCGGGCCAGCGCGGAGGATTGTTGGGGATGAACGGAATGGCGAGCTTGGAGAACTTGGGCTCGCTGCGCGCATTGCTCACCTTGCCTCCCACCCAGATGGAAATGCCGTCGCACTCCGGATCGTTCATGGGCATGGCGGGACACACGGTGTAGCAGTTGCCGCAGAACATGCACTGCTCGTCGACAACTTCGACCGAGGCATTGCCCGCGACCGTTGCCGCGCGAATCGCACCGGTTGGACAGGAAGCAATCAGCGTGGGCACTTCGCAGACCTTGCGCAGAGCGTCGTGCTGAATCTTCGGAGGAGTTCTGTGCACGCCGAGGATGGCAATGTCGGAGCAGTGCACGGCGCCGCACATGTTCAAGCAGCAGGCCAGCGCGATGCGCAGCTTGGCGGGAAGGTCTTCTTGCGTGAAGCGATTGTGGAGCGCATCCATGACCGCCTTCACGATTCCCGAGGCATCCGTGGCAGCGGAGTGGCAATGCACCCAACCCTGCGTGTGAACGATATTGCTGATGGAGTTATTGGTGCCGCCGATCGGGAACCCCAGCCCGGTGAGAGCTGCCTTGAGCGGTTCGATATTCTCTTTGTTCGCCAGCAGGAATTCGACGTTGTTGCGGCTGGTGAAGCGGAGATAGCCCTCGGAGAACTTATCGGCCAGATCGGCAAATTCGCGCAGGGTCTTGACTCCCAGCAGGCGGGGCGAGCCGGCACGCACCGTGTAAATGCACTCTCCGGATTCGGCAACGTGACAGAGCACGCCCGGAGCCAGATTCTCGTGGTGCAGCCATTTTCCGTAGTTCCGCTTGATGACCGGATGAAGATACTTCTCGTAGTGCGGAGGACCGATATCCGTGATCCGCTTGGGCTGGATAACTTCGCTCATTTGGCACCTCCATGGCCTTCGCCGTAGATATAGGGATTGTCGCGCGGCGCCGAGACCATCTGCGGAACGGGATCCAGACCGATGCCGTCGAGGAAGTTCGCCAGGCCAACGCGTTGAATCAGTTCGCCAACACGTTCGCGGTTGTTGCCGTATTCGCCCCAGAAGTCCCAGATGCGGGAGATCAACTCCTTGAGGGTCTCTTCAAGTTCGTCCTTGGGCACGAAGGGCACCAGCACCGAGGCCAGCAGCGCGCCCTGCACGATGGGCGCCTTGGCCCCGATCAGAATGACCGCGCCCTTCTCCTTACCGGGCCGCAAGGCCTTGTGGAGCACGTTGATGCAGTGCATGCAGCGGACGCAATCCTCGTTGCGGATGGTCAGATGGCTTCCGTCCCAGTTCATCGCGCGGGTGGGGCAGCGATCGCAAACATCGCGCTGGATATCGACGCCGCTGGCTGCATATTCGGCAACCGCCGCGTCGTCTTGCTGGATCTCGTCCTTCCAGGTTCCAATCACCGCCAGGTCGGAGCGGGCGATGGAAGCCACGCAATCGTTGGGGCAGCCGGAGAACTTGGTCTTGAACTTATAAGGGAAAGCGGGGCGATGCATCTCGTCCTGGTAGGCCTGGGTAAGGTCGTAACTCAGCCCCATCGTGTCATAACATGACCATTCGCAGCGGCCTTCGCCGACGCAGCAGGAGGGCGTGCGCATGGCCGAACCCGAACCGCCCAGATCGAAGCCCGCGGCCGTCAATTCGTTGAACGCCGGCTCCAGTTCCTCGGTGGTGGTGCCCAGCAGAATCACGTCTCCGGTGGCGCCGTGCATGTTCGTCAGTCCCGAGCCGTGACGCTCCCAGATGTCGCACAGGGTGCGGATCGCCTCGCTGGAATAGAACCACCCCGCGGGCTGATTCACGCGCAAGGTGTGAAAGTGGCGCACAGCGGGGAATTTCTCGGGTAGATCGCTGTAGCGCCCGATGACGCCGCCGCCGTAGCCGCGCACGCCCACGATGCCGCCGTGCTTCCAGTGGCCCTGCTTCTCCTCGTAGGAGAGTTCGAGCTGCTGCAACAAATCGGCAGACATCTCGTTGGTTTCAGCGGCCGATTTGATTTCCTTTACAAAGCTGGGCCAAGGTCCCTCCTCGAGATTGTCGAGTAGAGGCGTCTTGGGCTGCTCTTTTATATCCTCAGAATTCGCCACGATGCCTACCTTTCTTCCGAAATCGCTCTGCCGTGCAGTGGCCTGCGAGGTTCCCCGCAGCTTGCAACGGACCGAGATCCTCTTTCGGCCTCGAACACCGGCCGGCTCCACATTTGTCCTTTCGGGACGGATGGAATCGGATTGAATTGTTCGGTTCTGTTCTTATGAGTATCTTCGTACTTCAGGCTGGCCGTGTCCAAGTCTAAATTCTTATCTGGTATAACAGCCGGTTATAGATTGAGGTTTAATTATTGAAATATTCGCGCTGCTTTGTGAGCTAGATCACAGAATAGAGCCATGTGAATGAGATAGGCGGGAATCGGCTTTACCGCTTTGCGATTTCGCCGCTGCATACGGCCGGATCCGAGTAGTTCCATTGCCTCCCGCTTGTTCATGCGCACGGTAGCTGCAAGACATTCTTAGTCCCTCACGGAGGAGGCGTCTTGCACAGGCTGAGCTAGCTTCATGGGGTGCGCCAGCAAGAAAGCTCGAAAGGTCCCGGCAATCCCGCAGGGCTTGGGGCCGGTCGGATAAGAGAGGGAAAACATGCGCGAAAGCTTCAAGCCGCGAACCCGTGCCAGTTTCAAGGTGCCGAGCGAGAGCTGGTTGCGGACCGCCCAACGGGAAACGAAGGTGATTCCCAGACCGGCTTCGACGGCGCTCAGGAGCCCTTCGGTTGAGTCCAATTCCATCCTGGTGTTCAGGTCTTTCCGCTTGAGTCCGGCGCGAGAAAGTGCGTTTTCCACCACCCGGCGCGAGCCGGAGCCGAACTCCCGCATCAGCAGCGGCGCCTCTTTCAGGGTGGAAATGTCGATGTCGTGGTCGGCCCATTCATGGCTGGCCGGAACGACCAGGACCATCTGGTCCTCCATGAAGGGCTCGACGTGAATATCCTTGCGCAGAGCGGGGCCTTCGATGAGCGCAATTTGAATGCGGTGCGCCGCCAGCGCCTCGAGCATGGCGTCGCTGTTGCCGCTCATTGCGGTGATGCCGACGCGGGGATTTTCGCGGAGAAAGCCGGCGACCAGGTTGGGCAGCAGATACTGGCCGATGGTCTGCGAGGCGCCGACGGCCAGTTGTCCGCCCTGTGCGCCCGAAGCCCCGGTCACCGCGGCGAACGCCTCATCGGAAAGCGCTTTGAGTTTCTCCGCATAGGGCAGAAGCGCCTGCCCCGCCAGGGTCAGCACGATTCGGCCGCCGCGGCGATCGAAGAGCGGCACCCCGTACTCGTCTTCCAAGGCACGGATCTGCTGGGTCACAGCGGGCTGCGTCAGCAGTAGTTCCTCGGCCGCACGACTGAAATTCAGGTGAGTCGCCACGACGCGAAAAACCTTGAGGCGGAAGTTCTCCATAGGATCTCTCTACTTCAATGTATACATGGTTCGCGCGGGGTTGAAAGCAGGCCTTGGAACGAACCTGGCAACAAAAAAAGGACCGGTTGCGGGGTCTTCCGCGAGGAAGAACCAAGCAACCGGCCACTGGTAGATGCAGCGGCAGAGCCGAAACTCTGCCCCGCGTCAGTTAAAACATGAACTTCAAGGCGAACTGCATCACGCGCTGGGTGCCAACAGGATTGGGAATGTTGACGCTGCCCGTGCTGCTGCTGGTCGCGGTGATCTGTCCAAGGGTTCCGGTCGAGCTAACCGTCACTCCCGGGTTCGCAAAATTGGTGTGGTTGAAGAGGTTGAAGGCCTGCGCCTGGAACTGGGCGTGGAAGCGGCGTTCGGGCATGATCTCTTTGAAGAGGGACATGTCGACGTTTTCAAAGCCAGGTCCACGCAGTGCGTTGCGGGGCACGGTGCCGAAGGTTCCGCTGGCGTTCTTTTGGAAAGCAGCGGGGTTGAGCCACTCCAGCTTCGAGGCCCCGGCGGGACGGCCGCTGTTCTTGGCATTGAATCCCGGCGCGAAGTCGGCATAGTCGTTGTTAATGCCGGAGAGGGAATTGTTGACGCCGCTGAGGATGGTGAGCGGCAAGCCGTCCTGCATGGTGACGATGGCGTTGGCCTGCCATCCGTTGACGATCTGACCGGCAGCGTGGCTGACCTTCAACTTGGGCACAACGTAGTTGACCGAAGTGGTGAAGCGAAGGGCCTGATCGAAGTCGGCAACGCCGCGGGCGCTATTCAGGTTGTAGGGGTTGGGCGGGCCGGAGTTGCCTTCGGTGCCGCTCGACGAGTTGTCGATGGTCTTGATCCACACAATGTTGGAGAGCAGAGTCAAGCCCTTGCTGGCCCGGCGCGTGACATTGAGCTGCAAGGAGTTGGTCATTTCGTATTCGTAGGACTGGGCGATTTCCACCGCGCCCAGGCCAGGGTACAACCGAGCGCCGGTCGTGGCGTTGGTCGGGTTGAATTGCCGCGAGGCCATGATGTGCTCGGCATGATCGCCGACGTAGGCCAGGGAGAGGGCAAAGTGATGTCCCAGTTCCTGCTCCACGGTGAGGTTGTAGTCCTGCGTGTATTCGGACTTTGCGGCAGGATCCAGGACGCCGCCCGAGACGGGCAGAAGGAACTTGTAGGCGGCGTACTGCGAGGTGGCGACGTGACCGCGGGGGAAGGGATTGCCGCCCGCATAATTGGCGTAGATGTTGTCCCACTGCGCCGGGTTGGTTATGTTGAGATAGAGGTCGACGGGCTGCATCAGATCGGTGCGCTGATAGAGCAGGCCCTCGGGGAAGCCGTAGAAGATGCCATAAGCGCCGCGGGCAACCGTCTTTCCGGTGCCGAAGACGTTATAGGCAAAGCCCACGCGCGGAGCAAAGTTCTTGTAGTTGCTGTTGTAGACCGTCGACGACATCCCGGCATCGCCGTTAAACATCATGCCCTGAGGCGCTCCCGGAGCGATGGTGGACTGGAAGGTGGGATTGGCCAGATTGAAGCCAACCAGCGTGTTGTTCTTGTCAACCGGAGGAAGCCATGGATCCCAGCGAACGCCGAGGTTGAGGGTCAGTCTGCTACCCATCTTCCAGTCGTCCTGGAGGAACAAGGAGGGGCGGAGTTCGCGCAGATAGAACTTGCGGCCGTTGTCCTGGTAGAAGGTGGACTCGTAACCGGTGTAAAAGTCGGCGAAGGAGTTGCCGCTGGCCTTGAAACCGGCCGGGTAGGCGGCGGCGGCAGGCTTCTGCGTGCGCTGCCCGTTGAAGGTGTTGTCGCCCGGGGTGAACGAGTAATCGTCGGCATCGATGCGGGTGCGCTCGAGGTCGCCGCCAAAAGTCAGCGTGTGGGTATGGAGCAGTTTGACCATCTCGGCGCTGAAATCGAAGGTGGTGGAGTCCTGGGTGAGCGCACCGCCGGAGAAGATGTTGATGTATCCGAGGTTGTCGCGCACGCCGGGGAATGGAACCAGGCTCTCGTTGGGGCTGCCGTAGTTGATGTTCTGTCCGAGATCCTTGTCCGTCTTCAGGCCAGGAGCCTCGGGAATCTGGGTGCGCGCGCCGCGGAAGAAGCCGGCGTAGACCGAACCGGTGAGCGTGCCGCTGAAGACGTGCGCATCGCTGACCGTGAACGTCTGGTTGCGGAACTGGTTGGCGGCGAAGAAGCCCAACGGCGCCGTAAACGGCCGCTGGAAGTTGTCCTGGTTGTAGAAGTAGCGGGCGCTGAAGTGGTCGTTCTGGGTGACCGCATCGTCGATCTTGATCAGGTACTGGGTGTTGTCGATGTTGTTATTGGTGCTGGTGCTCACCGTGTTATACACACCGGCGTTGGCGCCGGTCACGGGGACGGAAACTGCCTCGGCAGAAGCCAGGTATTGCTTGTTGACCGCGGCGGAAAGAGCGTCCATGGCCGTGGGAATCTTGTTGGTGATGGTGCCCGTGCAAACGCCGGCGGTCATGGTTTGACCGTAGGGGCAGCCGACAACCGGATCGTAGATGATGGAGGGCGTCGCCAGGTTCAGGAGAGCCGAGAAGTCGCCGGTCAGTTCGGCCGCCGTCGGAACCTGAATGGTGATCGGCGTTGGCGCCGACCGCTGTTGCAGATCTTCCGCGGAGAAGAAGAAGAAGGCCTTCTTGCTCTTCAGGATGGGACCGCCCGCCGTGCCGCCAAACTGATTGAGCTTGAAGGGCGGGTTGGCCTTGGTCGGGGACCAGAAGTAGTTGCGCGCATTCAATACGGTGTTACGGATGTACTCCCATCCCGATCCGTGAAGTGCGCTGGTTCCAGAGCGTGTGGAGAGCTGAATCAGGGCGCCTGCGCCCGCGTGGTCCGCGCTGTAGTTCGAGGCCTGGATGGTGAATTCCTGCAATGCATCCGGGCTGGGCATGGTGGGTACGGAGTCGAAGAAGCGATCGACGTAGATCGTTCCGTCCAACGTATAAGTGTTCTGCGTTGCACGCAAGCCGTTGACCGAGAGGCCCGTGTTGTCTTCCTGGCCGCTTTCCGTGCCTGCGGTGGTCAGCACCGCGCCGGCCGTAAGGGTCGTCAGTTGCAGCGGGTTGCGCCCGTTCAGGGGCAAGTCCTGCATCTGTTCCTGGGTGACCGACTGGGCAACGTTCGAGCTGCTCGTGTCGATCTGCTCGCTCTGCGAAGTGACAGTAACTTCCTGAGTCTGCGAACCGACCGTCAGAGCGATCGATACATCGATCGTTTCGCCGGTAAGCAACTGGAGCCCGGTGCGATTCTGCGTCGCGAATCCCGCCGCGCTAACCTTCAGGGAGTACGCGCCGATGGGCATTTCAGGGAAGACAAACAGTCCGCTCTCGTTGGTTTGAGCCGAGCGGGTGGTGCCGGTATCCGTGCTGGTCGCCGTAACGGTGGCGTCGTGAATCGCGGCCGCGCTGGGGTCCACAACGGTTCCCCTGATCGTTCCTGATGACTGCGCGAACAATTGCGGCGCGATGCCAGCGGTCAGGAGCAGCGCGAAACTAAGATACAGAAGTTTGCGAAAAGCTCTTTGCATGATTTCCTTTCGTCGGATGAGTTCGTTGGGAAACGTCTCATCGGTGAGTTGCAATGTTTTCACAGTGAGCGGGGGGTCTCCAGCCCCGTTCAGGATGAGTTATCTTCCACCACGCGGGGTGAAAGGCGGTCGTTCGGTTCCGGTTTAATGCTGTGGTCCCTTGATCGCATCGCTTTCGCCAAAAACCCATTGTGAAAACACGTGAGTTGAATGGCTTCCTTTCGGCAATACAGCTTGTGACTCTACTTCGTCTGGAAGTTGCCTGACAGCCCTGTTCTTGCCGCTCTTCCATTGGGAAGCGCGGCGTCCTAGTTAAGTTCCGCTGGAGTACTGCGCTTGTGTGACCAGTAGGATGCGAGCGCCATCTGGACAGGCAAGGTTGCCGCGAGGCCGGCCGCAAGAGGAGCATTGAGCTTATCTCCCTTGACGATGGCGTCGATGAAGTTACCGGTGTGCGCGCGTTCCAGGTCCTGTGTGGAATCGACCTGGATCGGTGCGCCCTCATTGGGGGTAAACGTGTAGCCCTCGCGGGTAATGTTGAGCGAGCCTTTGGTCCCCTCGAAAAACACCGAGGGGTGGTCGTTGCGAATCGACAGCACGGAGGACTCGAAGTTGAGATTCCAGTCCTTGTACTGCACGATCGCGGTGACCGAATCGGGATTGTCGCGACCGTCGTGAAGCTGATAGTCGCCGCCCAGCGTGGTTGCGCTGACTGGCTGGTCGTCGCCGAGCATCCACTGAGCTACATCTACCCAATGGGTAAGAATGTCGGCCAGCAGGCCGTTGCCGTAGGCATGATAGGAGCGCCACGAGCTATAGCGGGCCGTCTCGTAGGGAACCTTCGGCGCGGGCCCCAGGAATAACTCCCAGTTCAACCCCGCCGGCTTGGCCTCGGGAGCAACATTGCGCCGCTGCCAGGGGAAGTTATGCCACACCGCGCGCGCAAAGATCACCTTGCCCAGCAGCCCGGCGTCGAAGATCTCCTGCTTGGCGCGCAGATAGTGCGCGCCGCTGCGCTGCTGCGTGCCGCATTGCAGCAGCCCCTTGCTGGCGGCCGCCGCCTTCGCCAGCGATTCGCGCTCGTACCAGCGATGCAGGGTCGGCTTCTCCAGGTAAACATGCTTGTTGGCGGCCAAGGCGTCGTTGGCCATTTCCACGTGCAAGTGGTCGGGGGTGGCGATGAATACCGCGTCCACGTCCTTCTTGGCGAGCATCTCCTGGTAGGCGACCGAGACGGTGGCCTGCGCGACATGCTCCTTGAAGCGGCTCTGGAAGGCGGCAACCTGCTTGTCGTAGATGTCGGCCAGCGCACGCACCTGAAGCCGCGGGTCCTGGAGAAAGCCGTTGGTGACAATGCTGCCGCGGCGGCCCAGGCCAATAACTCCCAGGCCAACCCGGTCGTTGGCGCCCAGAATCGCGCCATAGGCGCGGGCGTTCATGGCGCGCGCAGTGACGGCGGCGGCGGCTCCGGTCATGAGAAAGTTGCGTCGGTTCATTGCGTGAAGGCCTCGATCATGGCTTTGTATGCGGGGGCAATGACTTGCGCCCCGGTCTTGGAGAGGTCCTCGCGCTCCTCTTCGTTCTCCACCCAGCCCTTCCAGCCAACTTGCTCGATGGCGGCGGCCACCTGGGCGAGCGGGAAGCTCCCCTGGCCAAGCGAGATCAGCCGGCCGTCCTTGAAGTCGCGCAGATGGAAGCCAATGATGCGTTTGGAATGGGCGCGGATGAACTCCGGAACGTTGGCGCCGCCGTGGTAGGCGTGGCCGGCGTCCAGCACAAAGGAGACCAGCGAAGGATCGGTCTGCGTATAAAGCGCCTCGATCTCGCCCAGCTTGGACTGAAACTCCGGCCAGTGGTTGTGATAGGCGGCGGTGATGCCGCAGCTCTTGGCGAACTTGCCGGCGGCGTGCAGCGCGTCGATCTTGGCCTTGAGTTGGTCGGTGTTCTCGACCGGGGCTCCGCTCAGCACGATGTGCTTGGCGCCCAATGCGGCTCCGCCGCGGGCCACCGGCTCATACACCGAGGGCGGCGCGATCTTCGCGGTCGGGTCGTACATCGGAGTGGGAAGAAATACATGGATGCCGAAGAAGGTGAGGCCGGTCTCCTCGATGGCGCGGCGGGCCTTTTCCGGGGCCGCGAACTGCTCGCTCACGTTGCGGAAGCCGGACTCGAAGCCCTGATAGCCGATCTGCTTGATCTGCCCCAGGGTGTCCAGAAAGGTCTCGAACCGCTTGGGGTCGATTGGAAAGGCGTTCAGTTGCACGCCGAAGTGAATGCCCGGCGGGGTGCGGCCCGCCTCGGCAAAGGCCCGTTGCAGGGTGAGCGGCGTCAGGGTCCCGCCCGCGGCGAGCGCTCCCAGGCCTTGAAGTACCTGCCTACGCGTTTTCTTTTCCATCGATATCTCCGTTTTCATGAGTCTGATCGTTTCGCATGCGGGCCGAAGGCGGCAGGTGGACGCCGGGAGCCGGGTGGATGCCGGGGGCCCGGGCGGGCGTTAATCGATTCCAATCGATTGTATTCAAAGACGAGTCGTTTTGACGGACCATCCGGCCTCCTTCTGCTCGTTCCCGCACTGGAAAACAGCAAATTAATGATCGGCGCGGATTATAGGCACGCAAAAATACGGCTGTCAATCGATTTCAATCGATTCTTGAAAACGCAGGGGAAATCCGCACTCCTCCGCTTCCCGCGCTGGCGATTTCCGACCGCCCCCGCCG
>Ga0316217_10003412_pt1 | contig 18138 bp, 7 predicted proteins | sample 1anoAmetaG_FD_203633 | JGI IMG/M metagenome (GOLD analysis project Ga0316217, IMG submission 203633) | Freshwater microbial communities from Trout Bog Lake, Wisconsin, USA - 1anoA | ecosystem: Environmental > Aquatic > Freshwater > Lake > Hypolimnion/Profundal zone | place: USA: Wisconsin...
CCAATCGCCTCGCCGTCGCGTACGCTCGACGCATCCTTTGAAGGAAGCGAAGACCGTAACCCAAGCTAGCGAAGTTTTTTTGGAGCGGGCGAAGGGATTCGAACCCTCGACCCCAACCTTGGCAAGATAGAGAAGGCACTACGCCAGAATATCCGATTTTACGCTATAACCCTATAATAATTGAGATTTATCGGATATCGTCCGCCGAACATATCCGTCAATCACCCTCTGGTTTTCCTTATTTTGCTGACAATTTGCTGACAACGGCGGTCTGAGCGTGCTATTGTCAGCAAAATCGTCAACTGCCGTCAAAGGAAGAGCGTATGGCCAAACTTACCAAGCGGACGGTTGAGGCCATGAAGCCGCCCGCGAAGGGCAAGCAGGCGTTCCTGTGGGACAGCGAACTGCGAGGTTTCGGAGTTCGCATGCTTCCTTCCGGCCTCCAGACCTTCGTGCTGAATTACCGAAATGCTGCCGACAAGGAGCGCAGGATCAATCTCGGCCGCTTCGGTGTGATGACGGTCGAGCAAGCGCGCGATCAGGCAATGATTAAGCTCGGCATGATCGCGGCCGGGACTGACCCTGCCGAGCCCTTGGAAAATCCACGTCAGGAGACGACCGTGTCTGACCTGTGCGACTGGTATCTCGCAGAGGCTGAGGCAGGCCGCATACTCGGTCGCCGTAACCGACCGATCAAGAAATCGACGCTCGCCATGGATAAAAGTCGGATCGAGACGCACATCAAGCCGCTGCTCGGCACCCGCCTCGCCCACACCTTGAAGGTGGTCGACATCGAAGGAATGCAGTCCAATATCGTTGCGGGCAAGACGGCGAAGCCAAGGGGCGGCGGCCGCGGCGGCGCCATAACAGGCGGCCCTGGCGTCGCGTCTCGCGCCGTCGCTACTTTGCAGAGCATCCTCGGTCACGCCGCCCGGCTCGACAAGATTGAGAGCCATCCCAGCCGCGGCGCCAGGAAGCTGGCCAGCAAAAAGAAGACCCGGCGACTGAGCGAAGTCGAGATAAAAAAGCTTGGCGCCGCCATGCGGCACGCGGCGCGCAATGGCGAACATCCCGTCGGCCTTGCGATCGTCCGCTTCCTGCTCCTCACCGGCTTTCGCATTTCAGAGGGGCAGGGCCTTCAGCGTCTTTGGCTCCATGCCGAAGCCGGCTATGTGAGTTTCCCGGACACCAAGGGAGACGCTCAGATTCGCGCCATCGGCCAAGCTGCGGTGGAACTTGCTGCCAGCCAGCCGCTTCGGAAGGGCTGCCCGTACATATTTCCGGCCGACGTCGGCGACGGACATTTCACCGCAGCTAAAGCCTGTCTGGCCCGGCTTTGCGCGAAAGTGGGCATCGTTGGCGTCACGCCGCATACGCTTCGCCATACGTTCGGCAGCGTCGCCGGAGATCTGGGCTTCTCCGAACTCACGATCCGCGCACTCCTTGGCCACGCCGCTCAGAGCGTGACCCAGGGTTACGTTCATGTCGATGAAGCGTTGAAACTCGCTGTCACTCGGACCTGCGAAAAAATCGCCTTCCTTCTCGATGATGAAGAAGCCGGGCGCGCTGAGGCGCGTCAAAAGCAAGCAGCCTGACGATGCCGCACAGAAGTCGATGCGTCGCCAACTTGGGCGCCTGCGTCTTCGTCTTCGGCTTCGACGCCATGCCAAATCCAAGACCAGGGACGCCAAGGGTGAGGCCTCAAGCAGATGTGCGCTGACATATTTACTGAAGAAACCATGACCCGGCCACTCTTCGAGGAGCTTACCGGAGCTCACGCTCGTGAGGACGAATGGTCCGGCCCACACGGCTTCGCGATCGGCGGTATGATGCAGGCTAACATCGCCTCCCTTGCCGAAGAATATTTCGCGGCAGCCAATGAGCTGATCGACGCGATCAAGGAGAAGCGTATTGCCGACTATCAAGTCGGCAATGCAGCGCTATTCCTTTATCGGCACTCCTGCGAACTCATTCTGAAAGCCGCATTGCCCGTTTCCAAGCGAAGTCACGATTTGACCGCTCTCACCGACAGCTTCGTAGAAATGGTCAAGAGGAAATATGGGCAAGATGTCCCTCCTTGGATCGTGAGGCGAATGAAGGAATTGGCCGCCATCGATCCAAATTCGACCGCATTCCGCTATGGGAACTATGGAACGCCGATCGACGCGGGAGACGCGCCTATTCAGTTCGAAGCCTATGTCAGCCTGTCGCACCTGCAAGCTGCCATGCAGGCGCTCAACACCGCATTGGTTTCTGCGGTTGCGGAGATCAGGCTGGGTCGTCACAGACCGAAATGATGACTAGGCCCGCGCGCCCTCTCGCGGTGGCGAGCAAGCCGCCGTCGATGCTCGTCAGTCAGCGAAATCGGTGAATTCCAGCGGAGTTCGCCCCGCGCCTGCTCGCTGAGAGTCGGCGAGAACTCGGGCCTGCCCTGGTCGTCGAAGGTCACCAGCGCGCGGTCGAATGCGGCATCCCACAGCGCCGAGAGGAGGAGCCCGTTATGCACGTCGAGCCTTTCCGCGTCGGTCTCGCATTCCGCCCAGGGGACGATGTGAGAGGCACGAAGTAGAGCTGCGTCAGTGATGCCGGTCAGGGGACAGCGGCCCTGCCAGTAGTCCATCAGCCGGGCACGGAAAATGTCCTGGCCGATCCGCTGCACAACCAGACGCTCGGCCTCGGTGGTCCGCGGCAGATTGGCGATGCGGGTTTCGAATTCGCGCAGCGGCGCGTCAGGGAGGCTGAGGCCAAGCCTGTAGACTCGATCGAGCGCAGCGTAGAGTTCACGCAGCGTCGCAAAGGCGTAACGGGCTTTGCCGGGGCCTTGCACATCGGCCGAGGGCGGTTCGAGCTCAGCGACTACGCCAGCATGGTCTACAGCGAGAAACCATCGCCCGCTGGCGCTCTCGGCGGCAAGATAGATAACGCCGTGCGCCGTAGTGGACGCGAATGCTCGCCATCCTACTTCCTCGCCCAGAACACGACGAAAGCCGTTCTGCGAAGTGGCCTTCTCGCATTCCTCGCGGACCACAAAGGACTGGGGCGTTTCAATCATCGCCCACCTACAGATCTCTTGCCATGAGACGTTCCGACCCAGGTGCTCCCCTCAGGGTCAGCCTCAACCAAGGATCGCAGCGGAGGTCATCAGGGGGGCGAGTAGTGGTCGTGACGATGTATTGAAAGGGCGCTGTTTCGGTCATCTCCTCAAGCTCACGCATCAGCCGGAACAGCTCGTCGTAGATGCTAAGACCGAGATCAGCCTCACGGGGGCTATCGTGAACAAGGAATGCGGGGATGCGCGTTGTGCCCTCGATGCTCAAGCAGAGGCAGGCGAGGTCGAATGCCAATACCTTCAGGGATTCGATGGCGGCTGTGCGGCGATCTCCATCGACATCGACGACGATTTCGAGTCCGTTGCCGCTCAGAGTAACGGCCCCTTTCGCGCTGTCGTTGACCAGACGACGAATGATGGCGGAGAATTTCTGCGTTATCCTGCCGAAAGTCAGCCCTTGCTTGTCGCGGAAGGCAGCGAGCCTTTCGCGTTCTTTGGCCAGATTGTCCTCGAAGCCCCGTAACCGCTTTCGCAGATCGTCTCGCTCGGCCGATAGTTCGCCAAATCGCTCGACGGCCTCCTTGAGACGGGTCGCCGCCTGCCATGCGGACGTGCGCGCATCACGGACGCCCTCGATGGCTTGTGCGCGTTTCTCCGCTTGCTCAACTTTCTGCCGGGCCAAGGCGATGACGGGTTGGAGAGCCTTCGATTGAGCTTCCAGTTCGCCGATTTTCTTCTGCTGCTCGCCGATTTCCTGGCGCTTCTTATCAAGCCGGGCTCGGCATTTCGCCTCGTCGTGTAACCTGTGGGAAACGCCGCACCCGTCAGCCAGGACTCTATCGATCGGCACCTCGCAAATCGGGCATACCTGACTTGCCGCGTTTTCCGCTGCCGCTGAAAGGCCTGGGATCTCGCTGGAAAGCAGCGTGAGAACCTGCTTCTGGACCGGCAGTTGCGCATCCAGGCGAACACGTTCTTCGTTTGCGCTGTTCAGTTCGCCGTTAGCCTCCTGCAATGCCTTCCGGGCGGCTGCCAACTCAGCGGGGTCGCCGCTCGGAAGCTGAGCTGCGGCAGCAAGCCGGTCGTCGGTCGCCTTCCGAAACAACTCCATGAGTAAAGGCATTTCCGGCAGGGTTTGTTCACCGAGGCCAAGTTGGTCGATCAACCGTGTGTGACGGCGACCGAGGTCCCAAGCGATGTGAGATATTTCGCGCTCCGCACTGGCGACCTCACCGCGCAGCTCTTCCCAGACCTGTCGCGATTGCAGCTCCTCTTCCGTGATCGCCATGAGGAACGCGCGAAGCGCCTCGCGTCGAGGCCCGGTTTCGCGACCGCTCGCCGGTATCGGCGCGTCCGAACCGGAGGCGGGCGAGCGCCAATCGAGAACATCGTCGAAGCGGCATTCCTGATCGCGTGTCAGCCAGGCGAGTGCGATCGGCCATGCCTTCTGCCCAGGCTGAAGACGAGCCAAACTCGCGATAGAGGGCGTGACAATAGCCTGCTCGATGGCTTCGATCAGCGGGTCGATGGTTGTCGTCGCGCCATCGCCTGCGGCGATCTCATCGAGGTTGCCATCCGCGATGGCGACATGGCGACGCCGGATGCCCAATGGCCGGACAACTGCCCAGCACACACCGTCGAGCATCACCTCGGCGCCGACGATACCGTTGGGGAAGGCGATCGCAATCCGCTCCCGTTGGGTCTCGTCGGCGAAGCGCTGTTCGCCGAGGCAATAGCGTAGCAGGCGGCAGAATAGCGATTTGCCAGCTCCGTGACCGATGGCAAGCGCGCCGCTGGCGTTTTCGTCATCGAAGCCATCGGGCGACCAGACGATGTTGAGGCCCGGCCGAAGCGAGACGTCGCGAATCTTCTGGCCGCCTGGCGCTTCCCAGATCGCCAAGCGGCGCACCCAAAGGCGCGGCTCTTTCACACCTGCCGGAGCGGTCAGGCTGAGTTTCGGAGGTGCGAACATCTCATGCTGCTGCGGCATGGGCGATCCAGTCCCGGACTTCATCCGGCATCGAAGTGAAGGTCGCATTCAGGTCGAGCGCGGCTAGCGCGTCCAGCACGAATCCGGCCCGACCGTCCGGCCAACCGGCGGTGTCGAAAGCGTCAAGGCCAGGCCCTGGCGCCCATGTTCCCGCCGATAGGGTTTCGATCAGGCGGCCGTTGCCACGGTGGTTGGACACGGACGTCCCCCAGCCTTGATTGGTGCGCGCCGCGAAGCCGACAACATTGCCGGTGCGAGGTTCGGCCTCCTGTCCGACCAGCCGTCGCCACTCGCGCGCCCGTGCGTCTGGAAGAAGCGACGTCAGGAGGTGCGGCTCCAGCATCAGCGCAGCAGCGAGGCGGATGGTACGGCTGGGCGTCGGATCGTCGATCGCCTTCAGAATCGCTGTAAGGGCAGCACCGGCGTCGTTCGGCTGCTGCGCTGCGCGCATCCAGGCTCCGTCGGGGAGAGTGGCGATAACGCGCCCCACCTTGGCCACCTTCAGCCGATCCCATGCCTCTTCGATCAGACGTTGAGTGCGGAACTCGTTGAATTCGCGCAGCTCGCGATTGCGTAGCGCTTTGAAGGTCTCGATTCCACAATCATCCCCAAGGATGTTGGCCGGATCGAGAATGTAGAGCATTTCGTCTTTGCTGAGCCCGTAGACCTCCCGCGCCACCAACACGTCGATCTCAGCAGCCAGAACGGCTCGGCGATCTGGATCTTCAACGACATCCGAGGGGAAGGATAGGATTCCGGCTTCTAACACAGTCTCACGGAAGGCTTGCATTTCGGGACCGACGGCGCAGAGTGCGCAAACGCGACGCACAATTTCGGCAGCAGCCGGGGTTTTTCTGAAGTCCCGTGGAAAAGGTAAACTGTCCATGACAGTATATGTCATGTGCAGAGACACCTTTGGTCGGACAAGAAAGTCCATTGCGAACGAATTTGCGACTCCCAGCCAGAGAAGCAGGTTTTCAGGTCCAGAATCATTGAACTCAATCGTCGGCACAGTGTGGCCGCTCACACTCGCAGCAGGCAAAAGCGCGGCAATAAGGCCACGTTGGTTTGTTGGACTGGCTACGTCGCCAAAGCCGATGCGGTAACGATCAATGCGTCCATTCAGTTTGTCAGGAATATCCTCGGGTACGATGCGCCACTGCGGCTGAATACGCTTGTTCGGAGAGCCAAAGGATAGATCATCCCACACCGCCGCCCGCCCGCGACCAGACACATAGCCTTTGGCTCGATAGTCGTAGGCGTCGATCATGCGCCCTTCGAAGACCGGCAAACCATCCGCACCTTCGGAGAACAGCCCACGATCCGTTCCCATGTCGACTTCACGCATATAATGCCGATAGGGAACGCCTTCGACCTCGGCGCCGAACTTGGGATAGCGCCCATACATTCTCGCGCAGACGTCGATTTCTGACTGCGCGGCGAATTCCATCACCGCTACCGCATCAGGTGAGAACTCCTCGATGATAGACACAGGAATCGAGAGTGTGCGTCCAGCCATGAGGTCTTGAAGCTTGTCCGCCGTATTGACGCGGAACGCGGCTGGAACGCGCACTGTCTGCCCTCCCTTCCACGCCACGTAGAGGCAGAACTTCATCCGTGTATCGACAGCCGGGAACCAGATGCCCCTTGAATTCTCAAATCCCGCCAGCTTTTCGACCCGGAACTTCGTGAAGAGCTCCTTGCGGATTGCTGTAGCGTTCGCACCGTTGTACAAGCCCTCCGGCACAAACTGTGCCGCAACACCGTCCTGGCGAGTAGCGGCCAAAGCAGTCTCTACAAACATGCGGTAGACGTTGAAGTCGCCTTTTCCGAGGTTGCCTTCTGCAAATAATCGGTAGCGACCGCTGGATTTGATGAAATGCACGGTCGCGTAAAGTGCCGCGCAGTGTTGCTCCCAGCGTTCCGCGATCTTTGGATCAAGCAGCAATTCTCCATACGCAATCTTTTGGTCAGCAGGAGAAAGATGGCGGACATTCGGATCGTAGGTTGAGAAAAACTCCTTGTAATCAGGGCTCATGGTATCCCATGGGGGATTACCAAGGACGATGTCGAATCCACCGCGAGCCATTATGTCGGGAAACTCTAGGGGCCAATGGAAAGCTCGCGCGTTACGAGCAGCATCGACTCCCGACCCGAACAGAGGTCCAAACGGCTGAACACCGCGGAGCCACTCCCAAATGGTGCCCGAGGTCGGTATCGTTTCTGTCCCGCGACGCGGCAGCCCATCCGGCCCGGCATGAACTCCCCCCTTTGCTTTCGGCAGTAGGAAGGCCGCAATGTAAAGATCACAGGCTGTCTCAAGCTGCCACACAGTGGCCCCTTGCGCGGTCAGCCTGCGCAAGCGCGCAGCCTTGGCCTCGATCTGATCGACCGTATCCTCGGGCATCGCGCGGAGGGACTGGTAGTCGCGCAGCAGGTCACGGGCGCGGCTGAAGCCGAAGCCCTCAGCCACATGCCCTTTCTCCGCCTGCTCGCGCCGGTTCTTCTGCGCGTAGTATCTGACGACGTCATTATCGTCGCCGGCCAGAGCTTTATAAGCGGCGTCGGGGACACCCGTCTCCAGCACCTTCAGGTCAAAGACACCGAGGAGCGCGTCACCGCAGCGGATTTGCGCATCGAAGAAACCAAGCGGCAGGCCAGGGTCCACCGTCTCGATCCAGAGCGCGACTTTGGTCAGCTCCACCGCCATGGGGTTGCGGTCAACGCCGTGGATGCAGTTCCGCGTCACATCGCGCAGCGCGTGGCGGAAGTCCGCCAGCGTTGGCGTACCCTCGGCTCGAATGCGCGCAACGCGCGTCGCGATGCGGCGTGCTGCGGCAAGCAGGAAGTGGCCTGAGCCGCAAGCCGGATCGATGACGGCGAGCCTCAGCAGCGCGGCGGCCGGCTCTGCCGCCTCGGCTTCAGCCTTGTCCAGCACTGGATCAAGCGCGGTGTCGAGCAGCGCCTGTACGAGACTGTCCGGCGTGTAATAGGAGCCTGTGATTTTGCGCTGGTTACCCTTCTGCTCGGCCGCCTCCGAGGCAAAACGCAGCGACTTTCCGTCGTCGCCGAGTTGCGGTTGCAGCTCCAAGAGCGATTCGTAGACCGAGCCCAGTTCCTCGGTCTCCATCGCCCGCCAGTTCACTGGCACCATGCCGGCATTATCGGACAGCCAGGAAAGCCGGTAGAGCGCCTCCATGAACGTGCGGTTGCGCAGCCGCGCCGTTTCCAGATGCGGCAGCATATCGGCGGCGAACAACCCGCCCAGTGCTGGCAAGCCCAGCGCAGGCTGGCCGTGGGCCAGGGCGCGAAAGACGATCTTGATGGCCTCGAAGCGGTCGTGGTGTTTGTCCCACGAGGCCGCGCGAACGCATTGCCCGCGCAGCGCCGCGAGGCTGTAGCCTTCGACATAGAGCTTCCGCGCTTCCGGCTTGGCCGTGTCCGGATGCAGCAGGTTCCGGTCCTCGGCCACCATCAGGAAGATCAGCCGATAGACGAGGCGCAGAAGCTCGTTGAACCAATCGGTTAGGTTGATCTCACCGGAACGCAGTCGTACCGCGAGGTCGGGATTGGCTTCTAGGAAACCTGAACCGAGAACGTTCAGCGCCACTTCGACCTGGCTGGCCAGCCGGTCTCGTGCCGCCTCGCCTTCACGCACTCCGGCATCGCGCCAGCGCTCCAGCACGCAATCCGTCGCTGGCGTGCCAGCGGCGCCAAAGCGGGTCCGATGAATCAGTGACCAGAGGACCGCGAAGGAGGCTGCGTCCTCGTTAGTGAAGATCGCTGCAAGGTCAGCTTCGATATAGGCGGGGCGCGTCAGTGACGCGTTGTCCCGCATCAGGCGGATGACCGCCCCGTTCGTCACCAAGCCCCAAAGTGCGGCGTCGCTGTCGTTGAGATAATCCTGAAGGGCAAAGGCTGGCGATCGCGAACGATCCGTCGAGAGCGTCGGGCTGCGCCGGTCGAGCTTCTCTTCGGCCGGTGGCACGACAACGACAGGCACGCGTCCGCCGGCTAGGAACGCGACAGCGCCGTCGGCCGGGGCGAGATCGTCGAAGCCGAAGGTTTCGGCCAGGAAGGCGCGGACGGATCGCCGCGTCGCCTCGGCCGAAGGGTTGTGCAGCTTCGCGAAAGCATCGAAGTGAGACTGGCCAACACGGAAGGCGGTTGAGATTTCCTCGCGGATCGTCAGTCCCTTGCGGATACGGTAGTGCGCTTCGGTCTGCTCGGGGGCCTGTCGGCGATCGATGCTGGCGATCATGGCTGGCGCGATCAGGTTTCCCTCGAGCGTGAGCGACGGCCAGGCCGACAGATCGGTGACGGGCTTGCGCGCCATCGCTCAGGCCTCCCCTGGAATCAGCGCAAACAAGCCGATCACGTCCGGCGGCTGCACAGCCTCCACGGTGACGCGCGATGCAGAGCCGGAGGCAGAGCGGAGGCGGGCGTGATCCGCCATCAGCTCTTCCGCGCGCGAGCGGACGAAGCTCGCGATCGGGCCTGCGAGCAAGACGGGCAAGTCCTCTTTCGCCTTAGCGATAAACCTGTCGCGCGCGACGCGCGCGAGATCCGCTGTCGCCGGGGCGTTGAGCAGGTCTCGAGCAGGCTCATCGGCCGCCACAATACGATCGCCCCGGATCGCCACGAGGGCAGCTTCTTCGGCAAGCAGCAATCGCTCCTTGCGGGCATGAACAGTCAGCTTGAAGCGCACGCGCAGCAGTGCGACGCGGGTCAGTTGTTGAACCGCTAGGCTCGGCCACGCGCCGACACGGCCTATGCCGAGACCAGACAGGGACTCCGGATCGAGCGACGCCTCGACAAGCGCCTCGGCGAGCGTGGAGGTCAGCGGATGGGTCCTTGTCAGCAGGGCCGTGCCGGACGGCGCGGGTTCGGCTGTCGCCAGCCGCACAGATCCGGTCAGTTCCAAACCAGCCAGGCGATCTCGTAGGCCGGTCTCAAGGGCATTGAGGTGGGCCAGAAGTACCGTTTTCCGTGTTTCAAGCGGAACGCCGAAGCGCGCCATGGCGCGTTCGACGAACATTCGCGCATCGGTTGGGGAGCCGAGGAGCGTCCGAACCTTCTCCCACTCTGGCGCAACTTCCTGCGGCTTCATCGCATTCTGAGCGAACCGGGCACGGGACCGCTTCTCATTTTCCTCAGCGTCGCGCCAACGCGCCTCCATCGCGCTCGTGCCGTCATCGAGACGCAGATCCAGCGTCATCTGGCGAGGCACGCCCCGGCGCAGCATCATTGACGCCATCAATGCGTCGGTCACTGGGCCGCGTTCATCGGGTAGTGGAACGGTCACACCCGTCGCTTTGCGGATCTCTTCAGCTTTCCGGAGGATGACATCCAGCACCGCGCCGTCGATCGCGCTGTCGGGCGAGAACATCATGATCGACCGGACCACTTCCGCCGGTTGGCCGAAGCGGTCGACGCGTCCTTCGCGCTGCTGATGCCTAGTCGGGTTCCACGACAGATCGTAGTGGACAACGGCGTCGAAGAGCTGCTGCAGATTGATCCCTTCGGACAGGCAGTCCGTGGCGACGAGCAGGCGCTGCACTCGCTTGTCGTCGTCTTCCATCGCCATGTCGGCCACGCGGTCACGCCGCTCGTCCGGCGTCAGCACTCCCGTTACGGATTCGATGGTCAGCTTCGGGAATGCCTTGCGCAGCCCATCGCGGACATGCTCGGCCGTCGCGAGGTACCGGCAGAATACAACGGGATTGGCCCCCTTCTTGATCAAAGGCTTCAGTGCATCCACCAACGCCGCCAGCTTCGGATCGGGCTCCGCCGCCAAAGCCTCGGCGCGGCGCACTAATGCAAGCAGTTCCGGATCGGCCTCGAAGGCAGTGCCGGGCTCAAGGTCGACGGCATCCTCGTCGTCGCCGTCTTCGTCATAGATCTGCGGTTCGAGGCGATCGGTCTCGTTGGCGATACGGTTCCTTAGGGCGCTAAGACCGGCGGCCGGCGAAGAGCCGACACAACGCATCAGCGCCAATGTTCCCCAGAATGCCAAACGCCGTTCCCGTTGCCCGCCGGCCGCGCGGGATACAATGCCGAAGCAGTAATCCAGGACTGCTTCCTGGAATTCGAGATGTGCCTTCGACAGTCGGTACGGAAACTCGGTGGTCTCATGCTTCGGGAAGGCACGGCTTTCGTGCCACTCTCCGGAGACGAGGTCGATACGGCGACGCTGCACGAAATGCCGAGCCAGTCGCTCGCGATACCGGGCATCCTCGAAACCCATGGATGCAAACGAGGGTTCGATCAGGGAAAGCAGCCGTGCGAACGCTTCTTCGTCTCCCGAATGTGGCGTCGCAGTCAAAAGAACCATCCGCCGATCCGGATCGCGCGCCAGTCCGGACAGAAGCTCGAAGCGCTGCTGCCGGCCCTGATGTGTGCCGACGCAAGCGTGCGCTTCGTCGACAATGATGAAATCCGGACAGGCGCGCGCAAAGCCTTCTCGACGCCTTTCCGCTTTGATGTAGTCGAGGCTGACGACGGTGTAAGGGTAGGCGTTGAACAGGGTCTGGGCGAGAGGCAGGCCCCTTTCCAGCCGGCTCGCCGTGCCGGACGTGATTGCGACGGCATCGATCCCGAAACGGGACTTCAGCTCCCCCACCCATTGCTCGACAAGATGCGGTGGGCAGAGCACGGAGAACGCATCGACCTCGCCTCGATCCATCAGCTCGCGCAGTATCAGGCCGGCCTCGATCGTCTTGCCGATGCCGACGTCGTCCGCGATGAGCAAACGCGGGACCGATAGTCGAAGCGCCATCAGCAAGGGTACGAGCTGATAGGTCCGAGGTTCGAAGGCGAGTTGCGCAGCGGACCGGAAAGGGCCCGCACCGCGGCGCAGTGTCAGACGCATCGCGTCTGCGAGCAGCGCCGCTTTCGCCTGAACAGTTGTCGTGGCGTCGGTCGGCAGATCGAAACGCGCCGGCTCGACCGGGAGAATTTCAAGCGTCGGGTCGAGGATCACCACATCGCTCTCGCTGCCCGAGAGCGGGCGGAGCGCCAGAATGCCGCCCTGAGGCGACGGCAAAGCGACCCATTCGCGCCCACGGGCGCGGACCAGATCTCCGGGAGCAAAGTTCACCGTCATCGGGACGTCCCCCCGAAGATCGAGATCATTGCGTCGGGCACGCCTGCCGCAGCCTTTCCAGGCAACTCGAACAGCGTCCAGCCCTTTGATTCAGCTTCCTGTCGCGTTGCCTCGGTTAGTGGAGAGACGCAGGCGGCGATGAAGTGACTGCGCCACGCGAAACTCATCTCCTGCTCGGAAAAGCATACAGGCGAGCCATCCGGGGGCGGAAGCCCGGCGTCCTTGAAGGCACTGGTCCATCCTCCACCCTCGGCCGAGTCACCCGGCGCTGCCGCAAGCACCACTTGCCCGCGCGCTAGATCGACGAGCATCTGTTTGGCTTCTTCACTTGTCCGGTTGATCAGCTCGTGATCCGGCTGGTTGAAATAGGAGAGCAAGCACCGATAGCACCCGCGCACGCAGGCCTCTCCATCGTGACTGGCAAGCAGCTTGGCGTCGCCTGCCGCGATCGCTTCATCGACCTTTTCGAAATGCATCAGGCTCAGCGCTTCACGGGCCACCTTACCGAGCGCCTGCGGATCCTCGATCAGGCGACTCAAGACGCCCGCGCCGCCCTCCGTAGCTTCATAGGCCAGGACCGCGCGCCGGTTGTCGCGGGCGGGCAGCGGCTCGCCGAGGACCTCGCCCTCCTCGAGCTGGAAGACGACTTCAATGCCTCTCATCAAGGCGTGCTGAACGGTGACGATCGTCTCGGGCGCATAGGCCGTTGGCTCGTTGAAACGGAAGAGCAGCGCGTTCTTATGGTCTCGCACGATCGGGACGATCCGAACCGCTCTCGCGACGTCGGGCGGTACATCGACATCGGGATCTTCGTCGTCGGATTTCGCCCAGTAGCCGCTGCGCGGATCGATATAGAAGCCGAAGACCGTCTGGTTTGCTCGTCGCTTCAGCCCTTTGTTGATCCGACTGATCTCAGCGCTGTTGGCGTATTGCAGATTGAGGATCGAGGCGTCCTCGCAACGGAAATCGGCCTCGGTGATCTGCACTTGGCCGTCGCGTTTCGGCCACGAAAACACTGTCTGAATATCGAAGCCTTGCCGCACACGCTCTTCGTCATTAGCCGTGATCCGCTCGGCTGGCGCGGCCTCGACATTGTCAATCCTGAGCGTCCGCTGCACGGGCGTCTCACCAGCCATCGGGCTGTTGCAGGCGTGGCAGCGCTCGACCTCGCCATCGTGGCAGGCTCCACAGTTCGAGCAGATGAAAATATCCCTGGTAGCGAGTTCAGCGCCGTCTCCGGTTCGCACTTCCGGCGACAGCTTGGCCTTCATGACCCGGTAAGCGCGGCCTTCGTGATAGATCAAGCTGCGCGGCCCGAACTCCGAGATTGCCAGGAAACGCGCGCGCTGGAGAAAGGAGCCGGTTTTGCCTTCGCCGGGAATAAAGGCGTAAAGCGGCAACCGAGGGAAATTGTAGCCCGGCAGGAAGCCTTCGGTCGCGAGATAGCGGTAGGAGTAGAAATCCGAGCCGTTCGAGGCCTTGCCCTGTTCGAGTATGGCGATCTGGTCACTCGCCTGCATCTGCGAGGCCTTGATGCGACGACGGTCCGCGGCCGAGAGGCCTGTGATTTCGGAGCGGGCATTGGCGTCGATAAGCTGCGTTCGGGCGGAGTTATAAAGCTCCCGCCACCGGTCGAAAGCGCGATCGAAATCCTGAGGCGCACGCTGGGCGACCGAGGAAACAAAGTCATCCGGTTCACTCATCCAGACCGGCTTGCGGCCATCCACCGAAGCCAGAATCTGATCGAGAACGCGCTTCATCGGCGCGCGCGTCGCATTCGCCAGTTCAGGCCGGTCGATTACCTTATGGACCTCCGCTTTCAGCGGGTATCCCGGCTGAGTCAGGTCGAGGATTTCAGGAATGTCCGGAGACAACGCGAGCTTCGCCTCGGCAAGCCAGACGGCGTGCAGGTGCGAGCGCACGAGCTCTTCATTTGTGATGTCGAGGGCAGGAGGGCGAACGACGCCAGCCACCATCTCGTTGCGCCGTTCGAAGAAATACTGGTCGTGAGGCGATTGGGCCGCGCAATAAGTCACGATGACGGCAGCCTGCCCGGAGCGACCCGCACGGCCGGCGCGTTGAGCGTAGTTGGCTGGTGTCGGCGGCACATTTCGCAGATAGACGGCGTTGAGCGCCGAAATGTCGACGCCGAGCTCCATGGTTGGTGAACAGAACAGGGCGGGCAGAAACTGCTCCGACTCGCCTGCCGCCTTAAGGTCGGCAGCGTTCCTCGCGAGGTTCTCCCGGTCTTCCTTCTCGTGTCGGAAGCGCCACTCGCGCCATTCGCGTTGTCTCTGGGACACCTGAGCCGTGTGTTCACGGCCTTCCAGACCCCAAAAGCTGCTTTGACCAGCTTTCAGATCGGCGGCGATTTCGTTGTAGAGATCGTGAAAGTAGCGGTTGCCCTGCGCCGTGCCGCTTCGAATGGCTTCACCGGGCACGACACGGACAGCTGATGGCGACAGACGCCACCCTTGCAGATCCTTCTCTAGATCGACGCGCGACACCAATCCCTCCCGCGCGAGGAGGTCCATCAGGCCGGTCATGACCGTCAGGTAGTCAGTCTTGCCGAGCTTGATCCCGATGACGCTCTTTCGATTGATGAGGCGTCCGATACGGGAATTATGGCCGGCGCGGACGATCGTCTGTTCCTCCCGTAGGCCCACCTGATCCTTGCCCGGGGCCTGAAGGAACAAGGTCGTGCGGCTTCGGGGCGTCTCCTTGATGTCGATGGTCCAGGGCGCGCGCAGCAGATTGCGGGACTTCTGAGCGACGCCTTCGAGAACGGTCGGGTCGAGCGCTTCTGTGCCAACCGCCAGGCCGTCGAGCATCGCGCCGAGGAGTTTCTTCAGCATCACCTTTCGCGCGGGCGCATCGAGTGCTCCGAATTCCGGCCGGATGGCTACGAGACGTTCGGTATCTTCCACGATGTCGTCGAGGCCGATGAACTCGACGTCGATGAGCTTGAGAACTGAGAGGCTTGGATTGGTGTAGCGCCATCCCCTGCGCAGGTCCGTCCAAAGCCGATGTGCGAGAACCTTTTGAAGGGAGCGTTGAGCGTCCTCGCGGATCACGGCTCCTGCCTCGGGGTCCAGCATCCAATGGATGCGCGCATCCCGGTTGGCGGCGGTGAAGCCGAGCGCCCTCACGATCCGAAGACCGAACTCGTCCTCGGTCAAGCCATCGTCGCCTGCGTCCAGGACGGCCCGCAGGATCGCGCCGCGCAGAAGGCTAACGAAAAGAAAATCGTTGAAGTGCCCCGCCTGAAGGGCGGCGTCCTGACGATTGTCCGTGAAGCCGAGTAGCTTGCGCTTGTCCGTGGGAACGCCGCTGTTGCGCCTGTTCATCCATTCGAGGGCGGTCGCGACGAGAAGCGTCGTGGCCGAGCTTCGGCCCTCGCCCGACAGGCCCGCCAGTTTTGTGCGCTCGCGCATGCTGGGATGCGGTTGGTCGAGACAGCACGGGCAGAAGCCGAACTTGCCGGGTATGAACCAGAAGCTTCTCCCCGATGAGCCGTAGCGCCCGTCCGGGGCGACCGCGACCATCTGAGGCGCTCGCCGTTTCCGATTCGCGCGGAGCCGTTCGACGCCATTGCGCTCCTCACGCCAATCCTCGGGATAGGATTCGATCTCGCCCGTGAAGGCGTAATCCGGGTCTCCGTCGCCCGTGGGGGTTAGATAGCCCGCAGCGTCTCCTTCCTGATCATCGAGCGGCGCGTCATCGATGTTCCTTGGCAGGAACAGGGCGCCCGTTGCGTCCTCAGTCTTGGCGACGACATGAACCTCATGTCCGCACTCCCGACAAAAGCGGGTTGGATAGAGGCGATGGCCTGGCGCGCTGGGGTCTTCGAGCTGGCCTTCGAACAGAACATTTCTGGGCTTCTCGGTCAGCGTGGTGAAAACCTCGCCGGCGCCGGAGATGAACTGGTGAAGCTTGAATGCCAGAAATGCACCTGTCCCCAGGCCGCCTCGTTCTGTTTCCGGGAGGCTGATACGGGTCAGAAAAGTCTCAAGACTGGTTCGGCAAGTTTCGACCTCTACGCCGCTGTCCTTTGATAGCAGCGCTACGGCCTTTCCAAAATCAATCGGCTTCTTGCGCTTGAGTTCCTGCGCGTCCTCCAGCCCAATCGCCAGCTCGGCCCATACCGCCAGCGGGTGTTCTTTCAGGACCTCGTCCGTCAGATTGTCCGGAAGTGCAGATGTCAGTACAGACGCGAGATTCGGCCGCGCGTCGTCGAGTTTCAACCGATCATCCGTCGCCCGTCGAAGAGATTCGTCGATGACTGATTCCGGGCCGATGGACGTGCCGAAAAGGCGGGACGCAACGTCCGCCACGGCCTCCGCGCGGTTGGCCTCGGATCCTTCGCTCGCCATAGTGGCCGAGGTTCCGATGCAGATTGGCGCCTTATCCGGCGTGCAGCGGTTGCGCAGGCGACGAACGAGGATTGCGACATCGGCGCCCTGCCGACCTCGGTAGGTATGCAACTCGTCGAGGACGATAAAGTCCAGTCCGCTAGCATTCTCTATGACCTTGGTGTCGAGGCTGTCCTGCCGCGTCAGAAGCAGCTCAGCCATCATGAAGTTGGTCAGCAGAATGTCAGGCGGGTCGTCCGCAATCCGCTGCCGGTCCTCCTGACTTTCCTGGCCGGTGTAGCGGCGCACGATCGGCTTTATCTCATTGGGCAGGCCCGACTGGGAGATGAACCTTTCGATCTCCTTGATCTGGCTGTTGGCAAGTGCGTTCATCGGATAAACAATGATCGCGCTGGTTCTGCGTGGCCTCCCGGCCTTCCGTGCACGGACAATTGCATCGACAACCGGCACAAAGAAGCAAAGCGATTTGCCCGAGCCAGTTCCGGTGGTGACCACGTAGCTCTGGCCTGCCCGAGCCTTCGCGATCGACTGTGCCTGGTGGCGGTGAAATTGCACAGGCATCGTGCCGAACCGGAATATTCTCCCGGTCGCTTCGTCAAGATCGCCAGTGGCAACGAGCTCGTCGACAGTGGGGCCTTTAAGATATTGAGGATTTAGGGACAGAAGCGAGTCGGGCCAGAAGCGCCCCGCATCGTACTGGCGATCGATCTCGGACTTCAGGTCATCAGACCGAATCGTGCTGAACGACCGCGAGAACCGCGCATAGGAATCGATGAGCCTATGATCGAAGTCAAAAGCTTTCATTTTGCGAACCTCTCGGCGAGGTAGGACGGCATTTCCGCGAGTGACAGCTCTTGCGAGGAGTTGCCGCTGCGCACATAAAAGTGTTCTTGGTCGATACCGTCTTGCCCCCAACGGTTAGCACGAGAGATTTAGCTGCGTATGCTATAGTACCAATTGTATCCCTTGCGAACATTTTCACCCCCACAAGCTCGAAAGCGGCGCGGCCGCAAGGCGATCGCCGAAGGACACGTAATCAGTGCTATCGTAGAGCACCGTGCCAAACGCAAATCGGTCCCCGCAAGCATCGGCCAACGCTCTCAAGCCCGAGAAGTCGCTCGCCTTGACGGTCGCACTCGCCTTCACCTCGATTGCGGCGACCATGCCGTCATCGCGTTCCAGCACGATATCGACCTCACGCGCGTCCCGGTCACGGAAGTGATGCGGCGTCAGACGAAGGTCCGATGCGGTCATCAGCTTCAGCGCTTCCGAGAACACGAAACTTTCAAGCAGAGCGCCAAACGCTCCTCGATCCGCCTTGATTCGGTCGAAGGTCAGTCCACGCGCGACCGACAGCAGCCCCGAGTCTAGGAAGTGCAGCTTGGGTGTCTTCACGATGCGCTTGAGCGTGTTGCTGAACCACGGCTGCAAGGTCGTGATCAGGAAAATCTGTTCGAGCAGACCGACGTAGCGATGGGCAGTCCTTTGGTTGACGTTTATGCCGCCGGCAAGCTGGGAATAGTTCACGAGCTGCCCGGAATGCTCGGCAAGCAGCCGGACGAATTTCGGAAGCTCGGTCAGCTTCTCGATTTCGGCTATGTCGCGCAGGTCGCGGGTGAGA
>Ga0316217_10003413_pt1 | contig 18136 bp, 19 predicted proteins | sample 1anoAmetaG_FD_203633 | JGI IMG/M metagenome (GOLD analysis project Ga0316217, IMG submission 203633) | Freshwater microbial communities from Trout Bog Lake, Wisconsin, USA - 1anoA | ecosystem: Environmental > Aquatic > Freshwater > Lake > Hypolimnion/Profundal zone | place: USA: Wisconsin...
TGATCCCGCCGCACAGAAACTCGCAGACCTGGAAAGCCGGTGGACCTCTCCAGGCGGACGATCCTGCTCCCTCTCCCTCGGGAGAGGGCTGGGGTGAGGGGAATCGCGGTGTCACCTGATTTCCACGGTTTCAGGAGTCCTGAGACTCAAGCTTCCCAAGCTGTGATGGGCAGGTTTTATAGTCCTCGACCAGTTTCTCACGCGCAGTGGACAACCGCGTGTCTGAAAACACGATTGAAAACGGTTGAGGAAAGAGATGACGCAGAAGTCAAGTAATGAACCTATACCTGTGGAATGACTGGCGATGACCGTTTCTTGGATCGTCGAGACACAATGATTAGGGACAGAACAATGGAGGTAAAGCCTGGGAAAAGGCGATCTGCGAGGTTCCCATGTTCCATTTTTTTGTCACCAATTTTTCTGTCCATGGTTTTTCCTGTTTCCTGCCTAGAGCAGTTGCCGTTGGTTGGTTGGCCTCGGCCGCGAGGGCCCGGAACTTCGGGCCGGAAGCGGTGTTCACCCTTCCACAATGAACAGGTCCGGCTCGTGGAGCAAATGGAAGCGGCTCGTCTGGCTATCGGCGTTGGTGGTCGGCGTGGGGGCGGCCCTCGCGGTGGCGTTCTGCCCGAGAACCCCGACCGCGCCCGTCCTGGTCTTGCGCCGTCCCTTGACGATGCCTTCGCCGCTGCTGGACCGCGTCCTCCGCTTCATCCCCGCCACTCCTTCCTGGGGCTGGTTCTGGCGCGCGCGCGAGGTGGTCTTCGGCCGGCGCAAACCGGTGAACGTGTTTACGGAAATTCTCGCCTTGGATGCGAGCCGCGACCCCGCGGCGCGCCTCGCGCCGGGCGCGCCCACCTTCTCGGATCCGCGCGGCTTGCGGGTGTGGCTGTTGGGAGGCGCCGACATTAAAAGCCTCCGCCAGCGTCTCGAGGACGCGCCCGGCACGGAGGTTCTCAGCCGCCCGAGGGTCACGACGGCCGACGAATGCGCCGCGTCGCTTTTCCAAGGCTATTCCGTGTCCATCAACGGAGTGACGAGCCCGGTAGGCCACGCGTTTGAATGTTACCCCCGCGTCCATCGCCAGGCCACGGACCTGATTGCCGCGGTCACGCTTTCGGAAGCCATCACCAACGCCGCCGCCGGGGACCGGCCGTCATCAATCTCGATCCGGACGAATCTCGACCTGGCGCTGCGGCTGCAAATCCCCAAGGGCAGCGGCGCTTTCCTGCTCGACGTCCGCCCCCGGGAAGCCGGCGCCAGGCAAATCGCGGTGCTACTGGATCCGCCGTAATTTTAGCCTTTCACCCGGGCGGCCTTGACTTTACTTTGTGAGCCGCATGAAACACTCAGGCAGAGCTGGAATGGCGGCGTTCAAGTTGATCTTGAGCGCGCTGATCGCGGCGCTGGTGCTGGCCGGCGTGGGTGTGTTGGTTACAGGGATCAGCGCGGCGCTGAGAACCGCCGTGCCGGTGGCCGGCGGTGTTTGGGCGCTCTTCACCGTCTTTACGCTCTATTTCTTTCGCGATCCGACCGCCCGGCCGCCAGCGGGGAGCGGAATGGTGCTGAGCCCGGCCCATGCCACGGTGGACGTCATCGATACGGTGACGGAACCGGACTTTATGGGCGGGCCTTGCCAGCGCATCTCGATGTTCCTCTCGGTGCTCAACATTCATGTTCAAAACGCCCCGGTCAGCGGCCAGGTGTCGTTTCTCAAATACACGCGGGGCCAATTTCTCAACGCCCTTAAGACCGAGTCGGCGATCCACAACGAAAACGTATTGCTCGGCTTCGTGGCCGCCGAGGCGACGGGGCGAAAGATCGGGGTCCGCCTGATCGCGGGGGCCATCGCCCGGCGCATCGTCCCCTTCATCCAACCGGGCGAGGAGGTCGCGCGCGGCGAGCGCATCAGCCTGATCCAATTTGGTTCCCGCGCCGACGTGTATCTGCCCGCCAGCGCCAGACTCAAGGTCAAGCTGGGCGACAAAGTCGTTGGCGGTGAAACCGTGCTGGCGGTGTTTGAATAAACCGAGCTATGGAGTCCTCTTCAAAACCAGCGGGGTCCGACGGGGCGGAGACGAAGCTCAAGATTTACTTCCTGCCGAACCTGCTGACCGGCGGCAACCTGTTCTGCGGGTTCGTGGCCCTGACCATGATTGTCGAGGCGGATCTGGCGAGCGGAGATTTTCACTCGATCAAGATGGCCATGTTCTTCATCCTGCTGGCCTGTTTCTTTGATTTGTTCGATGGGCGCGTCGCCCGCATGGGGGGCATCGAGAGCCCGTTTGGACGGGAGTTTGATTCGTTGGCGGACCTGGTCTCGTTCGGGGTGGCGCCGGCCTTCCTGGTGCATCGCGTGGTCCTCAAGGACGCCTTTGGCCCGGAACACCAAGAGTGGGGATGGTTCATCGCGTCCATTTACTTGATCTGCGGGGCCTTCCGACTGGCCCGCTTCAACTGCCTGGCGGCCGAGCCCGCCAGCGGCGGGGGCAAGGATTTCCTGGGCTTCCCGATTCCCTCGGCCGCCGGGTTGGTGGCCTCGCTGACCTTGCTGATCATTCAATTGAACGAGAAAGACAAGTCGCTGGGCCCTTGGAAATGGGTGCCCGCTGCGGTGCTCCTGTTCCTTTCCGCCATGATGGTAAGCACGGTGAAGTACCCGAGCTTTAAGTCGCTGGGCCTGCGCTCCACCAGCACCTTTTTGAAACTGATCATGTTCGTGCTGGCGTTGGGATTCGTCCTGATCCTGCGGGAGAAGATTCTCTTCTACGTGCTGCCGCTCATTTTCACCGCCTACCTGGTTTACGGGTTCATTCGCCCGCGCATCTCCCGGAAGATGCGGCGCGAAATCGAGGAGGAGGAGGGCGACGAGGAAGATCCCGGCGATCGGTCCGGCCCGGGGTGACGGGCCGCTTGTTCCGGCCTTAACCCGGATGGACCTCCTGCATCCTATTCTGCTCGCGGCGCTGACCGGGTTTATCAGCGGGCTGATACTTTCCATTCCCGTCGGCCCCGTGAATCTGACGATTCTCAATGAAGGGGCGCGACGCGGATTCAAATGGGCGGCCCTGATCGGGCTCGGCGCCACGGTGATGGAGGTCATCTACTGCTTCATCGCTTTCACGGGATTTGCCTCCTTCTTTACGCGCGGCTCGGTCAAGGCGGCCATGGAGTTGTTCAGCTTCGGGTTCATGCTGTTCCTGGGGTTGAAGTTCATGCTGGCCAAGACCGTCCGCGACCCGGTGGGGTTTGGTGCCGCCACGGGGCGAATCGAGGAGCGCATCGGAGAACGGCTGCATCCCCATTCCGCTTTCATGATCGGGTTGGTCCGGGTCATGGGCAACCTGGGGGTGCTGGTGTTTTGGATCGTCCTGGCCGCCAATTTCATCAACCGCGAGTGGGTGGCGCCGGACTGGCCCGGCAAACTGGCATGCGTGGGCGGGGTGGCCGTCGGCACCGGCCTGTGGTTTATCGGCTTGAGTTGGGCCGTTTCGTTGGGCCACGGCAAGTTCAGCGAAAGGACCCTGCTGCGAATGGAGCACTTTTCCGGCCTAAGCCTGCTGGTCGTGGCGCTGCTCCATGGCGTCATGCTCCTCCGCGAGATGGCCAACCACCGGCCTTAGCCCTGATCCAGCCAGCAGAAGCCGCCAAACCGATCGGGGAAGGAAGCCTCAAGGGCGCGCCGAAGGCGGCCGTTTTCCTTGCCTGTCAATAAGTTACGCACCCCGATTCGAGTCTCTTTCCGAAGGACCGGAAAGGCTGGATCTGCGCTGGGCAGCATGGGATACTGAGAGGCGACTGATGCAGAACTATCCCAAGCATTATTGCGGAGTGTTCGGTGTTTTCGGCCATCCGAACGCCGCGGAACTGACCTACTACGGGCTCTACGCGCTCCAGCATCGCGGCCAGGAGAGCGCCGGCATCGTCACTTCCGATGGCCGCCGCTTTCACGCGCATAAAGGCATGGGCCTGGTGCCGCAGGTGTTTACGCCCGAAGTGCTTCACCCGATGGTCGGGTCGATAGCGGTGGGGCATACCCGTTACTCGACCACCGGTTCTTCGCGGCTGGTTAACGCCCAACCGCTCACGGTGGACTGCGCGCGGGGCCAGATCGCCATAGCGCACAACGGCAACTTGACCAACGCGGCCAAGCTGCGCGCCGAACTGGAGTCGCGCGGCTCGATTTTCCAGACCACGGTGGACAGCGAGATCATCCTGCATTTGATGGCGCAACCAACCCTGAACGGGCAGCCCAACAACCTGGTCGAGACGATCCGGCGCATCGAGGGGGCTTATTCGCTGGTGATCATGACCGAAAACGAACTGATCGGCGTTCGCGACCCGCATGGTTTTCGCCCGCTCTGCCTGGGGCGGGTCGACGACGCGTGGGTGCTGGCCAGCGAAACCTGCGCGCTGGATTTGATTCACGCGCGCTTCGTTCGGGACGTGGAACCCGGGGAAGTGGTGGCGATCAACAAAGACGGCCTCAGCAGCATCCAGGCCTTCCCGGAACAGGAGCGCCGCTCCTTCTGCATCTTCGAATACGTTTACTTCGCCCGCCCCGACAGCACGATCGCCAACCGGAGCGTTTACAAGGTGCGGGTCGAACTCGGCCGCCAGTTGGCGCGCGAGTTTCCCGTCCAGGCGGATGTCGTGGTGCCCGTGCCCGACAGCGGCAATTGCGCGGCCTTGGGGTATTCCCTGGAGTCGCGCATCCCCTATGAGATGGCGTTCGTCCGCAACCATTATGTCGGCCGCAGTTTCCTCCAACCCACGCAACTCATCCGCGACTTCGCGGTGCGGGTCAAACTCAACCTGATCGAGGAATTGGTCAAAGACAAACGCGTGGTGGTCATCGACGACTCCATCGTGCGCGGCACGACCTGCAAAACGCGGGTGAACAATCTCAAACAGGCCGGCGCCAAAGAGGTGCATGTCCTGGTGAGTTGTCCGCCCCACATGAATCCCTGCGTCTATGGGATTGACTTTCCGGATCGCGCCAAGCTCATGGCCGCCAACCACAGCATCGAGGAAATCCGCAAATACCTGGACGCGGACTCGCTCCATTACCTTTCTCAGGAAGGCATGGTGCAGGCGACCGGCTTGCCGAAAGCCTCCTTCTGCATGGCGTGCTACGACGGCAATTACCCGGTGGCTTACGATCCGGGGGTGGACAAGCACATCATCGAGCGGCGCAATGGCCAGCACTCGAACCTCTCCGAAGCCTTGGTCATGGAGAAGGCGCAGATCAAATTGCTCTGATCGCGCCCCGATGCGCGCATGTTGAGACAGAAACATTGAGGACAGAAAAATAAAACGCGGCGGGCAGGAAACGGAGGGGCGGTCGGTAGTTGGCGGCGAGTCCTCTCGCCTGTTCCTTTCTTCCCCATCTTTCTGGCCCTGATTTTTCTGTCTCGACGCTTCCCCGAATCCCCGCGCTTCAGCGCGCGCATCTCAAGGCGGCGGCTCCTGCCGAAACCACTGGATGGCGTGGAGCATGACCTCGGTCGCGGTCTTGAGTTGGAGCTTCTCCTTGATTCGGTTGCGGAAGGAGTTGACGGTGGCGACGGTGACGTTGATATCCTGGGCAATTTGGCGGGTGCCTTTGCCCTGCCCCAACATGCGGAAGACTTCCAGCTCTCGGTCGCTCAAGGTCTCAATAGGCGAGGCGGGGTGCTCAGGGCGCCCGCGCATGAATTTCGAGATCACGGAGGAGGACATCTTCTCGCTGAGGTAAATCTCGCCGCTCAGGACCTTATGAATGGCGGCCTTCACGTTCTTCCCGGGTTCGTGCTTCATGACGTAGCCCATCGCGCCGGCGCGCAGGGCCCGCTCCGCGTAGAGCGACTCGTCGTGCATCGAGACCACCAGCAAGGGCAGTTCGTCGTACTGGCCCTTGATCGTCTTAATGAGGTCGATCCCGCTGCTCCCGCCCAGGGAAATGTCGACGATCACCAGGTCCGGGTTGAGCTGGGGGATGGCCTGCATGGCTTCCGCGGCGTCGGAGGCTTCGCCGCAAACGGTGAGGTTCGGGTCGCGTTCGATCATCTGACGAAGCCCCTCGCGGAACAAGGGGTGGTCGTCAACCACCAGGATTCGGCTCTTTTCGAGCGTCGGTTCGTTCATAAGCGCATCGCTGATGCTCGGGCCAGCATAAGGCCCCACCCGGGAATCGGAAACAGGAAAACCTCGTTTTCTGGGCTCCCGGCGCCATACTGCGAGGGCGCATGAACAGGACGCCTTACCGCAGGCCGGATGAACCCTCCAACCAGACGACGGGGTTGGCGCGAGCCTTGTCTAAGCTCGGCTTCTGTTCGCGCAGCCAAGGTCGAGGGCTCGTGGAGGCCGGGCGCGTCCGCGTCAACGGGCGAGTGCGCACGGACCCGGAATGGCGGGTGGACCCGCGGCGCGACCGCTTGGAAGTGGATGGTCAGCCGCTGCGGGCGGAGGCCAGGGTGTACTTGATGCTCAACAAACCTCGCGGCCTGGTCACCACGCGGGCCGATGAGCAGGGCCGGGCGACGGTTTGCGATCTATTGGCCGGAAAAGGCCTGCCGTTCCTGGCCCCCGTGGGCCGGCTCGACAAGGCCAGCGAGGGCCTCTTGCTCCTGACGAACGATACGCAATGGGCCGCGCGCCTGACCGACCCGGCGGCCCGCGTCGAGAAGCTCTACCACGCGCAGGTGGATTGCGTGGCGGACGCGGAACTGACCCGGCGCCTGGTGGCCGGGGTCATGGTCGAGGGAGACTTCCTGGCCGTCAAACGGGCCGCCCTCCTGCGGCACGGCGTCCGGAACTGCTGGCTCGAGTTAGCGCTCGACGAAGGCAAGAACCGCCACATCCGCCGCCTCCTCGCGGCCCTGCAAATCGAGGTTCTGCGACTGATCCGCGTCGCGATCGGGCCGCTCGCCCTGGGACCGCTGCCCAAAGGGGAATTTCGACGCCTCACGCCGGCCGAGGTTGAGGCGATGCGCGCCTAAATGTCCGGGCAAGCTCCGGGGTCGGAGCAAGCTTCCAAAACCACAGGGCGCTTCCCGCCGCGCGCGCCGCGGACAGGGGACGGCCCAAACCTACCCTCGGGAGCGAGGCGTCGCGGGGAGAAGCGCTTTTCTCACCCCTTCACCGAACAGAACATGGCACCCTTTTTTCTCCGCTGGCGCGGCGGGGTTATCGCCTCCGGTAACCGCCGCTGCCACGGCGCCCCATCCGCTCACAGTTCCAACTTTCGCCCGCGGGCGCGCCGGTATAGAGTGTGCCTCAGTAACATGAACCGCATTCGTCTTCTTCCCGAGCACGTGGCCAATCAAATCGCCGCGGGCGAGGTGATTGAACGGCCGGCGAGCGTGGTCAAGGAGTTGGTGGAGAACGCCCTCGACGCCCAGGCGGCCCGCGTCACGGTGGAGATCCAGGCGGGGGGACGCAGCCTGGTGCGCGTCACCGACGACGGTTTGGGCATGAGCCGGGATGACGCGTTATTGTGCCTGGAGCGACATGCCACCAGCAAGATCCAGCGCGCCGAGGATCTCGCGGCCATCGCCACCATGGGTTTTCGCGGCGAAGCCCTGCCCAGCATTGCCAGCGTCAGCCGCTTTATCCTCACCACGCGCGAGCGCGACACTGAATCCCCGGAAGGCACGCGCATCATCATCGGCGCGGGAAAAATTCTCGACGTCCAGGCGGCCGGCAGCGCGCCGGGCACCACCATCGAGGTGCGCCAGCTCTTTTTCAACCTGCCCGCCCGCCGCAAGTTCCTGCGCACCGAGCCAACCGAGTCCGCCCATATTCAGCATTACCTCACGCTGGCCGCATTGGCGTTTCCCCAGGTCGCCTTCACGTTCCAGAAGGACGGGCGCCTGGTCTGGCAACTGCCCGCCGTGCCCACCGGCGCCGACACTGCAGGCTGCCTGGCCGCCCTGCGCGAGCGCCTCCGCGCCCTCTATGGCGCCGATCAGAAACTGGTGCCGGTCGATTTCGCGACGGAGCTTCGCAGCTTCGAGCCTGCGGACGGGGAGGCCGGCGCCCCGACGACCCGGCGTTCGCCCGTGCGGTTGTGGGGTTTTATTGGCGCGCCAGGCGTCTCCCGCCAGACTCGGGAAGACCAGCATCTTTTCGTCAACCGGCGCCCGGTCGAGAATCGCGGCTTGAACTTCGCCCTGCTCGAAGGCTATCACACCGCCCTCATGAAGGGACGCTACCCCGTCGCCTGCCTCTTCCTGGAAATCGATCCCGCCGCGGTCGACATCAATATCCACCCCGCCAAGCGCGAGGTGCGGTTCCACCAGGAGGGCGAGGTGCGCCGCCTGGTCGCCCAAGGGGTGCGCCAAGCCCTGCTCCAATTCCACGGCCCCGCGCCGGAAGCCGGCCCTGGGGACACCAGCGCCGTCGAAACCCCTCCCACCGCGGCGAATTCCCCTCCGCGCGAGACATCCACCGCCCCCGGCTCCCGGCGGACCTTCAGTCAACAGGGCTCCGCCATCGCCACGGCCGCGGCTCAAAATCCGCCGGAGGGCCAAGGCGCTTTGCCCCATTTCCCGCCGGCCCTGGCTCCGGCGCGCCCCGAATCGTCGGCCCGGACCGCGCAGACGCCCCTGCCCATGGGATTTCGCCCGGCCGCGCCCGCGGCAACTGCCGCGCCGCCATCGTCGCAACCGATCGCCCCGTCGCCCGGTGCGCCAGCCGCTCCCTCGCCCTCCGCCGCTCTTCCGCCGAACCCGGCGCCGCCGCCCCGCGACGAGCCGCGGGCGGGAACCGGCGGGCCGATCCCCTTGCTGCGGGTGCCGCTCCGGCTCGTCGGCGTGGTGGGCCGGCTCTATGTCGTCCTCGAGTCCGACCGCGGGTTGGTCCTGCTGGATCAGCATGCCGCGCACGAGCGCATCCTCTTTGAGCAGATGCTGGGCCGGCTCGAATCCAACGAGCAGGCTCCTTCCCAAAAGCTGCTGCTGCCCGAGACGGTCGAGCTCTCGGCGCGCGACGCCAGTTTCATCCGGGACCAGTTGCCGGCCCTCAGCCGGCTGGGCGTGGGCCTCAGCGAGTTTGGCGAGCGCACCTTCCTCCTGGACGCCCTGCCGCCCTTTGTGCATGCGGCCGACCCGCGCCGGTTTGTCCTCCAATTGGTGGACGAACTCAAGGCGACGGGCCAGGAGATCAACTCCCTGCGCCTGGGGGAGCATGTCGTGGCCAAGACGGTGTGCCGCCACGCCGTTAAGGCCAACGACCCACTGGCCGGTCCTGAATTGGAGGCCCTCGTGGAGGACTTGCGCCATTGCGCCATGCCCTATACGTGCCCCCACGGCCGCCCCACCCTGGTCGAGATGAACTTCCGCGAGCTGGATAAGAAATTCGGGAGATCCCAGTGATCTTATGGTTCCGTCCCGCTCGCCCTCCCTCGGCCCCGACCGTGCGCGCGGGCGCCCGGCTCGCTTCTTCCTCCCACCCATAAAGACAGGATGGGCGCGGCCATAAGCGCCAGCGCCAGGCAGAACAGGGGCCAGTGGAAGTGCCGCGGGAGCGCTTTCCGGACGACCTCCACACCCTGGCCGGAGACCCGAAACGCGTCCGCCATGAAGACGCTCAGCGCCAGGCAGATGCCGAGCGCGTTCAGCCCCCAGGGCGTCCACTCGCGGACATGGCCGCGCGGGATGGGCTCCTCGGTCCGCGCCCGAGACGATGGCGCCGCCAAGACCGGGAGCGTCTCCTCCTCCCGGCTGGCGAGGGCGCCCCACAGAATCATTAACAGGGCGATGCACAGCGGCGCCAGCACCGGCCCCCACCAGGGTAACGGCAGCAGAAACAGGATGTCCCAATCCAGCAACGAATGCGGCCAGCCGCAGATGACCTTGAGAAAGAGATAATAGAAGAGGTCCCAGACCCCAAACGCAAAAGCGGCATAAGCCAGGCGCGTCCGCCAGGCCCGGCCCGCAAGCAGGCCCACCGCGAGCAGCATGATCAGCGTGGCCGCTTCGCGGACCAGTTCCACCGGCCCCAATCCGCCGATCAGCGGCAAGGGGTCCGGTTGGTAGGGATCGAGGCGATGGACCATCGTGCGAAGGTAGAAGACCACTGCGGACTCGACCCAAGCCATCGCCACGGCATAGGCGAATACCAATGACAGGCGCGCGGCGCGGGAGGGAAAGGGACTCATGGTTCAAGCCGCTTTCAATTCGGGCAGCGTGGGGTGGCGGTCCGGCGCGGTGGCGCCCGGGCCTCCTTGAGGACGCGCGGCCGCGAAATCAGCCAGCCAGCGGTGGACCTCATCGATGACCTGATCCGGCGTCGAGGTGCCGGCGGTGAGGCCCACGGATTGCGCCTCTCCAAACCACTCGGGGCGGAGGTCGGCCGCGGTCTGAACCAGATGGACCTTGGAGCAGTAGCGGGAGCATGTAGCCACCAACTCCTGCGTGTTGTTGCTCAAGGCGCCGCCAATGACCACCACCACCTCCGCGCGCCGGGCCAGCTCCACCGCCGCGTTCTGCCGTTCTTTCGTGGGACGGCACACCGTGTCGATGAACCGCACCTCCGCGGCCGGGAAGCGAAGCCGCAGGAGCTCGACCAGGCCCCGCACTTTGACGATCGGTTGGGTAGTCTGCGCCGCGACGCCGAACCGCAATCGTTCCTTGAGCGCGAATACGTCGGCGTCCGACAGTATCACGTCATAATCCGTTAAATCCTCGGTCATCCCTCGCACCTCCACGTGATCGCGCTTGCCGATGAGGACGGGGTGATATCCTTGGGCCGCCAGGCTCGCCACCGCGCGATGGGCTACCAGCACCAGCGGACACGTCGCCTGGGATAGCTCCAGACCCCGGGCGCGCGCGCGCTGGATGGACGCCTGCGACGCGCCGTGCGCCGTCACCATCACCGCCCGCGTCTCCACCGTCGCGGCGCTCTGGGCAATCTTGATCCCGCGCGCCCGCAAGGCCGCCAGCACCGTCTCGTTGTGGACGAGGTCGCCCAGGATGGTCAGCGGACTCGTCTCGGACTGTTTAAGGGCCAGGGCGATGGCGTCACGGACGCCGAAACACATGCCGAGGTGGTCTGCGATGATGATTTTCATAACGTCGGGTGATAGGCTTGGCGCGAGCGGCTTGAGCGCGGCGCGGACTTGGGCTTTCTACTTTGTGTCACAAAGTTAAAGACCCATACCGATTTATCCTGTTCAAACTTTGTCTTCATACGATCTTGGTTTGTTGGACGATCCGCTCCAGCAGGTTGATGTAGTTGGCGAACGCGATCTTCCCCGCGGCGGTCAATGAGCAAGTGGTCAGCGGGCGGTTCCTCTGGAATGACTTGGTGACGGAGATATAGCCCGCCTCTTGCAGGGTCCGGATATGCGTGGTGAGGTTGCCATCGGTCATGCCCAGGACCCCTCGCAGCTCGGTGAAAGACAACTCGGGCGAGGCGGCAAGCATCGACATAAGCGCCAGGCGGCCCTTCTCGTGGATAACCCGATCGAGCTGGAGAAACGGTTCGGCGTTCACAGGGTATTCCCGCGCGACTCGGTAACGTAGAGATACCCGCCATAGGCCAGGTGCGCCAGGCCGAAGCACAACCCCATGATCCCGTGGCCGGATACCGCGAGGGACGCCCCGGTCGGAACGCCCAGGACGCAAAAGGCGCTGCTGCCCAGCACCAGGGCGGCGCCGAAGACCTTCATTCCCCGCGGCATGAAGAAACCGGCGGCATGCAGGGCGCAACCGTAGAGGGCGACCCACATCAGCGGCAGCCAGACGATCACCAACTCCGGCGCGGCCGCGCTGGCCGCGCGCGCCGCGGCGCCCGGCGTCAACAGGGCCAGACCCAGCACCAGACCAAAAAACAAGGCCGGCAGCAACGCCTGCGCCACCCGGCGAGTCGGCGGCGACCAGAACGGTTCGGAATCCTTCAAAGCTTGCCGCCGCGCCAGCAGGAACGAGCCCGCCACCGCCGCGACCGCCACGACCATCCAATAGCCAATGAAGCCGGCGGGCGCGCGCACTCCCGCCAGGATGCCTCCCGCCGCCGCCACGGTTCCCATCACCCCGCTCCAGGTCATGACCGGCGCCAGGGCCCGCCGATAAAGAGCGGAACGCTCCATCAACGTGCGAATGACCTGCAAATGCTCCGCGGCCCAATTCGAGTCCATATAATCACTTTGTAACACAAAGCATACGCGCTGGCAAGCGGCTTTTGCGGCCGCCGCCGATTTTAGTTTTGCTTCCGCCCCGTTCATGGTAAGAGAGAGAAAGCGGTCGCCGGTGGGACCGGGTTTGGGCGCGTGGCGGAATGGCAGACGCGCGTGGCTTAGGACCACGTGGGGAAACTCTTGCAGGTTCAAGTCCTGTCGCGCCCACCACCCTGACTGTCAATGGCTTAGAAAGCTGCCGGTCCACCGTTACAACAGAACTTACAACCGATCCAGCCACGTCCACCGTCATCCACAGGCACCCCAGTTAGGCGGACGAACACCATAGGCGAGGATGCCCGCGTGGCGGAATTGGCAGACGCGCTAGATTCAGGTAAAGATTCCGCGCTGTTTCAGGGCATTCCACTTCGGTTCGCGGTGCTTCACCCGAATATGGCTGGTATTGAGTCGACACGCTGAGAAGGGCCGAGTTGATAATCAACTCATCTGTGATTATCGAATCAAGCCGATTGAGACCGTCGGTGAATCTGAGGTTGAAGTGGTCAGGAATAGACGACTCAATCCTCGTGCTCGTCTTGGTCTTCGGCATCCACCGGGAAGTCCTTAAGGTGGACTGCGGCTAACCGCTCAAGTCGCTTGGCTTGCGTGAGGAGCGTGGTCCGCAAGCCTCGTTTGACGCTGCGCTCGCTGATTCGGCGAGCCAAACTGGCAATGGTTGCAGCACGGCGAGCGATACGAACGTCGGGGTGCTTGCGATGCGGAAAGATGCTATCGGGAATAATGCGTCGGGCGTAGGACTTCGGTAGCTCAATGGGTTCGGTTTGGCGCGGGGGCTTCTCGTTGAGCACTGCGCCCAAGCCGGACTCTGCAATGACCTTCTGGAAGACGGTGTATTCAGCGCGGTCGAGATACTCGCGGTGCTGGGTTTGGGGGACGGCAGAGAAGTCTAAGGGCCAAACGCGTATCTCGGCGACTTCGAAGGGATCTAGGACGTTCATAGCAACCGCGTCGGTGCGCTGGTTTGTCAGATGGCGTCCGATTCGACTGCCAAGGCCTTCGTATGTTTGGCCGACATAGATTGGCTCACCATCGTAATCGAAGAATGCGTAGATGCCCCACTTGTGACTACCGATCCGCTTCCCGTTATCGGCGGGAGTCTTAAAGAAGGCGTCAATCTCTTTGCGTATTACGGTTACTTCAGTTGGAGGACCGAGGGGGTCGGGCTTTGCGCTGGGTTTTGGTTCGATAGTTGACTGAGGCTTCGGCGAGTCTTGGTGGTTCTTCTTGGGCATACTCTTCAGTCCAAAGAGGGTTCAAATAGTTGCTAGCGATCCACTCGATTACCGGAACACAAACCGCGTCCCCAAACCCGAACAGAGCCTGGTTGAGCGAAACCTTGACCACAAAGTCGTCCGCGCCCATCAGGCGGGCGCACTCACGCGGCGTCAGAAGCCGCACCGTAAAGCGCCCTCTGCCGGCGACGAAGAGGATCTGACGTCCACTACCGCCCCTCGGTGTGCGGAGGCAGCCGGCAATGCCGTCAGTGCGAAGTTCAGCCATGGACTTTCCGTTCCGAACGCGCCTAAAAACCGTCCCATAACTAATGGTGTCACCACGAATCATGGCTTCAGCTTGAGCCGTATGCTTAGGACTCATTTGACCGAGCATATACTCGCAACGCTGGCGACTCCACCACATCTGGTGGTTCGGAGGAAGGTCTTCGACGATATCTTCAAGACGCTTCGCGCATCTGGGAAGGTCAGGGAGTTCCCGGACACGCCAAGTGATGTCCGGGTGCATGAGTATGAAGCTGGCCAATGCCGGTGGCCTCGTCTCGCTCTCGTAGAAGCCGGGCATTTCTCTAAGGGCGTAAGGCCCGCGGCCTTTGCTACCGATGACAAAAAGGCGTTGTCGGCTTTGAGGAACAAATCGGGCGGCATCGACGATGAAAGCGTCCACAGCGTAGCCGAGGTCGTTCAGGGCCAGGAGAGCATCTTCGAAATCACGCCCATCTTCAGACGTGAGAAAGCCAGGAACGTTTTCAAGAAGAACGAGCGGCGCCATGCGGCCCTCGCGTTTCATAGCCTTGAGGATGTCGATGAAGCCCCAAAACGCCGAGGACTGGGCGCCGGCAAGGCCATGGCGCGCCCCTGCTAGGGAGAGGTCGTTGCACGGGAAGGATGCTGTGGCCAAACCCACAGCAGGAACCTGCGAAATCTGGAGCTTGTGAATGTCCTCGACGATGAACTCGCCGGTATCGCCGAAATGATCTTTATACATCTGCCACTTGTCGTGGTCAATGTCATTGGCGAACGCGATGCGCCAGCCGGCCCTTTCCAGGCCGATGCGCATGAGGCCGATACCCGCGAAGAACTCGGCAATGGTTTTTCCTGGTCCGTTCATTTTTGACTCGGTCTATTGTTGCATCGTTTGGGCTTGGCACTCAACACGTAAATCAAGCGAGCAGCTCCGGCTCTTTGATGCGAATATCCAAATTGCTGAGTTCATGAGGTTTAACGTTCCCGTGGAGGTCTGCGCGCCCAGCCACAGCCAAGGCGGGTCATCCCCAAATTCGCGTGTCCTGTCCATGGAGCATCGTCCCACAACCCCCAACTACGCTCAGGATAGCAGCGGGAAGTAGCTCATGATCTGGCAGCAGTCAGGGCGGGAACTTCATCTGCTGGAAGCGTCATGCTTTGCCTATGGGCCGTTGGTCAATCGTCGGTTGGCGTCGCTCAGGTCCCTGGTCCAACTCGCGCGGATAATGCGGCTGGCGCCCTGGCACTTGGAAGTCCGCAACCTTAAATCCGAGCCTTTCCGCGACACGCGAGGGCCAGGAAAACAGGGTTTCCGAGCCCTTTTGCAGGAATTGGACGGCAACCACACCCCTAAAGCCATGCGGGACCGCTGCGCATTGCGCCTGCTTTACGATTTGGCGCTCAGATGCGGGGGGTCGCGTCACTGGATGTCGAGGACGTGGACATCGACCGGGCGACCCTGGCGGTCAGGGGCAAAGGCAGAACATCAAGACAGGTCTTGAGCATCCCGGAAGCCACGCGAAGCGCTCTCCAGGCATGGCTGGACGTCAGGGGTGAAACGACAGGCCCCCTGTTCACGAATTTCGACCGGGCGAAGAACGGAAAGCGGCTCACCGGCGTCAGCCTCTAGCGGGTGCTCCGGGATTTGGGCCGCGATGCCGGGTTGAAGGTCCGGCCACATGGCTTGCGCCATACCGCCATCACCGAGGCGTGCAAGGCCGCCCAGGCGAACGGCATCGGCCTGGAGGAGGTCCTGGACTCCTCCCGGCACAGCCGGAAATCAATCGCTATCCTCATGGTTTATCGAGACAGGGAGAGGAACGTGCAGGGACAACTGACGTCACTGGTCTCAATGGGAGTTTGAACGACCGCCATCAGCGGTGGGAGCAAGCCGCCACTGAGACGGCCATGCGGGGAGAGCTGGCCGGCCGCTCCCATCCGCTGGATGGTGTGGTTGGGCGCTCATCGTCCCTCCCCTTACGGATGCCCCCAGGCCTGAGTCACGTCCAGGCGCGCGACTTCCGGTTCGATGATTTCCAGATCAGCGCGTGATGCACACACCGCCAAATAGCCTCGGGAGCGGTCGTAATGACAAGTCTTGGGAAGAGCGAGATTCACTCCAAGTTGAGCAAAGCGCCGGACTACGGCGGCGTTCACCTCATCCGGGGTATGATCAGCGGCCTCGGACAGGAGCTTCAACTTCCGCAGGCTCGCCTCGAATCCGTCAGGCGCAAGGTGCATCACGCGGATCTCAAGCCGCGGATGAGGTTTGCCGGAATACTCCTTGCTCATGGTCTTGATGGCGCCTTCAATGGCGTTCAGGTCGCCAGACGGCGCATAGACCAGGAGCCGACCGTCGTCATGCCACATCATCGCCCAGCCGTTGGTCTCATTCATCTCCACGCCAAGCTGCGCAATCCATTGACGCAGTGCCCAGAACATCTCCGTTCCGTGAGCATTGTCCTTCTCCGGAAGCGGCAGCTTCGGCCGTACGACTTCTTGGAATTGGTAGGGATCAACAAACAAATTTCCTTCATACGCGGGCATCGCCGCCGGCTTCGTCCAAGCCTGGCTCCCGTAGGTACTTCGAGGAGGGAACGTCAGGGGAGGCGCCACTGCGGCAGCGGACTCGGCCGAGGACACTGGTGCAGGTGCCTGGCCCATCGCTGAGGTTAACGCGGTAAAGGCCGCCAGGAATGACACCGTGAAGAACAGGGGACGGTCACAAGAATTGACGGTTTTCATTTTGTTTTCGCTGTTGGGCCAGGCAATTCGACACGTGCGTCCAACGCTCCCGACCAGCGACCCCGCGCCGCTGGCGTCCGGCATAGCAAGAAAGCACCGTCGCGGGGTTCGCTGGCGCGGGATGGTTCGGAGATTGCGCGCTATCGGGGCTGTAGGGATCCAGCTTCACATACAAACGGTTCTCCACGCGAAGAGGGGTCCCAGCCCGCCTTTGCCGCATTTAAATTGACTCAAGCAACCGCGCATCGTGAACTCGAAAGCGCTGATGATGAGGCATATCGCCGTGGCGGGCTGGATCGATGTCGAACTCCAGAATCAACTGACGTCGGTTTGGCTCCGGCAGTTGAACGAGAATCGCCAGTCCCAACAGCGCGTGCCCTGGAGTCGATCGCCCGCGAGTCCAAGTCGGCAGACGGTAAATGCTCCAGCGGTAGTCATCGCTTCCGAGTCTGAGCATTCCGGTTTTCACGCTTCCCATACAATAGAGATCAAACCTACAACCGCCTAACGCCGAACACCCGTGGTGAGTGGTGCCGGACCAAGGACCGTCGGATGTAGAAAGGAGCACGACCCCGGCATCCACCCCAGCAGGATAGCTAGCGGTCTTAGTTTCGAGACCAGGGCCACCGCGAACACAACGAATAGCCCGATTAAGCAGCCAAACGGGGACCAGCATAGGACGATCAACACCAAAAGCAGAGGTGACCGCAGGCAACTGACCAGCGTTCGCGCGGTCGAAGTCAGGATGATGGCCTGCGTGGCCCGAGCGGCAAACACACCGATCACGGGGAGAGTGAAGAACTTCACCATTCCGAGTCGGGTGTCGGAGTTGTCGAGTCGGCGGTCATACCACAGGATGAACCAAAAGCCGATAATGCCGAAAAGGATAGCGACGGCGGATCGGCACACGGCGCTGAGCAACTCACCACCAGCGCTGCCGCTGTCGGACCGTATGCTTGGTGGAAAATCCATACGTCATTGCGCTAACACTCGCGGTAAGTGGCGCCGGGCGACAGAAGTCCGCAGTGCAAGCAACGGAACGTATCGGCGCCCACTCCACCGCGCTCGTTAGGTGTTGAAAAGTCCATCAAGCCCACTCGTTGTAGTACATGAATTGCCGAATGAAAACGAGGCACAATGCAACAAAAAGAGCCACGCCAGCGGCGCGCCACCGCAAAGCCAAGCCGCTGGTCGAAAACCACCAAGAAGCAGCAGTGCCAAGCAGCAAGATCCAGCACACTGTCCAGCTCAGGTGATTCGTATTGAAAAATGGAGAGCACCCGCACCCCAAGTGCTGGACGAACAGCCGCTTCCCGATATTGAGGTACGTGTACAGAACCGCGACGGCTGGCGATACGAACAGCGGCCCTGTTGCAAGCGTGATTCGGGTGGACGCTCGCATGTTGCAACACCTAACGCCGCACATCAGCCGCCCCGCGCCAGTAGCATCCGGCATGAAACAAAAACGTCATCGCGGGGTCAGACTGCATGTGCTGGTTCGGTTCTCCGGCCCTGCGCATCGCACGGCGCAACCTCTACTACCTCGCCGGTGTGGGCACAAAATGAGCCGCACAGATCACAACCCATTGCGGAGTCCAAATCGACTCTAAATTTCCAGCTAGTGCTTAGTTGCATAGATTAACGATAGTATTGCGAAGCTGTGACCCTTTTACCTCGCGCTTCCGCCACTTGAAGGGCTTTGCATGGTTGGCGTAAGCCGCAACAAAATCCTCGA
>Ga0316217_10003414_pt1 | contig 18136 bp, 8 predicted proteins | sample 1anoAmetaG_FD_203633 | JGI IMG/M metagenome (GOLD analysis project Ga0316217, IMG submission 203633) | Freshwater microbial communities from Trout Bog Lake, Wisconsin, USA - 1anoA | ecosystem: Environmental > Aquatic > Freshwater > Lake > Hypolimnion/Profundal zone | place: USA: Wisconsin...
TGTCAATAAAGAGTAGAAACTTCACCCTATTTCATCTAAATCTAGAATTTACAAACTAGCATTTTAGACTAATTTGAAATGCTTCTAGCAGGAATTTATCAAGGAAAAGTGAATAGCTAATCAGAAAAATCTTCTGTTTACCTCTTTTGAGTGATTCTCAACTAATCTTCTTTAATTGACTCTTATTTTTTGTGATTTTGCAAAAGGCTAAATGCTTGATGTTTTCTCTAAATTGCAAAACCCAGGTGATTATTCTCAAATTAGAACGATTAATGGAGTAAATGATAAGAAATATTTTCTGCTAGCTTGTTATAAGAACCTATACAAGACAATTAAAAGGAGTAATTATGATTTCCTTCATGTAATTTTGGGAAAAGTTTAAAAACCCTTTTCGTTCCCGTATTCCCTTCAAATTGAAGTTTATCTTATAACTTTTTTTTATTTAATAGACATTTAGGCCTTAAATTAAAACAACGAACATTTGCGTATTTAAGCACTTTTTTATCTTTTTCCATTTCTTCATGCTTTTGAACCTTTTTGTCTACTTTAAAGGTAACTGTGCTATTGAGAATTGGCTTAGTTCCCCGAACCTATTTAGTGATATTTTAGAGTTATAAATCAATCGATGATAAAAACTAATAGCCTTATTATAGATGCAACAGGGTCCTTCCTCATTCCTTGGGCGGGGCTTCGATTGGCTCACTTCCCGCGCATAAAAGTATTTTCATCTGACCTAGATTCATGAAAGCCATTTCAGGTCCTTAGTAAACCACTCAACCCAATAGTTAAATCTTGCAATTTCCCAATCTCCCCAGGCATTTTTAGCTGGCTAGAAACTAAGGATTGAAAAGAGTCAGATCCAAATTAGGACCATCTCATACACAATAGAAAGTAATCGAGCGTTTGAAGAGTAACATCGGGATTAATAAAGAATCATCTGCATTCTGGGCGTCTCGTGATAAAATCGAGGTTACCAGATTGGAAGTTTGTTGTCCCATATGTATGTAATACATGGTAGGGCCTGTTTCTACCTCATGTGGGCACACTTTCTGCTGGGAATGTCTTGATGAAGCCTTTCTTCTTTCTCCAGGTAAAAGTTTTTCCTATCTAGTTTGCCCTGTATGCCGTCTTAACCTGGATCGGACTCCTTTCATTCGTTGCTTAGAGCTTCAAGCGATTATAATTAAGTACAAAAACGCCGAATATAGTCTTATCCGCAAAAATAGTGATTCAATCTAAGAGATATACAATTTGAAGCTTTAGAAGTTTTAAAATTGGCTTGGAAAACGCATGCTTAAGCCTAATAAGCTCAAACCTTCTGATCTAATTGACGTTAGAGATACTTAGGGCATCTGGTGTGCAGGAGTGATTAAAGAAGTTCTAAAAGTCAATCAAAATCCCTCAGTGTTAATACATTACATTGGATGGAGCAGCCTCTATGATTAGGTAATCTAAATCAGCTCTCAAAGATTAGCGAGCTATAAAATGTACACTAGCCGGGGGAAATTGCCGCGTTACGAAATGGTAAACGGCTCACAACTTCAAGGGTATGTGGTAGGAATGAACGAAAGCTAGGCTTTGGACCAATCTGAATCCTAATAAGGATCTTTTTAAGATTAAGTAAGGCTGCAGATCTTAAGTGAAGAAAGTGAAAGTAGTCGAAGCCTTGATTAATAGCTAGATTGTTTTTCGTAGTCTTTCCGCCAGTTTTAGAGGAGGAACCCAGAGTAAAAATGATTCATAACAAATTAATCTTTCATACTTAGATATCATTTTCAATCAAATATACTATATGTTCATGGTTAAACCATGTGAAAAGCTTATGAATTAATAAAACTTGCTGCCAATTGACAAAGGAACACAAAAGGATCATTTATAATCAATATGACCAAAATTACTATTATGCCCTAATGTTATAAAAGAATAATGTAAGCTTCAAGAAAAATTCTGGGGTTGTCCCTTGTTATTTGCAAGAACCCACTGAACGGCAAATATTTAGCAGTCTATGAACGCAACCAAACGTGGTGGGTGGCTGGAGGCCGAGTGGATGCACCTTAATCCTTCAGTAATGGAGCTAGACGCTAATGCTTGTAAGAGGCTGGAATAAACATCGACCTGAAAGGGATATTGAGAATATAACAAAGTTCCGGAGGTTATGGCTTTGAACGCCTGAAAAGTAAATTTTGAATGATGTAGTCATCTTTTATGGTGAGCCAGCAGATCCGCATCAAGTACCAAAGCAAAAAGCCGACAAAGAATCGATAAAAGCAGCTTATATGTCGTTGCAATAGATTATCGATTTGAAGAGTTAATGGCGAGGGCTCTTTCAATCCTGCAATAAACTCCCAAAGATTGATTTAAAATTCCTATAAATATAATGATTAATTGAAGACTTTATATAAGGTTTCATGTTTCACAAAAACTTGATCTTATAAAAATATTGCAAAAAATAGGCATATAAAACTGCTTCGTCGTTATTTGATAATTAGGCAAGTTCCTTTATTATTTTTAATACAGCAATTAGAGTTGATGAATCATTCAAAGGGACGAGATTAATAGTCCAATCGCTTCAGACTCAAAAAATCAACGAAAACACCTATTTCAGACATGGACGAGCGTGACAATAGCAACCAAGCAGCCTTAAACAGCAAGAAGCAAGCTTACAGTAAGCCTCAATATATCGCCAAAACTTTCAAAACAGAGCTTCTCGACTTCAATAAACCTAAAGGAAGCATCATTTATGAATGGTAAGTCAAAAACATTCAAATGCTTTAGGCCATCTACGAACCAGTGGTGAAAGAGGGTGGTATTGTCTAGTTACTTTCAAAGGGCGGTTGGTAAGCCGTTACTAGGTAATTAAGACAAAAAAGAGACTAAATCCAGTGCCTGGGAGATCAAGAGTAACAAATATTTTACTTAGGATTCTGAATATTTACCTGAACCATCTGATAGAATTCTAGTTCATGAGTGCTGGAACACCACTAAATTTAGAAAAAGGAGCTATAATTGAGGAAACTCTAAAATATGCTACCTTCATTCCTGAGTCCAACAAAGCCTTCCTCTAAAACATTGACATTCAAAAAGACTATCTAGATCAGTAGATAGTTGTTATAAGAAACGCAGTGAAGACTCTAGGGATGGAGAATGTGACTTTAGAGTTAATAAACAGTCAATGTGGAAATGAAAGCCTAGAGCTCAGATTACAAAATCCTCTCGATTTTGGCTTCAATCCTGAAGAACTCTTGAATCTGAGTGACTCAATGACGATTGGAGACTATTGTTAGTATCAAAAACACTTCTAAGATCCCAAATATTGCAAACAGAAGTTTGGAGAAAAATTGAAAGGAGGAAAAGTGTTTTTTGGTGTAAACTTTTAGCCTGCTTCACCTGTTATTGTGGATGATCTTAAATAGAAACTTAAAAATACTTTATTTGGTTGGTCTCATTCCAGTGATATGCTTTCATACCTCTAGCAACATATAAATGGCTGCACTAACCCTCAATTTTACCTCAAAGTTAAAGGAGTTTGGACCGGAGGACACCAATAAAATGTTAATATGTGTGCAATAAACATCAATCATGGCCCAGCTGACTCAGAATGGTACTCAGTTCCTGTAGAGTAAGTATAAAAGTTAAGGAAACTTCTAAAGGAAAGTAAAATTTATCTTATTTAGAATTTAACCAAGATCTTTACAAACAAGAAGGCCTTTGGTTTGAAAAGATTAATTGGTTCATTGAAAACGGGATCAAGATAACAAGAATCATACAAAAAGCAGGAGATATGGTCATCAGTGGACCTGGAACTTTACATTGGGTTAGAGGGTTTGGTGTTTCAATGCATTCGGCCTGGAACATTTTCCCATAGGGCTATAAAATGCTAGCCTCGGCCTATCATAGACAAGAATAGAACTAAAAAATAAAGTTTTCAAAATCAAACATAATCCCTCTGAAGACTTTGACTATTAAGCACATCTAACACAACTATTAAAATCTCAGCTAAGATGAAAGATATTCCCTTTTGATTCACTTAGGTAAATGGCTAACCTCGTAGTAGTGTCGACTGGAGTCTATCCAGTTACACAATCAAAACCCACCTTTGACTATTAGCTAAAAGTAATTGTATGAACATGAGGCCTATTGCAAGAAATGCAATCAATAAATTTTGGTTTATTACCTCCAAAGCATCGAAACTGGAATTTTGTGTCTGAAATGCGCAGCTGAGGGCTAAGTTTTTAAAAACAATCGTCAAATTTACTACAAATTAAACCCAAAAGAGCTTTTTACTTTCACTTTGCTAGCAATTACGAATCAATTATCCAAGCGTAATATAAAATACTGCTCAAGAGAACACATCGGCAAAGAGTGTATTAAAAATAGGCTATTGAAGTAAAAATAGTTATCTTAGTAGAAAGTGTTAAAGGTTCAAGAGAAAGCTATACAGACATAGAATATCTAACTTTCCTTAAAACGGAATGCAGATGAAGAGCTTTATATTTCTGAGGAAAACAATAGATCTGCGAAAAGATTCCTCGGAAATTAAGAAAATAAATTGCAAGAGGAGTAACGAAGATAAACTCAAAGATAACAATACGAAAACAAGGCAACCAGAAATCATTTCAGTTCAAGGGAAAAAGATTAAAATTATGATAAAAATCATCAATCACCAATACGTTTTTCAAGAAAAGATTAGAACTAGAAGCCTTTCAGATCTAACCAAAGATAAAATAACTTTTAAGGACATCATAAACCAAGTTATAATGATCAAACTTACAATCGGTCATATGGAAGAAATCAAACCAATGATTATTCAAATTATGACTCAAGACAGCATTCGAAGAATAAGTTCGCAGAAAAATAAGTGGAAAAAAACAGCTACGATCGAAATGACAATAGAAATAATGGAAACTATAAAGATAATCGTTTTGAAACCTACAACAAAAACAGACAAAATGTAGATTATTACAGCAAAAACTATTACCATGAAAAAAATGCCAACAAAGACACCAGCTACATTCCAAAAAGTAACTACAATAGGTATAATACCTATGAAAAAGCCTAAGAACGCAAGGACTCGAATCATTTTTCAGGCAAGAAAAAAGAAGAGAAATATTAAAAAAATGCGCCATTAGAAGAAATCGAAAATGTAAACAAAAGTTTCGAAAGTGACATTTCCTATTGATCCTCTTTAATCCAAATACATAATTTATAGAAATCATTTCCAAAATCACAAATAAAGTGACTCAAGAGCGTAACTAATAATCAAGATGGATGTAGTTGAATCCAACTATCACTATCTGCATGCAAAAATAATCCAAAAATACTCACAGATCTAATATTTTCTGGCTGTTTGATATTCTTATCAGAAACAGATAGAATAAATCATCAAATACTTATATTTCAACAAGAGTTTGATTATATTTTAATAAATGAACACAAACTAGAATTAAGCAAAGGTTGGTTTTGCCATTCAACCCAAATTGGACTGTCCTCATCTTAGCTAAGCATACATCTCAAACATTACTAGCCTTCTACAGGCAATCACTCAAAAATTAACTTAGCTTCCTTGCTAAGTGTGCTCAGATAAATCAGAAAATTGGGTTTGTCTCTAGTGCAAGAAGATATTTTGTTCAAGATATGTGAAATAGCATATGGCCGCACATAATCAGTAGGTTGGACACCCTGTTGCCTTGAGTTTCAGTGATGGATCTTATTGGTGCTATACATGCGAAAGCTACATTGATTCACCTAAACTCCGTCCTGCCCGCAAAGTTCTCTCTGAGATAAAAATAAAAGAGGAGAAGGAGCCTGAAAAGAGCTAGGGGAAAGAATAATAAAAGAAAGAAAAATAAGATGTCAGCAATTTGGAGAAGATGTTCAAATACTTAGGAGTTAGTGAGACTAAGAAGGAATTCAAAAAAATTGAGCTAGATGAAGTAGTAAAAAAGATCAAAACTAAATAATATAAACGAGTTGTTGTCTTAACAGGGGCAGGTTTAAGTGTAGCTGCTGGTATTCCTGATTTCAGGTCTCCAGGTACTGGACTTTACAGCAAGCTTTAAGCCTATAAGCTTCCATATCCTGAAGCTATTTTTGAACTTAAATTTTTCAAAAACAATCCAAAACCTTTCCTAACACTTTGCAAAGAGTTGCTTACTGGCTAATACCAGCCAACTATTGGGCATCAATTCATTAAAAAGCTGAATGACTAAGGACTTCTTCACATGAACCTCACTCAAAATATTGATGATTTAGAAATCAAAGCTGGAATTCCTGAAAATAAGCTTATTCAAGCCCACGGACACTCCAGGTCAGCACATTGTATCGTCTGCAAAAAAGAGGCAAGTATTGAAAAATGGAAATAATATGCAGCTAAGTAAGAGGCCTTATAGTGTGAAGAGTGCAAAGGTTTAATAAAGCCTGATATTATCTTTTTCGGAGAGGAGCTTCCTTCCAAATTTTTCTCAGCCCCAAAAATCGTTGGCTAAGCTGATTTAGCAATAATAATTGGTACCTCATTGAAAGTGATGCCTTTTGCCTATTTGGCATAATTGATTCCTGAGGGGTCACCTGTAATCCTAATAAACCGATAAGATGTTCTTGCAGAGAGAGATTACAAGATTTGGTTGGGCGGAGATATCTAAGAAAACGTGAAAGACCTTATGAAGCGCCTTTAATGGCTCTGATTAATTCGTCTCATTTATGTATTGTAACATGTAGGATATAATCATTATTTATCTTATTTATCTTTCCCATGGATCATTTCGTATAGTTGATCGATGTTGAACTATTCCATCAACGGCTCAGTCCTTTAAACCTCGAATTTCAAACCTCCATCATCTAAATCACCTTGATCTTAATGCAGCATCTTTTTCTTTTCATCCAGTTTATATGCTGCCTCTGAATCGATATGGAATTTGAGGGAATGCTTCATCCATTGCACGTTTTTGTCTGAACCTGCACTCTTGAGTTTATTTGTGAACCCATTCAAGCGGTCGAAAAGATTACCATCAAATTTATCTTGCTATTTCTTCTTAAGAAACTAGTAACGCATCTTTTAAGCATTTGAGAGAAGCTCAATCTATTGGCTCAGCATCATCTTTCTTTTGTGTTTTTGACTTCCCTCTTTAATTTTCTTGAAGTTAAGCTCATCAGCCAAAATATTATCAGTTTCTTGCTTTAGCCTTTAACGAGCCAATCTCAGCTGTTACTGACGCTCCTACTATTTCTTTTTCTAAACGTCTTACCAAATTATTTCAGTACGCTGCGTTTTTTCGTTAAAAGCTGTAGTATAGTTGAGTACTTAATCTTACAACTTTGGTTCGCTGGCTTAGTTCAGCTTTCGCTTTTTTTTAAGTTCTTGTTAAGTCAAAAGGTTGTCTCCTTCCTACTCAGCAGGTCTTTGAGCGACCTTCTCTTTTAGAATGTTTTTTCTTTCCTCTTCTTCCTATTTTTTTGCAAATCTTTTGATCAACTATTATTGGCTGACAGCAACTTCATTTGATAATTTGGAATTTTTGAGGACCTAATGGCTTGATTTGACTCTGTTACCATCAGTTACTTCTTAAATATCAAAGGTCAACTTATTTTTTTTCTTTAATTTTTTTATTTCCTATTTTTTAAGAGCAGCAGAGTTATCAACCACTTAGGGCTTTTTCGTGGCGACTTCTTATAACTTAGTAGAAACCATATCATCAAAAGGATTGAGGACTATCTTAGTTCTACGAATTTCAGGGGGAAATAAAGGTCTATCTTGGGAATCTGTATCTATACTCTGCATTCCCATAAAGTTATAGATCGTATCTCCTACTACCCTACCTAAAATAGTATGTTTCTTATTCAAATGCTAGCACTAGCCGAAAGTTATGAAAAATTGAGAGCCATTTGAATCTTTACCTACGTTGGCCATTGCTACGATACCCCTACGGTTGAATCTTAATCTTTGGTGAAACTAATCCTTAAAAGGCATACCGTAGATAGATTACCCTCCAGTTCCAGTGCCAGTTGGATCTCCACCCTGAATCATAAATCCTGGGATCATTCTATGGAAAATAGTGTTATTATAGTAGCCATTCATGCAGTGCTGCAAGAAATTCTGTGCAGCCACTGGAACTTCTCTCCCCCAAATTTCGATTTAAATCTAACCATGAGACGTGAAAAGGACAACTTTTGCGTTTGTTGGTGGTTAATCTTTCTGAGTAGATTGCATTTGTATTATTATAAGAGTTTATTTATTATAACATAAGAAAAAGGAGTTAGCATATGCCTAATGACCACTAAACCATCCCTATTTGTTATTAATTGAGCCTTGAATTTCCTGCAATTATATATTTTTAAACCAAAAATATGAAAAGTGAAGATTTTAAAAAGATGGACGAAATGTTCATGAAGAGCAGCCAAAAGCAACTATAATTCCCTGCAAATAGCTATTTGAATAACGAAACAAGCACTTTTCAAGATCCTATCCCTGCAGATATCCCAAAATAGAATGCAGTGCCCTCGGGCTCAAATGCTTTTAAAGCCCTAAAGGATGAAAAAAATAAAAAGTACAAGCACCAAACCAAAACTAAATGGGATACTTTCCAGCCTTATGCGTTTAGTAAACTTTCTTAAACCCATAAGGCTTAACATTTTCTTCAGCTGTTCGATGATTATCTGGAAGTTAAAATCAAACTAAACGAATAAAGCTAAAAATACAAGAAGCTGGTTGGTAAGACTACTTACCTTTAGTCCTAAGTTTCTCGCTTGAAGAGTAGTAACCCATAAACTAGTCAAAAAGGAAAAAGAGTCAGTTAAGAAATCAACGAAAATATGCAGTTAAAAGAGTAGGTAAAAAGACTTCATTAAAAAATAATCGCTTTGACAGGAAACAAGCACAAGATGACTCCTGCTCATACTCGTCCTCATAGTGCAGCAAAAACCCAAAAATCGATATTTCCTACCACATAAAACATCAAGGCTGAGCTATAGTTTGAGCGAAAGCAAGTCAGATAACTACTACTGATGATAGACGAATTAAAGTCACAAAAATTTAGCTTGTAGACTCAGCTCAAAGAAAAACAATCAAGATAAGGCACATCAAAAGTATATAGCCCAATCCAAAACAGTAAAGTCAATAACTAATCTCAATTCCAAGCATACTCGTATGATTTAGAGAAATGGAAAGAGAAATACAGCGATTTATAGCTTTGCTTCAACAAAATGTCAGAAGACAAGGATAGAAGAATAAAGCAGCTTTAAATAGAAAATATCAATTTGAAAGAAAACTAGCGAGCCCACTCCAAAAATGTTGATTTTAGCAAACTCAATCAAATAAGCAATAGTCACCTCGAATAAAAAATTACAGATTTGGAAAGATAAAAGTAGTCTTTAGAGAGATAAGTAAGGAGATTGGTAGCACTTCCTTTTAATCAAAGTAACAATAGCAATAAAAATCAGTTTGAGCTGCAAGATAAATACTCGAAATTGGAGTTGGCATTCCAAAAAATCAAGGATGAGCTCACGAAGACAAAAGAACTGAGTAGCAAGTACTTTGCAGACCTTTAATTTAAAACAAGGGAAGGAAATCTGCTGAAAACTTAGAACTAGAAGTTCAAGAAGCAGCTCAAGGAACTAATTCAAAAACAATCATCAATCAAGCCCTCAAATACTGAAATAGACTATGATGATTATTACAGAAAGCTGTTAGGAATTGTCAAGCTTTAAGGAGATGAGCCTGCCTGGAGAAAGTATTCAAATATTGCAGCCCCATCATTTAGCACTATGACTGAAAATATGCTAAAAAAGTTTGCTTAAGAAACATGGATTAGCAAATTAGAACTTCTTGCTCATCTCTAAAAGGCTCAGATAGAGCTTAGAACACTAAGGTAATCTACCGACTCAAGGATAGGTTTATATCTAAAGGATAAAGACCACTTGGAATAGGAGTTAAGATTGGTAAGAGCTCGCCTTGACTAATGGGTGAGTATGTAAAAGGTCGGCGGACGTAGAGATGTTGAAATTCACTAATCTCTAGGCATTCGTTATGATGACTCTATTAGTGTATTTTAAGGAGATGAACAAGAATTAAAAGAACTCCAAGGAGAGTATAACTACTTTGATCTATATTTAGGTCAGCTTGTTCTTGACGAAAACAGCCTTCTTCGGAATCCTCAGAACAAGTTAAAACAAATTAATCAAATGATTAGCTTCTTAACCGTTGATTTCTACAACCACGATACACAGCATTCTAATTTTGTTGAGGGGAATTCAAAAAAACTGGCTAACAACTACTCTTTTAAGGTCTAAATGAGTCAAACATTCGTAAAATATTTGACAAAACAGTCAGTTCTGCTTGAATTATGGAGTCCTCAAGGCTCATCTACAGTCTTATTGGGAAAAGGTTAGATTTGGCTCAGAGATATGGTTTCTAATGCAGTGAAAGATATCTCAGCTGTTGTGAGAGGAAAATGTCCTTTTTACAATCAAATTGATAAATCTCTGGTTGCTACTCTTGAGTACAGAATAAGGATGAGATTACCAATTGGATCTTACTGCTAGTGGAATTCATAAGAGAGAAAAGCTACAACAGCTATTAGTATGTTTAGATTAGGTCAAAGAAAGAGGCTTTAGCTAAAAATAATAAAAGCAAGTGATTTACCTTCAAGCTCGTCCCATTTTATATATTTTACTCTACAAGGTGATGACTATTACACTTAACCGGCTAGAGGTTCTTCACCTGAATGGAATTATCGAAAGGAAATTGAGCTGATGATGAATGAAGAGCTTTAATAGGAGCTAAAACAAAAATACTTGCAGTTTACTGTGTTTGATGACTAAAAACCTGTGAATTAAGACGTGGTTGGCATTGCTAAGTAATTATTCTACTATTTAGAGCTGATTTAACAAAGCTAATTGACTCCGTTCAACAGCTAAAGCTAGACTTATAAGTTAAGGACACCTCTTTTAGAACCGTCGGAAAGCTAAAGATATAGTTAAAATGGCTTTGATATCTTTTCATTACATCTTCATATAAATTTCAAAAATAAATGGAGATCATCTTGTAGAGATAAGTGTTTGAAAAAGGCAAAATACTGTGGCGAAAAGCTAGATGAAAGGCAACATCGTCAACATCTCAATTCCTTCAGTGTTAGAGTTCAGTTGAACTTAGATTTATGCCAATTAGTTTTTGATGTTTTTTCTGTCCCAGTTTACTTCGTAAACTTCGATACCCCACCCCCAAACTACAATTACGTGCTTCCTGTAAGGTTTGGTGAAGCCTTTCAACTTAGCTAGTTTAGGTGTGAGCTCATCATATTTAGCATCTATGACAGTAATCGATTTTACTTGGTTCAAAACATCGGAGTTATATTGTAAGACCTCTAGCAAAAAGAGGTCAATATCTAACTCTTCTCTTCTTTTTAAAGTTTTGTTGCCTTCAGTTTAATTAAAACTGAAATAACTCTAAGAAGATTTAGGAACTGTCCCAAGTTAAGAGTATTTATAGGTATATTGTTTCGGCTTAGTTTTATTACTAGCATTGTCTTAAGTCTATTTTTTCTGGTAAGTCAGTAGAAACTTCTTATTTGTTTCTATGTATATGAGAGGGAATTATAGTTCTCCATTAAGTACTCTAATCTTACTTTAGCTAGATAAAGTAAAGGGCATCGGGATTTGAATTATTTAGATTGATGCTTATTTGGCTTTTTCGTGACCGATGTAATAGAAATTTTAAGCAAGTTAGTCTATTTTGTCTCCGACTGCATCTTCTGAAAGTTTTTGTTCTCCTTTCCTTTATCTCCTAGGCTTCTTATTGCCTCGCTTTTTATCTTATTTTTTGGGCTTTTGCTTAACTTTCTTTTACTTCTTTTAGAGCTCAGCAGATTATGGTTTTGTAGGCACAATTTCTTGCTAAATAGAACTATCTTAAAGGACTTAAGGTTACTTTTAACTTAAGTCCTCTAAAAAATTGTAACTAAATTAAACATCTTTTACCTAAAGCCAAATAAATCAAAGTCAAACCAACTGTCATCCTCTTTTTCTACTTTCGCTACTTATTTATTCTTTTATTTCTTCAACAAAATATTCTAAAGTTTAATTTGCTCTATTTACTACTTAGTTCTCACTAAAAGCTAAGAAGGAATGCCAGCCAGATTTAAGTTGCCCAACATATCTTAAATCTAAATAATTCGTAAACTGTCAACATAGTTATAAGAACAAACACATATTAGTGAATGCTTGTCAATTGAAGCTATTGTGTGATCCTATCCTGTCTAAAGACCCAATTGGTAAGAGTACAGACCTTTAATGAATTTATATTCTTTTGTGTTAATGTTGCAATCTATGAATACCTTTTTTTCAGGGTTGATTTAGTTTGAGATTATATCGAAGCTCACCATTCCATCATGTTGTTTGCTTTGGCTCTTTTAACTAATAGCTATTGTTACTTGAGCTATCGTGTTACCAAATTTCAGTGGACTATTTGCAACCTCAAACACATACGTAACCAATATTTTTTCCTCTTTTAGTTCTCGAAGGGTACAAGCTCCTGTACATGTCTCAGGTACAGAGTAAAGCTTAAGCGTTGATTTGAATAACTGTAAAAACAAAGGATTCACATGATGCGTAGAAGAAAAGCTTGCCTGGTAGTAGCTTGAGTTGAATCTAGCAAACAAGATGTTTTGAACTTTAGGGTGCAAGATATTGAAAGTACTCCAATTAAGCCCACAGTTGAAGTAAACTAGCCAAGGCTACTCTTAAGTGATATAGCTGAGGCATTTATCATCAAAGCTATAAAGAAGAGGGTAATGATAAACGTTTTTCAGGTTCCATTTCATCATTTTTATTGAGAATGAACCGTTTTTCTTCCATACTTGCTGTTATTCCTCAATTATAAGCGAATTCATCGTCCATCCTGCTCCTTTTTTGGATTCCTTGGCTCGGTGTAAAACAACAAAATTTAGCTCATAACGGTGGCTTGCATGAGATAGTTACTTTTTTATGCATTTAATTTGATTTTTAATGTCTTTATTTCTCAAAACTCTGCCTTCTATCTACAAAGTCTTCTACTCTTACTTTCGCAAATAAGGCAATCGATAGACGCTTATTGTAGTTTTCCACTTGCAAAAGCTATCCATCCCATCACAAGAGGTTTTTTATTCGAAAATGGCTGTGAATTTCTCATCACAAATGTATACTCCCTCATTGTTCAAAATCGATTTTTTGAGTACAAAAGAGTTATATGGCATGGGCAGTGAAGCTTGTTTCTTTTCCTGAGGTTTATAAAATGCCTAGAATAAAGAATTGTAAGGAATTTTATTTTTTTGTTGATGCTGGATTGTGACGGAGTGTAATTTAGCAAGGCTAATGTTGGTATCATCCCCAGCATTGAGGGAAGGATTCTGGAAGAAGATATTCCTGAAGATGCTGACTACTATGGCGATTATGACGAAGATGAGACTTGCAGCCAAAGGTGACATTATATATAATATAAAATAAATGAGTTACTAGGGAGATCATTCAGCTGCTGGATATAGGACATAAGCATAAAGAAATTCAACGTTCAGATCCTGCTGTTAGAATTGAAATAACTCTAAAGTTTTCTCAATTGAAGATGTTAACCTTCCTTCCCTTTTACTTGAGATTGAAATAGTCTGATTTTCTTTTAGGATGATTTCTTCATTTCCCCATATCAATTCTGAATCTTTGATTTAACAGGTTCCTGGGCAGACTGTTGATTTTCTTTTGTTTAAATCGATAAAAACAAAAAAGTTTTCCTGTTGTTACCTTGGTTGTTCAACTATTTTTTATTTGATGTAAAAGGCAAAAGTCCTTCCGTTTTACAGTTTGATTAGAAATATGATGTTTTCTTTTTCTTTCAAAAAACTTACAAATCTTAAACATTATTATCCTTCATCAATGATTTACCCATTGCTGTATATCATTTCAGAATCAACAAATTTCTGTTTCGTGGCCTTTTTAATTTAGTTAATCGCGAATTTTTTACTGATTTCATTCAAAAATCGACACTAATTAAGCAATCCTATGCTTATAGCTCCTTAAATTACACTTATCATAGAAATCGTTGAAAAAGCTGTAAGGTGAGATTCTGCTCTAGACCCAAAAATATTACTTTGAGGGCGAGTAAAATTGACATGAGAACTATATAGATTATTTTTCTGAATTTGAGGTTACTTTATTTAAGAGAATAGAAGATTTTCTCTTTAAACTTTTGTCTCAACTTCTTTTTCAACCCTTTAGATAAAATCGCTTGCTTTTAAATCTATTTAGTGCGTTTTTTATTAAACTATAGCAGATTCTTTCAAATGCTTATTTTATTATTACAAGTTTCCTAGCTTTTGTTTTAGCTCTAAATCTTTTTCAAGCAAGCTTGTGATGATCTACTCTTGCAGTTTTAGCTATTCTTTTAAAGTGCAGACTTCTTCTACTTTCAGCTCTAGAAAATAAGCCTGATTCTCGTTTGGGGTTTAATCAAATACGCTGTCTCCCTCAGAAAAGGTGATTGTTTAATTCGCATCTCCAACAGAAAAACTTTCATTGTTTCGAACGCAAACTTATTCCAGTTTATTCTGAAGCTCAAAGATAATTCTTTTATAGTGATTTTTCATCGCTTAGAGGCGACTTCTTACCCTCGATTTCTGAATATCAATTCTTTGGGATTTCCTTTCTTCAAAAGACTGCATTTACTGTTAAGGTTAGTAATTCTATGCAGATGAATACAACTCTTCGGCTTTGTTAACTTATTATCTCTATTATTAAGTTTGGAATCTTGACTATACAACTTAGCTTTAAACTGCCAAGGCTAAAAAATCTCCTCTCTGTGTTTAGTTTTATTTTTGTTCTTCAGTCTAGTTGTTTAGTTGCACTACTGTTACTTATTAAACTTAAGCCGACATTTATGAGCATTAGTTCATCCTTTGTTCCTCCTAAAAAAAAGCTTCCTAAACTTCTTGGTAATCTCTTCGCTGGTATAATTACTAATCTTCTGTTTGATGCTTTTACTCCACATTATCGTCATTAAGTTATTAGATAAATGAAGTTTTTCGCTCACGTTCATTGTTTAGATCTGAAGAGTTGTGGTTATTTTATTTTTGGCTGACCTCACTTTCTTATAAAAGTTTAGATTGGCCTTCAATTTCACTACTAGCTTCAATAATCTCAGGTAAATTATTATTCAAAGGAAACCTACAATTTTAAATCTTTTAGATGGGCCTTTAAATTTAGCTAGGGACGGCTTGTTATATCTTAGATACCCTAACAGGTTACACTCTTCCCTATGTTGATATCTTCTCATAAAATACTTCTGGTTAGCTTTTTTAATATTATGAAATAATTACCGACCTCTTTTACTCTTTAGTTATTTTGAAACGCAATTCATTTGACTGTTCCTATAGCGGTGATTCCTTAATATCTTTAGCTTCAGCCGAGTTGTCATCAAATGATTTAGCTTAGGATTCTTGCTTCTATGGGTATCTTTTTGAGCCTATTACAAACACCGCGAAGAATGCCCCTAAACCCATGACGAATGCCAACAAATAAAAGAGTTCGACCACCATTTTATTATTATAAATATTAGAGTGATAAAGCTAATAAATAGTCAATTGATTTGGCTTCTGGCAGGCTCCTGCTCAAACGATAACAGACAGAAAGAAGGCAAAGCAACTATTGAGGATATAGGCTGCTCCTAAAATTCGCTAATGCCTGTCGGAAACTAGTAAAAACAAATCCCATTTTCACATTACTTCTACTACTCTCTAAGCTTCTAGTTCTGAATCTAGGGATGTTTCTGAGGTTACAAGGTCTGTTCCAAACTAGGGTGAAGTTCGCCCATCGTTTTGCCTGTGAGCTCGATTCTGATACGATTTAAGGTGGTAGAGTGTCGTTTGGCCTTCCGAGTCACATTCAGATTGAGCGACATTATATATTTGATATAACGAACTACTTATCATTAAATTTTATTCACGTCATCCCACCCTCAATTAATTTGGAGATATTATAATAATCATGCAAAACTACGAATCAGAACGAGATCTTGAGGCTGAAATCACCACCAATATCGAAAACCTTGAACAATTCTATGGCCTCAACTCTGTGGATTCGCTCAAACACCTGGTCGAAATCATACTCGACCCCAAAAGAGCACAAATGCTATTCAAGCAAAGAAACATTACAGTATCATCCATCTTCACCCTCAAAACCGACCCGACATAAATCAACCAGGAACACGTCAAACATTTCGCCTAAAAATATTCCTACTAGAGGCTTGTCGAAAAATTTCCAAAACCTAAAGGCGAAAACAATCGCGTGCTAGCCAACATCCTCTAAAAAAAACTAGCCACAGAGTCCATTAGTAGCCATCAAACTCGCAAAAACATCTGGCTGCTTGTCTCAGGAGCCCGCTTCAATATGAACCACCACAGAGGACTGTACTAAAACTTATTGGCCTATAATGACTATCCAGACTACTTTATGCGGTCCATAAGGCAAGACATCACCAGGACTGTCCCTAAAAGCCAGACCTCGTAAGACGAGCTTAAATGTCTCAGTAATGTTCTGATCGCTTTTTCAAGAAGGAATCCATTTGTAGGGTATTGTCAAGGGTTGAATTTCGTAGCACATTTTCTACTTACCATGCAGTTTACTGAGGAAGAGGCTTTCTGGTTGCTCAGCTCTATCATCGAAACAGTCATACCAGTCGACTATTACACGAATATGATCGGAGTAGTGTGCGATCAGCAAGTGTTTTTAGCCGTCTTAAGAAAGATCCACCCTCGAATTACTCAAAAATTTGACTAGGTCGGCTTAGACCCTTCAGTTTTGTCGATTTAGTGGTTTGTTTGTCTGTTTACATCGTCTCTACCCTTTTATGTAAAAATAGATTAATCTAGCTGGTAAAAGTCGTATGGGACAGGCTTCTCATTGAAGGGCCAAGAGCATTTCTCAAAGCCGGACTTATCATAATGGGGCATTTTTAGTAGCAAATACTTGAAGTGTCTGAATTCCGTACAAATCAATTAACCAAGATGAAATAATAATGCTGTTATAGAAAGGAACCAAAAGTTTGAACATGCTGGAATCAGAGTTCAACCAGAAATTTGAAAACGTCTACATCAGTAGGTAAGGTTTGGTCCTTGCGAGGACCCTATACAGATAATATCACTTGAAAGACAAACTTTCATAAAAACTAGGCGGCAAGAAAAAGTAGATGCCTTTGCTGGAATGCAGCCCCAGATGGCCCATTTGTGTAGTGGCGCTCTAAAAAAATAGAATCACGAGATAAGAACAGTAGGTCTGGATCTATAGGCAAGGCAAGCCACCTAGAATAGATCCCCAGTATCTCCTAAAAATTAATACCAGGCATAGTCTACCCAGCCAATTGAATAGTCCTGTTAAAAATAACTCGAATTACCATCGTCATAGTGCCAAAAAGAGTCCAGGTCTTAGTCCTAATGGAAACTAAAATGACAACCTTTCGATTATAAAATAGTAGAAAGAGTCAACTTTTGAGTTTTATAGCAATTCGCCTGAGATAAGATCGAATTCTACATTCGAAGATCCTTCCGGACACAAATAACTCATAATAGGCAGAATGTAGCATATTTGCGGGGTCTAGTACAAAAAGAAATCAAGTCTGGAAGGGGAAGGGATAAGGCTATCCAAGTTTCGCAAAAGTTTGATTATCCAAGAGCCCAGGGAGAATGAGGAGCTGATGAACTAGAATTTGAGAAAGATGATGGATATGAATAGAAACCAAGGCCAGTAAGGGCTGAGCGAATAGTAGCTTCAGCGATCACAAACAGTCAAGTTTTTTTCACAGTTCTTGAACGACAATACCGAACTTTCCAACATTATCATCCCTTCCTCCAAAATGTACTAAAATAGTCGATGATTTTAAGATACAATTACAGAAGTAAAGGAATTTTTTCATTACAGCTCTGAAAAGGGCATTCAATATCAATTTATGTTTGAATGTTGTTGATAATTGACGAATTGAAAAAAACTGACTGATTTTATGAATGGATGAATAGTTACAACATTTCGATAAAATGTACATTTTAATTAAAAACTAAGGGGTTGGGGTTGGGGTTGGGGTTGGGGTTGGGGTTGGGGTTGGGGTTGGGGTTGGGGTTGGGGTTGGGGT
>Ga0316217_10003415_pt1 | contig 18130 bp, 19 predicted proteins | sample 1anoAmetaG_FD_203633 | JGI IMG/M metagenome (GOLD analysis project Ga0316217, IMG submission 203633) | Freshwater microbial communities from Trout Bog Lake, Wisconsin, USA - 1anoA | ecosystem: Environmental > Aquatic > Freshwater > Lake > Hypolimnion/Profundal zone | place: USA: Wisconsin...
GCGGCGCGAGGTTCCACGGGCTGATGACGAGCGGCTTCTCGCAGATGACGTCGGCGCCCGCGCGCAGGCCGAGCCGGCAGTGCGCGTCGTGGAGGTAGTTGGGGGAGCAGACGGAGAGGTAGTGCAGGCGCCCCTCCTCGGGGCCACGGCGGAGCTTCTCGAGGTAGCGGTCGAAGCGCTCCACCTCGGTGAAGAAGCGGACGTCGAAGCCGGACCGGTCGAGGAGGCCCACCGAGTCCCGCGGATCGACCGCGGCCACGAGGCGGCTCCTCGTGTCGGCGATCGCTCGGAGGTGCCGCGGCGCGACGTGGCCGGCGACGCCGGTGATGGCGAAGCGCTTCATGGGCGCGGAGAATGGACCGACGAGGAGGACGGAACAAGGGAGCGCGCCGGAAGGCCGCCGGGCGCCATGGGACGCTCGCGGGCGGGCGCCCGAGCTCGGCTCCGGCGAGTCGCGTCGGACGATTGCCGGACACGCCCCCGTCGCCTACCATGGTGGCCGCCGTCCCTGCTGGCTGTCCGTGCGATGACCCGTATCCAGACCCCTACCGCCCGGCCCCTGCGGGCGCCTCCGACGCGAGCCACGCGTCGCCGCGAACCGGCGGGCGAAAGGGCCGCCGACGGGCGCCGAAGCGCATGAAGATCTGCTTCCTCGGCAACATGAACAACTGGCCGTACGGCATCGCGAAGCGGATGGTCGCGCGGGGGTACGACGTCACGTTCTTCGTCGACGCCCCACCGGACTACCTGCTCGATCGCCCCGAGGCCCGCGAGACGTCGCTCGCGGCGGACTACCCGCCCTGGATGGTCGAGTTGAAGACCCGGTGGTCCAAGAGCTACGTTCCGTACCTTCAGCCGGGGGTCGTCTACCGGAAGGTGATCGCGCTCCTCGACGAGTTCGACGTCGTCTTCCTGAACTGCATGTGGATCTCGCTCGGGCCGTACCTCAAGCCGAGCACGGTCGTCGTCGACCTCTTCGCGGGGGGAGACCTCGACTACTGCGCCCCGCGGTTCGCGGCCGAGCTTGCCCGCGACAAGCGCGCCCGGTCGAGGTGGCCATACCCCGCGTGGGCGCTGGAGCGCTTCTACGCGCGAGTCTGGGGGAACCAGGCCCGCGGCGTGGTGCGCGCGCAGGTCGTCGACTACTACCCGCCCGGGATCAACCCCAGGAGCGACGAGCTGCTCGCCGATCTCAAGCGGGGGCAGGACTACCGGCGCGTCCCGAGGGGCGGCTCGTTCGACGCCGACGAGTTCGAGTACTCCGAGCCCGACGTGAACCGGCAATCCTTCGAGATCCTGAGCACTGCGCGCTTTGTCTTCCTGACGGACCGGAACGACAACAAGCGCAACGACCTAATGATCGAGGGGATCGGCCGGTTCGTCCGGGAGAACGCCATCGAGCGGGATCTCGTGATCACCTTCTTCGAGAAGGGGCCGGACGTCGCGGCTGCCAAGGAGCTCTGCGAGAAGGTCGGCATCGCGCAGTTCGTCGTCTGGCACGAGGTCGTGGCCCTCCACGAGCTCAAAGCGCTCTTTCGACGGTGCGACGTCGCGTTCGACCAGCTCGGGTCGCAGATGGTCGGTGGAGGGGGCTTCGGGATGCTGATCGGGAGGCCGCTGATCGCCAACGGTCGACCGGATCTGTTCGAGTCGCTCTACGGCGAGCGGAGCCCGATCTGCCAGGCGACCACGGTGGAGGAGGTCACCGCCTGGCTCACGAAGCTCTACCGCGACAGGTCGCTCGTCCGCAGCATCGGGCGTGCGTCATCGGACTATGTCAGAAAGCATCAGAGCGTGGACGCTGCCGTCGATGCCTACGTTGAGCACATAGAGTACTTCAGGTCGAAGGCGCATCGGTCCGGGGCGTAGCCCAGGAGGGCCGCGCTGCAAGACCGTCAGGGGCCGGCAGGTCCTTCGCGCGGAGGCGGAGCCGCCGCGGTGTTTGCGGCGCGGTAGGCGGGGAAGAAGCTCGTCTCGCCCCTGCCTCGCGAGAGCTCGACGTACCGGTCGGGGTCGCCCACGTGGCGGCAGAGGAAGGCCTGGCGCGAGCCGGTCGCCCACCCTCGCTTGAAGCGACCGAGCCCCCCCACCTCTCCGGTCACGCCGGCGTCGCCGCCCAGCGAGACGAACTGGACGGTCTTCGCCAGGTCGTGGAGCGCGGTCCAGAAGACCGCGAACGCGGCGCCCACCTCGTAGCCGACCTCGCTGTAGGCGCCGAGGTGGTAGTAGGCCACGTCGCCCTGGACGTAGAAGAGGAGCATCCCCACCGTCTCCCCCTGGTGCACCGCGCGGTAGGCGACCATGCCGGGCGTCACGAGCTGCCGGGCGAAGGAGGCGCGCGAGAAGGCGCTCAGCCCGTCGATCTCGTGCCGCCGGATGAGCGTCCCGTAGAGCCCGACCCACTCGTCCAGGCTGGCCAGCGGCTCGGCGACCCGCTCGGCCGTGACGACGCGGAGGGCCTTCCGGACGTTGCGCCGGTGGTGGCTGGAGACGGTGGTCTCGAGCGGCTGGCGGAGGTCGACGACCTGGTGCTCCTTGAACGGGACCGCCCCGCGGTTGAACGTCCGGTCGAGGAGGGGGGCGTCGTGGTTGCCGAAGGGGTCGGCGACGAGCACCACGCTGACGAGGCTCGCCCCGAGGTCGGCGAGATCGGCCGCGAGCGCCGTCCAGTCCTGGCACGCGAAGAGCGGGTAGCAGCCCATGGCGTCGCGCGCGCTGGAGTCGGGGATCTCCCGCTCGAGGAGCCAGCCGCCGGAGCGCGGGAGGAGGCGCGGCTGGCCGAACTCGGCGAGCGACGCCGCGTAGTCCGGGTGAGCGTATCCGGTCGTCATGGTCGAGCGAGCGGCACGGCAGCGCTAGCGAGCCGCCTCCAGCACCAGGGCCGCGATCTTCTCCGCCGCGTCGTCCCCCACCGACGCGTGCAGCGGCAGGCAGAGCACCCTCCGCGCGGCGTCGAGGGCGACGGGGCAGGGCCTCGACGGGCCGGCGTACGGCAGCGTGTGGAGCGCCGGGTAGAAGTAGCGCCGGGCCTGGTACCCGTGCTCCGCGAGCGCGGCGATGGTCGCGAGCGTGCGCGCCTCGTCCTGGAGCAGCAGCGGGTAGTAGGCATAGTTCCGGCTCGCCTCGGGGTGCCACGCGGGCCGCCGCAGGGTGGGGGAGTCGCCGCCGAGCGCCGCGTCGTACCGCGCGGCCGTGGCGGCGCGGCGAGCCCGCGTCTCGTTCATGTGGGCGAGGACGACGAGCCCGACGGCGGCGTGGAGCTCGGAGAGCTTCGCGTTGGTGCCGAGCTCGGCGAAGACGCCAGGGGCCGACTGCCCGAAGTTGCGCAGGCGCTCGACGCGCCCCCGGCGCTCCTCGTCGCGGACCGACACCGCGCCCCCCTCGGCGGTGTGGAACACCTTGGTGGCGTGGAAGCTCATCGCGCTGGCGTCGCCGAACGAGAGGATCGACCGGTCACCGACGCGGACGTCGAAGGCGTGCGCCGCGTCGTAGATCACGGGACAGCCGACCTCCGCGCCGAGCCGCTCGAACGCGACGACGTCGCACGGGTTGCCGTAGACGTGCGTCGCCAGGATGGCCCGCGTCCGGCTCGTGACAGCCCCCCGGACGGCGATCGGGTCGAGGTTCAGCGTCGCCGGGTCGATGTCCGCGAAGACCGGCGTGCACCGCTCCCAGAGGACGGACGTCACCGTCGCGGCGAAGGAGAACGGCGTCGTGATGACCTCGCCCTGGATGTCCATGGCGTGGAGCGCGAGGTGGAGGGCCAGCGTGCCGTTCGCCACGAGCGACAGCCCCGGCGACGAGAGCCTGGCCCGGAGCGCCTGCTCCAGCTCGCGGGCCAGCAGCCCGTGGTTGGTGAGCGTCCCGGCGTCCCACGCGCGGCGGAGCTGGACGACCAGCTCGGCGAGGTCGGGGAGGAACGGCTCGCTGACCGGGAGGACGGTGCGATGGCCGTCGGGGTCGGTCATGCCTCCTCCGACACTCGCCGCAGGTACTGGCCGTACGCCGTCGACGCGATCGGCTGGGAGAGCGCCCGGAGCTGCGCCGCGTCGATGTACTCCATCCGGTAGGCGACCTCCTCGACGCAGGCGATCTTCATCCCCTGCCGCTGCTCGATGGTCCGGACGAACTCGGAGGCCTGGAGGAGCGCGTCGGCCGTCCCGGTGTCGAGCCACGCGTAGCCGCGCCCGAGCTGCTCGACGTGGAGCTGCTGCCGCTCGAGGTAGAGCCGGTTCAGATCGGTGATCTCGAGCTCTCCTCGGGGGGAGGGCTTCAGGGAGCGCGCCAGGCGGGAGGCCTCGCCGTCGTACATGTAGAGGCCGGTGACGGCCCAGGACGACCTCGGGTGCTCGGGCTTCTCCTCGAGCGACAGGGCGCGCCCCGAAGCGTCGAGCTCGACGACCCCGAACTGCCGCGGCTCCGCCACGTAGTACGCGAAGACGGTGGACCCGGTGGGACGGGCCCGCACGCGCGCGAGGGTCGTCGAGAAGCCGGGGCCGTAGAAGAAGTTGTCGCCCAGGATGAGCGCGCAGGGGCCCCCGGCGAGGTGGTCCTCGCCGATCAGGAGCGCCTGCGCCAGCCCTTCGGGCTTCGGCTGCGGCGCGTAGGTCAGCGTGATGCCCCACTGCGACCCGTCCCCGAGGAGCGCCTTGAAGAGGGGCGCGTCCTGCGGCGTCGTGATGACCAGGATGTCGCGGACCCCGGCCAGCATCAGGGTGCTCAGGGGGTAGTAGACGAGCGGCTTGTCGTAGATGGGCAGCAGCTGCTTGCACACCGTGCGCGTGAGCGGGTAGAGCCGCGTCCCGGAGCCGCCGGCGAGGATGATCCCCTTCACGGCGCGCCTGCCGGCCGGAGGGGACGGTGAGCCGCGTGGCCGCAGGGGAGGGGGGAGCGTGTAGGGTGGACCAAGCGTGTTCTCCGCAGGGGCTGTGACTCAGGCTTCCATGGGTATGATGCGGCCAGAACCCGGCAAATTCACGCGCCGCCAGGTTGCCCGGCCGGACGCCAGCTGGTACTCGAGTGGCGTGCCGTCGTCCACCCCCTTTGCCGCGGCATCCGGGCCCCGCCGGCGGCCGCGCGCGCCCGCCGGTGGCGCGACAGGCCCGGGGTCCGTCGACGGCCAAGGCGCGGGCCGTCGACGTCGGTCATGAGCCTGAAGCGCAACGTCGTCGCCAGCCTCGCGAGCCAGGTCTACATCACCGTCGCCAGCGTGGTGGCGCTCCCCCTCTACGTGAAATACATGGGGGCCGAGGCGTACGGCCTCGTCGGCTTCTTCACGGTGCTCCTGGCGTGGTTCTCGGTGCTGGACGTGGGGCTCAGCGCGACGGTGGCGCGCGAGACGGCCCGGTTTCATGGGGGGGCGCTCGACGCCCTCGGCTACCGCCGCTTCGTCCGGGCCGTCGAGGGGGTCTTCGCCGTCGTGGGGACGCTCGGGGGGGGGGCGCTCTTCGCGGCGGCGGGGCTCATCGGCCGCGGCTGGCTCGTGGTGCAGGAGCTGTCCGAGACGGACGTAGCCCGGGCGATCCAGCTCATGGCGGTCATCGTCGCCCTCCGCTGGATGTGCGGGCTCTACCGGGGGACGGTGAGCGGGGCCGAGCGCCTCGTGTGGCTCGGCGTGTTCAACGTGGTCATCGCCACCCTCCGCTCCCTCGGCGTCATCGGTATCCTGGCGCTCGGCTGGACGCGGCCCGCCCACTTCTTCGCCTACCAGGCGGGGGTCGCCGTCCTCGAGCTGCTCCTCCTCGCCGGCAAGGCGTACGCCCTCCTCCCGCCGGTCTCCGCCGGGCGAGCGGTCCCGTGGTCGTGGGCCCCCCTGAAGCCCGTCCTCCGCTTCTCGACGATGAGCGGCCTCGCGTCCATCGCGGCGGCGCTCGCGAGCCAGGCCGACAAGCTCGTGCTCTCCAAGGTCCTCCCGCTCGCCCAGTACGGCTACTTCAGCCTGGCCGTGGCGGCCGCGGGGGGGGTCGGGCTCATCGGGGGGCCGGTCGCCGGCGCCCTGTTGCCGCGAATCACGCGCATGCAGGCGGAGGGGGAGCAGGCTGCGTCGATCGAGGTCTACCGTCGGGCGACGCAGTTCGTCGCGGTCTTCGCCGGGGCCGCCTCGCTCACCCTCGCTTTCTGCGCCGAGCCCCTCCTCCTCGCCTGGACGGGGAACACGGGGCTCGCCACCCAGGCCGCGCCGATCCTGCGCCTCTACGCCCTGGGGAACGGCGTCGTGGCCGTCGGGGGCCTCCAGTACCTCCTCCAGTATGCGAAGGGGGACCTCCGCCTGCACGCGATCGGGAGCGTCGCCATCCCGCTCGTGCTCGTCCCCGCCGTGATCTGGGCGGCGCGACGCCACGGGGCCGTCGGGGCGGGCTACGCCTTTCTCGGCGTCAACCTGGCCTCGCTGCTGGCGTACGTCTCGCTCGTCCACTCCAGGTTCGCGCCGGGGCTGAACGCGAGGTGGTACGCGCACGACACCACCCTCATCTTCGCGACGATGGCGGCCATCGGCGCCGTCGCGCACGCCGTCTTCCCGGCCCCCTCGAGTCGCCTCTGGCTGGCGGGGTTCCTTGTGGCTTTCGGCGCAGTGCTCACTGTCGCGGGAGCGTGTGCGTCGTCGATGATGCGGCGGAAGCTAACCGCATGGACCAGGCATGACCACGGGACGGTAGAGGTCGAGTGACGCAGTTACCAAGATGGCCGTGCGCTGACTCTACGCGTCGGCCCCTCGCGCTAGACTCCTCCGAGATCGTGAGCCCTGACGAGTTCCACCGGTCCGGCGACTCGCTTTAGCTTCAAGAAGCCGTCGCCTTTTCGTAGCACGAGCACATCCTCATAGCAGAACACTACTTCGCCCTCCGTGTACTCGTGTAGCCTCGTCAACAAGTAGGCGTTGTGCAACGACTCCGCGTCGTACGCCTTGAAGGTCGAGCCACCGATCGAGAACGTCACGCCCTGCGATCGATTGCCGAAGGCGCGAATCTTCCGGATGATGAGTTCCCTATCGTCGCCCTGTAGGTCGACGACTTGATCGGAGGCCTTCCTAGAGTAGTAGATGTCCGACGCTCCTGATGACTGGTGCTCAATCGGTGCAAAATTCCGATCAAACGCGGCAGCGAAGGCCTCCTGCTCCGCCCAGAACGTCAACTGATAAAGCAGGCCCGCGTCCAGGTCCTCCGAGAACGGAATGAGCACGCGCGCGATCAAGTCACCCGTGTCGATGCCCTCGTCGATCACATGACACGTTGCCCCGCTATCTCGCCGAAACAGTAGCGCGCCCGGCACCGGATCACGTCCTCGCAGGTCCGGAAGATAGGACGGGTGGATGTTGACCAAAACACGATTGCCTTCACGCAACCGATTGACGGGTAGTATGAACGGGCATCCGTTCGAAATGAGTATGTCGAATGTCGTCCGTGCCAGCGCTTCGACAATCTCCTGTTTCGTGTCGAACGCGACGAAGGTCTTTCCGCTGGATGCGAGTTGCCTCTCGAGATGGGATCCGCGAACGGCGAATATGCTATTGACTACGAGACCCATGCGCAGCATTGCGTCCAGCACGAACATTCGATTGCCGACGAACGCGTAGGTCGATGAACTTGCGGTATTGTGCACGTGAGTCCTCACGGGTGTCTGTTGACCGAAGGCGAGCCGTCTTCGTTAACGTCATGGCTGCGGGTAAGAATGGCGATGGATCCTAGTGGACCTCGTAACGTGCAGCGCGCGAAAGGGCAGCACCTGGACCACGAGGAGCACGCAGAAGCCGAAGCGGTTGAAGGTGAACGCGGCACGAGGCTGCCCGAGGTCGTCCACGAACACGCGTCCGGGCTGAAAGCCTCGAAGCTCCGTCCGGATGACCAGGGGGGGCTGGCGCATGGCCACCGGCGCACAGTCTCGACGCTCGTACGAACTGCTCCGGTCTGCACTCGCCAAACGCCATGGGTCGTTCCATTCGTGCATGTCTCAGCCGGGCGTTCGCGCGCCCTGCATCGGGAAGCCCAGCCGACACAAGGGCTCCCGCCGCCGGACGCAGGCGAGCACCCCGGCTTCAGCCTCTGGTTGCGGGTCCCGCCGCCTCGCCACGCCTCCGGCGCAGGCTCCGAACGGCCTGCGCCACCTTCTGTCGCCCGCCACGCACCACTCGCTGGGTCAGCCAGAGCGCGTTGCCGGGCTCGTAGACGTACTTCGGGATCAGGTAGCCGAAGAGCGTCCGCGGCGTGATCAGGCGCTCCAGCCGGTGCCGCGTGTTCAGGCGCTGGGCGTCCGCGCGGAGGGCCTCGAGCTCGTGCCCCTTGAAGTGGAGCGTATCGACCGGCATCACGACAGGCTCATCCTCCCCGAGCAGCCCCGCCTTCACCCAGTCGTGGTGCATCCGGGTGCGCGGCTTCGGCATCGCGAGGATGTAGTCGACCTTGTCGAACCCGATGCTCTCGGCGACGCGCACCGACTCGGCGATCGCCGCGCGGTCCTCGAAGTAGAAGCCGAGGATGACGTTAGTCTTCACCGCGAGACGAAGGGCGTGCGCCGCGGCGACGAGGTCCTTGGCCTTGCTGATGTCGATGTTCTTGTCGATGTACTCCAGCGTCTCCGGGTTGCCCGACTCGAGCTGAACCTGGACGCTGATCAGCCCTGCCCTCTTCAGCTTCCCGAGCAGCTCGACGCTCAGGAGCCACATCATCAGCCCGGCGGGGATATGGAGCGCGATCTTGAGGCCCCGCTCGATGATGCCGTCGGCGATCGCCTCGACTCGCTTCCGGTCCACCAGGAAGTTGTCGTCGAAGATGTGAACCTCCCCGACGTCGTACGCCTTCACGAGGTGCTCGATCTCGTCGACCACGTCCTTCGCCGACCGCCCTCGCCACTTCCTCCCCCAGATCTCGACCGACGAGCAGAACGCGCACGAGAACGGGCAGGCCCGGCTCGTCAGGATGCTCGCCGCCCGCGTCCGCCGGTTCGTCGGCTTGTTCCGGAGGTAGGCGTCCATCGGGAAGAGGTGGCGCGCGGGCCACGGGAGCGTGGTAATGTCGCCCCCCGGCCCGGGGGGGACCATCTTCACGGCTCCGTCCTTCCGGTAGCAGATCCCCTTGATGTCCCCGAGGTCGCCGCGCCCCTCGAGGCTGTCGAGGAGCTGCACGATGGGGACCTCCCCCTCCCCGAGGATCGCGTAGTCGATCGTCCCGAGCTTCATGTACGACGCCCACTCGAGCGTCACGTCGGGGCCGCCGGCGATGATCGGCACGCCAGGGAACTCCCTCGACATCATGGCGCAGAGGGCTGTGACCTGCTCAGCCTCCGAATCCATTCGGACGACGGTGATGCCGATGGCGTCGAAGCGCGTCGCGCGCATCCGGCGCAGAATCTCGTCCTCGGTCAAGCCGAACACGGAGTACTCGCCGCGCGTGGCGAAGCGGGTCGCCAGCCCCATGGCGTCCAGCACCTCGACCTGGTGTCGTCCGGTCGCCTCCAGCGCGGCCGCAACGTAGGCCAGCCCGAGGGGCTCTCCGTAGCTCATCCACAGGTTCTGCGTGGTTACCAGCGGAGGATTGATCAGCAGAATCTTCATGGTGACCCCGACGAGCTAACGAGCCAGGCGGCTCTCGCTACGCAACGACTGCCTACCTATACGTCCCTTCCGAACCGAATGAACAATGCGCCATCGACCACAAACGCCTGACGAATGGCCTCGGACCGTTCTGCCAGAAACGCGTCGCCCACTCGACGCGGCCCGTCACCGTGCGGCCAGCAGTAGTCATCGAGCACCATCCATCCTCCGGGCGCCAGCTTCGGCGCCCAGAGCGCGACATCCGACGCAACGGCCTCGTAGTCGTGGTTGCCGTCGATGTGAAGCAGAGCAATCTCGCCACGGATAGTGGTGGTACCAAACTCGGGCGAGGTGACGCTTCCGGAGACGTAACGAGCAAGAGCGGCAGTCGCAGTCATGCGGAGGTAGTTGACGTGCCCTTTGCCGATCGGGAGCAGGTTCGTGATGAAGGCCTGCGCGACCGCGTCCCAGTAGTCGCCCTGCGCCAGGCGCTGCACGTGCGCTGGAGCGTCATGCTGCACCGACTCGGCGGCCTTCCACGGATCAATCGCCAGGACTGGACCGACACCGAGGTGCGTGGCTGCGAGGGTCAACCACGCCGCAGACTTTCCGAAGTACGCGCCGATCTCCACGACATCGCCACGAGGAGCGGACGCCATGGCGCCGACCAGCGCCGCCAGCTTGGCCTCCCCGGACTGCCCCATGACCGAGTCGACGTAGTGAAGCCACGCGCCCACGTGGGAAGGCAAGATCGCGCGAGACTCGTCGGAGATTCCACAGGCGAGTCGCAGGGCGTCGTCTGCGCGCGCCGCCAACGACTCGTAGCGCGCAAGCTCGCCCCGAAACGGTGAGGGGATCAACTCCGCCGTGATCGCCCCGTCCTGAATCAACGTGCCGATCACGTCATGTGCGACGTTGTTCGGGCAGAAGATGCGATCAAGGTGATGCTCCGCGAGCACTCCGCGGAGTCGATCCGCGAAACCGGCCTCATCAACCCTGGGCAGACGGACCCAGCAATCACATCGGGACGCGTTGGGATCGTACGACATCGAGGACGCGCCGACGATGGTCGCCCCGAAGGCTCGCGCCTGCTCGATGAACGGCAGGGCGTCGCTCATGCTGCTCGGAAAGACGAGGATCCTGCTCATCACTTACCAGGCTTGACGATGTACGCCGTGGGCTGCTGGGCGAATGGGAAGGTGCGCAACGAGTACTCCGGGAGCAGCTCACGGACGGCCATGGTCTCGCCCGGCGCGGTCTCGTGGTTCAGGTTGTCGAGGAGGAGGACGCCCCCCGGCGTGAGCCGCGGCCAGAACTCTTCGATGCAGTGCCGCACGACCTTGTAGAGGCCACAATCGAGGAAGATCAGCTTGAACTGGAGGTGAGGGTAAGTAGCGAAGAACTTCGTGAGGTCGCACGAGAGATCGACCTCGTGCAGCAGGACGGTGCGCTGGAGCCCCTGGGCGTCTATCGTAGACTGTAGCCGCTCGCGGCTCTCGGTATAGGCGCCCGCGGTGACAAGGTGCGCCTCGTTCGCCTCGGGTTGAACCCCCTTGAACCAGTCGAATCCGTGCGTCTGCGTGAGGGACTCGGGCTCGAAGAGTTGCGTGAGCTTCGCAAGCCAGAGCAGTGAGGAGCCCTTCCAGACCCCGGCCTCAGCGATGTGGCCTGCGAGGCCGGTGGTCAGCTTGTAGGCCTCGTACATGGCGAGGTACCGTCCGAGGCAGACGTGGCCCGCGAACAGGGGGAAGTGGTGAACCAGATCCTCCGGCGGGTAGCCCATCGACAGGACCTCGCGTAGCCCCTGCCAGTACTGGTCGCGTCGCCCGTCGAACTTGCTGGCTTCCATGCCAACTGTGCGAAAGCTTCTTGTCGGTGCGTTCGTCGTCATCGCGCGGCTCCCGTTGAAGAGTGCATCGTCTGTTCACGTGAATGTTCCGCTGCTGGGACTGGCGAGAGGCTGGGCACTCGCCCTCCACTCCTCGTGAGCCCTAGGATGGGCCGTCCAGTCCACGGCAAATCTAGCATGGCTCGTCGCGGAGCTCCGCACAGCCGAAGCCGTCCCTGCCGAAGTAGTTTCCGCAGTAGAACATCAAGACGCGACCATCGACCTCGATGATGTTCGGGTAACAGATCATCTCGGAATCCCATCCCGTTGTAGAGCGGGAGATGCCAGCCGCCGGGTCATTCCGCGTCCAAGTCACGAGGTCCGAGGACGATGCGTAACCCATGCGATACCCACCGGCAGCGTTTCTGAAGTGCAACCCGCGTCGGTAGGTAAACCACATATGCCAGGCTCCGTTCCGGTAGATGATGGCCTGGCCAGCATGGCACTCGTGATCCTCCTTCGTCTCGAGGATTGGCTCTCCGTTTCGCTTCCAGTAGACGCCATCCGTGGACGTCGCGTGAACTATCCGGTAGATGGCTTCCATTCGACCTTCATCGTCTCGGAGCCATTCGATACCCGTCAGGTACCACATGTGCCACTGGCCATTGATTACCTTCACCAAGGGACCTTGCTGAAGGTAGGGCTCATTGTGCGACGCTCCAAGGACGGGACCTCGTGAGTGGCGCTTGAACGAGGCTCCGCCGTCCGTGCTAATGGCCAAGCCAATCGCTCGATTGAACGGTACGGATTGCATGCGGGTCCAGCCAACATAATAGAGCCAGATGTCCGTTCCCACGGTGAGCGCAGATAATGGATGGAGGCCGAACTCGTCGAAACATCCGACAGATCCAAGCGACAGCACGGGATCCGAGGCAGTGCGGAGCACCTCGAGGGGGTTCTGACGACTCACATCGATGAAGGCCACCTGCGAGATCGGGAGGGCATCGGGAGAGTTGGGTCGACATCCGAAGTAGACACGGATGTAGTCCTCGAAGAGCACCGGGGTCGGGACCTGCGCGTAGGCGTGCATCCAGCTCGTCGGCGACGGCGCGAAGATGTGGCCGAGTTTTGACCAGTGCATGTCAGTCGCCCTTACGATCGGCGGCCGCCTTCGCCTTGATGGCCTGTTCGAGCCATTCGTGCCTGCTGACTCCCAGCGTATCGGCGGCTTGCTCCGCGAGTTGCTTCACCTCCGTGGAGACGCCTTCGAGCTTTCCAAAATACCGGGTGTTGAAAGTACCCCCGCGGTGCCCCGGCAGCTCGATGTCGAAGTTGCCGACGGGTTCACCCTCTCCGACGGTGTAGTCGACGACGTAGTGGACGTTGCCGAGGATCCACCTGATGCCGACGTTGCGAGCCTGCACGGGAATGAGGTCGAGCGGAGCAGGATCTTCGAACATCGGGTTGTTGTTGATGAGGATCTTTCCGTACTCGGTCTTGCGCAGCCACGGCGGAACGTTCTTCTCACAGAAGACGACGCGACCACCTGGGCGGACGACTCTCGCCATCTCGCCGAGGGCGGCCTTCTGGTCGGTGAAGTGTCCGACGCCAGCGAAGCAGTACAGGGCGTCGAAGTACCCGTCGCGGTAGGGGAGCTTGCACGCGTCACCCACGGCGGCTTCGACCGGCACGGGGAGGTTCGCGGTCTTCAGCCGGGCTTGTTTCAGCATGTCCGGAGAGATGTCCATCAGCCACAGCTCCCCCTCCGCCGAGAGCTCGTTCGCGATCAGCTCGGAGTCCTTGCCGGTGCCGGCCGAGAGCTCGAGGACCTTGCTGTCGGGGCGCAGGTTGAGCAGGCGGATCATCGAGAGGCGAACGTCGAGCTCTCGCTCGTTGTAGAGTTCGAAGGTGACATGGACGTTCTCGTCGTACGTGCCGGCAATCGACGCGTAGTACTTGCGCGCGAAGAGCGCCGTTCCGGCGAGGTCGTCGTTGGCGGCGAAGAACGGCATGCCGTCGCGGATGGCATACTGAACGTCGGCGGTCCGAAGGGCCCCCTCGAGGACGCCGTCGCCATCGGCAGTGGTCGCGTTGAGCGTGAGGGGGGCGCGTCCGCCGGGAGAGCGATAGACATCGAGTGACTTCTTCTTCACGAGGTGAACTCCTTGCTGGTGCCGGCGGTACTCTTGCTCGCGACCGTTCGTGGTCGTCCAGGCATCAACAGTGGCGCCTGGTTGCCCCCCCCTACTTCATCTTCGTCAACCGCAGAAACGACGCCGAATCGAGCCTGAACTTCGGCGTCTCCGGCTCGATGTAGACGCTCTTCGGCGCGACGTTCTTCGTGATGAGCGTCCCGGCGCCGAGGAAGCTCTCCTCCCCCACGTGCACCTCGTGCCCGATGGTCGCGTTGACGCCGAAGTAGCAGAACGACTCGACGACGGCCCCGCCGCCGATGATGCACTGGCCCGAGAGGTAGATGTGGTCGCCCAGGGTCGCGTGGTGGCCGACGTGGTTGCCGGACCAGATGAAGACGTTGCTCCCGACGCGGCTGCACGGCTGGATGACGGCGTTCTCGAGCACCAGCGTGTTCTCGCCGACCTCGACCTTGCCGAAGTTGGAGGCCTTCGAGCTGATGTAGCTGATGAGGCGGTAGCCCTTCGCCTTCGCCTCCTCGCACTTCTTCGCGCGGAAGCGGTTCAGGTCCTGGTAGCCGACGGCGACGAACATCTCGTGCTCGCCGGGCGGGTAGAGCCGCGTGACCTCCTCGAACGGGACGACCGGCTTGCCCCACAGCTCCTTCGTCGTCAGGAACGCCGCGTCGACGGTGAAGGCGACGACCTCATGGGGGCTGTCGTACGTCAGGTAGTGGAAGAGCTCGTCTGCGATCTTTCCGGCTCCGAAGATGACGACCTTGCTCACGGGGGACTCCTCATCGGGGGGCAAACTGCTCGGCGAGGTGTCGCCGGTCCACCTTGCCGTTGGCGTTCTTGGGAAGCTCGTTCAGGAAGTGTACCGCGGACGGGATCATGTAGTCCGGGACGAGGGCGCGCAGGTCGCCGCGGAGCTGCTCGTCGGTGGCCGGGCTCTTCAGGGCCACCACGGCGACGAGGCGGCTCAGGCCCCCCTGCACCTGGTGCAGCACGGCGGCCTGGGCGACGTAGTCGAGGCGGTGCAGCGCCGTCTCGATCTCGTCGAGCTCGATGCGGTAGCCCATGTGCTTGATCTGGTTGTCCTTGCGCCCCTGGATGTGGAGCTTGCCGTCGGCCGCGTCGCGACGCACCAGATCGCCCGTCCGGTACATGATCTCGCGGAAGCGGGGGTTCAGCGGGTTCTGCCGGAAGGCCGCCGCGGTGCGGTCGGGGTCGTTGTAGTAGCCCTTTCCGACGTTCGGCCCGAGGAGGCAGAGCTCGCCCACCTCGCCGACCGGGACCGCCCGGTCCTGCTCGTCGAGGATGAGCCCCTCGAAGTTGGGGGCCAGCTCGCCGAGCGGCGGGAGCCCCTCCATCGACTCGAAGTCGGCCGCGGAGAGCCGGTAGCTCGAGCAGATGCAGGTGCACTCCGTGGGGCCGTAGACGTTGTGGAGCTGCGCGGTCTCCGAGTAGCGGTCGAAGAGCTGCTTCAGCTTCGGCTTCGGGTACCCCTCGCCGCCGAAGATGAAGCGGGTCACGCTCCGGAGGTTCTTGCCGTCGAGCGCCTTGCAGGTCTGGAGGTAGATGAGGAGCGACGGGACGGAGAACCAGACGGTGCAGGCCAGCGCGTTGACCTTCGCCACGAGCGCGCCCGGGTCGCGGGTCTCGGCCCTGGTGAGCGGGACCAGGGTGGCCCCGTTGAACAGCGACGCGTAGAGGTCGAAGACCGAGTTGTCGAAGTAGAGGGCGTTGGCGTTGGTGAGGACGTCCTCGGGGACGAGGTCGTAGGTCGTCCTTGCCCAGGCGACGAGGTTCTGCACGTTGGCGTGCGTCATCACGGCCCCCTTGGGGATGCCCGTGGAGCCTGACGTGTACATGATGTACGCGGGGGTCTCGCCGGTGATGGCGCGCGCTCGGCCGCTCATCGCGGCGGCGTCCGGCGGGGTCTCGAGGAGGCGCTCGGGGTCGACCAGGGCGGCCGTCCCGGCGCAGCCGGCGCTCCGCAGCGCGTCGAGCGAGGCCGGGCTGCCGAGGATCAGCCGGGGCTGGCAGGTGCCGAGGATGCGCGCGAGGCGGTCGACGGGGCTGTCGGTGTCGAGGACGGCGTAGGCGACCCCCGCCCGGCTGCAGGCGAGGATGGCGGCGTAGGTCGCGACCGTCTTGTCGCCGAAGATGCACGCGACGTCCCCCGGCCCGAGGTGAAACCGGGTGACGATGGCCGTCCCGACCGACGCGGCGAGGCGGTCGAGCTGGCGGTAGGTGACGGCGTCATCGACCCCGGGGCGGAGCGCGACCCGGTCGGCGTGGCGCCGGACGACGTCCTCGAAGGACAGGGCGAGGTTGTACAGGTACACGGCCGCTCGCGCCTCGCCTCAGAGGACCAGACCGCCGTCCACCGACCAGACCTTGCCGTTGAAGAAGTCGGCCTCGATGGCCGAGAGGACGGCGTGCGCGATCTCCTCCGCCCGGCCGAGCCGGCGCAGCGGGACGCGGCCGACCGTCTCCTTCAGAGTCGTCTCGGAGACGGCGGCGTGGGTCGACTCGGTGTCGGTGAAGCCCGGGGCAATGGCCACGACGCGAATGCCCATCGCGCCGAGCTCCTTGGACCAGGTCGCCGTCAGGGCGTTCACCCCGGCCTTGGCCGCCGAGTAGGCGGACTGCCCGGCGTTGCCGGAGGCGGAGATCGAGCTGATGTTCACGATCACCCCCTTCGTGCGCGTGGTGACCATCTTCTCGGCGAACGCCGAGGTGACCAGGAAGACGGACGTGAGGTTGACCGCCAGCACCCGGTTCCAGGCGTCGACGTCGTGGCGCTCGACGCCGGTCGGCGAGAGCCGCAGGAGCGGCGCGCTGTGCAGGATCCCCGCGTTGTTGATGACGATGTCGGCGGCGCGGTGCTTCTGGTGAAACTCGGCCGCCGCGCTCGCGACCTGGGCCGCGTTCGAGACGTCGCACGCGATACCGAGCACGTCGGGGAGCCTGGCGGAGAGGGCCGAGAGGGCGGCGGGGTCGACGTCGAGGACGGTGACCGTGGCCCCCTTCGCGACGAGCCGCTCGACCATGGCCAGGCCGAGGCCGCGCGCTCCGCCGGTGACGAGCGCCTTCTTCCCCTCGACGTTCAAGGGCTCACCTCGACGCCGCGCGCCTTGAGGACCTGCTTGATGGCGGCCACGCTGCGCATCTGCACGATCTCCTCGAACGTGAGGTCGATCTTGCACCCCCCTTCGAGCGCGACGATGAGCTCCATGTGCTTGAGGGAGTCCCACGCCTCGGTGTCTTCCATCTTGAGGGCGGGGGTCACCTGGGCCAGAGGGAGCTTGAGCGCCTCCGCGACCAGGCGGAACAGTTGATCATCGTTCATGATTCTCTCACGAGTGGCACGTTTCGCTGGCTACGTACCTCAGTCGCTGGGGGGGCACAACGTTCAACGTCGCAACGCGTCACCCCGCCGGCCTGGGTCCTCGACGTCGCGACGCGGGCCCGGTGAGCGAGGACCAGGAGGACGGGCATGGGCGTTCTGGTGCAGCCCAGGTCGCCTCCGTTCATGGGCTGCGTTGTGGGGTCCCCGGCACGGGCGGTGGCCCTCCGCCGTCCGCGTGTCCTGGTGCTCGACCTGGCGTCGTGGGCCGGCTCCGCGACCCTCGTCTTCCCTGACGGGCAGATCCGCGCGGCCGCTTCGTGACCTCGCGCCGCCGGCTCGAGCTCCCGTGTCCGCCACCCGCCTCCGCGCACGGCGCGTCCCGACCCCCACCCCGCCCCTCCGGAGTCCCCGACCGGCCGCGAGCGCTCCCGCTCGGCGCCTCCGAGCTCCTGGACGCCCGCTCCGGGCCTCTCCACGCGCCACGAACGTCACCGGTCGCCGTCTCCGGAGATCTCCAGCCCGCCTCCGAGCTTCTCCTCCGGCCCAGAGAGTCCCCGGTCGACGCCTCCGGGAGTCGCGACGCGTCGGCCGAACTTCTCCACGCGCCACGAGCGCCTCCGGTCGGCGCCTCCGGATTTTTCCATCCGCGCTCCGACCTCCTCCACGGGCGTCCGGAGCTTCGGGAGAGCGCGTCCGAGGTTCCGGATCCGCGCTCCGGTACTCTCGACGGGCCACGAGCGTGTTCGGTCGGCGCGTCCGGACTTTTCCGTCCGCGCTCCGACATTCTCGACGGGCGATGAGCGCCTCCGGTCGGCGTCTCCGGACTCTTCCATCCGCGCTCCGCACTCCTTGTTGGTCTCTCCGGCGCATCACGCCGCCTGGCCCACACTTCGAGCTCGACCTCCCGGTCGCCTCGATGGCGGTGGCGACCTCCTCGTCGCTCACGACAGTGCTCGCTTCGCGACTCGCAAGACCTCCTGACCGTCGCCGACCCTCGTCGTCGCTCCTCCGGAACACTCCAGCGCCCGACCAGCCCCCTTCTGCCCCGCTCCGCCCCCCTTGCCCCGTCTCTGGCACAAAAAGGGCCCGCAGAGCCCCCTGGGTGAGAGGACCAAGCGGCGATGGACGCCGCGCATCCTCACGAGGACCGCATGCACCAACCCCGAGTGACGGGCTCAGACCCCGCGACGCTCACGCTCCGTTCCCCCCACACCAAGGAGACGCCATGACCACGACCCAGAAGACGTTCATCCAGGAAATCCAGTCGCTCATCACGGGCATCCAGA